>Ga0187803_10000190_pt1 | contig 25817 bp, 22 predicted proteins | sample NC_wetland_sal_i_2_FD_132425 | JGI IMG/M metagenome (GOLD analysis project Ga0187803, IMG submission 132425) | Wetland sediment microbial communities from Neuse River Estuary, North Carolina, USA - Control_3 | ecosystem: Environmental > Aquatic > Freshwater > Wetlands > Sediment | place: USA...
GCACGTTTCTGCCCGAGGCAAGAAAGCGTTCGAGCTGGCTCTGGTCTTCCATGGTCATGTCGACCACGGGAATTGCGAAATCCCGGGCAAAACCGACGACCCCGGTGTGCGTCAGATGCATGCCCTCGGCTTTGAATCCACCCTGGCCTCCAATAACGGCCACGGCGCCGGCACTCTGCAAATCGTTCAGGAAATCGCCGTACTGCACAAAAAGCATCCAGAAGTTTTTCTTCGGCACGCCTTCGGGCTTCATCATGACGATTTTTCCGCGGAATCGCGCCATGTTCTTGATTTCTTCGTCCAGGTCGAAGAGGTTGGCTGTGATGACTTCGGCATCCATGCCAGCGGCCGGTGTGGAACCGGTCCAGCCCATGGCGTCGACAGTTAAGGTGCGCTGAAGCGGTGCGAGCAGTTCCGCGGTGGCGGTGCCGCGCATCCAACCTTTCCACACCGAGAATTTTTCTGCCCTCACATTTTCGAGCCCGATTGATTTCATCTTGGCCAGGCCCCAGTCGATAGCTTTCTGGCCTGCGAGCGAACCGGTGACACGCGCGCCGACTTCGTCGCTCAACTCGGTCAAATAAGCAAACGCGTGGGAGTCAAAGATACCTTCGCCGGTGATGCGGGTCAGAGCGGGCTTGGTGCCGTCTTCTTCCGGGCCTTTCGCCTTTGCCCAGTCATTGGCTCGGGCTGAGACACATCCCAATGCCATCACGAACGCCAGCCCTAGCAACGGTTTCTTCATGCTTACTCCCTTAGCGTGATTGCGCAGACAAAACAAACTTCAATTTTAACATGGTCTTAGACGCGGGTCGGGCTACAGTGGCACGGGCTATTGCTACGGTCCTCGCAATGCGCATTCATCGCGTAACATCCGGCAGGAATGGTGGTGGCTCCAGCGAGTCAGCATAAGCCCACATTTCCTTTTTGCGGTACGAATGGAGGAGGCGGGTGTACAGTGGTATCGGGCCGCGGCAGAGGGGGTACAGAGTGGAGGAGCAAGAGGATTTCCCAATTGGACATTGGGGGCGGTTCCAATCGGCCGAGACGGAATCGGCATACGAGTCGGCCGGGCTGGCCCCGGATCTGAAGCGCGCCCGGTTCTTGCTTTGGTTGATGTCCTTCGCGGTCCTGTTGTTTTTTCGCCAGGATTACGTCCTCTTCGGATACTCAACCGGACTTTACGTCGGCGCCGGCCTTCGTCTCGCTTTTTTGGCCTGCTGCGGCCTCGCGTTGCTTCGCTTTCGGCGTCCCATCACGACGCACGTACTTGAGAATTGGATGGTCATGTGCTGCCTGTTCTTGGCGGTGCAGATGCTGTTCGGATATGCGAGCCGGCCGCTGGAGAAAATGAGCCACGCCCTGAATGTCCTGGCGATCCTGGCATTGGCGATGATGATCCCGATACGTTTCAGCTATCAAGTGATTGGGTCGGCCGCCTTCGCCGCGGTGACCTTTCTCGTTCTGCTAAGCAAGCGGCCCGACCCCTTCACCGCCTTCAGTGTGTTTTTCGTTACGGTCCTGAGTGTCGCGTTCGGCGTAATTACGGCTGCTTCGATGCATCGGGTGCAAAGACAGCGTTTCGCCGCGCATCAAAGCGAGATCGAGCTTCGCCAGAGTCTGGAGTCCGCCACGGCGGAGATCAAGACGCTCCGCGGGATGCTGCCCATCTGTGCTGCGTGCAAGAAAATCCGGCAGGACGACGGAATTTGGCGGCAGATCGAAGCCTACTTGCAGGAGCACACAGAAGCGCAATTCTCACACGGGATTTGCCCCGACTGCCGAGAGCGCCTCTATCCCGAATTCATTCCGAGAAAGAAGACCTGAGAGGGCCGGGCGGTCCTCGTGCCTGCTCCGAAACGCAGGGCTACGCACGGCTTTACGCTCGCCCAGGCTCGCGCCTAAACTTTCAACGTGGCACTTTTCCGAAAAACGGCGTTCCTACCGGCGTTTCTCCTTTGTTTGGCTGGTGGCGCGGCTGCTGCGGGTGCTCAAGAGCCGGCCAGCAAACCCGCAGTTAAAGCGGACGAACCAACGGCGGCGCAAAAAGAGAATCCCGCCAGCAAGCCGGAACTTCCCTTCCAGATTCAGTTGCTCGAGACCCAGATACGTTTTGAAGGCAGCGGCGATTCGCGCAAGGAAGTCCACACCGTCGTTAAGATCAACAACATTCTGGGAGCACACCAGTTTGCGCGTTTGGCATTTGACTACAATCGCGCGTTCCAGCAGATTGAGATTCCGCTGGTGCGTATCAATCACGCAAATGGAGGCACGAGCGAGGTTTTGCCGAGCGCGGTGGTGGACGCGCCGAACCCGGCGGTGGAGCAGTTCCCCGCGTATCAGGACGTGCGCGTGAAATCGGTGCGCATTCTGGGACTGCAAGAGGGTGACACGATCGAATATCGAGTGATCACGACAACGACGAAGCATCCGCTGGCGCCGGATTTTTGGGTGGAACACACGTTTGACCGCTCCGGCCAGGTCCTCGAAGAACATTACCAATTGGATTTACCCGCTCCTCGGAACGCCGAGATTCGCATCAGCCCGGCGGCGCCACCGAGTTCGCAAGAGAGAATCGGCAACGCAGAGAGTGCGCGTCTCCTCTACCAGTGGACCAGAATCTACTCCGAACCGAAGCGCGATGCATCGCACACCGAATTAAAACCGGAGCCGGAGACCAACGCGGACGTTGCGGTATCCACTCTCAGTTGGGAATTTCTTGCGATTCGGCTCGCCGAGCTGATGCTTCCGGGATCACAGCCGATCGCGCAGGCCAAAACGTATGAAGAATCTGCCAAGGAAATGAGCCGTCAGCCTGAAGTGACAGAGCCGGTCCGGGAAAAGGCGGCGGCGTTGACCCGCGATGCGAAGAGCGACCTCGAACGCCTGAAGAAGATCTATGATTTCGTATCGACAAAAATCGTTACCGTCGATCTCCCACTTGATGCAACAGGTTTTCGCGCTCGAGACGCCGAGGCAGTTTTGAAGTCCGGGTATGGCACCGGTGAAGACAAATTTGTCTTGTTTGCCATGCTGGCCGCGGCTGTTCATAATCAAGTGGCCCCAGCTCTGACTGGTTTTTGTGACAAAACGGCACCGGCCGTTCCTGGTGTCTTCAAACACCTTGTCGTCATAGCATCCACCAAAGAGAGGCAATACTGGCTGGACCCGGCTCTCGAAGTAGCTCCGTTCGGAATGATTACTCCCATGCCAGCGAAATGCGCCCTGGTGTTGAATCGGGTGTTTTTTGCGATGAACTCACCGGGCCACGAGTGGGTCAACATCCCGACAAGCCTTCCCTTTGCCGCGTTCCAGACAGTCAGCGTAAATGCGGCGGTCACCGGCGCGGGGCAATTGTCAGCCAAAGTAAGGTACACGCTTCGTGGGGACAATGAATTGCTGTTGCGCGTCGCGTTCCACCAGACGCCGAAGGAAAAATGGAAAGACGTTGCGGGACTGTTGGCGCTTTCGGATGGGTTTCGCGGACAGGTGACGAGCGTGAACGCTTCGGATCCGGCAGCGACAAAGGACCCATTCACGGTGGAATACGAACTGACGCAGGAAAAATTCGTGGACTGGTCGAAAAAACCGGTACGCATTCCCGCGCTTCTGCCGCAGATTGGATTGCCGGACCTGCCGACGGGGCTCGCGCCTGGAAAGATCGCGCCAAAAATCGAATTGGGCACGCCGCTGGACGTGCAAACTTCCATGACGCTGCGGCTCCCCAAGGGAACAACAGCCCAGACGCCGGCGGGCACTACTGCGGCGCGGGATTACGCCACTTATGCGTCGAAATACTCGAGCACGATGAACACAGTTGTGGCATCTCGGCACATCCATTTCCTAAAGCGCGAGATTCCTGGTGACCGCGCGGTGGACTACAACGCATTTATCCAGGCCGTGCAGACGGATCAGGCGCAACGATTCACGATATTGCCAGCGGCGGATGCTGACGTTGCTGGCAAACCTGCACAGTTGCCGGCAAAGCCCTAGCGAAGCGTTTCAAGGCGATCAGCGATCGGATACCAGCGATCAGGAACCGGTTTATCGTCAAGCACTGCGAGCTGTAACGATGGAGCAGGTGAGATCCTTCGGGCCGCATCTTGCGCGACCCTCAGGATGACAAGTTGGTGGTAGGCACAGCAGACTCAAGTGCGGTAGCCCTCCTGAAACGGACTCAGGACAAGCATGTCACTACACTCCAAAAAGGAAACCTCTCATAATGAAGAGGCTTCCTTGTTTCCTGGTCGCTGGTCGCTGATATCTGATTGCTGTCCTACCGGATTTCCATCACTTCCCGTTCCTTCAACGCGGAGAGTTCCTCGACCTTTTTGGTTTCCGCCTGGGAAAGTTTATCGAGCTCGTCGAGCGCGCGCTTTTGTTCGTCCTGGCTGATCTTTTTGTCCTTTTCCAGTTTGTCGATGGCTTCCTTAACGTCGCGGCGGATATTGCGGATAGCGGTGCGATGGTTTTCCAGTGCCTTGTGGATGTGCTTGACGAGTTCCTTGCGACGTTCCTCGGTGGGAGCTGGAATGGGAATGCGCACAAGTTTGCCGTCACTGCTGGGATTGAGGCCGAGGTCCGACGAGCGGATGGCTTTGTCAATCAGGGCAACAGCGCTCGGGTCCCACGGAGTAATCACGAGCATGCTGGCGTCGGGAATGGTCACGCTGCCAAGCTGATTCACAGGCATAGGCGTGCCGTGATAGTCCACGCGAACGTGGTCCAGGATCGCGGCGTTGGCACGGCCGGTGCGCACGGAGGCGAGCTCCTTGCGAAAATCCTCCACGGCCTTTTCCATGCGCGTTCTTGCGGCAGCGCTTGCTTCTTTGGTATTTGCAATCGTAGTCATTTCCTCTATCCCCTGTATGTAAATTGCGAAAATTTGCCCGTTGGGACTTTCTTCAGGGGCTAAAGCCCATTTGTTTTGGGACTTTACGCCGGGGCTGAAGCCCCGGCCTCCTAAAGAAAAAGACTTTTCCGGCTGCGCCCTACGCGGGCCGCACCGTCGAGCCCACGCGTTCCCCAAGAACCGCGCGCCGAATGTTGCCGGGCTTGTGCATATTGAAAATCACGATGGGCATGCGGTTATCCATGCACAAGGAGATGGCCGTCGCGTCCATGACCTTCAAGTTCTCGTGCAACACCTCGCGGTAGGTAATTTCCGCGAAGAATTTGGCGTCGCTGACTTTTTCCGGGTCCGCATCATAGATGCCGTCGACGCGCGTGGCCTTCAGGATGACGTCGGCCTTGATTTCCATCGCGCGCAGCGCGGCCGCCGTGTCTGTGGAAAAATAAGGATTGCCGGTGCCGGCGGCGAAAATGACCACGCGCATTTTTTCGAGGTGGCGCGTGGCGCGGCGGCGAATGAACGGCTCGCAGACCTGGTGCATTTCGATGGCGCTTTGCACGCGGGTATGAACGCCCACTTTTTCGAGGGCGTCTTGCAGGGCCAGGGCGTTCAAAACGGTGGCGAGCATGCCCATGTAGTCGCCGGTGGCGCGGTCGATCTCAAATCCTTTTTGGCGCGCGCCGCGGAAAATGTTGCCGCCGCCGACCATGATGGCAATCTGGACGCCGAGCTTGTGAACCTCGCGCAATTCCTTGGCGATGGCGTAAATAGTTTCGCCGTCAATGCCGAATCCTTGCGGCCCCTGCATCGATTCTCCGGAAAGCTTGAGCAAAATGCGATGATAGGCGGGCCTCTTTTTGGCGCTCATCGTCAACGCTTTCGATTGCGGTGGCATGTTCCTCCGTCCGAACTGGGCCAAACCCTGCCGATTGTAACAAACTATCGAGCCGATGGCCTATGTTGCGAGTCACGAGGTGGTGGGGCGGTTTCGAATATCACAGCTCACCAGGGCTTTACAGACGATTGTGGTATAAGAAAATCTTGAGGCAATTCATGCTACGAACGAAATGCACGGCAGTGATGATTGCCATCCTACTGGTGCTGGGGTTACAGCTAGCACATGCCTGTACGTGGGCGGTGGGCTATTTCTATCAAGTTACCGTCTTGCGGGGACGGGTGGTCGGTACCAACATCTTGCTATTCCAGTATGTGCGCTGGTTGCGACAATCGTTCATTCGAAAGAGTGCAAAGCTCACGCTCTATCAGTATTGCTGGCCTTGTAAGTTCGAAGACACGGTCGCAGTCAAAACCGTGGAAACAGACTCTAATGGAAAGTTCGACTTTGGAGCTCTTGGACCGGGTCACTACACACTTGTAATCAATGAGAAGACGTGGGGGCAGACGGACCTGTATGCGGTTGAAGTTAAGAATCTACCCCGCTCAACGGACTCCGTCACGATTGATGTGTCTCCGAATTTCCCAGATTGCACTGGGGGACACGAGTTCATTGTCAAAATGAAGTGAACTGGTCTCAGGCGTTCGCGGGCGCCGGTGCCGGCGCGGGCGTGCCTGCTGGGGCGCTGGCGCTGGCTTCGCCAACCTTGAAGCGGGCAAACCGGCGGATGGTGATATTTTCGCCGAGCTTGGCAATCGCGGAGTTGATCATCTCGCCGATGGTCTGGGTCTCGTCCTTGATGTAGTGCTGTTCGTAGAGGCAGGTTTCCTCGTAAAACTTTTCCATCTTTCCCGTGACGATCTTCTGGATCACTGGTTCGGGTTTTCCGGTAGCGCGGGCTTGCGCCATGTAAATTTCGCGTTCGCGTTCGAGCATTTCCGAAGTGACATCCTCACGGCGAACGTAGCGGGGATCGACCGCAGCGATGTGCATGGCCAGGTCGTGACAAAGCTGCTGGAACGCTTCGGTGCGCGCGACGAAATCGCTTTCGCAGTTGATTTCGACGATCACGCCAATCTTTCCGCCGGCATGAATGTAGTGGCCGATCAAGCCTTCCGAAGCTTCGCGCGTCGCCTTCTTCGCGGCAGCCGCCTGGCCCTTCTTGCGAAGGACGTCGATGGCCTTCTCAATATCGCCGTTGGTCTCGACGAGCGCGGCGCGGCAATCGCTGAAGCCGGCGTTAGTCCTTTCCCTGAGTTCCTTCACGAGCTTTGCTGGGATATCCATGACTGGTTTGCTTGTACTCATCCTTTTTGTAGTTCTAAGTTGTAAGTTCTAAGTTTTAAGTAAGAATTTCCGAACTTTTGCCTAAAGCCTATAACTTGGAACTTCCTTTCCACAGTGAGGCCCGCCTCGGAAGGCAGCCGCTACAAAGTCTTTCTAGTGCTCATAAACAGTTTCTAAGCTAAGCAGGACTCTCCGAACATAATACTTAGAACTGACTACCTAAAACTTTAGAAATGGAATAGCCTTGCGCGGAAGGTTAGCGCTTTTCCTCGTCCGGAGGGACGGTGGTTTCCGCCGCTTCGATGAAGGCCTCGGTGCCCTCGACGAAGTCGCCTTCCTGCTTTTCGTACCGCTCGTAGGCGCTGGTGTCGACATATTCGACGCCGGCTTCGTGGGCCTGGTCCGCCGCGGCTTTTTGCTCTGCGACCTGGGATTGCTCGAAGAGGGCGCGGCCTTCGGCAACCGAATCGGCGATCTTAGTGGTGAAGAGGCGAATGGCGCGGAGCGCATCGTCATTGCCGGGGATAATCCAGTTCACCATATCGGGGTCGCAATTGGTGTCCACAACGCTCACGACGGGGATGCCCATGCGGCGCGCTTCCTTGACGGCAATCTCTTCGGCATTGGAATCGATGACAAAGAGGGCGTCCGGCAATTGCGCCATATTCTCGATGCCTTCGAGGTTCTGAAACAGGTGCTTCATTTCGCGGTCCAAACGCGCGCGCTCTTTCTTGGAGAGCTGTTCCATGCGGCCGTCTTCGGTCATGGCCTTCAGGAGTTTCAGGCGCTTGATGGACTTCTGGAGCGTAGCCCAATTGGTCAGCGTGCCGCCCAGCCAGCGGTGGTTCACAAAGAACGCACCCGCGCGCTTGGCCTCTTCGGCGATCGCTTCCTGGGCCTGACGCTTGGTGCCGACAAACAAAACGGTTCGACCATGACTGGAGATTTCGCTGACGAAGCGGCTGGCTTCGCGGAACATCTTCAGAGTTTTCTGCAGGTCGATGATGTGAATGCCGTTGCGCTCCCCGAAAATGTATTCCTTCATCTTGGGGTTCCAACGGCGCGTCTGGTGACCGAAATGAACGCCGGCCTCCAGCAGCTCCTTCATGGTGATTTCTACAGCCACTTTTCCTCCTTAGTAGATAGCTGCTTTTCGTCGCTTCCGCATCAAGGCGCTGGCATAAAAGCCAGCGCTACAAGATGAGGAGCTACGCAGCAGCCTCTTGCCGGCAGCTTGCCGGCCGTGATCTTGGCGGCGCAAGGACGCCGACGTAAAGTCAGCGCTACACCGCCAGAGCTCATGAATTCTTTGCCAAGCACCAGGGTTGAGATCCTTCGTCGGTCGCTGCGGCGACCTCCTCAGGATGACAAACGCTGGCACGTAGTACAGCGCACCCAAGCGATTAGCGCTTGGTGAACTGGAAGCGCTTGCGCGCACCCTTCTGGCCGTACTTCTTGCGTTCCTTCATGCGGGAATCGCGAGTCAAAAATCCGTTCTTGCGCAGAGCGGGACGCAGCTCCGGGTTGAAGCGGCTGATGGCGCGGGACAAACCCATGCGCACCGCTCCGGACTGCCCGCCGACGCCGCCTCCTTTGGCGGTGGCCACGACATCCACTTGTTCGAGCAGGCTGGTGAACTTCAGCGGCTCGGTGGCGTCGTGCTCCCAGGCGTGGTTCGGGAAATATTCCTTCGCCGGACGGCCGTTGACAGTGAATTTGCCGCTGCCCGCGCGCAAGAAAACGCGCGCAATGGATTCCTTGCGGCGGCCGGTGCCGTGAAACCAGGTCTTGCTGCCCAATGCGGGCGTCTCAACAGTGCTCAAAGATCCTCCTCCAAAAGTCCAAAAAAACCGACAAAATGACGAGACAAGTCCGCCCCATCTCGTGAAAATCACGCTCGGAAGGCTCCCTGCTAAGGCACCACTTAGAAAGGAACAGCCAATCCCGCAAGGCGGGAGAAACTTACGTCCGAACAAAACCCGGCGATGCCGGGGAACTCTTAGACAGCGACGGGCTGTGGCTTCTGCCCAGCGTGCCGCGCCAAACCGGCCGCGTCACGGTAAACGCGCAATTTCTTCGCGCGGCGCGCGCGCAGCTTGTTCTTCGGCAGCATGCCCAGGACCGCTTCGCGAATCATCCATTCGGGCTTGGCTTCGCGAACGCGCTTGGCCGGCACGGCTTTCAATCCTCCGGGATAACCACTGTGCGAGTAGTACACTTTCTGATCGACCTTGTTCCCGGTCATCTTGACCTTGTCGGCGTTGATGACCACCACATGGTCACCGGAATCCAAATAAGGCGTAAAGCTGGCCTTGTCCTTGCCGATCAGGAGGCGCGCTACCTTGGTCGCCAGGCGGCCGAGCGCCTTGTCGGTCGCGTCAATCACAAACCACTGCGCGCCCACTTTGAGCGCTTCCGCTTCTTCACCCTTGGCTACGTACGTCCTCATCGCAATCAGTCACACCTTTCCCTGTAAAGACAAAATCTAAGTTTAGAGGCTCCCTTGCGCTTTGTCAACGAAGTGATTTCGCGGTGGTGAAATCAACATTGCCACACTGGAGGTCTTTCATTCGGGAAAAGGACAGGCAGCCGGCTCCTCGAAGGTCCCGACAAACTCACCGGCTGCCCGTCTCGCTCGCTATTTTTTCTTTTATTCCAGCACGTGGATATTTTTCTTCGCGCAAATCTCCTTGAGAATTTTGGGCCACACGCTGACCGTGACTTCGCCCAGGTGCGCTTTGCGCAAAATCAGCATGAGCGTGCGCGATTGCCCGATGCCGCCGCCGATGCTGAGGGGAATTTCGTTTTTCAAAATGGCCTGGTGATACGGAAACTTCTGGAAGTCCAACTGGCCGGCCATTTCGAGCTGCTTGCGGAGCGTTTCCGCATTGACACGGATGCCCATGGAGCTGAGTTCGTGGCGGCGTTGCGTGACATGGTTCCACACCAGAATGTCACCGTTCAGGCCATGACATTGTTTTCCGTCCACGGTTTTGGTGGGCGTAACCCAATCGTCGTAGTCCGCCGCGCGCATTTCGTGCGGATAGCCGTCCTCGAGCGGATAGCCGATGCCAATGATGAACAGCGCCGGGCACTGCTGGAGAATTGCGGTCTCCCGCTGCTTGCGGGGAAGGTTCGGGTACATGTGGAGCAATTCTTCGGCATGGAGGAAGGTCAGCTTTTCGGGCAGGTTGGGATATTTCCTGGATCGCAGCTCGGGAAATAGTTCGATGGCGTAGCGTTCGGCTTCGGTTAGGACCTTCCAGATTCTATTGACGATTTCCTTCAGGAAGTCGAGATTGCGCTGGTCGGAAGTAATGGCGCGCTCCCAATCCCATTGATCGACGTAGGCACTGTGGTCGTGGTCGAGGAAGTAATCCTTGCGGACAGCACGCATGTCGGTGCAGAGTCCTTCGCCATGACGCATGCCGAGGTGGCGGAGCGCCATTCTCTTCCACTTGGTGGCGGCCTGGACGATTTGCGCGTCGACAGGATGCTTGTCGTAGTCGTTGGTGATGTGAAACTGGATTGGGGTGCGAGAGCCGTCGCGATCGAGCATGTCGTTTACGCCGCTCTCGACGTCGACGATCAGCGGGACAGTTACCATGATGAGGTTCAACTCTTTGCAGAGGTTGTCCTCAATGAAGCGTTTGACCGCGAAAATCGCTTTCTGAGTTTCTCTGCGGGTGAGGGCGCTGCTGTAATCGATAGGCAGGATTTTCTCCAGCTCTTCGTAATTGCCGATGCCGGGGCCGGCGAGATCGGCCACTTTGGAATTTGCCATGGGAAGACCTCCGATGAGGAGAGGTTCTGCCGAAGTAAGGTTGGGAGCCAGTGCCTCGCGCACGGGCCGGTGTGACGGGTGAACAGGGGGGATTACGCCAAAGAGTGCGCGAAAAAACCAAGACACATGCTCCAAACCCGAACATCGAACACCTAACAATCGAGGGAGGGAGGATTTTCAGACATAAGCAAGAGTGATAGAGTGGGGCGGTGGTTATAAGTACGAATCGGCGTGATATATATCACGGCAATGTTTTGGCCGATGCGTATTTAATCGTTGTGTTGTGCGCTCAGCCCCACCCGTCGGCTACATGGCGGCATCACACCATGCCTTTTCTTTTTACTAGTCCAATGAGGAGGACACACTTATGGGCACCATTACTCATACTCTTCCGGCTCTCAAAGAGACCGGGGAGTATATCAAGGATGTTCTAAATATCGCTCGAGCAAAGAACCCCGCAGAACCCGAATTTCTCCAGGCAGTCCAAGAAGTCCTCGAAACACTCGGTCCCGCAATCAGTAAGCACCCCGAATATCAAAAAGCCCGGATCCTCGAGAGACTCATCGAACCAGAGCGCGTGCTGATGTTCCGCGTGCCGTGGATTGACGACGCCGGGCAAGTCCAGGTGAACCGCGGATTCCGCATCGAGATGAACAGCGCCATCGGCCCGTACAAGGGCGGCCTGCGCTTCCATCCTTCCGTGAACCTGGGCATCTTAAAGTTCCTGGCTTTCGAACAGGTACTGAAGAATTAGCTGACCACGCTGCCGATGGGCGGCGGGAAGGGCGGCTCCGATTTCGATCCCAAGGGCAAGAGCGACAATGAAGTGATGCGATTCTGCCAGAGCTTCATGAGCGAGCTGTTCCGCCACATCGGCGCGGACACGGATGTGCCCGCGGGGGACATCGGCGTGGGCGGCCGGGAGATCGGCTTCCTGTTCGGGCAGTACAAGCGGCTGGCGAATTGCTTCACCGGCGTGTTGACGGGCAAGGGCCTGAATTGGGGCGGCTCGCTGATTCGGCCGGAAGCGACCGGCTACGGCTGCGTGTACTTCGCGCAGGAAATGCTGAAGACGAAAAAGGAAACGTTTGAAGGCAAGCTCTGCCTGGTTTCCGGAAGCGGCAACGTGTCGCAGTACACGATCGAGAAGCTGCTGGACCTTGGCGCGAAGGTGATCGCGATTTCCGATTCCAACGGCGTGATCCACGATCCGGAAGGAGTCAACCGCGAGAAGCTGGCGTGGGTCCTGGAGCTGAAGAACGTGCGCCGCGGACGGATCAAGGACTACGCGGAGAGGTTCAAGACCGCGAAGTACATTCCCATCGACCCGAGGCTGGACTACAACCCCCTTTGGGCAATCAAGGCGGATTGCGCGTTCCCGAGCGCCACGCAGAACGAAATCAACGCGAAGGACGCAGCGACGCTGGTGATGAACGGGTGCAAGCTGGTCGCGGAAGGCGCGAACATGCCGAGCACACTGGACGCGACGAAGCTGTTCCTGGAAGCGAAGATCCTCTACGGGCCGGCGAAGGCGGCGAATGCCGGCGGCGTGGCCACGAGCGGATTGGAAATGAGCCAGAACAGCCAGAGGCTGAGTTGGACGCGGGAACAAGTGGACGATCACCTGCACAAGATCATGATCGAAATCCACAAGAACTCGTTCGAGACCGCCGCGAAGTATGGGCACCCGGGAAATCTGGTGTACGGGGCGAACATCGCGGGGTTCGTGAAGGTGGCGGACTCCATGTTGGATCAGGGCCTCGTCTAAAGGCAGTGGCGAGTGACTAGTGACTAGTGGCGAGTGAAACCACTAGGAAGTAAACTTCCGGCGGGGTGGTTCGTAGCCACCCCGCCGTTTTTCTGTTGAGCGGGTCTTAGCATGAAGCAGCAGGCACTTCCGATACCGTTTCCCGACGTGGAGATGCAGTTCGAGGGCTTCGACAACCTGATGCCCTTCCGGGTGCAGAATATTCTGCTGGTGTCGAGCCTGTACGATTCGTTCATCCTGCGCGAGGATGGGCGGCTGAATGAATTGTTGATCAGCGAATCACAAGACCTGCACCTGCAGCAGATTTCCCGAATCACCCAAGTATCGAGTTGCCGTGAAGCGCTGGAGATGGCAAAGTCCGAGCCCAGCTTCAACCTCATTCTGACCAATCTGGCGGTCGGAGACATGAATGCGGCGCAGATGGCGCGGGAGATCAAGGAAGCAGGGTTGCAGGTGCCGGTAGTGGTGCTGGCGTACGACTACCGCGAGATCAAGAAATTTATTGCGCGTTATCCGGTGACGGACATCGAGCGGATTTTTCTGTGGCAGGGCACGCCGCGGGTGCTGATCGCGATCGTGAAGTACATCGAGGACAAGCGCAACGTCGAGCACGACGCGTCGATGATGGGAGTTCCGGTGGTGCTGGTGGTGGAAGACAACATCCGGTATTACTCGTCGTTTTTGCCGCTGATGTACACGGAGCTGATTTCGCAGACGCGGCGGGTGATCCAGGAAGGGGTAAACCTGGCGCACAAATTGTTGCGCATGCGGGCGCGGCCAAAGATTTTGCTGACTTCGAACTTCGAAGAGGCTTACGCACTGGTGGTGCGGTATCAGGAGCATCTGCTGGGGGTTCTGAGTGACGTGGAATTCCCGCACGTGGGAGTGTTGAGCGCGGATGCGGGGTTTGAGCTGGCGCGAGGCATTCGGGCATTAGTGCCGGATGTGCCGGTGGTGCTGCAGACCAGCCGGACAGCATTCCGGCAACGCGCCTACGAGGAGGGATTTTCGTTCCTGCGGAAAGGTTCGCCGACTTTTCTGCGCGACCTGCGGAAAGTGCTGACGCAGCAGTTTGCCTTTGGCGATTTTGTGTTCCGCACGCCGGACAAGATGGAGGTAGCACGGGCCACGGATTTGAACTCGCTGGAGGAGTTGCTAAACACGGTGCCGGCGGAGAGCATCGCGTATCACGCGGAGCGGAATCACTTTTCGCATTGGCTGACGGCGCGCACGGAATTCGCCCTGGCACAAAAACTGCGGCCGCGCAAACTGTCGGATTACCCTACCGTCGAGGATTTACGTCGCAACCTGATCGACTCCATCGCCGAGTACCGGCGGGAACAGAGCGACGTGTTGATCGGGGATTTCAAGCCAGCCGCGTTTCAAAGCGGGGGCTCGTATTTTATGCGCATCGGGTCCGGGTCGCTCGGCGGAAAAGCCCGCGGGTTGGCTTTTGTGCGCCATCTGCTTCACAAACGGCGGTTTGCGCGGCGCTTTTCCCACGTGCGCGTGACGGTTCCGCCGGCGGTGGTGGTGGCAACCGATGCCTTCGACAAGTTTTTGGCGGAGAACAATCTTTTGGATTTCGCCATCCATGCGACGGACGACAGTGAAATCCAGCAGCGCTTCCTGGAGGCTACGCTTCCCGCACCGTTGATGGAGGATTTGCGGTCGTACCTAGCGGAAGCGCGATTTCCGCTGGCGGTGCGCTCATCGAGCTTGCTGGAAGACTCTCAGTATCAACCGTTCACAGGCGTGTATGAGACGTTCATGCTGGGGAATCAGCATGAGGATGACAACTACCGGCTGAACCAGCTGTGCGAGGCCATCAAGCGGGTGTACGCATCCACATTCAGCCGGCACGCGAAAGCTTACGTTCAAGCGACGCGGTTCCGCCTGGAAGAAGAAAAGATGGCGGTGATCCTGCAGCAAGTGGTGGGGTCTTATTTTGGGCCGCGATTTTATCCGGACTTTTCCGGCGTGGCGCGTTCCCGAAATTTCTATCCAGTTCCTCCGATGAATTTCGAGGACGGCATCGCGGCGGTGGCGCTGGGCCTGGGGCGCACGGTGGTAGACGGAGGGAAGTGCCTGACGTTTTGCCCGCGCCATCCGGCTCACCTGGTGCAGTTCTCTTCGGTGGAGGATTTTCTGTCGCAATCGCAAACGGATTTCTGGGCGCTTTCGCTGGATCATCCATCGGAGGAGACTTCGCCACCCGGCTTGCGGGAAGTGCGGTTCAGCCTGGACGTGGCGGAAGCGGATGGAACGCTGGAAGCGTTGGGGTCGACGTACTCGCCAGACAACGACAGGATCACGGATGGGCTGGGGCGGCCGGGGATGCGGGTGGTGACGTTCGCGCCGATGTTGAACTACGGTTCATTTCCCCTGGCGGCGCTTCTGGACGAGCTGGTGAAGGATGGCGAAGCCGCGTTTGGCGAGCCGGTGGAAATCGAATTTGCGGTGCGGCTGCCGCGGCAGGCGGGTGAGAGAGCGCAATTTGGTTTTCTGCAGATCCGGCCTCTGGTGCTTTCGAAGGAAGTCGAAGAGCTGCAGATGGAGGGCGTGGACAGTTCCTGTTTGATCGCACAAAGCAGCAAAGTGCTGGGAAACGGGCGAATCGAGAATTTGCAGGATGTGGTGCTGGTGGATTCGCAGCGGTTCGATCGCGGACAGAGCCAGGAGGTGGCGGGACACGTTGCCTACTTCAATGCCAAGCTTGCCGGAGAGAACCGGCCGTATCTTCTCGTGGGCGTGGGACGGTGGGGATCGAATGATCCATGGCTCGGCATTCCCGTGGAGTGGGATGAGATTTCCGGCGCGCGCGTAATTGTAGAAGCCGGCTTTCGGGATTTTCGTGTGACGCCCTCGCAGGGGAGCCATTTTTTCCAAAACCTTTCAGCGTTTCAGGTGGGCTACTTTACGGTGAACCCGGACCTTGGCGAGGGCATGGTGGACTGGGCCTGGCTGGCGGCGCAGCCCGCGGAAGAAGAACGAGGGTGCGTGCGGCACCTGCGTTTTGCAGGGCCGGTTAAGGTCTTGATGAACGGGCGCTCGAGCGTGGGGATGATTTTGAAGCCTGGGGCCACGGCAAACGGGCATTAAGGAAGAGCGGACAGCAGGCCCGGTGAAAAGCGTCGGCTCTGGAGCGTTGACCCAATCCGATGTGACTTGGCGCACAAGGGCTGGGTGGAATAACCCTATTTTGCGGGTACGGACACGTGGTGACCTGCTGCTTCTGGATCTAACTCCTTTGGTTTCAACGATCATTGGGTAAGGTCCGTTCTCGCCCAGTTTGGGCTTTCTCCTGCAAATTCCTACCTGGGGTACTCCGGCCACGCTTCATGCCGGTCCGAGGAGGAACCATGATCCTGACCAATCTCATTCTTGCTGCTGTCCTGGTGCTGCTGCTTGGCGCGGGCGTGTACAGCGTGAGTCTGGCAGTACGGATGTACCTGCGCTACCGCGGGAAGCGCCTGGTGACTTGCCCGGAGACGCACCGAGCGGCAGCCGTGCATGTGGATGTTGCCAAAGCCGCGGGCCAGGGATTGTGGGGCAAGCAGGAGATCCGTCTGGACCAATGTTCACGGTGGCCGGAGAAGGAGCATTGCGGCCAGGACTGCCTGAGCCAAGTGCGCGCCGACCCTGAAAACTGTCTTGTCTGGAACTTGGTGGCAACGTGGTACAAGGGCAAGTCTTGCGCGTATTGCCAGAAACCCTTCGAAGGAATTCAATGGCACAACCGGCATCCCGCAGTTCTCTCGCCCGACCGCGTGGCCAAGCAGTGGAATGAGATTCCGGCGGAGCAGCTCCCCGAAGTTTTCGAGACGCATTTGCCGGTGTGCTGGAATTGCTATATTGCGGAGACCTTCCGGCGGCAGAACGCGGAGCGCGTGCTGGACCGCAAGTGGGAACGCGGCGCGGGGGGAGAGTACGTTCCGAAGAATGAAGAGGAATCGGCAGCTCAGAAACGCGCGGCGGGCAGGTGAAGACCCGCGATCAGGGGAGTCTTTCACGAAAAAGAGTTTTGCCCCTTATCTATGGACCGAACACACTGGCATCCTGAGAGGCGCGCCCATTGCGCATCGAAGGATGTCACCCTCGAAAGCTAGTCCAGCCCCGTAGTTGAGATCCTTCGGCGATCTCCGGTTTGTGGAGTCCGGTGGACTCCACCGGAGTCCTGACATCGGACCTTATCAGATCGCCTCAGGATGACAAGGTCCGGTTGAACTGGAACCATGAACGAATTGTAGCGTATGAGGAATCCAGGAAATACGTTGCGCCTCAGATTAGTGGCAGAATTCGCAGGCGCGCCCGACTGTGCCGAGGCCGAGCAGCTCGATTTCGGATGAGAGATAGCCGGGCTTGGGAGGTTCCTCGTTCATCAGCGCGGTGCTGAGATATTTTTTGTTGTCGTCGCAGAAAACCGTAACCACCGCCGCGTCGGGACTGATTTTTTCCTGCGCCTGCACGGCCGCCAAAAAATTACAGCCAGAGGAGATGCCGACAGCGAGGCCGAGATTGGTGGCAAGCTTCTGAGCCATTTGAATGGCGTCACCATCGGAGATGGAAATCACCTCGTTGAGTTCCTTCAGGCGGACGATTTCCGGGATGAATTCGTCCGAGATGCCCTGGATGCGATGGTTGCCGACCTTGCAGCCAGTGGTTAGCGTGGGCGACTCCGCGGGCTCGACGGCGTGAATGCGGATAGAAGAGTCGCGCTGGCGCAGGAATTTGCCAACGCCCATGACCGTGCCGCCGGTGCCAACGCCAGCAACGAACGCTTGGGGGCGCTTTCCGACAGAGAGCAACTGCGACCAGATTTCCGGGCCGGTGCTCTCTTCATGCGCTTCGCAATTCGCGGGATTTGAGAATTGGCGCGGAAGAAAAACGTCCTTGCGGGATGCGGCGAACTCTTCACACATGCGGATGCTGCCCAGGAAGCCGCCGTCGCTTTTGCTGACGGAGACAACTTCGGCGCCGTAACTGCGAATCAGGTGCACGCGCTCCTGGCTCATCCAATCCGGCATGAAAATTTTGACGGGATGGCCCAGCATGCGGCCGATGGCGGCGAAGGAGATGCCGGTATTGCCGCTGGTGGCCTCGGCGATGGTGTGGCCGGGGGAAATCTTGCCTTCGGCATAGGCCTTTTGGAGGATGCGGACGGCCATGCGGTCCTTGATGCTGCCGGTGAGGTTCAGATACTCGGACTTGGCAAAGAGAATCCGGTGGGTGTCGTGGTAACGAAAGTGGATGGAGACGAGCGGAGTATTGCCGACAAGCCGAGTAAGAGCTTTAAATTTGGAAGACGGTACATCGAGTGTCGTAGTCATGACACTTTATTTGTGGCACGTTTGCGCGAATTCGGCAAGGGCACGAAGCACGGGCGACGAGCGCAGTCAGGATGTGGGACATCCTACAGGAAGTTGGCACAATGTATCGGTTGAGATTCTTCGGAGCGCCGACGGAGCTCCTCAGAATGACAATGTCTTTTTGGTATGTGCATCTGAGCAAATTGTATCTCGCGAGAAATACCAAAAGCTCAGCGAATCTGCATAAAGATCAGGGCGCGGGCTTTGAGGATTCTTCGCTCGCTGAAACAGCCAGGATGTACCAGGCGGCGTGAGGCAGCCACTGTTCTTGCCAACGCCAATCGTTGTCCGCGCCAGTTTGTTTGTAGGTAAGATTGTAGTCGATGTCGTCCTCGTCGCGGAAGCCCGAGGTGATGCCGTTGGAGATGCCGCCGGGAGCATTGGTGAATTCCCAAGAATCAAAGAACATGTATTGCGGATTGTTGCGGCCAACGCCGTACATCATGGAAGTGTCGAAGGGATTGAGGCCGAGAATCCAATCGAGCTGGCAGGTGGCAAAAGCGCGGAGCTGCTTCTGGATCGCGGGGTCCTCCGGGAACTGTTTTATTGCCAGCCTGGCCGCGGCGGCAAGAGAGGCGAGACGCGCGTTTTCGCCCTGCCACCAGGGAGCGGCATCAGTATTGTGCGGAAAGAAGAAGGCGGTGCGTCGGTTGCCGTTTTTGTCCTGGGTGAGTTGGCGGGCATAGCCGAAGGGATTGTTCACTTCCTGTGTAATGGCCAGCTGGAAGGCGAAAGATTTCCGGATCGCGTCGCGCACGCGTTGCTGAATTTCCGGAGCGGCGATCTCCGCGTAATAAAGGAGGCTGACAGCAGGAAAGCCTGCGTCGGAGGCGTGAAAGAAGGGGCGCACGGCATTGTCCGCGCGCCAATAGTTGGAATAGGAGCCACTGGTGGTGAGGCGGGCCATCAGGCTGGCGGCGCGCTTGTCGGCAGCAGCCTTGTAGATGTCTTTTTTGGTGGCTTTGTATAGCTCGGTGGCGGCGGTGAGAGCGCAGTAATCGTCGACAATATTTTCCTTGCCGTCGTTGACCAGTTTCAGGTTGTTCTTCTCCAGGAAATCGAAAGCCTCTTCCGCGGCTTTGAGGTAATCGGAATTCTTGAGCTCACCCGAGAACGGATAAGTGCTGGCAATCGCGAGCGCGGCAACCGCCACGCCGCCGCCGGAGCGATAGCTAGCCTCGTATTCCAGATCCGTGTTGGCCTGTTCCACCATATCGCGCGGCGCCTGATCGCTGGATTGATAGATCCCAAATTTTTTCATCTCGCCGGCAACCTTGCGTTCTTCGGGTACCTGCTTGACGCCGCCGGTGGAAATGGAACGGTAAAAGGAGCCGCCGGGAACTTTCAGGCGAACGAGATAATCCGCGCCGAACATGGCCTCATCGAGCATGTGGTCCTGATAGCGGATCGTTTCGGGCACCGCTCGAGCGTTTAGCAACTCTGTGCTCTTGAAGAGGCTGTAGATGACAAGCGGAACTTGCTGGGGATTGAAATAAGAGGAGAAAGATAGATGCGAGAGGTGCTTGCCGTAATCGCCGGTGGCGTCCCACCAACCGCCATGGGCGTCCACAGTGCCTTTTTTCGCGCCATCGAAGGGCAGATGACGATCGGCCTGATCCATTTTGCCGCTGCTGCGTTCCTCCTTGAAATAGTAGACGGCGTCGGAAAGGGTGTAGCGCTCGAGGAGGAGGCGCTGAATGACGAATGGGAAGGAGTGAATCGAACGATCGCCGGAGGTACAAACGAGATAGTAGGTACCTTCGGTGGAGAAAGAGTCAAAGTCGACGGTCCAGAAATTCCAGTCGCGCCATTTCTTGACAGGACCGGCGTGTTGCGCAGGAACGCTCAGGACCGCTTGATGATCGCGCGCATCGCGTAACACGCATCCCGTGAAATGGTCGCTCACGCTGCCGAGAATCACGGCATGCTTCGGGCCGCTGGCGTTGTAGCCAACGTGATTGGTGAGAATTTTTGCTTCATCCGCCCGGACAACCGGCAAAAGAAAGAGCGAGAAGGCACCGAACAAGACCAACTTTATGAGTAAACGCATAAGAACCTCGAATCCCGCAGCTTAGCAGCCTGCCGGCCAAGCATAGAACAGGTTCAGCGCGGCGACTGTGACGCCGGGCACCAACCGCGTGCAGATCGGGAGAAGCCTGCGGAGCAGGCCGGTCTTTTTATTGCCCACTTGGTAAAAACCACAAATGATCTGCGTCAGTGACGGATTCAACACAGAGAGTATCGCCCCGTAACATAAAAGTGGTTAGCTAGGTTCATACCGCCCATGAACACACAAGAAAAACGCCGTAGCCGGCGCATCCGAATCGGCCAACCGTTGAAGATCCGCGCTTCGGGTCTGAATGACGCGCGCATCGAAGAGACCAACATAACCAAGAACGTGTCGCGAGATGGCATCTATTTCGTCACCGGGACCGCGGCCTACTATGTAGGGATGCGACTGTTCGTGAATGTGCCGCACCACACGCCTTCAGAGCCGCAGGACCGCGAGTACCTTGGGCAAGTCGTGCGGGTAGATGAACTGCCCGACGGGCACTGGGGCGTGGCGATACAGTTCTTGTCCGGCCATAATCCAACGTAAGCGGCGAGCAAGCTGCATACCTCAGCAATCAACTCTCAAATTGGAAATCTCGCACGCATTTTCGGTTGAGATCCTTCGGGCCGCCTGCCTGCAGTAGGCAGGGCAGGCAAAACTCGCGCCCCTCAGGATGACAATGCATGGCTGCGCCTGGGTAAAGGTTGGAATTGTGTCGGGTGAGAAATCTGGTTTACGCGCTGGGCTCGAGGGCGACGATTTGCGTGCGGAGCTTTTCGAATTGCAGCGAACCAAGGCCGCGATCCGCGGCCATTTTCAAGTAAGGAAGCGCTGTGCTGTCGAGATTCCAGTAGGCCTTCGCAACATACGCATCGAGGGCAACCGGGTCGGTGCCGGCAACCAGCGTCTTTTTGACGAGAACGTCCTCGAGATTCCCACCGGTCGGCCCGTTGCGCAGCAGAACGCGGTAAGAATCGATCAGCGTGAGTGTGGGACGGACAAAGTCCGCGAGATCCACGAGGCTTTCATTGATGCGCTGGTGCAAACGATGCCGTTGGCCGCCGAGGATGCCGTACCAATTCTTCATGCCGAGTGTGGCGCCGGTCAGGCTGTGGTGCTTGGCGATGGGAATATTGATAATCTTGTCGGCTTCCAGAAAAGGCTGAAAGACGGGCCACACCTGCAAGATATCGCCGCCAAGATCGACTTCCTTAAACTTTGAAAGTTCAGGCAGCAAGATCTCCGCGCCTTCCAGGCGGGCGGCGTCAGCAATGCCGGAGCGCTGGAAGCAGCGGCGGGGATCATTGCAGCTCACGTCGGTGACGATGACTTTCCTTGCGCCGGCGGACCAGCAGTGGCGAACCACTTCGGCGACGACTTCCGGATTGGTGTTGGCGGCCTGCTCGGGGGTGCGGTCCCAGGCAATGTTAGGCTTGACGATCACTACATCGGCAGGGGAAATGAAGCGCTGAATGCCGCCGAGTTCCTGCAAAGCACGCTGGACAAGCTGGCGCGGGGCGCCGCCGCTGATGACCGTAAGATCCGGGAACGCCGGGTCTGCAGGGATGGTATGGCTGCGGCGAGCCGCGACGAGGAACTGCTCGGTTGGACGAACACTGCGCTTGGAAAGCCAGTAACCAGCGGCAGCGGCTCCCGCACTGAGCCCCGCAAGGCGCAGTATGCGGAGCAGCGCTTCGCGGCGATCGAGCGGTTCCGGCGGCACGGTCTCGGGAGCTGGATGCGGTTCGTGCAAAGCGCTAAACCTCCAGGAGAGCGCATTCCATGAGAAGGCCGCGACGAGATTTTTCGGTGCCGTTCGTCATGGAAACTTCCTCCTAACGAGACAATTTCCTTTCCATGGCCTGACCGAGATGCAGCATGGCCTGGGATAGTTCGGACGATTCCTGATAGGCAACCACGCGCACAAGATATGGACCCTTGCGGAAAGTCAGGCTTTGCGAGAAGAGGTGCGCGGCATCGCCGAGCGGTGGGGATTGCGCGCCCATCGCGGGTTCAGAGTCGAAGATGGTTTTGGCGCTTTCGGGACTGGACATGGTGTAGACATCGACAACCACCTCGACCTGGTTCTTGAATTTGTAGTCCGCGGTGGAAGTGCTGCGCACGCCGGCTTTGAGATATTTTTCGGCTTCGCCGTCGATGTAAGTATAGAGCTGATTAGGAGTAAAAGTGCGCACCTCCGGAGCCTTGCTCCAGCCGGCGACTTCGTTGGATTCCGGGAAAAAGCTGTTTGTGGGAACGGTGTGGCTTCGGCAGCCAACAGCCAAGGACAGCATGGCCGGAAGCAAAATTCCGAGAGGGGTGCGCGGAATGGATAACCAGGTCATGAGCGAGAGTTCTTCCTTCGTTGGTTCAAAAGAATCTGGTTGGTGGTGGAGCGCGTTTCGCCGATGCAGGTGACGTAAACGGCGGGGCGGTCCTGCAGCGGGCAAGCGTACTCGCACGCGCCACAGCCGACGCAGCGCTCCGGATCGACGCGCGGCTGCTTGAGAATTTTGCTCTGGCCCTTGGCGTCGATGACCTGCGCGGGCTGCAGATAAATGGCTTTGGGAGAGGTGGGGCACCACTCTTCACAGACGATGCATTCGGTGGCCATGGCCCACGGGAGGCAGCGGCCTAGATCGTAGAAAGCGGTGCCGATGTGAATTGGTTTGTTCTCGTTCGACACGCCGACAGCCCAGCCTTTGGACTGGGGGGTGATTTCCCAGATGGCCCCGGTGGGGCACGCCTGGGAACACAAGACACAACTCGTTTCGCAATAGCCAATGCGCGGCACGAGGACGGGCGTCCAGAGGCCTTCGAGTCCTGCTTCGGAAAAAGAAGGATGGAGCGCGTTATTTGGGCAAACTTTCATGCACTCGCCGCAACGGACGCAGCGCGCCAAGAAATCCGACTCGTCGAGCGCGCCGGGAGGCCGAATGCGGCGATCGCTTTTTTCCGCGGCAAACGAAGTGGTGGAGCGCATCAGGGGAAGAACGGCAGCCCCAGCAGCAAGGCCGGTAAGGACTTTGCGGCGCTGCAGGCTGGGGGCTTCGAGAATCTTGCCACGGGGAAAGAATTTAAATTCCAAACCGTGGTGCGGACACTCGCCAATGCAGTTCAAACAAAGATGGCACTCGGATTTGCGCCAGGCCACGCCGCCGATCGGATCATCGCCACCCTGGCAGCGAAGCAGGCAGCGATTGCAGTCGTCGCACGAGACGGGATGTTTCTCCAGTCCAAGAATTGACCACCGAGAAACTATGCCGAGCAGCGCACCCAGCGGACAAAGCGCGCGGCAAAAGAAGCGGGTGACACGGAAATTGAGGGCCAGGATAAGAACGAAGAGCAAGCCGAGAAAAAATCCCTGGCGAAAATGAGAGGGCTTGAGACTGAGTACGGTGAGGTTCAGGACTGCATGAAGGATTCCGCCAAAGCCACGCACGAATGAGAGGCTGCTGGATTCGGCGGCGTGAAGGACGGAATTGGTGAGGTATTCCAGACCGGGAAGGATCGAGAGCCCGAGCGAGCGCGTGAGGAATGAGAGTGGGTCCAGCCAGCCAACAACACCAGTGCCGAAGAGAGCTGCGACGAGGACCGCGATCAGAACGTAATACTTGGTTGACTGCCAGGATTTGTAGCGGTTGGAATCGATGAGCTGGTTGCCGCGTTTGGAGTCGGATTTCAGGCTGCTGAAGAAGTGATGGAGGGTGCCGAGGGGGCACACCCAGCCGCAGAAGAAGCGTCCGAGGAAAAGAGTGGGAATGAGGATCACGAGGCTCCAGAGCAGGCCACGATAAAGGGCTCGGCTGGCGAGAACATTGGAGATGGCGACGAGAGGGTCCAACTGGAAGAAGAGGGAGACAGGCGAGGTAAGGCGGAGGTCATCGGAGGAGGGAGAAGCGCGAAAATCGGTGCGGAGAATCAGAAAGAGAAAGAGGAGCAGAAAAAAAATCTGCGAGAGAGAGCGAAGACGTGTTGCGGAAGGAAACTTCACACGGGCATTGTGGCAAGATGGGGCACAGGGTGATGTGATGCGAGTCACGGATGGAGGCGGATTGGAGGGGTTAGCGGCCCTGGAGCCCACCAGTTGAGCGGGGGTTTCCGGTACAATCGATTGAGTAATCTAGCTTTGAAAAGGAACCAGGTGGTGACGTGATACATCGCTACGTTTTTCATAATGAAGAGCTGCAGCAGGTGGAAAAGACCAGATGGTCGCCGGGGCAGGCGGGCTTAATTTGCGGCTGGGGTTTATTCACGACGCTGCGAATCGTGCGCGGAGAAGCGTTTGCGTATGAGCGGCACTGGCGGCGGCTGGAGAAGGATGCCGCGCTGATACGGATGCCGATGCCGTATTCGGGCGCCAAGGTGCGCGTGTTTTTGCAGGACGTGATCCGGGCGAATCAAGTCGAGGAGGGTTGCGCGCGAATTTACCTGGTGTGGAACACGGTAGGGTCCTGGCGGAGCAATGAAAAGATGCCGGAGGTGGACTTGCTAATCACGACGGCGGACCTGCCAAAATACCCGGAGATGGCGCGCCTGACCGTGCGCGAACAAGGACGGCACGCCTCTTCACCGCTGGCAGGTGTGAAAACAACGTCGTGGCTAAACAGCGTGTGGGCAGCCGCCGAAGCGCAGCGGTCAGGATTTGACGAGGTGGTGCTGCTGAACGAGCGCGGGGAAGTGAGCGAGTGCACGGCGGCAAATATCTTTGCGGTAGAGGGCGAAAAGGTGGTGACGCCGCCGTTGAGTTCGGGGTGCCTGGAGGGCGTCACTCGGGGAATCTTGATGGAAATTGCCGGGGACGCCGGGACAATCGTGGTGGAACAGACGCTGCGGCCAGAGGATTTATACAAGGCGGAGGAAGTGTTCGTCACGTCCACAAACCGCAATGTGCTCGCGGTGAAGGAGATTGCGGGGCGCACGATCGCGAACGGAGAGACAGGCGCCATCACGAAGAAGTTGGATGAAGCGTTTGATGCGTTCATCCGTGAGTATGTGGATCGGCGGCTGGCGACCAGCCGATAGAGCGTCGAACCACCAGATCCTTCAGGTCGAATCAGCAGCAGGAAGCGGCGGTAGGCCGTGAGACGGGGTAGTGTGGTTGGATGCCCAGGCAAGCGCGGGCCGGGACAAAGGACAAGGAGCTAAGCGAAGACGGGGGCATGCGTGTTACAATGCGCGGCTTAGCGGGGAAGGCAGGGCGTAGAACGAATGACGGAAGCGCTGGCACAGAATGAAGCAGTGCTGGAAGTCGTCTCGCCGGACGGTGCGCGGAAATACGTGCGGGTGACGCAAACGCCGTTCCTGATCGGGCGGGGCGCGGAGACCGGGAACCATTTGCAATTGACCGACCGGCGCATCTCGCGAAATTGCGGGGCGATTGTGACCGAGGCGAACCGCTATTACCTGGAAGATCGCGGGCAGCGGCGCGGCGTGTTTGTGAACGGCGAGAAAGTGGAGAGCCGCGCGCTGAGCGACGGGGATGTCATTACGTTCGGACTTGAAGATTCCTACCAGGTGATCTTCCGCGCCGCGACAGGAACCTCCGACGAATCGATCCCACAATTGCTGACACGCATCGATCACATGACCAGCTCGGAGACCACGGGAGGCGGACTACGGAAGTTGAACCTGCTCCTGGAAGCAACTTCCCTGTTGCACTCGCAATTGCCGCTGGATTCGGTGCTGGCAAAGATGATTGATCACGCGGTGGCAGTGACGGACGCGGACCGAGGATTGCTGGAAGAAGCGGTCGAAGGGCCGACCGCGAATCCGTCGGAACGGCTGCGCGTGCGGTTGGCGCGGCGCA
>Ga0187803_10000191_pt1 | contig 25790 bp, 20 predicted proteins | sample NC_wetland_sal_i_2_FD_132425 | JGI IMG/M metagenome (GOLD analysis project Ga0187803, IMG submission 132425) | Wetland sediment microbial communities from Neuse River Estuary, North Carolina, USA - Control_3 | ecosystem: Environmental > Aquatic > Freshwater > Wetlands > Sediment | place: USA...
CCAGCAGCCGCGCGCGGTCAGGCACGGTTGGACTCGCTTCCATTCGCTCCTGAATCCACCGGCGGCGGGCGGGATCGAGAAGATGCGCGAATTCAACGCCGATGGTGCCGCAGTAGAATCGGCGCGCCGCCTGATGCTCTTCCGTGTCACCTTCGACCTCAGGCACCGTGGGCAGGCGCAGAAGGCCCAGTGGATCGAGGTCCGCTGCCAGGTAGCCCCAGCGGCGGAAGTTCTCGAAAATGTGCTCGTGCTGCGCGGTTAGAGTCGGCATGGGCGAAATTACAACAGTGTGCTCTCGGAAGAGCTATCTTGCCACAAGCGGTTCGCTCGCGCTCAGCGGGGGCGATGCGGAGGAGAGCATCGCAGAATGAACTAGGCCAGAGACACTCCTAAGGAAATGGCAGCGGCGCGAAGTTGTTTGTCTGTGGTAGCCAGGGGCAAGGCGGATCGCTCGGCGAGTGCGAGATAAGCGGCGTCGTAATTCGTAAGGCCATGGATGCGGGCAAACGCGGGAAGGTCAAGAATCTCGGCAGGGACTTGTTGGGCGACATCGATAGGGAGAGTCTTCAGCCGGGAGAGGAAACCTTCCATCTGGTCGAGGGGAAAGCGCTTGCGGCGGTGCGCCATCAGAAGGCCGTTGCCGACTTCATAAAACCACAGGGAGGGAACCAAGCCACGCTTTTCGGAGAGACTTGCGAGGACAGCCAGGCTGTATTGTCGGTCCGCTTCGTCTTCCAGAAACCACTGGAGCGCCAGTGACGCGTCCAGGACGAAATCGCTCACAATCGGTGGCCCTCGTGAATCAGTTCCTTCACAGATACGCCCTCGAGACGCACGTGGTACCTCTCGATGAAAGCGAGCATCTCGCGCACGGCCTCACGTTGGGCACCGTTGGCGCCACTTCCAGCCTGCGCGTGCTCTTTTTCACGCAGAACCAGCAACGCCACAGCAATGACTTCCTCAGCCGTGCGGAAGTGGCCGGACTTCAGCTCTTCCTGGACGATTTTTTCCTGATCGGGGGTCAAATTGATTTGCATCACCGGAGCTCCAGCAACTCCAACGCTCCTATGATACCAGCCCGGCGACGCCGGGATTCGTCAAATTGCGGCTCGGGTTCAAACCGATGGTTCTATGCAAGCGCGCGGCCGATGGGAACCGAAAGGAGCACGGCAGCGCGGAGATAATGCCTACGGTCAGAAGAACACCGGCCGTGGCTACCCGCGCATGTGGGACGCGACGAAGGGCTGCGCGAGTGGGAACTACTTCACTTCCCAGGTATCGCCGGTGCGGAGCAGTTTGTCGAGATTGCCGGGGCCGCGCTTGGCGATGACCGCATTGATCTGGTCGTGAATCACGTCTTCGTAGCGCGGCAGGTCGTCCCACGAACGGAACAGGCCGATGGGAGTGGGAAACCCGGGCCGGTGCTCCATGTGGGAGAGCAGGAACGCATAGGACGGCCGCGGATGATGCGCGTCGTGCACCACGAGGTCGGACGCGGAAATGCCGTTGCCCAGCGCCACCACCTCGATGTCGCCGTCCGGCTTGCGGCGGATTCCCTTATCGTGGTTCTTGCCGAAGATGAGCGGCTTGCCGTGTTCGAGCTGCAGCACGTGGTCGGTGCGCGCGTCCTTTTCCGTCAACGAGGTCCACGCTCCGTCATTGAAAATATTACAGTTCTGCAGGATTTCGATGAACGCGGAGCCGCGATGGGCGGCCGCAGCCTTGAGCACTTCCTTCAGGTGCGACTGGAAAACGTCCACGGAGCGAGCCACAAAAGTCGCCTCGGAACCGATCGCCAGGGATACCGGATTGAACGGCCGGTCCATGGAGCCGAAGGGCGTGGACTTGGTTTTCTTGTTGAATTCCGAGGTGGGCGAGTATTGTCCCTTAGTCAGCCCGTAAATGCGGTTGTTGAACAGGAGCACCTTGACGCCCACATTGCGCCGCAGCATGTGAATCGTGTGATTGCCGCCGATGGAGAGCGCGTCGCCATCGCCCGTGGCCACCCACACTTCCAGATCCGGCTGGATGGCCTTGATCCCCGTAGCCACCGCGGGCGCCCGGCCGTGAATCGAGTGGAACCCGAACGTGTTCATGTAATAGGGAAACCGGCTCGAGCAGCCGATGCCGGAAACAATCACGAACTTCTCGCGCGGGATGCCCAGCTCGGGAAACACGGACTGCACCGCGGCAAGAATGGCGTAGTCGCCGCAGCCCGGACACCAGCGCACTTCCTGGTCGGTCTGAAAATCCTTGCGTGTGAGCGGTGGTGGCAGCGTTGCTGTGCTCATTGAACTTTCTCCCCAGTAGGCAGCATCTCGACGAATTTCTGTTCCAATTCGGCCTGGCGAAATGGCCGGCCTTGAATTTTATTCAGGCCCTCCGCGTCCACCAGATACTTGGCGCGCAGGACCCAAAGAAGCTGGCCCAGATTCAGCTCCGGCACCAGAACTTTCCGGAAGCGCTTGAGCACGTCACCCAGATTTCCCGGCAGCGGGTTCAGGTGCCGCAGGTGGACGTGGCCGATCTTGCTGCCGCGCGCGCGCTGCGCCTTGACCGCCGCGGCAATCGAGCCCGCCGTCGAGCCCCAGGAAATTACCAGCAGGTCGCCCTGCGGATCTCCGTCCACAGTCACGTCGGGAATGTCCTGCGCGATAGCGGCCACCTTGGCGGCGCGCAGGCGTACCATTTTCTCGTGGTTCAACGGCTCGTAGCTGATGTTACCGATTACGTCCTGCTTCTCGATTCCGCCGATGCGGTGCTCGAGGCCAGGAGTGCCGGGAATGGCCCAGGGGCGCGCCAGCGTTTTCGGGTCGCGCAGGTAGGGCTGGAACGTGGCAGGGTCATCGGCAAATTTGACGGGAATCGGCGGGATCTCGTCCACCGAGGGGATCCGCCACGGCTCCGCGCCGTTGGCCAGATATCCGTCGGAGAGCACGATCACCGGGACCATGTACTTGATGGCGATGCGGCTGGCCTCGACCGCGGTCCAGAAGCAATCCGCGGGAGTGGACGCGGCGAGGACGGGGATGGGCGCTTCGGAATTGCGCCCGAACAGCGCCTGCAGCAGGTCCGCCTGCTCCGTCTTGGTCGGAAGGCCGGTGGACGGGCCGCCGCGCTGGATGTCGCAAATCACCAGCGGGATTTCAACGGCCACGGCAAGTCCCATCGCTTCCGTCTTCAGCGCCATTCCGGGACCGGAAGTCGTGGTAATGGCCAGCGCGCCGGCATAGGCCGCGCCGATGGCGGAGGTGATGGCCGCGATCTCATCTTCGGCCTGAAAGGTAATCACTCCGAAATCCTTGTAGTAGGAAAGCTCGTGCAGGATGTCGGAAGCGGGCGTGATCGGGTAGCTGCCCTGAAACAGCGTGAGTCCGGCCTTCTGCGCGGCGGTGACGAAGCCCAGCGCCAGCGCCTGGTTGCCGCTGATGCTGCGATACACTCCCGGGCTCAGATGCGCGGGCGGAATTTCGTAGCTGATCTGGAATGCTTCCGTCGCCTCGCAGTAGGAGTATCCACCGCGGAGAGCGAGCTTGTTGGCCTCGACGAGCAGCGGCTTGTTGCTGAATTTGTCCTCGATCCAACGGATGGTGGGCTCCATCGAACGGTTGTAGAGCCAGTAGCACATCCCGAGGGCGAAGAAATTCTTGCACCGGGCTTTCGCCTTAGCGTCAATCTTTACCTCTTCGAGGGCGAGGCGGGTGAGCCGCTCCAGCTCGACGGGGAACAGCCGGTACTTGTCGAGCGAATGGTCTTCGAGCGGATTCGATTCCATCTGCGCCTTGCGCAGATCCGTTTCCTGGAAACTGTCGGAGTTGACGATCAGGATGCCGTTGGCCTTCAGTTCGGCCAGGTTCACTTTGAGCGCCGCGGGATTCATGGCGATCAACGCATCGACGGCGTCGCCCGGCGTGTACACCTCTTTGGAAGAAAAATGGAGCTGGAATCCGCTGACCCCCGGAATGGTGCCCGCCGGGGCGCGAATCTCCGCCGGGTAGTCGGGGAATGTGGCGATATCGTTGCCGTAGAGCGCTACCGTGTTCGTAAACTGGCTGCCGGTCACCTGCATCCCATCGCCGGAGTCGCCGGCAAAGCGGATCACGGCGCGGTCAATCACTTCCCGCTTTGATTTTGTCTGTGGAGATTCGACTAAGGTGGACATGGCTTGCTCTTCCCCTGTTCCGGTTCGACTCGCCTTGGGGGAAATTGGTTTCCCCGCTCGGGAGCCCATCTCAGCCGTAGGTTTCCAACCGGCTGAGGAGCGCGCGGAGCCGCACCCAGGAAAATACGATGATGATTGTCTGCCCGGGAGCCAGCAGCACCAAAAACAACAATAGCACAACCAGGGCGAAGAGGATTGTGACCCGCGTCACCAAGGCACGTGATTGCCCAATCGGCCTACAGCTATGGGTTGGGTGAATGCTCTGGAGGCGAAATCGGCGCCGGCGCGGGTGCAACCGCCCGCGCCAGTTGCGTGCCTTCGGGAGGCAATAGCGCGATCCAGCGATCGCGGTCGGCGATGAACTGCGGCAAATGCGCGCGTGAGACGGGATCTGCGGGCGGCAGCTTGAGCGTCTCGAAATTGCGGTACGACCCGTTCTGCTTGATCCGGAAGTCGAGATGCGGCCCGGTAGCCAGGCCGGTGTGGCCCACCAGCCCAATGCGCTGGCCCTGCTGCACCTGTTGACCGTTGTGCACCAGGATGCGCGAGAGGTGCATGTACATCGTCTCGTAGCCGTTGGTGTGACGGATTCGAACCATGTTGCCTTCGCCTCCGCTCCGCCCGGCGTAAGTCACGCGGCCTCCGCCGATGGTCTGCACCGGCGCACCTTCCGGCGCTCCGTAATCAATGCCCATGTGCGGCCGGTAGATTTTCAGGATGGGGTGGAAACGGCTGTAGCTGAAGTGCGACGTAATCGGCGCGTGGAATTGGAGCGGCGAACGCAGGAACGCCTTTTTCAGCGCCTTGCCGTCCGCGCCGTAGTAGGCCGGGTGGCCTTCAGCGTCGTGGAACAGGACGGCCTGAAAGCGATGGCCCCCGTTCACGTATTCAGCCAGCAGGATCCGCCCGTAGAGCGCGAGTGTGCCGTCCGCGTATTTCTTTTTTTCCACCACGAGGCGGAAGGTGTCGCCCGGCCGCGTGTCCGTATTGAAGTCGATATCCCAGCCGAAAATGTCGGCCAGGGAAAGCGCCAGCTCGGCTCGCTCGCCCGCGTCGGTCACGGCGTTGAAGAGCGAATCCTCGACGCGGCCGGCGATTCCCGCATTCTCGGTGGTGATCGGAATCGGCTTGATTTCGGCGTGGAATTCCCCGCCCGACGGCGCGACCCACAGTTCGTGTTCCGGATCGATGCGGTAACTGACGGCGCGCAGCTCTCCCATCACCGATCGGCCAATCAAAAGATCGTGACCCGCCCGGAAATGGCGAAAATCGAAGACCGGTCTCGCGGCCGCCAGGATCGCGCCGATGGCCGCGGGCGAAACCCCCATTTCCGCCAGCGAGCCGGAGAAGATCTGTCCGGAGCGCGCACGCCCGTGGAAAAAGAGCACAACGTCGCGCTGCATTTCGGCGGCAACCTCCGCGGCGAGCGCCGCCTGCCGCGAAATCTCCCGTTCACCGGCTTGTCGAAGGGAAGCCGACCAGGCCAGAGCGCCGAGCGCGGCCACTACGATTAGAGCGAAAACTGTCCGAATGAATTTCCGCATGATTCTCCCGCCGCTGCCCGCCCAACGAGTCTGCCCCGGATGTTCAGGCTATCCCGTTTCCAGTTCCGGGAAAAGATGCGGATGGGCGCACGCGTTCCTTCCCATAACTCCCTCGAGCAAAAACCAGGCCGCTCAATCTCCGGCGAAGTTTTGCCGATAGACCAGAGGGAGCGTTCGTGAGTTCTCCAGCCAATCCGGTCGCGCCAAAGAGCGGTCTGCCCCAAAACGCAGCGGCAACGATCACGCGCACTCTGCTGTGGAAAATCGTGGCCATCATCTTCCTCACGGTGATCGCCGCGAACTTCCTGGTGGCTCAACTGTCTTTGGGGAATTACCTCCTTGCATCGCTCGCCACGGCATGTCTTTGCGTCCTCATCGCACTTCCGCTCGTGTTCATAGAAGTTGTGCTGCCGGCAGTGCGGATGATCACCGAGGAGGCCGCCACCGGGACCCAGCGGCGCATCGAGGCCATTCTGGAATCCGTGAGCGACGGCGTAATCATCAGCACCCTCGAGGGAAAGATTCACTTTGCCAATCGGGCCATACATCGACAGCTCGGTCGGCCGCCGGGTTTGATGAAAGGCCGGCAAGTCGCGGAGTTCGCTACCGATTACTATCGCGAACTTCGTGCCGCGGACATTGCCGCGTTTCTCGCCGGCGAGCCGTGCACCCTGCTCAACCAGGGTTCGAGGGAAGGCACCGCGCTCCGGGCCACCGGCGAGGAATTTCCGGTGGAGATCACCTGGAACGCGCTTCCGGCGCTCAACCCTTCGGAAAAGCCGCAGTTCGTCGCCATCCTGCGCGAGATTACGGCGCGCAAACGCCGGGAAGCGGCGCTGCGCGAAAGTGAAGCCCTCTTCCGCACGCTGGCAGATATGGCCCCGGCTTACATCTGGATGGCCGACACTGCGGGTTATCTGAATTATCTGAACAAGGGCTGGCTCGACTTCCGTGGCCGCACGCTGGAACAGGAACTGAATCTCGGCTGGGCCGAGGGCCTGCATCCGGAAGACTACCAGCGCTGCCTGGATACGTTCGACCAAACCGTGAAGACACGAGCGCCTTATGAAATGGAATACCGCATGCGCCGGCACGACGGCGAGTACCGCTGGCTACTGGATCGCGGAGTCCCGCTGTGGGACGCGGAAAGAAAATTGGCCGGCTTTATCGGCCTGTGTGTGGACGTCACCGTCCGGAAGCAGGCGGAAGATGCGCTGCGCGCCAGCGAGCGGCGGTTCCGCGAACTGCTCGAAGGCCTTCCCGTCGCCATTCGCATCGTGCAGGATGGCAAACTCGTTTTCGCCAACCTGGCGGACGCGCACTTGCACGGCTACTCGAGGCCGGAGCAGGAAATCGGCATGGACTTCACAGAGCAGTTGGCTCCCGACGAGGTCGCGCGCGTGGAGGAACTCCAAAGAAAGCGCCTGGCGGGGGAGCCGGTGCAGCGGCGCGTGGAAGTCCGCCGGCGGCGGCGGGACGGCACAGAACTGCTGACCGAAGTCGAAGCCGACAGGACGTTTTTCGATGGCCGGCCGGCCAGCCTGTTGGTGATCCGCGACCTGACGGACCGCAAGCGGGTGGAAGTGTACGAGAAGTTGCTGCCCGTCTGCTGCGTCTGCGGCAAGATCCGCAACGATGATGGCGGCGAGCAGGGCACGGGAGCGTGGCAGCGCCTAGACCAGTATCTCTCGCGGCATTCCGATGCCGAGTTCAGCCACACGTTCTGTCCCGATTGCTTCCACGACTACAAGCAGAAGAATCTTCCGGGGCGCTAGCGCGCGAGGCGGGTCCGTTTGGCTTGCGAGGAGAATGGACCAGTCAACGCGGGGGAGTGCGGGGAGACTGCTTACCAGCCGCCGGCGACGGTGAGGGAGGTCTTTTCGTCGCTGACCACGGCGGGCGCCAGGTAGTTCAGCGCGTGCAGGCGACGGTAAATCCTTCCGGCTACGGCGCTGGCCGTCGGGCCATTGATGCGGTGCCGGTAGCCGCGCAACAGCACCACCACCACCAGCCGTGGATGTTCCGGATTGCTATAGGAGGCATACCACCCCAGCCGGCGTCCGTCCTCCGAGCAGGTGCCTGTCTTCCCCAGGATTTCGTCGCCGCCGGGGTCGAACGCCCGCCTTGCCGTGCCGTAAAGGACAGCCGCAAGCATACCTTCGCGGACGTCCGGGAGAAGTTGCTCCACTTCCAATTTGCGGTGGACGAGCGGGGCGAAGTTTTTGCGTTCTTCCTCGGTGCGCGGGTACTGAAGGTAGTAGAGAGTTCCACCATTGGCCAGCGTCGAGGCCACTCCGGCGAGCTGCAGCGGGGTAATCCGGAATCCTTCGCCGAAACTGGACATACGCGCCACACCGCCCCGTTCAGGCGGCGAATCCGGTACTGCTCCTGCCCGCTCCTGGGGTATGTCGCGCCCAACCGTCTCGCCCAGCCCAAACTCCCGCGCCCACTTCGTCACAGTCTCAAACCCCATCTGGCTGCCGAGCGACTCAAAAAAGGTGTTGTTCGAGTGTGCCAGCGCCTCTGTGAGGTTCATGTACCGCCGGCGGGAGACTCTGAGCATCGAATCGCGCGTTAGGATGCCCTCATTCAGGGCCGCGACGGCGATTACCGGCTTGATTGTGGAGCAGGGTATATAACCGGCGCCGAAAACCAGAGGCTGGTTCACGGCGGAAAGGATGCGGCCCGTGTTGGGATCCACCACCACCACTCCGCCATCTTCATGCCCCAGCGCCTCGACTACGGTCCCCCGGATCACCGGGTCGTCGAATGTCGCTACGTCGTCCTTGGCGGGGTCGATCAGGACCGGCCGGCGGCGGTGGGCAGCGGTCGTGGAATTGACCGCGGCTGCGGCAGACCTCGCGGGGCTGGTGCCAGGAGCGGCCACAACAGTGCCAGGAACAAACACGGCGCCCGCAATCAGCAATGCTGAGGCAATAGTTTGGCGTGCTAGCGCGTTCATCGTTTGCCCTGGATGGGGGCCGCTTGGATGGCCCCTGACCTCGGCAAAGTGTAGAGAAGAAAGATGGCTATGGCAAGAAGAACGTCGTACAGTGTTGCCCGGACCTGTGGACAGCCGTCCAACGGGCCCACTGACGTGTCTGAAATGCCCGGGTCGTGCACCTACATTCCGACGCCTGGAACCCCTCCGAGGTGAGCCGCACGGTCCCAGCCTGCTGCTCGTTTAACGAGCGGCGCGCGCCTTTACGGCTGCGTTCGGATGAGCCGGGGCGAGCGTCGGTTTTGCCACCTCAGGCTCGGTTTGCGGCCCGGCGGCAATCCCGAGCGCCTTCCGTACGGCCGACTCCAGTTTGTCGGCAATATCCGCGTTCTCTTTCAGGAATACGCGGGCGCTTTCACGTCCCTGCCCCAGCCGCTCGCCCCCGAAAGAGAGCCAGGTGCCCGACTTCTCCAGGATCTGCTTTTCCACCCCGACGTCGAGCAGGTCAGTCTCCCTGGAAATGCCCTCGCCGTACAGAATGTCGAACTCCGCCTCCCGGAAGGGCGCGGAAAGCTTGTTCTTCACCACTTTGGCCCGCGTCCGCGACCCGACTACCTTGTCCCCTTCCTTAATGGCCTGGATGCGCCGAATATCCACCCGAACCGACGAATAGAACTTCAGCGCGCGGCCGCCGGTGGTCGTCTCCGGATTGCCGAACATCACGCCAATCTTTTCGCGGATCTGGTTGATGAAGACGAGGCAGGTCTTGGACTTGGAGACGATAGCGGTGAGCTTCCGCAGCGCCTGGCTCATCAGCCGGGCTTGCAGGCCCATCTGCGGGTCGCCCATGTCGCCTTCCAGTTCGGCCTTGGGCACCAGCGCGGCTACGGAGTCCACAACCACGATGTCCACCGCGTTCGTGCGGATCAGCGTTTCGGTGATTTCCAGCGCCTGCTCGCCGTTGTCCGGCTGCGACACCAGCAGGTTGTCCACGTCTACACCCAGCCTCCGGGCATAGACCGGGTCCAAGGCGTGCTCGGCGTCGATAAACGCCGCCTGGCCGCCCAACCGCTGGGCGCTGGCGATGGCGTGCAGCGCCATGGTGGTCTTGCCGCCCGACTCCGGGCCGAAGATCTCGATCACTCGCCCCCGCGGGAAGCCTCCCACGCCGAGCGCGGCATCCAGCGAAACCGAGCCCGTCGGGATCACGCTGACGGGCACGAACACGTCCTTGCTGCCCAGCCGCATGATGGAACCTTTGCCGTACTGCTTCTCAATCGCGCTAATCGCTGAATCCAGCATCTTCTGTTTTTCGTCCGCCATGGCTGCTCCTCGTAATGTTGATGTTTACCGGCCGGATACGTCTCCAGGGGTTAGCGGCCGGAGTCTACTACAACCGGGCTTTCCCGGTTCGGGAATCTGCAGGGGGCATACTACGAAAAAGGCGAAGAAAAAGCAAAGACTATTTCCGCCCCTCGTTCCCTTCCCGCTAACCCTTCGAATACTCGTAGAACCCCCGTCCGCTCTTCCTTCCCAGCCACCCTGCCGCCACGTATTTCCTCAGCAGCGGGCAGGCGCGGTATCGCGGATCGCCGAATCCCTTGTAGAGCACTTCGAGAATGTCCAGGCACACATCCAGTCCAATGAAGTCCGCCAACTCGAGCGGCCCCATGGGATGGTTCATGCCCGTCTTCATTACCGCGTCCACCGCTTCCGGCGTGGCCACGCCCTCCATCACGGTGAAGATGGCTTCGTTGATGAGCGGCATGAGCACACGGTTGGAGACGAAGCCAGGCGAGTCGTTTACGGCCACAGGCTTTTTCTCCAGACGCTCGCACAGTGCGAGGGTGGTCTGGAAGGTCTCGTCGCTGGTGGCCAGCCCGCGGATGACCTCGACCAGCGTCATCACCGGAACGGGATTCATGAAGTGCATGCCTACAAAGCACTCCGGCCGCGAAGTTGCCGCGGCGAGTTGCGTGATGGAAATCGAAGAGGTGTTCGTGGCCAGGATCACGCCGGGCCGCAGGGCCGCGTCCGCATCCTTCAGCACCCGCGTCTTCAGTTCCGCCGACTCCGGCACGGCTTCGACGCAGAAGTCGGCCGCCGCTATGGAGGCGAACTCGGTGGTGAGCAGCAAGCGCCCCAGGATGGCCGGCCGGTCGCTCTCCGCCACTTTGCCCTTCTTGATTTCACGGTCGAGATTTTTGCCGATGGTTTCGAGCGCGCGGTCCAGGAACCGCTGCTCGACGTCGCGGAGAATCACCTGGAAGCCGGAGCGCGCAAAGACGTGGGCGATGCCGTTGCCCATGGTTCCCGCGCCCAGCACGGCCACTTTGCGGATATCGTTTGCGGACACGGGCGCGCCTCCTCGTTCCCCGATGCGAGGAGTAACAACATCACGAAGCGAGCATGCGGGTCAAGCACCGGCCCTGGCGGGCGGCTAATTCCCCGTGGTGAGGACGGCGCGGAACTTGGCTTTGCCGCTCAGCATGCGTTCATAGCCTTCGTTCACGCGCTCGAGCGGAAACACTTCGTTCATGGAACGCACGCCGGTGAGCACGCTGAAGCGCAGCGTATCCTCCGAATCCGCGGAAGTGCCGGAGTACCATCCCTTCACGGCCTTCGATTCAAACAGAATCTGCGTCGGAGAGACGCTGAGCGGACCGCCCACGCCGATCACCATGAGTGTTCCGTTGATTCCCAGTCCTTCCAGGACGGCCTGCATAGCATCGGCGCTGGTGACCGTCGCGAGGATAGCCTTCGCCCCGCCCAGTTTTTGAAGTTCAGCGGCGGGATCCTGGGCCTGGCTGTCCACGTAGTAGTGCGCGCCGAGCTTTCGCGCCAGCGCCTCTTTATCCTTCCCGCGGGCAATGGCCAAGGTGTCGAACCCCATCTTCGCTGCAAATTGCACGCCCAGATGCCCGAGCCCGCCCAATCCCAATACGGCCACGAGCTCGCCAGGGCCCGCGCCGCAGTGCCGCAGGCAATTGAACGTGGTCACGCCGGCGCACATCAGCGGGGCTGCCTCCACGGCGGTCAGTTCGTCCGGAATCAGCGCCAGCGCGGAAGACGGCGCGAGCAGGTAGTCGGCGTAGCCGCCGTCGCGCGTCAGCCCGGTGATTTGCATTGCCGTGCGGCAGGCGAACGCATTGCCCCGCCGGCACGCTGAACAGTATCCACAGTTGCCGCCGTGCCATCCCGCTCCGACGCGCTGGCCCGGCTTCCACGCCTCCACGCCCGGACCAACAGCGTCCACGACTCCGGCCACTTCGTGCCCGGGGACCCGCGGGTATTGGATTCCGGGAAACAGACCTTCTCTTACTACCGTGTCGCTGTGGCATATCCCGCAGGCTTGCACTTTCACGCGTACGAGCCCCGGGCCGGGCTCGGGGATTTCTCGTTCCACGATCTCCAGCGGCCCGTTGGGCTTCGAGATTTGAACTGCACGCATTTTCGGCATGAATCCTCCAGGAATGAGGTGCGACCCCGTTTCGATGCGCACATTAAGAACTCGGGTGCATCGTGGGGGCAGAAGGCGCACGACTGTGCGTTGCCGCGTCGAGTCCGCGGCCTCGAGTTTCAGTCCTGGCGTGACTCTTAGCGATTTCGCCGTTCGTAGGAAATGCTGTAAATGGCGGAGCGGGCCTGCGGAAGGGGATCGGCCGAGAGCTCAATCCCATCCACCAGGTGAATCGGATCGAAGATCAGTTTCCGCTGGAGTGCGTCGCTGTCGGCCCGCCGCTTCGTCACCGTGATCACGCCCAGCGCCACCTGCGGACGATCCGCGGGCCAGACGACCGAAGCATCCTGAATCGGGTCGTTTGCCGCCGCGAGTTGGGCGACCAGATTGAACTTTGCCGGGCCGCGCTCCAGGCGCGAAGCAAGCTCGTCGAACAGATAATTCGCCGGCTTCCCTGCCGTCTCCTCAGCGGTTAAATGAGCCTCGCCCTCCTGAGGATGAATCTGATACCGGGCGTAACGGCTGGTCCCTTCGCGGTTGGTGAACCGGAATGCATTCACCGCATAGAACGACTCAGTTGCGAAACTCTTGGGCGCCGGCTTGGGAGTGGTGACGAAGGCCAGAGCCCTCGGATGCGCGCCCAGGAAGGCCTCAATCGGCGTGGGCTTTGGAGAGTCCGGACGGGTCGCGGCGATGGCCTGAAACATGCCGAGGAATTCCTCCGCCGTCCCCACGGGAAAGCCGTTGAACGAATGGGACACGATGTCGGTCTCGACTCCACCGGGCAAATGGAAGCGCAATGCGAGCCCGCGGGGGTCGGCGTTCGGGTCCGGGTCAGGGATCGCGGGGATGCCGGTGCCGTCGGAAAAACGCACGGTCATGGGAATCGTGCCGCTGCGGAAATGCGCTGCGCGGCTCAGCGTGGCTGCCGACTCAGAGGGCGTGAATGTGCCTTCGCATACAACGCCTTTGGCATGGGCGGCGCGGTAACCCGGATACGCTCCGAACACCGCGTTCATCGCATCCACAATCTGTTCGTACAGTCGCTGGTGGTGTGCCGGTGTTGCGCTGGATGCTGAGGCCATAAGAGCTCCTTTTCTTCAGCAGGATGTATAAATCGGGGCGCTTAATTGGATGCCGCAGCTTGCCGTTCGTCTACTTCCGAAATTGTGGATCGCGGCCGGCGGGGCGGGCAGCGCTCGCGTTCACCGCTCGATGGCCAGCGCCACCGCATTGCCGCCGCCCAGGCACAGCGCGGCGATGCCGCGATGCAGGTTTCGGCGTTCGAGTTCGTAGAGCAGAGTCACCAGGATGCGCGCGCCGGATGCGCCGATGGGATGGCCGAGCGCCACTGCCCCGCCATTTACGTTCACCTTTTCAGGGTTCAGGTGCGTCTCCTGAATCACGGCCAGAGCCTGCACGGCAAACGCTTCGTTCAATTCGTAGAGGTCCACGTCGTGGTCGCGGTCCCATCCCGTCTTCTTCAGAATCTTCTCGATCGCTGTGACCGGCGCCATCATCACCCACTTCGGTTCCACGCCGCTCACGGCCTGCGCCACGATGCGCGCGCGCGGCGTGCGGCCCAGCCGCGATGCGGTCGCCTGGCTCGTCACCACCACGGCCGCCGCGCCGTCGTTCGTGCCCGGAGCATTCGCCGCGGTCACTGTGCCGTCTTTCTTGAACGCCGGCTTCAGCTTCGCCAGGCTCTCCATGGTGGAATCTTCGCGCGGCGATTCATCCTTTCGGATCACTACCGGCTCGCCCTTTTTCTGCGGGATTTCGATGGGCAGGATTTGCGATTCGAGGAAGCACGACTTAAGCGCGTTCACCGCCTTGCGATGGCTCTCCACCGCAAAACGGTCCTGCGCCTCGCGGCCGATCTTGTACTTCTCGGCGACGAGTTCCGCAGTCATGCCCATGTGGTAGTTTTCGTATGGGTCCCACAGGCCGTCGGTGATCATCGAATCGAGCAGTTGCCCGTGCCCCAGCCGGTAGCCGACGCGTGCGTTCGGCAAAAGGTAAGGACAGTTGCTCATGGACTCCATGCCGCCCGCTACGACCATTTCCGACTCGCCGGTGAGCACGGCCTGTGCCGCCAGCGCCACGGCCTTGAGCCCCGAGCCGCAGACTTTGTTGATGGTCATTGCGGCAACGCTGGGATCGAGCCCGCCGCCCAGCGCCGCCTGCCGCGCCGGCGCCTGCCCCAGTCCTGCCGAAACCACGTTGCCCATGATGCATTCGTTCACCGATTTCGGATCGATCTCGGCGCGGCGCACCGCTTCGGCCACAACCTTTGCGCCCAGCTGCGTGGCGGAAAACGGCGTGAGCCCGCCCTGGAATTTCCCGATGGCGGTCCGTACTGCGCTCAGAATGACTGGGGAATCCATAGCGACACCTCATCTGCGGAACCTGGATCGTGAATCAAAATTCTACGCCCGGCAGGAGCAGTGGTCAATTTAGGCGGACTGGAGCGGTGTCGCGACTGCGGTGCGGCGCGGCCGCCGCACTTACGGCGGGTTGCTGCCCACGGCCAGCACGTAATTGATCGGCGCGTGGTCGGCGAGTTCGCGCACATCCACATTGCCAATCCGCCAGGCGTACTCTGCGACGTAATCCGCGACAGCGGCGACTTTGTCCTTAAGCAGGAACTCAACACCCGGATCGAGCGTGACGCGCCGGCCGCGGTCGATGTAAAACGCCGGACCGAAATGCTGGTAGCCGAGGATCTCGGGAGGAACCAGAGTCACCGCGTCGGTGCAATCCACATAGCGCCGCCCCGGAAGGCCGGCCAGCGTGGCGACGAACTCTGCGTCTCCCACGCGCGGCGAGCCGATCGTGTAAAGCGCATCGCGATATTCCGCGGGCCGCTTCCAGGCGCTCGCCAGCAGCGTGGCCATGGCCGCGCCCAGACTGTGGCCCGTGAACAGGATTCGGCCGCGAATCCCGCCACGCGCCTTTTCCAGCCCCGCGCGCAGCTCGCCGAGCGCCCGCGCAAATCCGCGATGGACCTCGCCGCCACGTTCCCAGGGCTCGAACAGCGCATCGCCATCCGCAATCAGATTGCTGGGATCGTCTTTATCCGTCCCCCGAAAGGCGACCACAGCCAGCCGGTCCGCTTCATCCGCCACTTCGCGCACCGCGAGAAAGCCATGAAAGCCCGTATCCTGGTCGCGCCCTGCGCTCTCGAAAAACTCACGCACCGTGAGCCCGACGATGGCGAGAGCCTTCTGAATCCTTTCGCGATCGAAGGCAAAGCTGCCCTCTCGCTCGCAGTAGGCGATCCGCGAAATTTCCGCGCACAGCGCCGCCTCCGAGTTCGGCGCACCCAGCGGAAAGAAGGTGGCGTTCTTGCAGGGATAGTAGAGGTCTTCGCGTTTCGCGCTATACAGCTCGCCCGCGTTCATGCGGCCTCCGCGCGCCACCGGATAAACTCGCTAGCTACTCTCGAATTCCATGACGCCTCAGCGGCCGGGAGAAAGTTTAAGGCTAAACCGCAAGTCGTTCAGCGGTTTTTCCAGATACTGCGGCAGCTCGCCTCGGCTTCGCGCCTCTTCGAGGATAGAAACCAGCTGCTCAAACTGCGCCTTCGACTCCGCAATGATCTTCGTCGCCCGCCGGTCGCGGCGCAGAGGCTCCAGGTCCGCCGTCGTTTGGAGGAAGTCGTACGGCAGCGGCCCGCCATTGGCCAGCCTTCGGGTGGTGGCGTCGATCGCCAGCCGCGTCCCGCCATACCGCACCAGCCACGATAGCTCCGCGTAAAATTCATAAAAGGGTGTGCGCGACTCTTCCCATGCCCACATCCTTGCCAGGTGCTCGAGCGCCGGCTTCGCCTTCCGGCTGTCACCTTCAAGCAAGGTGAGAGCGTCGCGTAGCCGCATGAACCCTGCCGGGTCGATGCGGCCTTCCGCCACCATCCCCTGAAGGCGCCGCGCCAGCTCCTCCGCCTCCTGTGCACGGCCCATTTGGATGAGCGTCAGCAGCTTCTCCGCAAGCGCGTCGGGCATCTCCGGCTCCATCCGCAGAACTTCATCGACCTGCTTTAACGCTTCTTCCGTGCGGCCCAGATTCGCATAAGCATTTGTTGCGTTGAGGGGCGGATACAGGTAGAGAGGGTCCAATTCCTGCGCTCGGCGCTCTGCCTCCACCGACAGCAACACGGAATGGTTCGACAGCGCAATGCCCAAAACGTTGTTGGCAAACGGGTCCCGCGGACCGAATGCCGCGCTGCGCAACCCGGCAGCCACCATCTTGCGCACGTCCGGCCGCACTCCAACGTACTCAACGATCACCCGGATGCCCCACGCCGGGCTGTTCTTCGGGTCGATCTCCAATGCGCGCTGGCCCCACTGTTCCATTTCTCGAGCCGTGTCCTTGCCGCCGGTGCCTGACTCCATTTTGAACTCGTAAAGCCAGGCGATATTTGCCGCGGCATCCGCCAGCTTCGGGTCCAGCTCCAGTGCCCGGCGCAAGGCAGAAAACGCCAGGTCGAAATCTTCGGCGCGGTGCAGGTTGTTATAGCGGTTCCAGTAAAACAGGCCGCGCTGATAGGCAAGTTCCGCCTCCGAACTGGCCGCCGCCTTCCGCGGAGCAGAAGTAACGGGCGCGGCCGCGGAAAGAATTGCCGCCTGCAACCCGCCTGCCGCCTCGCGCACCACGCCCAGATAATTGCTCATCATCCCTTCATAGTCGTGGCTCCAGCGCAGGCGCCGGTTGCGCGCCTCAACGAGCCTCAGGTTCACCACCAGCTTCCCATCCTGTGCCGTCACGGAAGAAAGTACGAGCGCGTCCACTCCGTAAGCATTGGCGATCCTTCCCACATCTCCGCCCATGCGCTCGACCTCCGCGCTGGTCGGAGGAACCTTCGTTTCCAGGCCTTGTACTTCGGTGAGTTGCGCAGAAAGAGTGTTGGGAATCGCCTCGGCGAGGAAGGCATCTTCGTTCGCCGCGTACACTTTGCTCGGCAGCGCCACCACGGAGTGAATCCCTTCGCCGGCGGCTGCTCTGCCCCACAGCCGGTTCCGTAGACCGCCAACGTTCAGGGCCAAGAGCAACCCCACTGCGAGCAGCGCCACGGCCGCGACACCCGCCGCCCAGGCCCAGATTCGCCGCACACCGACCGGGGGCGGGGCTGGCCGCTCTGCGGACGGCCCTTCCGCCGCTGCCAGGCGCCGCAAATCGACAATCACTTCTTTGGCCGACTGGTAACGGTTCCCCGGATCCTTCTCCAGGCACTTCAGGATCATTTCTTCCAGTTTCGGCGAAAGACCGGGCGTCAGGCGCCCCGGCGGCACGGGAGGTTTATTCAGAATGTCTGCCGCCAAGGACGCGGACACAGCGGCTTCAAACGGGCGACGCCCGGTGGCCATTTCGTACAAGACCACGCCCAGCGCGTAGATGTCCGCACGGGCATCCAGAGGCTCGCCGCGCAACTGCTCGGGAGCCATGTACGGCAGCGTGCCTACGGCCCTCTGGGCACCGGTCATGGTCTCCGACAACGTAGCTTCGCTCACCGGCTCGAGCAGCTTCGCCAGTCCAAAGTCGAGGACTTTCGCCTGTCCGCCTTCGGTTAGAAACACGTTTCCCGGCTTGATGTCGCGGTGAACAATTCCTTTCGCGTGGGCGGCGCTCAGTGCCTCCGCGATTTGCATGCCCCAAGCGGCGATCTGCTCCAACTTCACCGGCGGGTGGCCAATCCGCTCCTTCAGCGTTCCGCCTTCGAGCAGCTCCATGACGATGAACTGCCGCCCTTCGTGCTCGTCAATATCGTGAATCGTGCAGATATGGGGATGGTCCAACGCCGACGCCGCACGCGCCTCACGCCGGAATCGTTCCACTGCCTGCGCATCCTTGGCCACATCTTCAGGAAGGAACTTCAACGCCACGGTACGGCCCAGCCGCATATCCTCGGCCTTGTACACCACACCCATCCCGCCTTCCCCTAGCTTCTCCAGGATGCGGTAGTGGGAAACAATCTGGCCGATCATGGGTGGTGAAACCCCTCGATACTCGCATGTTAGGTCGGGGTCCGGGGTGAGTCAACGCGCACCCAGTCGCATAACGCTACGCTGTCCTTGATCTTTCAGATTCTCCGTGCTGAACCAATCAGGCGCTGTCGCTATTGCTGGGCCCGGCGGTGCGATAGCATGGAAAGAATGGGAACGCTCTTCGAAATGCCTTCGGCGGAGCCCGAGCCCCTCGCCGGCGCGACGCTCAACCCCGAGCAGCAGCGCGCCGTGGAACATGGCGAAGGGCCGCTCATCGTGATTGCCGGCGCCGGCACCGGCAAGACGCGCGTCATCGTCGAGCGCATCCGGCGGCTGCTCGAGACACGGTCGGACCTCAACGCCGGCGAAATCCTCGCGCTTACTTACACGCGCAAAGCCGCGGGCGAGATGGCCTGGCGCGTCCGGAAGTCGCTCGGCGAGCGCGCCAAAGGCCTTGTGGCCACCACGTTCCACGCGTTCTGCAAAGAGGTCCTCGAAGCCGCCACGCCCGGCCTGCGCCAGATCGACGAGGTCGAGCACTGGATCCTGCTGCGCCGCAATCTGGCGCGTCTCGGCCTGGTGCATTACCGCCGCCGGTATGATCCCGGCCAGTTTCTCAACGACTTCACCAAGTTTTTTTCGCGTTGCCAGGACGAGCTGGTGACCGCGGAGGAATACCGCCGGCACGTGGAACGGCAGGCTGCCCTGCTTTCCACCGGCGCGGACGAGGATGCCCGCAAGGCCGTCGAAGAGCAGTTCGAGCTGGCCCGAGCGTATACGGAAAGCGAACGGCTGCTGCGCGAGAAAAATCTGCTCACCTTTGGCGGCAGCCTGGTGGAAACCGTTCGCTTGGTGGAAAGGGACCCCGCGAAGCGGGACGAACTGCGCGCGCGCTTCCGCTTTGTGCTCGTGGACGAATTCCAGGACACGAACGTCGCGCAGATCCGCCTGCTCGGCCTGCTCGCCGGCGACGCGCGCAATCTCTTCGTGGTCGGCGACGACGATCAGGCCATCTATCGCTTTCGGGGCGCGTCGTTCGGCAGCTTCCGGATGTTCGAACGCGAATTTGTGCCAGCCAGCGGCGGCGCGCCGTCCTCCGGCGGCTCGCGCATGCTGCTCACGCGCAACTACCGCTCCACCAAACGCATTTTGCGACTGGCGGATGCCGTGATCCGCAACAACGGCGACGCCAACCGCATGTTTCCCGACAAGCAGCTCACCACCCACAACGCTGAGGGCGACGCGATCCGCATCGCCGGCCTCCCCAGCGAAGCGGCGGAGGCCGAATGGATCGCCGCGCAGATCGAGATGGAACACACCCGCGGCCGTCCGTGGTCCGCGTTTGCCGTGCTCTACCGCGCCCACGGACATCGCGAAGAAGTCGTGGCCGCGCTCGAACGCCGTGGCATCCCGTTCGTCATCCGCAGACTCTCCGTGTTCACCAATCCCGTGGTGCGCGACCTCGTCGCGGGCCTGCGCTGGGTCGGCCGTCCCGGCGATAACGTGGCCTTCGCGCGCGTGCTGGCCATTCCGCGCTGGGGTCTTTCGCCGGAAGATTTAGTGCGCCTGGCGCAGCGAGCCGTAAAGCACCCGCGCAAATCGCTATGGGGCGCGCTGGGAGCGGAAGAGACCGAAGACTCAGCGGCTCCGTCAGCTGGAGCGCAGCCAGGAGTGGCTACGCCACTTTCCGCGCTGGCCGCGCTCCATACGCGCCTCAGCCAGATGGCGCGCCGCGAGCCCGTCCCGGCTGTCTTCGACGAACTCGTCGCCACCTTCGCCATGCTCCCGCTCACCGCCGATGCCGATCGCCGCGCCTTCGCTGCGTTCCGCAAATTCATCGAGGATTGGCAGGCGGCGCATCCCGCGGAGAAGTTGCGCGATTTTCTCGAATACTTCCGCTACTTCCAGCAGGCCGGCGGAAACGTGACCCTCGACGAGGAGCATCGCGGAGAGGAATCCACGGACACAGCCGCGGAGGCGGGCGATGCCGTGCAATTGATGACCGCCCATGGAGCCAAAGGTCTCGAGTTCGACCACGTGTTTGTGATCCGGCTCTGCCGCGGAAAATTCCCCGTCCCGAATCGCAGACCCATCTTCGAATTTCCGGACGCGCTGATGAAAGATGAATTGCCCAGAGGCGACCACCACATCCTCGAAGAGCGCCGCCTGTTTTACGTGGCGCTCACCCGCGCGCGGAAGCGGCTTACCCTCACCACCATCGCGCGCGAACGCACGAAGCCTTCTCCGTTTCTCGAGGATATCGAGCAGGAAATGGGCCGGCTTGGGAAAGACGTCGAACGGCTGGCGCCAAAGGTGGACCTAAGCAAGCAGACCGGCGCCGCATCGGGCCCGGGCACGAAGCCCGCCAAGTCTCCCGGCGACCTGTTCCCCGGAGCCGCTCCCGGCGAATACGAAACCTCGCGAATTGGCCGGTGGGCCGCGGCGTACCGGCCACCGCTTGCCGTGCCGCTCGAGCTCAGTCCCGAATCCATCGAAACCTACCGCGGCTGTCCGCTCAAATTCCTGTTCGGCCATCGCTGGCACGTTCGCGAACAGCCTGGCGCGCCGGTCACGTTCGGCAGCGTAATGCACACCACGATCCAGCACGCGGTAGCCGAAATGCGCCAAGGACGCACGCCCGGGATCGATCGCCTGCTGGCGCTCTTCGACGAAGAGTGGCGAAAGCGCCGGGGCGCGGGCTTTGAAGACGACTATCAGGAATCCACGTATCGCGAGGAAGGCCGCGAGCAGCTGCGGAAATTCCATGCGCGTCTCGCAGCCGCGCCGCCCACCGTCCGCGAGCAGGAAAAAATGTTCAGCCTCCCGCTCGCGAACGACATCGTCCTCACGGGCCGCATCGACCAGATCAACTCGCTGGGCGGCGGCGCCGTGGAAATCGTGGACTACAAAACGGGGACGCCTCACGACGAGAAGTACGTGAAGAAAAATTCGCAGCTCACGTACTATGCCCTGGCGGCGCGCGACGCTCTCGACCTCGGACTTCCCGCCGTGTCGTTCCATTACCTGGAAAACGATACAGTCGTCTCCAGCCGCCGCGAGCCGAAGGATCTGGCCGAAGCGGAGACCATCGCGCAGGAAGTGGCCGCGGGAATCCGCGCCGGACAGTTTCCCGCGCGCCCGGGCTGGAACTGCAGGTTCTGCGACTATCAATTGATTTGTCCCGCGTTCGAGCGCGGCTCGGAGGCGTCCGGTGAAGCGCCGGAAGAGTAACCCGAAATGACTTGGGGCGCCGCGCGGAATCGCGCAGCGCCCCAAGACCCCGATCCTGGTTTATTCCCCGGCCGGCGCTTACTTCAACACGGTCAGCATCACTTCCACTTTCATTACGTGGCCCGTGACGGGATCTGCGATCGAAGCCACTTCTCCGGCGCGCCCATCACGAAGCAGAAATTCCATGTTTGCGCGGAAGTGATGCAGCAAAGGTGCAAGACTGGGCGACGGATCACCCGGCACCCACTGCCGGCCTTCCGCCTTCCCCTCCGTATTCTGATCCCGCACGTAGAGCCACGAGCGTTCCAGCGTCAGTTCCAGTTCGTAGCGCTCCGCGTCACTGGGTTTCACATTCACATCCAGATTTGTGCCCACGTCGGCGTACTGGATCGCGTTCTCTCCCGATTTCGCGCTCGTGTTGAGTGGCACTCGAATTCCCACGCGGAGCGAGCCGCGTGCCTCGGGGCCGTGCATTGGAGCTACAGGGATGGTGTACGGCAGGCTGCCGATTTTCGTCGCCCCGTTGTATTCGGAAACCACCACCTGCACGCGGTAGGCCGTCGCGGAGTCGGGCGAAGCGGTCTCGCCCGTCTTCTGCTGCGCGCGCAAAGGCGCGGCCAAGAGAACCGCCGTCATCAACAGTAAAGCGAGCCTAGAGAGTTTCATCGATTTCATCCTTTCTCATCCTGTGGAGTTCCCGTGTCTGTAGAGATGACGCCGCCGGCGCGGGTGGCGCTCAGTCGCGCGCGCCGTCCTGCACGGAGGATCGCGTCGTTGGTCTCGCGGCCGGGGATTCGAGCGGCGCAATCACCAGCGCCTGCACCTCAATCGGTTCCGCGCTCTGCTCAACCAATGCGGAAAGCTGCGCGCCGTCAATTGCCCCAGCGTTCACGGCATCGCACAGAATCAGCGCCGCGGAAATTTGTCCCTTGGGAACCAGCACTTCCATCGAGAGAGAGGCTGTCTCGCTGTTCGCACGAGCGCCGCGGTGCGATACAGCGGGGGTCTTGACCGCGAAGTGCTCACGCGGGGCAAGGCTCTCTGAGGGAACTGGCAGGATGCTTTGGGCCGGCGTGTTCGCAGTAATTGGAGCCAGTTGTCGTCCACGCTGCGGCGCGCGCACCAGCAATACTGCGAGCAGCACGGCCGCCGCCAGCGCCGCCGCTGTGATTCGCGGCCAGGTGAGCCACGGCCACGCAGCCGGAGCCCGCTCCTCGGCAATTCTCGCCCGCAGCCGGGCCGCAAAATTTGGAGATGGCTCTCCGGCCACCATCGCTTGCACACCACGATCCACGGCCGCGACCAGCGCGCGCATCGCGTCCCACTCGCCACGGCAGTCACGGCAGCCGGAGGCGTGCGCGCGCAGCTCCGCCTCGTCCGCCGCGCGCAGCGCGCCCAGCGCCGCGCCGATCATCCAACCGGAGTATTTTTCACAAGCCATCGCAAGCTCTCTGCCAATTGTTTCCGAGCCAGAAACATTCGCGACCGCACTGTGCCTTCCGGAATTTCCAGCAGCAGCGCTACTTCGCGCGTGTTGTATCCTTCGATCGCCGCGAGCACCATCACCTGCCGCAACTTTTCCGGCAGCGCATCCATGGCGCCGGCCACGTGCCGCTCGAACTCGCGCGACGCAATCACAGTTTCGACCTCCGCTTCGGGCGCAGCCACGGCCGCGGCGCTCTCCCGCTTTTCACGGCGGCCCGCGGCCCGAATGCGGTCCAGCGCGAGCCGCCAGGCGGTACGCGCGATCCATCCGCGAAAGCGGTCGCGGTCGCGCAAACGGTGAAAATTGCGGTAGGCGCGAAGCATGGCTTCCTGCGCCACGTCTTCGGCCTCGGCGCTGTTGCGCAACACGCCGAGCGCCACGCGGTAGGCGAGTTTCGGGCAATCCGCAAGCCGCTCATCGAACTCGCGCGCGAGCGCGTCGTCGTAGCTCACCGCGGTTCCGGGAAGGCTGGCGGCCAGGGCATCCATGTGCGTCCTATAGTGAGAGACGCCGCGTATTGAGTTTTGGCTCAGTGATTGTTGAACAGCGCAGAGAATCTGGCGCGCCCTGATTCAGTCAGGGCGCGCGGCAACTCAAAAAGCGTCGGTGAATTGTGCGTTCGCAGCAAAACCGCACAGGCAAGAGTGCCTGTGCTACTCACCCCATGGAAGAGAAACGCTCCGGCTCGATCAGGTAGCGGACGCGCACTTCGCCCGGCTTGCTGAACGGATATTTGTCCTTGCCCAAATACTTCTTCGCCATTTTGTCGATGTGCTGGTCCGCGCCCTTCTCCGTCACTTCGACGACCTTTCCGCGGATCTCGAGATAACGATACGGATTGTCGGGATCGATCACGGCAATCGACACGCGGGGATCGCGCCGCATGTTCTTGTCCTTCGCGCGGCCCTTCGCCGAGTTCACTACGAGCCGCCCGCCCTCCAGGTCGATCCACACGGGAGTCACCTGCGGCCTGCCGTCGGGCATGAGCGTGGCCAGGCTGCCGAAGGCGCGCTTCTGGAACAGGTCCATGTAGTTCTCAGGGATTTTTTCGGACATGAGAATTTCCTCCTCGGTCTGGATCAGGCGGCAACACGGGCGCTGAAAACAGAAGCGGGGCGGCCCGTTTCCGGAACGCCCCGCTCACATTCGACTCGCGCCAGCCGGCTCATCGCCTCGCTTCGCGGTCTTGCTTGGGCCTGCTTACGTTTCACGTACGCGCATTACTCTCAGGACTAGCCTGCGTCACGCTCCCCTCTAAGGCGCGCAGCGCAGCGGTCACATTCATCTATACGAGCGCAGCAATTCGATGTCAAGAAAAAAAGATGGAGCGCAGGGAAAAGAAAAACATATCGAGACGATCGCACGCGCCGGTCGCTCACCTGTCGGGCGCACGCTCGCACGCTCGCGCGCCGCGCCGCACGATCGCGCGCGCCTGCTTCACTTTTTCGCGATCAAAACGTAATAGCCGTCACGCGCCCTCACCCTCAGTCCCGGACGCTCCACGCGCACTTCGATCTCGTGAAATTCCTTGGAACGGTCCGTGCCCTGGGGCGAATACGCCAGCGTGTAACGGTTTCGCGATTCATCGAGGATATGCGTGTAGTGCTCTTCGAGCGAGTTGCGGCCCGCGGCGTAGAAGATGTCGCCTCCGGTCGCATCCACGTACCGCCCGATGGCCGCTCGTTTCCGGTCCAGCACGGCCTCGCTCACCCCCACCCCGTAAACGGAAACATCGGCGGAAAGCAGCGCGCGGATCGCCTGCCCGTAGCTGGCCATGTTGTTGTGCGAATTGCGCCCGTCGGAAACGATCAGCAGCAGCTTGCGGCGCTCGCGCGGCCGCGGCCGGAGCATCTCGGCGCAATAGAGCACGGCATCGTCCAGGTCTTTCGATATGCGGCCCCGGATTTGCGCCTGCTGCGGCACGCCGATTTCCGCGGCCTGGTTGTTGAGCGGCGTCGGCGGCAGGGTCATCGTCTCCGATGCGGGAACGGAAAAATGGTGGGCCAGGTCGGTGCGCTTCAGCACGTCGTGGAGTTTGTCCTGGTCGGATCCGAAGTCCGCCACCGTTCGCGGAAATTGCGCGAAGAGCACCACGGCCATCTCGTCCCCGGGCGCCATGCCGCCCAGCACGGCGCTCAGGCTGCGGTCCACCATTTCCGCGGCGTGCTGTGAAAGGTCGTCGTCCACCAGAAAGACGACGGAGAGCGGCATCGGGTCGTTGGTGAAGGTGGTGATTTTCTGCTCCACGTCGTCCTCGAGGATCTTGAAGTCCTTGACGCCCAGATTGAGGATCGGGTCGCCCGACGGGTTCCTTACCAATACAGGGACGAGAACCTCTTCCGTGCGGATCTTCAGAATTGTGGAGGGCTGCTGGGCAGGGGCGGGAGGCGGCGTTTGCTTTTGCGGCTGCGGCGGCGGGCCGTTCGGGGGTTCCGTTGCTTGATTCTGACCTGCAACGGCCAGCGCAGCGCAGAGGGCGACAAGCGCTGCGGCTGCCGCCACGGCGCACAGCACCCGGCGCGCTTCGTTCTCGACTTTGGTTTTCGCTTTCATCCCGTACAATAGATGCCTCCCGACGGACAGCAGTTGGGCCGCGAGAGGCATCCTAATCCTCGCATAGATTCGACCGGAGAACACACATGCACATCGGCGCAGCACATCGCGCTCTCGGAGCAGGGTTCCTGGCTGCGTGCCTTGCGGCGCTGCCCGGCGCGCGCGCGCAGAATTCGCAACAGACCGCGCCTGCCCCGCCGCAGGAAAAGCCCCAGCAGGCGCAGCAGCCGTTGAAAATTCAGGTCGGCGTGGTCAACCTTTTCGTGACCGTGCGCGACAAACGCAACGCCATCGTCGCCGACCTCGGCAAAGACGATTTCCGCATTTTCGAGGACGGCAAGGAACAAAAAATCGAATTCTTTTCGAAGGAACTGAACCTGCCCCTCACCCTGGGCCTGCTCGTGGACACCAGCGGAAGCATGGACCGCA
>Ga0187803_10000192_pt1 | contig 25701 bp, 12 predicted proteins | sample NC_wetland_sal_i_2_FD_132425 | JGI IMG/M metagenome (GOLD analysis project Ga0187803, IMG submission 132425) | Wetland sediment microbial communities from Neuse River Estuary, North Carolina, USA - Control_3 | ecosystem: Environmental > Aquatic > Freshwater > Wetlands > Sediment | place: USA...
ATGATTCGAGGGGCGCGCGGGTTGATCCAAACGCGCTGGTAATCGTCGCCGCCAGGGCGCCTTTGATGGCCGTAAAGGTGTGCCCGCCGTCAGTCGAGCGGTACGTGGAGGTGTTGGTGACGTAAACGACGTCGGGATTGTCGGGCGCTACGGCGATGCCCATCGCTCCCGGGCCGCGGCCGCCGATGCGGCGGTCTTCGTTCACCTGCGTCCAGGATTCGCCGCCGTCATCGGAGCGATAGACGCCCGGCTTTTTCCCGGCTTCGACGGAGGCATAGAGGCGCTGAGGCTGCGATGGCGCCACGACGATGCCCATGCGTCCCAAACGGTCGTCGGCGCCCGGGAGGCCTTTGGTGAGCGCGTGCCAGGTATCTCCGCCGTCGGTGGATTTGTAGAGCCCGCTGCCCGCGGTGATAAACGATTCGCCGCTGCGCACTTCCCAGGGCGCCACGCGCGCGGCCCATAGATCGGCGTAAATTGTCTGCGGATTCGAGGGGTCGAAGGCGAGGTCAGCGGCGCCGGTATTTTCATCCGGCCCCAGGACTTTCTTCCATGACTCCCCGCCGTCGGTCGAACGGAAAACGCCGCGTTCGGCATTTGGCCCGTAGGGGTGGCCCACCACGGCGACGAAGACGCGATTCGGGTCGCGCGGGTCGATCAGGATTTGAGCGATCTGCTGTGCGTCGCGAAGGCCGAGGTGTTTCCACGTGCGCCCGCCGTCGGTGGATTTGTACATCCCGTTGCCGACGGAGAGGTCGGGGCGCTGGAGTCCTTCGCCGCTGCCGGCATAGACGATATCCGGATTGGAGGGAGCGATGGCCAGCGCGCCGACGGAGCCGGTGGACTGCTCGTCGAAGATTGGCGACCAGGTCTGCCCCGCGTCGGTGGTTTTCCAGACGCCGCCGTTGACCGCTGCGATGTAGAAGACGTCCGGCTGTTCGGGAATGCCCGCGATGGCAACGGTTCGTCCGCCGCGGAACGGGCCGATATTTCTCCAGCGCATCTCGGCGAAGAGTTTAGGGTCATAGGAGGAAGGCGGTTGCTGGGCACCGGCACTGAGCGCGACAGTCCAAGCGCCAAGAATCAGAAAGATTGCGGAGAGAACCCCATTTCGCTTAAACGTCATATCGATCGCCCCCAGGGAAGATGACGGGCGTGAGGATACCGCGCACAGGCTGTGAAGAGCAAAGTGCAGTGTGGCGCGGTGTGCCGGGCGCCGTCAGTGGTGTTTGAGAGATGCGGTCTTGTCGAGGACTTCGAGAAGGTCCGCGTAGCTTGTGGGACTGATTTCGGTTTTGGAAATTTCCTTGTTCACGCCGGGGACAGTTTGGAGGAGGAGTTGGAAGAGGTAGCCGAGGGTGGCGGCCTCCTTGGTGCTGATGCGGCGGCTGGCGACGAGCAAGGCGAGCTTGCCGAGGGCGTAGTTGATGGCGGCCATGGAGCGGAAATCGCCGAGAGGACCGAGAAGCTCGGCGGTGAGATCTTCGGGCGGCTTGCCGTCCGAGAGCCATCCGGCGTGCTGTGCGCAATAGCTGGGGTGATCGAGGGCGCGGGTCATGCGGCAGCGATGGCCGTCGGCTTTTTTGTACTGGCAGCGAGAGTCGGAAGTGTTGGAAGTCATGAAAAGCTCCTTTTAGGCGAAGTGGGGATGTAGGGACTGTCGGAAGTAAGGACTGATCGAGGTGAGGGGGGGCACCCGACCACGCCAACGGTCGCCACGGCGACCAAGCTTCGGCGGGCGCGGGCCCCCACCCCCAGGGTCATGATGCAAATACACATTCCAAAGGGCTTAGCAAAACTGGAGGTTGTAAACACACATTCTAAAGGGGTTAGAAAAAGCGAAATCCGGACGTGTTGCGGGGATGGGGGCATAGCGGAAATCCTGGAAAGGATTGATACCGGCCGGTTGGGAAGCTCCGCGTGGCGACGGTTGTTATGTCGTTGGCGAAGTGGGGATTAGGGTGGAGGGGACAGCGCGAGACACCAACTTGCCGGGATGTGGTTGCGATGGTCTGGCGCGAGCCTCCTCTAGTGACGCCCGCATAATATACCCTAGTCGATAGAGAAAAGCAAGCGAAAAGTGATGGATGGGTAGCGCGGCACCGCGGGAGGCCGGCGCGACTCGGCGGGAGGCCGTGTGTCTGAAATACAGACATTCTGATATACTGACATTGGGAGGAATGCCTATGGAAGCGGTGAAAGTGGGGAAGCGGGGGACGATCATCGTACCCGCGAAATTGCGGAAGCGATACGGGATCGAGGAGGGCGGGCTGGTGACCACGGAGGCTCGGGAGGAAGGCGTGTTGATTCGCCCGGCGATTGTTGTGCCGGTGGAACATTACACGCCGGAACGCAAGGCGGAATTTCTCCTCTCCACGGCCACGACGGCAAAAGACTACCAGCGGGCGCGCAGAGAAGTGAAGAAACTCGGGCTCGATCCCGAAACGATCCGGCACCGCCGGCCTCGGTAGATGGATCGCCTGTTCTTGGATGCGAACATTCTATTTTCAGCCGCGTACCGGCCGGCTGCAGGACTGGCGCAACTCTGGAGGCTGGAGGACGTAGTGCTTTGCTCGTCCTGGTACGCCGTCGAAGAGGCAAGAATCAACCTCGCCGAGAACGCGCAGCGGCGCAGACTTGCGCGACTTGTGAAACACCTGGAACTATTTGACGCCGGACCGCGGGAGCTCCCCAGCGGCGTATCGCTGCCGGAAAAAGATGTGCCGATATTGTTTGCCGCGATGGAGGCACACGCGACGCACCTGATTACCGGCGACGTCCGACACTTCGGACCCTACTTCGGCAAGCAGATTGAGGGGATTCTCGTTTTGCTGCCGGGGGAGTATCTGAGAGCTCGGCGCGAAGCTTAGTGTGCCGACGTAGAAGTTCGTTTTTGAAATCCATAGGGAAAACCTCAGTGGCCCTTCGGATCGCGGACTCGCGCCCCTCGACTCCGCTCAGGGCAGGCAGGACCAGCCCCGACAGAGGAATCGGGACGCAAAAGGCGCGCATCCTGTCGGATGCTGAGGGGCGGGTCTGGGGAATGGGGATTATCACGGAGAACGCGGAGGCGCGGAGGAAACGGGGTTCGGAGGAGGAAAGACGGAGCGGAGGGCGCTACGAGCGGTAACGGTGGCCGTAACTTCCCAGAACGCCGTTTGTGGCCCGTGAGAGCACCCCACATCACATTTCGATAATCGTTCTGATCGGTTTTCCGTTCCCGGCAACCGTCGTGATGACGTGGGTCAAGGCATCCACGCGCCGGATGCGGTTGTTCACATACTCTGAAATGTAAAGATTTCCTTCAGAATCAACGGCAACTCCGGCAGGGTTGTTCAGCGTTGCTTTCTCCGCGGGCCCGCCGTCGCCGCTGAAACCTTTTTTACCTGTGCCGGCGTATGTCGTGATGATCCCGCGCGCGTCGATTCGGCGCACTCTGTCCGCTCCGCCCTCGGCGAGGAACACGTTTCCGGCCCCGTCCACCGCCATGGAGCTCGGGAAAATGACGGCCGCATGGATGGCGAGTCCCCCGTCCCCTTTCGAGGCGCATTCGCCAGTCCCTGCTATTGTGGTGACGGATTGAGTGTTAGCGTCCATCCTGAGAATGCGGCAATTATCGTGATCGGCGAGAAAAATATCCCCGGAGCGATTTACGGCAACGCCCTGCACAAAGCGCCACGGCATCTCCGTAGCCGGCTGTCCATCACCGGCCGTGCCGCCGGAGACGATGCGCGGCACCGCTTCGAGCTTCGACGTCGCCACCCTCCACCGCAGTAATCTGCGGAGCCTGTCCACAATCAAAAGGTCCCCTTGTCCGTCAACCGCCATCGCTTGGGGCTCTTCCAAAGGACGTTTCGAGACATCCGGCGGGCTGTCCAGCAGTACCACCGTATCCCCGGAAAGCGGATTAAGCCTTCTAAGACGGCCGTTAAAATCGGCGATCCAGATGTCGCCATTTCGGTCGGCGGCGATGGCCTTGGGGAAGTCAAACTCCCCATACACAGTGCCTTCAGGTTCCGGGAGCATCGCCCGGATCGACTGATGTCGGACATCCAGCCGCAGTAAGAGCCCCTGCATCGATTCAACGATAAAGAGAAACCCGCGGCTGTCCCAGGCGAGTTGGGTTGGTCCATTGATGCTGGTCCTCAGTGCCTGCGATTCACCCGGAATGTCGGAGTCTGGCGGGTTCGTGGCGGTTAGCACTTCCCGGAAGCTTTGTCCCCCATCCTCGGTCTTGTAGAGACCCCCGCTGACGGTCGCCCACCCCTTCGAGGAATGGAAGAGCAACAGCTTGGAATTGAACGACGCATCCGTTGGATAAATACCGAAAACCCTGGATTTCGACCAAGTGCTGCCGCCGTCCGAGGTGCAATAGATAAACGAGGAGTTCCCGACTGCGCAGCCTCGATGGTCATCTCGAAAGGACACGCTCTCGAAATTCACATTGCCGCTGCCGGAAGTCGTCAGCGATCGGATCCAGTGCTTTCCGTAGTCCTCTGTCTTATAGATCTCGAAATTCGCCACTGCGATCCATGCGTGTCCTCCGGCCACGGCAGCACCCGACATTCCCATTTCGATCCGTGGAGCCGAGTTCAGATACTGGTTCTCCCACGTCCTTCCATTATCGGACGAATGCAAGATGAGTTCTTTCCCCACGACCCATAGATGACCCATGCCGTCGCCAAACACCCCGTAAGGGTTTGCCTCTTCCGAGAGATCCGGCGGCAAGCGCTGGCATACACGCAAGGTGCGCCCATCGTCTGAAAGTTGAGCCACAAAGCCGCCTGGCATCTCGCTCTCGCCCACAACAACGGCATCGTGCGGGGTGGTCATGTAGACACCCAACAGCACCTCGCCATGCAACAGGTCAATTGAATTCACTCGCACCCAGGTCCGCCCGGCATCCACCGTGCGGTAGATGGCCACGGACTTCTCGGATTCTGCCTGGAGGGCAATTCCTGTCTTTGCATCGTAAAAATACAAGCGATAGAACCCCCCGGAGGAAGCAAGAGATATGCGGTCCCAGGAGATTCCGCCATCCGCGGTTCGAAACAGGGCCGGGCTCGGTCCCACCACCGACACCCATCCATGGATTCCGTCCGCGAACGCAATATCCACCACCTCTATGTCTTGGAGACTAGACTGAGGGCTGCCCGAGCCAAGCGGCACAAGTTCGAGAGACAGGAGCATGAGAAGATGCGTGAGCAGGCGCATGGTTCGGTTCGGCCCGATTCCAAGTATGCAAATTATAGAATTCTTTCATCTCGCTGACCAGACGCGTGAAGTCGCGCCAAGCAGCATAGTCGAGAAATGCGATGCCTCCCGGCGGGTCACTCCCTAGAAGTCGCCTTATGGGAAGTTACGGGAGGCTGGCTGAGCGGCGGCCGTACTTCCCAGAAGGCCGTTTGTGGACCGTTATGGATTGAAGTCGGGAGGAAGTTCCGGCGTGGCTTGGTTTTTCCACTGCTTGTAGGTACTGGCGAGCTCCTGCGTCCGGCCTGAAGGAATGCGGCGGGTTTGGCGCGGCAAATGGTCCTGTTCGTTGATGCATATCGTGAATCGGAACTCCTTCTCGGCGGGATCGTGCGGTGTGGGGACCGCGATTTCGTAGTCGCGGCACGACTCTCCATCAACGTCGCGCAGGTCGCCCTGGCGGGCGGTTCCATCTTCGAGAATGGCTGCGAACGGTATTGAGGTTTCGTCCCCGCCCATCGGCCCTCCCTCACATTCAAAGATCGGGATGTCCCGAGGGGCCGTGGCCCCCCGGGGCAGCACCCATTGCCCGTCCACATGGCCGTAAACGTGGCCCAGGTAATTGATGGAGTCAAAGACGGCGGGCTCGCCTTTGTAATCCAGGCCGGCCTGAATCGTGCGTTGATAAGAAGGACAGACCGTGTCCTTGTCGATGGTGTCTTGCACGACGCCGGGGCTGGCAGGGTTAAACCGAATCGTGTGATAGTGCCAGCCGTTGGCGCCGGCCACGGCGGCCCTTGCCCGCTCGATCTCCCGCATCGGTGAGTTGCGCCACATTGTCCATCCGCAGACGGCGACGAGCAGCAGGACGCCGGCAGTGAAAAGGATTGACTTCGGCATCAGGAGCCCACTGAAATCCCAGGCGGTGGCTCGGTGTGATGACCCGGGTGGCGCAAATTGCGTGCGGATCTCCGGCCGATAAAACAGGAGAAGCCACCAGGCGTTGATCGGGAAGAGCAAGAGCATCAGGGTGAGAATCATCGTGGAATTGATGTGAAACTCCGAACGTGGGCCCGGATAAACCAAGCCGAGAAGGCACGCAAGAGTCGAGCCGATGCACCAGCCGATCGTGGAGCGCCGGGCCCAGGCCCGCATGCGGAGAAGGCCGCCGGCAGTAAACGCTCCGATCACTCCCAGAACAGCGAAGGCGATGCTGACGGTAAATAGTATGTGGATGAGTTGCGGGACCGACGCGTCAGCGCTCTTGTTGATGTCCAAGCCCGGATATTGCTTGGACAAGGAATACAACATGGTCCCAAGATAGCCGCCGAGCAACAGGCCGAAAATGAGAAACACAAAGCTTCCGATGAGGGCGACAACGGCTGCAGCGGTGATTTCGCGCGGACGGCGCATAGGTGGCGCAGCTTGCACTGCCGAGCTTGAGCGAGATTGTTTGGGGTTGGGATAGATTCGGGGGACGCGATGTCTAAAGGTCTAACCAGCCCTCGCCCAGGCCGAAGAGCATTCCCGCCATCTCATGTGCTGCCACCGGACGCAGCAGAGTAGCGGGGAGCTGTGCAGCCCCCTCTATGGTGTGGGCAACTGCTTCCAGTCGGTGACCACCACAGGATGGCCCTTCTGGATGACGGTGGTGTAGACAGCGTCGAGGCCTTTGTGGTTTGTGGCGCTGAAATTGAGGAGGAATTTAGGCCCCAGCCCGATGTCTTTGTTGTGAGTGGCCTCCAGCGAGGAAATGAGCTTTTCCCGGGTGAGGTCCTGCCCGGCGGCACGCAGCCCGTCGGCCAGAACCATGGCATCCACAAACCCCTCCAGACTAATGAACGACGGCTGGGCATTGCCCATGAATTTCTCGAGGGCTTCACGATACAGCTTCACCGTAGGCAAATCAGTGCGGTCGTAGGGCGGCACGACCTGGGTAATGATGAGTCCATCGGAATCGTCGGGCGCGGCGCGCAGCAGGCCTTCCGTACCCACAAACGATACGGTGAGGAACCGGGCATGCCACCCGGCGGCGTGGGCCCGCTTGAGGATCGCGGCGACGGGGGCGTAAGGCCCCACCAGCACGACGGCCTCGGGGTTGGCGGTACGGACCTGCTCGATGCCCGTCTCGACATTGAGGGTATTCCTCTCGAAAGTTCCCAGTGCGACCGGTGCAGAGTGGTGGCGAGTCAGGGCGCGCTTCACGCCCTCGAGCACCGCCTTTCCGAAAGCGTCGTCTTGATAGAGGACGGCGATCTTGCGCACGCCCAGTTGGTCCCACAGGCCATCCACCTGGTCGCGTGTTTCGTCAAAATAGGATGCGCGGACGTTGAGGATGTAATGGTGGTGCGGTTCGTAGAGAATCTGCGCTCCTGTAAAGAGACCGACGATGGGCAGGTGCGCGGCCTCCGCCAGCGGAATATATTTCGCAGCAGTGGGCGTGCCCACAAAAAAAGCTCCAGCGAACACACCGGCCTTCTCCAGGCGGTCGAAACAGCCCGGGGCATTTTCGGGATCATAGCCGTCGTCGTAGGGAACCAGCTCGAGTTTCCGGCCGTTGACGCCACCCTGGCTGTTGATCATGGAGAAGTAGGTGCGAGCGCCGATCTCCATCTGGAGGCCCAGAAACGACGCGGGGCCACCCAGCGCAGAGCAGGAGCCGATCTTGATGCTGTCCCCGGAGACTCCCGGCGATTCCTTCTGGCCCCAGGTGGGAGTCAAGCAGAGAGAGAGCAAAACGACGGCAGCGAGGCAAGCAATTCGAAAGTGCAAGGGATTTGAACGGTAGGACATTTTACCCCCCTGGTGCATCAAGGCGCTCTTAGTTGGCTGACGACTGCGACACGGGAGCGCCATGTGGAAAGGTAATCCGGGTCGAGGCAGGCGGACCGGGAGTGCTTCCGAGTTGTGCTCAAAGCGGTAGCAGGAGAGTCAGGCAGGCCTGATCCCGTTCCCCAAGCAGGTTGCCGGAGAAATGGGGTTTCTCCGCCCGCGCCGAGCGACCGGGAGCCTCCTCCGACCTGTGTACCGATCAGAAACACTCCAGTACTTCCGTTCCATCGTCTGAACCGGAGGTTCCGGCGATCATGAGCACGTTGGTTCATGCGGTGCGACCCGATTTGAGAACCGAAAGATCCAGGGCCGGACGAATGACCCTGGCTTGGAGGCAGCCGTGAACGCATGTACAGGGGCTAGGATGTATCTGTTGGGTTTTGGTCTTGGTGCAATGTTTCTGCTTGCTCCCGCGGCGCGCGCACAGGCGGACATGAGCCCCGACCACTTCAGCGAGACTGGAGTGGAATACGGTCCCGGGGGCGCGACCGGACAAGCCGCTGCGCACCCCGCAGCGGTGTCCCACACGCAGAAGAGCGCAAAGCCAGCCAACGCGCAGGCAGCCTCACCAGCCAGCCGCTCCGCGGCGCCTGTCAAGGTTGCCGTAGCAGTCGCAGACCGCAAACGGTCGGCAACTCTCAACACGCCGAAGCGTTAAGCCGGATTTGCCGATTTGAATCTGGGGCTTGCGCATCGCACGCTTCTCTTGCCCTGGACACAACGAACTTGCCCCGGCGCAGGCTCCAGCAAGATTAGCGGGGTCTGTCGGCTGATGGGCGTGCCTACCGCGCAAGTAAATTCCGGTTAACTCCGAACAAGTCCAGTTGTGGGAAGTTACAGGAGGCTGCCTGATCGGTGGCCGTAACTTCCCATAACGCCGTTTGTGGACCGTGGGGCCGAGGGAAGCAGGTGGAAGACAGACAGAGGATTAGAGCGGGAAAGGACGCCGAAGCGAGCTGCGGCGAAGAAAAGCGGGGGCAAGCTCCGGTTTCGGGAGTCCGATGGACTCCACCGGAGTCCAGAAGTCGGACCGCCGCACTTCAAAGGGAGCGTCAGGGGATTGGGGAGCGGGCGACGCGGAAACCGTAGTCGGCGTATTGGAACTCCGGCGGAATGCTGGAGCGGGCAGCGGCGCGAGAGACCTTGACGTGATGCCGCCAGGAGCCGCCGCGGGAGGCTCGACGGCTGCCGGTTGCGGGTCCACGCGGATTTGCTTCGGGAGAGCAGGCGTAGTAGCCCGGGTCGTACCAGTCGAAGCACCATTCGTGCACGTTGTCGCCGAGATTGAAAAACCCGTAGGCGTTGGGTGGATACGCGCCGACTGGCTCCGGGCCGAACTTCCAACGCGCGGCGTAATCGGGAAGCTGTTCTGGAGGCGCATCGCCCCAGGAATAGAGCGAGTGATCGGCCCCGCCGCGAGCGGCGCGTTCCCACTCGGCTTCGGTGGGCAAGCGATAGAGTTTGCCCGTCGAGCGACTTAGCCAGTCGCAATAGGCGACAGCGTCGTGCCAGGACACTCCGACGACAGGCATTTTCGGATGATTGAAATGCGGATCGCTCCAGCAGAGCGGCTGACGGTGACGTGTGGCGGCAAGGAAGCAGACGTAATTCTCGTTGGTGACCTGATGAGCAGCAAGCTCGAAGGAATCGGTCCAGACGCGATGGACGGGCTTTTCATCATCGCGGCCGGACCCGCAGCCCATCCAAAACCAGCCTTCGGGGACGCGCACCATGAGCGGTTCGATGGCTTCGAGCAGGGGCGGTGTGGCGGTTGCCATGGGCTACGCGTGGGGAGCGTGAAGGGTTTCGACGATGAGGTGATAGAGGCGGGTGCGGGTCTGGAAGCGTTCGTTGGCGCGGGTGATGTAGCGGACGCGGCCGCTGACTCCCACTGCGGACGTGCGGACATCCAGGGCGGGTGCGGCGGAGCCGACTGAGGCGGCGGCCGCGGCTTCTGCCGAGTCCTTTCTTGGCGCGAGGCGAGCCCACTCCTGCGCGGCGAGCTGGGCATTGGCCGCCGTCTCCGTGGTGACCATTTGGAGGACGGAATCGGCGATGGAGTTGGGGTTCTCGCCGGGAGGGATGAGGAATTCGAGTTCGTCCCAGAGCCACTGGCCGGAGGTGGTGAAATTGAAGTAGTGGCCTTCGATGGCGTAGGCGTTGGTGAAGGTGACTTTGCGGCCGGTGGGATGGCCGGGATCGTTCCAGGCGCCGGTTTCCAGCATGACGGTGTGGAATAGGCTGACTTCGATGACTTCGCCGCAGACGCCGTTGATTTCGACCCAGTCGCCGGCGTGCACGCCGTTTTTGCCCATGAGCATGAACCAGCCGATGAAGCTGACAATGAAATCCTTGAGCGCGACGGTGAGCCCAGCGCCGGCGAAGGCCACGAGCGTGGCCAACTGGCTGGGCGGGCCGAGGACGACGAGAAGGATCATGGCGAGACAGAAGGCTTGTACGCCGAAGCGGGAGAGGGTGCGCAGGGTGTGCAGGCGACGGCGGTCAATGGTCATGCGCTCGAAGAGGCGCTGGAGGAGGCGGTTGGAGGTGATTCCAAGGAGGACGATGAGCGCGATCCAGAGCGCGGAGAAAATGAGGCTGCGGGTGGTTTCTTTTTGCTTGGCGGCTTCGAGCGCGTCCCATTTGCCGTAGGTGGCGGCCAGCTCGGTCATGTCGCGGATGCGGAGCTTGTTGCCGGCGAGAATTTTCTGGTTGCGCGATTGGCGCTGGAGCATTTCGATGGTCATGCTGCCGGCGGCTGGCGCGGCTGCGCTTAGTGCGTTGGCGGGGGGTTGCGCAGGCGCGGAAGGCGGCGGGGCGGATTGCGAGGCGATTTCTTTCTCGATGGCCTCGAGGCGCTGGCGGAGGGATTCGACGGCGTCGAGGGCGTCGGCCTGCGCGGCTTCGAGTTGATTGCGCAGGGTGTGCTCGTTCATCCACAGGCTGAGATGGCCGAGGAGCGTGTCGGAGGTGGAGCTGGCGGGAGCAGCGGCGGCCGTGGTTGCGGTCGCGGCGGCGGCCTGCTCGGCGGCGGTGTGCTCGGCTTCGAGGCGCTCGATCTGGCTTTTGAGGTCGCCGCCGGCGTTGATGAGGTCTTCGCGTGCGTCGGCGAGCTCGTCGGCGGCGAGCTCGAGTTTGGCCTGGTCCATTTCGAGCTGAGCCTGAATTGCATCCTTGCGCCGGCCGCGGGATTTGGCCAGTTTTTTCTTGAGACCGTCCACGAGGAAGTGCCCGTCGTCCACATCCGCTTGCAGTTTTTTGACGGCCGCGTCGAGCTCGGCGACTTGCGCAGTGGGCGGCGCGGGACTGTCCGCGGCGCGGCGGAGTGCGACGAGGAAGGCGAGCTGGAGCTGATGGTCGGCAAGGCGGACGGCTTTTTGCGCGAGCAGCTTTTCGTCGGGAGTAGAGGCGAGGGTGCTCAAGCGGTGTGCGGTGTCGAGCCGGGCCTCCTCATCGAGGATGCGGGAGATGAGTTCGGAGACGGGCGCGTGCGGGAGTTCGCGGGCTTTGGTTTTTTTGGATTGCGGGGGCTCGTGGGCGGAGGACGCGGGCGCGGGTTGTTGCGAATAGCACGGGGTGGCGAGCAGGAACGCCGCGAGCGGCAGGAAGACGAGTTTGAGGCTCTGCGGCATGGAACGCGCCGCGATTGTAGTACAGCGGGGGCGAGGTGGACAGCGGACCTAGGGAGAAGATTGGGAGATTTGGATGGCGCAGCCGCCGGTGGTGGCGGAAGTGGTGCAGAGCTGATTGGCGAGAGGCGTGTAGTAGATGTTGGAAGCGCCCCCGCCGGTGACAACGTTGTCGATGATGATGGCGCTGGCGCCGCCGGCTACGTTTGAGGCGCCGACGAACGTGATGTTGTTGCTCATGGTGACGTCGAAGCCCATCACGCAGCCGAGGCTGATGTTGCTCGTACAAGTTCCCAAGCCGCTGAAGAAGATTGCGCTGGTGAGAATGTAGTCGTGGGAATTGGAGAAAATCTCAGTCAGGGACATCCCGGCCGCTTGCATAGAGCCATCGGTGAAGTTTGTGCTGATGGCGGGGCCGGAGACGGGAGCGCCCATGACGTTGGCGGTGATGGGAATTTGAAAGAGCGTGTTGTTCGCGTTGCCGGTGTTGCCCACGACGTAGAGGTTTCCCGTGGGGCTGCCGGGAGTGGAGGTGAGAAACTTGTTGTCGAACGCGCCGGTGAGCATGAACTGAAATCCGTTGCCCAGGCGGGCTTCGGTTCCGGCCGCGTTCGAACCAAACGTGGTGGGGAGCTGGAAAATCCCGCTGCAGGGCTCGCGAGCGCCGCCGCAGGGAGAGGAGATATTTTGAAAATTGTTGTCCGCGCCCACGAAGGCGTAAGCGGTCTGCGCGGCGATATCGAGGAGCGGCCCATCGATGAGGCCGAAGACATAATCGAGGCGTGCAGATTGAACGACGGCTCCGCTCGTGGCGTTGACGGAATAAAGAAAACCACAGCCCACGGTGGCGCAGTTGGGCATGGCGGGGGGCAGATAGTCGCCGACGAGCACGTTGCCGGAGACGGGATCGAAGACGGGGGAGGAGAGTGCCTCGCCGCCGGTGCTGACGGTGACCGGCCAGGGGGCGCCGGCTTCGGCAGGAGTGCCCTTGAAGACGCCGGTGAATTTGTGGAGCTTGCCGGCGTCGTCGCCGACGTAGATGGTGTCGGAGCCGTAGTCGGGATAGACGGAAGAGCCGGAGTCATTGGCGCCGCCGCTGAACGGGATGACCGTCATGCAGGGCGCGGTGCAGCCGCGGTAGGAGAGGGCTGCGGTACTTGCCAAAACGGCAGGAGAGGTGGGAGTTTCCGTGTTGGACGCGGCCCACTTGAGAATCACGAGGCTGGCCGCGGATGCGGTGGTCTGTACGAAGGCGACTTGCGAGCCGTCGAGAGAGAGCGTGACGGAGGTGAGGATGGTGCCAGCGGCTGTGTCGTACGCCCAGTACACGGAGGGGACCGTGCCGGTGCAGCCGGTATAGAGATTGTCGTAGGCCACGATGCTGGCCTGAGTGCTGCCGGCCATGCCGGTGCCGGCCAAACTCGTGTTGTAAACGACGAAGTCGGGGGAGGCGGCGCTGGAGCAGTTGGCGGTCGAAACGCCGAACGAAAATTTTGCGGGATACATGCCCAGGCCGACAGTGGCGGCGGAGCCCATGTTTTCGCTCCAGTCCATGTGGAGGTTGCTGTGGGCGTGCTTGTGGTGGCGCTTGTGATGGTGGTGCCGGCGGCCGCGCGAGTCATCGTCGGCGGGCGTTGTGGCGGGGGTTATACCGCGACGAGGCATCATTTGCCGCGGGTTGAAGTCCTCCGGCGGTTCCGTGTCCTCGGCCGGCGCTTCGGCGACTGTTTGGGAGGAGGGCAATACAGGATTCAACCTCGCGGCGGCTGCCGCTTCCCGTTTGCGCTGTTGGAGCAGGAAGCGTGGGTCGCTGACGATCCTGATCCAGCGGTCGTAGGTTCCGTTGCGAATCGCATCAACGTAGGTGCCCGGATAGGAAAAGACGGCGTGATGATGCGTCCAGTCGTCGGGCATGCCGACGGGTGCAACAGTCCCGCCGGGAGCAGCGGAGACGGCGGCGAGGAGCGCGCCCAGAGCGAAGAGTCCGATGCAGAATTGAAAGAATGAAGCGGCTCGAGTGCTCACGGCCCTTCCTTCCAGACGGTGCTGAAGACCAGGTTGTAAGCGTTGATGGTGCCAATGCCGGTGGCGAAATCCCAGCCAGGAGTTGTGGGGAAAGCGGGCTGGTAAGCATTGACGGTGATGCCGGTGACCATGCATGCGGCGCCCGAACCGCCTCCGCCGGAGAGCGTGCAGATGGGAAGAGGCGCATAGCCGGAGCCGGGGTTCCCGATGCTCACGCCGGAGACGCTGGTGCCGGTCAGGGTTGCGGTGCAAGTGGCTAACACCCCCTTGGGGGAGCCGTTGTACAGGGCGGTATTGGTGTTGTGGGGTGCAGAAATGGAGCAAGCCGGGGCGCTGGTGTAACCCGTACCGCCGGCGGTGAGCATCAATCCTAAAATCGCGCCGGTGCTGAGCGCCCCCACGTCGCCGCCCGCGTCGGCGCCGAAGCAATCCGGAGAGCCAAACGTGCAGGCGACGTCGATATCACCCTGGGTGACGTCGTAAAAGACACAGGCGGAGGCCACGCCGCGGCGAGGCAGGGGCTGGTTGCTCGAATCGCAATTGGCGTTCCCGCTTGCGCCGTATTCGAGCTTGGCAATCGCGTAGTAGACGGGATTGGGATTGCCCTGGCCGGGCGCGCCCACGATGCTCAACGCTGCTGTCCTTTGGTTTACCAGGGCTTGAATGCCGGCAAGGATAGGCGCGGCGAACGAAGTGCCGCCGTTGGAGCTCCAGGACCCCGTGGAGGGGCTCGGCGCGGCAGCACAAGAGGAGCCTCCATCGCCGGCGTTGCTCCAGCAGAAGACGTAAGAATGCAGCCAAGTTCCACCGGCAGCGAACAGGGAAACGTCCGGAATGTCGCGGACACCGTCATCGGGATTTCCAAACAGACCGGATTGCCACGGCGGCTTGGGATAGCCGGCGCAGGTGCCGCTCACCTGGTTGGCAGTCGAAGGCACGCCCGTGGCGCAGGCGCTGGGGCCGCCACTGCCGCCCGAAACAAAGGTGCCAAAGCCGTCGTTATTGCAAAAACCGCTGGCGCCGTAAGGCGGGTTTTCGTTGGTGCCGAGAATGTTATCCGCGTAGAGGACCAGGAGAATTCCGGCACAGCTGTCGTTCCAGGGGATTTCAGGAATGTAGCCGTTCGCCGATTGGAGAGTGGGGCTGTTGGTCGCGTTCCAGTACGTGGTGTTGGTCCCGTTGAAGGTGTCAATGTAATCGGTGCCGCCGACGGCGACATTGTAGGGTGTGGTGGCAAATCCGCTGACGGTGATTCCGTTGATAGCGGCCGCGGCACCAAAGTCGCAGCTTGCAGCATCCTGATCTCCCGCGGCTACAAACACCGAAATCCCTGCCGAGGCGGCGGTCTGATAGGCGGAGAGATACCCCATGTTGCCGGTCGAACCGAGAGCAGGCTCGCAAAAGCCGTAACTGACGCTGATGATGTAGGGGTGCGGCGAACTGGCGGCGATGTTGTTGATGGCAATGAGGCCACCGAAGGTTGCGGTGTCCGCGCAGGTTGCCACGTTGATGGCCGCGCCGGGGGCCGCGGCAGTGGCATATTCCATATCCACCGCGACTTCCTCATCGACTGGGTTCCCAGCGGTAGAGATGTTGCCGGGATCAGTGCAGTTAACGGCCATGCCCATGACGTTGGGATGGGTGACTGTGACCGATCCGCCGTACTTGCCCAATTGGAATTGGGTGACAAATGTGTTCCAGTCGGCCGTGGTGAATGGATTGCTGTCTTCGACGACCACAACGGTCTGGCCGGCGCCGGTAATACCCTGGCTGAAAAGCGGATTCAGGTTGTAGATCGCGGCCATGTCGGGCGGGGTGACGTAGTAATTTCCACTAGTAGCGTCGGTGAAGGCTGGCCGAACGTGCTGATGGACCATGGGATGCGGGCGAAAGTCGTGGATGGAGACGATGCCGGCAATGGCTGGGGCCAGGGCCTCGGGGATTTCGGGATCGTTCATGTTGGCGAAGTGGTGTTCGCCGCGCACTTCGAGGAAGTGAATGTCCGTGTGGAAGGCCTCCCGCAGGTCGCGCGCCGTGGCGGAAATATCCATGACCACGCGATTGGGATAGACAAAGTTGACGCGGAAGCCGTGCCGGCGGAGCCAGCGCTTGATTTCGCGAAGGTCGGATTCGGAAAGGCCGTAGTCTTCGCCGACCTGCTCCGGGGCGAGCCACTGGTGGAAATTGGGTGAGCTGCCGCGTGTGAGGCCGTCCACGTAATTGTCGAATTCCTGCTGGAGCTCGGGCGGGCGGCGCAACTGCAGCAGCATGTGTTCGAGCGGGAAGTCGTCAGGAACGGGACCGCGGTCGTGCTCGGGCCGGACTTCAGGGCGGGTATTGCCGCGCAGGATAACGCGCCGGCTCTCGTCCACCGGCTTGGTGATGAGGTCGCGGGCCGGCCCGGTGCGGCCGTAGGCCTTTGCGAAGAGACCGAAACGGAACACAGCAACGAGAGCGCAAGCCACGGCCAGCAGGCCGATTTTGCGAACCACGTCTTCCTCCGTTCAGCGGCGCGCGTCTGCCAGGGCACACGAAGGGGACAGACACACACGCTCGACGAAGCCCGGATGACTGAGGAATACGATGAGTCGGGGTGGGTGGCGAGTCAAGTAAAAATACGTGTAGTGGAAGAAGACAGTGACCTGCCAACACTGCCGGCGGGCAGGCTGGTGACTGGTGAGTGGTGACCCCAACCCCCGGCGCCGGGGGTTGGGCTTGCGGCCTGGCGGAGGCGCAGAAACCGGAAAAAGTGCAGAGGAAAGGCGCGCAGCCAGTCCCGAAGCTTCGGGAGGCTGCGCCACTTAGTTGTCGCGGCCGTCGCCTTCAGCTGCGGCTGCGTTCGCTCCGGCCTTGGAGGGCGGGAGCTGGATGATGGGGATGTCTTCGCCGCGGATTTTCTGGTTGAGCGCGGCGATATCGTCGTTGAGAAGCTTTTTCCAGGCGTTGATCTGGGCATCGGATTCGCGGCGCTTTTCTTCGTAGAACTCGTGCTCGCTGGCTGCCGGGGCGGAATCGCCGCCGCCGATGGAGCTCATGAGCCAGGCCACTTTGTTGTGCAGCTTGGTGGGGTAATTGCACATGTCTTCGGAGGATTTGGCTTTGACTTCAATGAGCTCGGCCTCGACCGAGTCCATGCGCTTGCGGATGGCGTCGACGGAGGCGGCGAGCGACTTTTGTTTCTCGTTGGCGGAGGCATTGAGGTGCTTGCGGAGCGCGGTGAGCTGCGGACGGACGGCGCGGATATCGAGCACGGCGCGATGGATGTCGCCGAGGAGGTCGCGCGTTTTGAGCCAGAGGGCGAGTTGCTCTTCGAGGTCGGCGCGCGGGACATTGACGCGCGGGTCCTGTTTCACTTCGAGCGGGGCTGAAAGCGTCTTGCCTCCGGCAGTGAGCCGAACTTCGTAGGTTCCGGGCAGAGCGAGGGGCGCGCCGGGTTTTCCCATGTCCCAAATGGCGGAGGGAACGAGCGCGGGCATCTGGTAGCGCAGGTCCCAGACGAAGCGGTGCATTCCGGGGCCTGCGGGGAGGACTTCCTCCGGCGGGATGGCTTCGCCTTCCTCTTCTCCCTCTTCAGAGGCTTCCTCTTTTTTCGGCTGCTTGCTGGAGTAATGGCGGATGACGTTTTTCTGAGCGTCGAGGATTTCGAGTTTGATGGGCTCCTTGGCTTCGGCCTTGAGGTGGTAATAGAGGATGGCACCGGCGGGAGGATTTTCCGCCTCATTGGGCGCGCGACGGCCGCGGCCGGCGCGGAAGCGCAGTGCAGGCGCGGGCGCGAAGAGATAAGCATCGGAGCCGGCGATTTGCTGGCTCATCGTGCGTAGCGGGCTGATGTCGTCGAGAACCCAGAAGGAGCGGCCGTGGGTAGCGACGGCCAAATCATCGCCGTGGATCACCATGTCGTGGATGGGGGTGGTGGGCATATTCAACTTCAGGGATTGCCAGTGGGCGCCATCGTCGAAGGAAACGAACATGCCGGTTTCCGTGCCGGCGAAGAGCAGGCCTTTGCGCTTGGGGTCTTCGCGTACGGCGTGGACGTAGGAGCCGTCGGGGATGCCGGTGGTGATCTTCGTCCAGGTCTTGCCGAAGTCGTGGGTCTTGTAGATGTAGGGCCTGAAGTCGTCGAATTTGCGGCGGTCCACGGCGATGTAGGCGGAAGCAGCGTCGTGGGGCGAGGAGTCGAGCAGGCTGACCATGCTCCACTCGGGCATTTCTTTTGGGGTGATGTTCGTCCAGGTCTTGCCGTCGTCGCGGGTGAGCTGGACCAAGCCGTCGTCGGTGCCGGCCCAGAGCGTGCCGGCTTGCTGTGGCGATTCGGCGAGGGTAAAGACAACGTCGTAATACTCGACGCTGATGTTTTCATCGGTGATGGGCCCGCCGGAGCGCCCCTGTTTCGATTTGTCGTTTCGGGTTAGGTCCGTACTGATGGGAGTCCAGTGCTGGCCGCGGTCGCTCGAGGTAAAGACGATGTTGCCGGCGTAATAGAGTTTGTTGGGATCGTGGCGGGAAGCGAGGATGGGCTCGGTCCAGTGGAAGCGGTATTTGACATCGGCGGCTTCGTGGCCATCGGCGTCGTCGGGCCATACCTGGACGTTTTTCTGCTGACCGTTGCGGCTGTCGGAGCGGACGAGAATTCCCCAGTAGTCACCGGCATAGGTGATGTGCTGGTCGGCCTGGTCGACGGCGACGGAGCCAGCTTCGCCGCCGCCGATGACGTACCAATCCTGGGGGCCGATGCGGCCGCGGTCGCTTCGCGTGGGAACGCCGATGGGACTGTTGTCCTGCTGCGCGCCGAAAACGTGGTAGGGATACAGATCGTCGGCGACGACGTGGTAGAACTGCGCGGTGGGCTGAGTGTCCTGGCGGGACCAGGAGAGGCCGCCATCGACGGTGATGGTGGCGCCACCGTCGTTGGATTCGATCATGCGTTTCGGGTTGTTGGGATCGATCCACAGGCCGTGGTGATCGCCGTGGGGGAAGCCGGAGAGGGGCGTCCAGGTTTTTCCCGCGTCGATGGATTTGTAAGCGCCGACGTTTAAGCCATAGACGAGGTCGGGGTTTTTCGTGTCGGCGAAGATGTGCATGTAATACCAGGAGCGGTCGCGGAGGCGGTGGTCGTCCGTGGTGTGAATCCAGTGCTCGCCGCCGTCATCGGAGCGATAGACGCCGCCGAGCTCTTCGAGCGCTTCGACGATGGCGTACACGCGGTTTGAATCCGTTCCGGCGATGCTGACGCCGATGCGGCCGAGAGTGGTTTTCGGCCAGCCATTGCCTTCAACCTTCTTCCAGGTGGTACCACCGTCGGTGGATTTGTACAGGCCACTGCCCGGTCCGCCGCTGGTGAGACTCCAGGGGGTGCGGTAGGCCTCCCAGAAAGCGGCGAAGAGGATGCGCGGATTGGTGCGCGCCATGGCGATGTCGATGGCGCCGGCCTTGTCGCTGACGTAGAGAACTTTTTCCCAGTGCTTGCCGCCGTCGGTGGAGCGGAAGACGCCGCGCTGCTCGTTGGGGCCGTAGGCGTGGCCGAGAGCGGCGACGAAAACAACGTCGGGATTGTGCGGGTCGACGAGGACGCGGCCGATGTGGCGCGTGTCACTCAGTCCCATGTTGGTCCAGGTCTTTCCCGCGTCGGTGGATTTGTACACGCCATCGCCATAGGAGATGTTTCCACGGATGCAGGCTTCGCCGGTGCCGGCGTAGACGACGTTGGGATCCGACTCGGCGACGGCGATCGAGCCGATGGAGGAAACCGGTTTATCGTCGAACAGTGGAGCCCAGGTGAGGCCGCCATTGGTGGTTTTCCAGATGCCGCCAGAGACAGCGCCGAAATAGTAGGTGTCGGGCTGGGAGGCGACTCCGACGGCGGTCAATGAGCGGCCGCCGCGGTAGGGGCCGATCATGCGGTACTTCATGCCTTCGAGCAGCGTGGGGTCAACTTGCTGGGCGAAAGCGACGCCGGCGACGAGGCCAGCGCACAGCAGCAGAGCTGCCGCGAGAATGATTTTGCGCGGATATGAATTCGAATTGCTCCTGAGCATTGCGACACCCCCCCGGATGGAATGGGCGAAATCCTAGCGGCCTGGGCCGGGTTTCGGAAGAGAAATCTGGGGGGTTGCACTCGAGGGACGTGTACGAAATCGGTAAGGGCGCGCCGTGCCTCCGCGCTCTAGAATCGTTGCATGTTCGAGGATTGGAATCTAGGGGAGTGGAAGCGCGTTTCGCGGGGCGCGCTGATTGGCTGGATGGCCGCGTACAGCCTGTTTCTCTGGTACGCGGCGCGGGACACCGAGGGTTTTCTGATCATCGACCAAGTGAACCTGGTGTTCCATGAAGCCGGGCACATGTTCTTCTCGTGGTTCGGGCACACCATCAGGATTCTCGGCGGGACGCTGGGGGAATTGCTGGTCCCGCTGGGCGTGGCGGCATATTTTGCGCTGAGGCGGGAGACGGCGGGAGCGGCTTTCGCTATGTTCTGGTGTTTCGAGAACTTTCTCTACATCGCGACGTATATGGCGGATGCGCGGAGGATGGAGCTGCCGCTGGTGGGAGTGGGAGACACGTTGGATCACGACTGGAACTTCCTGTTCAGCCAGTGGGGAGTGCTGATGCACGACCGGGACATCGCGGGAGCGACGCGAGGGCTGGGCTGGTGCGGGATGCTGGCAGTGATGGCCTGGCTGGTGTGGATGCATTTCCGCACGCAGGAGTGAGCACCCGAATCGCGTAGTGGAAACGATTGGAAACGCCCGGCGAGGAACCTGGGCGCGATATTGCCTCTGTACCCCCGCGGCTGGGCCGGATGGTCCGATTGCCCGACGGGCACTACCCCTGAGGTGGGCGCGCAAGGAGTCCCTTGACACCGCATTCTGCCTCCGCAATAGTCTTGTGCCACTGACGGCTTCCCCATTCGGGAACCGGTCGGAACCCCAGGTCAAGGGCAGGCATCAGCCTGCCATGTAGATTCTCGGATCCTGGGGACCTTGGGATTCGTTTCGCAGAAGTTTTTCCTGGACGGGAGGCCGCGATGCGCCCACGGTCTTTCTTTTTCGGGATTTACATCCTCGCATTGCTCGCCTGCATTCCGCTTGATTTGTCCGCGGGCCCGCGTGGCGCGGGCCGCGCCACCGGCAAAGCAACGCCTGCCGCCAATCCGTCTCCCGCGCCTGCCTCGCATGCGGCTACGAGCGACGCTGCGAAGCAACGCGCGCGCGAGACGTTTGCGAAGCTGCCGCTGTATTTCGAACCCAACGTGGGGCAGACGGATCCGGCAGTGAAATTTGTGTCGCACGGTCCCAGCGAGGCGATGTACCTGACTGCCTCAGAGATGGTGCAGGTGGTGCGGGGAAGCGAGGGAGCTGCGACGGTACGGATGAAATTGGCAGGGGGCAATCCATCGCCGCGAGTGTCGGGCGAGGACGCGCTCGCCGGCAGAACGAATTATTTCATCGGAAACGATCCCGCGCAGTGGCGCACAAACGTGCGGACGTTCGCGAAGGTGCGGTACGAGAGCGTGTATCCGGGCATTGACCTGATCTACCACGGCAACCAGCAACAATTGGAATACGACTTTGTGGTCGCGCCGGGCGCAGACCCGGGAGCGATCCGAATGGAGCTGGACGGCGCGCAGAAACTCGAGATCACCGCCGGCGGCGATCTGGTGCTGCACGCAAGCGGGGCGGAGGTGATCTACCGGAAACCGGTGGTGTATCAACCGGAGACGGGAAGCCCCACGGGCGCAAAACAGTTTGTGGAAGGGCATTACGTGGTGAAGGGGGATGGTGAGGTCGCGTTTGAAGTACCGAGTTATGACGCGGCGAAACCCCTGGTGATCGACCCGACCGTAGTCTTTTCAACGTTTCTTGGCGGGCTGAACGATGACGGGGCGTTCGGAGTTGCCACGGACACCTCCGGAAACGTTTACGTGACCGGCGGGACAACCACGCCCGCGACCGCTTCGCCACCTTTCCCGGTGACGACGGGCGCCTTCCAGACGACCTTCGGTGGCGCGCAGTCTCCTTGCGGAAACACGCTGAAATTCCCATGTGGTGATGCGTTCGTTGCCAAGATTGATCCGACGGGCGCCACACTGGTGTATGCGACCTACATCGGCGGAAGCAGCCGAGAGGTGGGAACGGGAATCGCCGTGGACTCTGCCGGGAATGCCTACGTTTGCGGGGAAACCGTGTCCGCGAATTTCCCCATGACGACGCCCACGGCGAATGGTTTACAGACCACCTTCAGCGGCACGCAGGACGCCTTCCTGGTGGAACTGAATTCCACCGGGTCGGCCCTGCTGTACTCAACCTATCTGGGCGGCAGCAGCACGGCTCACGCGAGCGGGCTTGCGCTTGATTCCACCAACCTGGTTTACGTCGCCGGACAGACGGACTCGGCCAATTTCCCGGTAACCGCGGCAACCGCAGCGCAGCCAGCGTGCGCGAGTTGCAGCGCGGGGAAGGTTGACGCCTTCATGGCCAAGCTGGACGCGACCAAGAGCGGGGCGGCGTCGCTGGTGTACTCGACATTTCTTGGCGGGTCGGGGTCGGACTTCGCCACCGCCATCGCCGTGGACTCCTCGAACAACGCCTACATCGTGGGCGGGACAGTGTCGGCGGATTTCCCCACCGCCTTCAGTTCCACGCGGCAGGCGAACCCAATTCAACCCGGCGGATTCGCGGGCGGGGGCACGGCCTGCGGGCTCGAGCCCTTTGTGTGCGGCGACGGCTTTGTGGCCAAGATCAACCCCTCGGTTTCCGGCGCTGCGGGGCTGGTGTATTCGACGTATCTGGGAGGAAGCGGCGAGGACACCGCAACCGGGATCGTGGTGGATGGAGCGGGGAACGCGTACATCTCCGGCGGCACGGATACGAACAACGCCACAGCCGCCAACAAATTCCCCATAACGGCGGGCGCAGCGCAGACTACATTTGGCGGCGGATCGGCAGGGTGCGCGGCTACCGGCATCGCCTGCGGCGATGCCTTCCTCGCGAAGGTCGACCCGGCCGGAACGGCGCTCGTGTACTCGACGTATCTCGGCGGGAGCGGGGACGACGCCGGGTTTGGATTGGCTGTTGACTCGGGCGGAAACGCCTATATCACCGGAATCACCAATTCGAGCGATTTTCCCGTGACGACCAACGCCTTCCAGGGGACGTTCGGGGGCGGAAGCACCGGAGCCGCATGCACGAACGGGATCATCTGCGGAGACGGCTTTCTGGTGATGCTGGATCCGACGGGGTCGCGTGCGCTGATTTCGACGTACTCGGGGTCGAGCGGGGACGATGGCGCGTTTGGATTGGTGATCGACCCGTTCGGCAACCTTGTGGCCTCCGGGACCACGAATTCGGCAAACTTTTTTACCGGGCCGGGGACGGTGGTGCAGAGCACGTATGGAGGGGGTGCGAGCGACGCATTTGTAGCGAAGTTTACGCTGTTCAGCTTCACACCCTGTACGAATATGTTTACCGGCGCGACGAGTTCGGACTGGGGGACGAGCACCAACTGGTCGCGATTGAACGCCGTGGGCGCGCCGGTGCTCCCGGACGCATTCGATAACGTGTGCCTGGGAACAAACAACGTGACCGTGTCGGCCGCTCTCCCCGCTCTCAATCAGACGGTGAACAGCGTCAGCGCAACCGGCGGAACACTGACCATCTCCGGCGGATCGCTGACGATCGCGAACCATCTTCAGTCGTCGAAGCTGAACAACGTGGTGGTCAATGGCGGGTCCCTGTCGACCGGCCCAAACACGACGATCACCGGGACGCTTACTGTTTCGAACGGAACTCTCTCCGCGAATTCGTTTACTGGCTTCCCCACAGCCGTGACCGGGGTGACGACAATTTCCGGCGGGACGATCACTGGGACCAGCGTGAGCGCACTGAGCGCCAATGGAGGGCTGTCCATCACCGGCTCAACTACGGTGGACACTCTCTCGCTGATCAACAACACCTCGAGTGGCTCGATGAGTGGCGGCTTTACGATCCTGTTCCTCTCCAATGGGGCGGTGTTGAACAACCAGGCGGGAGCAACGTTTGACCTGATGGACAGCGACGGAATCCGTCCAGGAGCTGGCGCTTCTGGTTCCATTAACAATTTCGGGACCATCACGAAGAGCATCGCGGGATCTACCGCAACGCTCATCTCTGCGCCGCTCACAAACGGTATCGGGGGCACCGTCTCGGTCGCCGTCAACGGCGGGACATTGGAACTTACGGGCCCGGGAAGCACCGGGAACGGGAGCTATACGGTCGGCAGCAACGCGTTCCTGCAACTGACTGGGCAGAGCCTGCAGAGCGGACACAGCGTCAGCGGAATGGGAACCGTGTTTTTCACCGGAACGCCCAGCTCGCTCATGGGCGGGACGTACAACGTGAGCGGCCCAACCATGTTTTCTCCGGCGGGAACCATGACCATTTCCACGGGCGAAATGGTGACGCTGGGACCGTCGTCATTCAATTCCGGCACAGTCACATTCAGCCCAGGGGTGACGTTTAGTCCGCTGGCGGCGGGGAGCCCGGTGACGATCAGCGGCGGGACGGTCAATTTCTCCACGACTCAGACAGGTGGGGTGAGCCTCTCCGCCGTCAAGTTTGTAATCGGCACGGTGAGTGGCAGCGATGCCCTCACGATTACCGGAGCGCTGAACTGGACGAGTGGGACCTTTCAGAACACGGCGGGAGTTACTGTCACTGGTGGCACTACGTTGTCGGGAACGGGGACCACCGGCACGATCGCGGCGGGGACGTTTAATTCCAACAGCACGTTCACGCAGAGCGGGACGGCCATACTGGACATCGAGAATGGGGCAGTACTGAGTGTGCCGGCCGGCACCACTTACAATGCGAATAGCTCCGGCGGCATCACGACCTCCACAACAGCAAACATGATCGTCTCGGGAACTCTAAATTTAGCCGATCCGCCGCCGCCCGCGGGAACAACTCTGTTTCAAGCGCTCATCACATTTTTGCTTGATGGCAATCTGTCCGACGTAACCGGCGATTGGGACTTCACAGGCGGAATAACTATGTGCCCTACCGGCAGCACCGGTTGCGCCGCGAAGGCCACGGTGGCCTCGGGGGCCACACTCACTCTCATGGGAACGAGCACCTTTGGTTCAGGGGCCACCGTAACCGTAATGGCGAATGGCACGCTAAACGATGCCCCCGGAGGAGCCACGACTTTCGGGTCGGGTAGCACGCTGACGGACAATGGCACGATAAACGCCGCCGCCGGAGGGACCACGACTTTCGCCGGGAACGCATTCGGTACGGGGACTCTCAATATCGGAAACATGACAACAGTGATGGCAAGCGCGAATGTCGATATTGCGAGTGTGAACATCCAGGGCGGCGGCACGTTGATTGCAACGGGCACCCTCGGCAGCGCCTCGCTCCCGAGCGCCGTCACCAATGGCGGCACCTTGACAACCGGCATGTCCACCAACTCCCTGACCATCGACGGAAGCTACACGCAGAGCACCTCCGGGATTCTGAACATCAACGTCGGCGGCACCACGGCGGGTGCGGCCACGAACGGGTTTTCGCAATACACCGTGAGCGGCATGACGACGCTGGGGGGAACGCTGAAGGTAACCCAATTCGGCGGGTATGTTCCGAGCGGGCCTACGACTTACGAAATCATCGTACCGACCTCGGTTGGCAGTTCGACCTTTTCGACTATCGCGGTGGACCCATTTCCCGCAGGTATCAACTTCAGCGTCTCGCAATACGCGGCGGCATCGTCTGGCGGCGTGGTGCTGCTGGCCAACCCGACCTCCACGCCGGTGTTCAGCGCTTCGCCCAACCCGCTGGCGTTCGGGAGCGTGCCGGAAGAAACGCCGAGCGCGTTGGCGATCACCTTCACCAACACCGGGACCGGTACGCTGATGGTCACGGGCGGACTGACGCCGACGGGCGGGAACGCAGGCGATTTCAAACAGACGGGGGGCAGTTGCAGCGCACCGCCGATCAGCATCACGCCGGGCCCGGGGTGCACGGTGCAGTACACGTTTACGCCGACGACG
>Ga0187803_10000193_pt1 | contig 25611 bp, 25 predicted proteins | sample NC_wetland_sal_i_2_FD_132425 | JGI IMG/M metagenome (GOLD analysis project Ga0187803, IMG submission 132425) | Wetland sediment microbial communities from Neuse River Estuary, North Carolina, USA - Control_3 | ecosystem: Environmental > Aquatic > Freshwater > Wetlands > Sediment | place: USA...
AGATAGGCGGTCTTGACGCGCACGCGGTTCTCCGGCCAGCCCAGGAGCCGCGCGATCTCGATGCGCACGAAGGACGGGCTCTGCGAGGCGGTATGGATGGTGAGCGTGCCCTCGCCCGCCTCGGCAACCGACACCATCGGCTCCAAGGGCGTGTGCATCACCTGCTGGGTGCGGAAGGTGTGCTCGAAGACATGCGCCGCTTCGCCGAAGGCCTTCTTGGCATCGCCGCGCCGCAGTTGGAAATCGAGCGCCACATTGGTTCCCTTGCGGCCTTCGAGATGCTTGAGATCGGGAAAGGTTCCCGCCGGCTTGAGCACGTCGTGGACGATGGTCTTGGACGAAACCGCCTCGACCTCGTCCATCACCGCCGGCAATTCATCGAATTGGGCCACGATGAGCCGCGCCGCTTCCTCGGCCACATGCGGGTTTTCGGCCAGGACCACGGCCACGGGTTCTCCGATGTGCCGCACCTTGTCGATCGCCAGGATCGGCTGGTCGTGGAAGGCCGGGCCGTAATAGGGGTTGGGAATGATCCGGCGGACGTCGTCGCTGGTGAAGACCGCATGGATTCCGGGAAACGCTTTCGCCGCCGCGGTATCGATCGACCGGATGCGGCCATGCGCGATCGGACTGCGGAAGATCTTGGCATGCAGCATGCCGGGAAGGCGCAGATTGTGAATGTATTCGGCACGGCCGGTGACCTTGGCGCGGCCCTCGACGCGCGGCAACGAACGCCCGACCTGACCGATTTTGGCGCTCACCGTCATGGCCGCGCCGCGCCGTCCTGCCAAGCCGCTTGCAACGCGCGCGCGACGTGGATTTTCACCAGCTGCTTTTTATAGGCGATCGAGCCGTGGATATCGGCCACGACCTCGGCCTCTTCCGCCGCAGCCTCGCCCGCCTGCCGCATCAGCCGGTCGTCGAGGCTCTTGCCGCGCAGAAGATCTTCCGCCGATTTGAGCCGGGCGGGCCGCTCCACCGCTGCGCCGATGACCACGCGCGCCTCTTTCACGGCCGCACCCGCCGCCTCGACCGCCACCGCCACGCCCAGCGCCGGCCAGTCATCGGCCGAGCGCGTGGTGCATTTGGCATAGGAAGCGCGCCAGTTTCCCGGCGGCGGCAGCGTCACCTCGACGATCAGCTCGTCACCTTTGAGCGCGGTCTCGTAGATTCCTGTGGCGAATTGCTCGGCCGGGACGATCCGCTCGCCCGACGGACCGGCCGCGACGATCGAAGCGCCGAGCGCGATCAGCACCGGCGGCAGATCGGCGTGCGGATCGGCATGCGCCAGATGGCCGCCCAAGGTCGCGACGTTGCGCACCCGCACATTGGCCAAGGTTCGCAGCGTACGCGCGATCACGCGAAAGCTCCGGTGAATCTCCGGCGCGCGTTCAAGCATCGAAAGCCGCACCATCGCGCCGATGCGCAAGCCGCCATCGTTTCCGCTCTTGACCCGCGAAAGGCGTTCACCGGCGGCACGCAGGCTGACCAGACGCTTGGGCCGGAACAGGCCGGATTTCATCATCAGCATCAGCGCCGTGCCGCCGGCCAGCGGCCTGACCGATGGATCGCCGGGATCGAGCAGGGCGAGAGCCTCGCCGAGCGAACCCGGTTCGACCAGATCGAAGGGCATCATCGCGGGAAGGCCTGATCGAGCAGGCGGAACAGCACGTCCGCAACCAACTCCGGCACTTCCAAAGGCGTGAGATGACGTGCGCCCTTGATCACCGCGTAAGACGATCCGGATATCCCGCGATACAGCGCCTCGGCCATGGCAGGGGGCGCCGCGTAATCTTCTTCGCCGACCAACACCGCGGCCGGCAGTTTCATCCCCGGCAGCTTCGCGCGCAGATCGCAAGCGCCGAGCATGCGGCAGCTCGCGGCATAGGAGGGCAGATCGTTCTTCAGGAACACTTCGACGCAATGACGGACGATTTCCGGATGGCGCGCGCGAAACGCATCGCCGAACCAGCGCGTGGTCTGGAATTCCACCATGCTGCCGAGGCCGGCCGAAAGCGCTTTCTGCGCACGCTCCTCCCATTGCTTGGGCGCGTCGGCGCCGTACCACGCCGTGGTGTCGAACAGGCCCAAGGCGCGCGCCCGCTCGGGATACGAAGCGGCGAAGGCGAGGCTGACGCAGCCGCCCATCGAAGCGCCGGCGGCCAGCGCCGAATCCCAGCCCACATGATCGAGCAGATCGGCCAGATCGTCGGCGAAGCCCTCGACCGTATAGGGTCCGGAAGGCTTGCCGGATTTGCCGTGGCCGCGGCAATCATAGATCAGCACCGCGGCCCGGGGCACCAGGATCTGCGCCACGGGCCGCCAGAAATCCCGGTCCATCGCCAGGGAATGGACCAGCACGGCGCGCTGTTTCGCGTCACCGCTTCCGTAGAGCGAATAAGCGAGCGATGCGCCGGCGCTCGTCGGGGCTTTGCCCTCGGCCGCCAGGACCACGCTCGCGCCCGAAATCACGCCCGCGCCCGGGCCTGGCCGCCTTCCAACTCCTCGAGCCGGCGCTTGGCGGGCTCGATGCCCCAGACCGCGACCACGAAGATCTGGATGATCAAGAGGCCGATCATCAGCGCCAGCACGCCGCTCAGGCCATAGGTGGTGAACAGCGCAACCACGAGCAGCGGCGTGACGATGGTGGCGCCGCGGCCGAACATGTTGCAGATGCCGGTGGCCCTGAGCCGCACCTCGGTCGGAAACAGCTCCGAGGTGTAGACGCCATAGAGCAGCGCGGTAAGGACATAGATGCCGACGATCAGCAGGAAGCCGACCGTCAGCAGGTAGGTCGGATCGTTCATGAAGGGATAGATCGCGCCGAAGACGATGCACCATACCGAGGCGCCGATGATGGTCGGCTTGCGGCCAAGGCGGTCGGCGAGAAAGGCGCCGATGGCGCAGCCGACCAGCGAGCCCGACACGATCACCAGGGTGTAGCCGAGCGATTGCGTCACGCTCAGCCCCTGCTTGACGAAGAAGGTCGGCAGCCAGTTGACGAAGCCGAAGATCAGCGCATTGGTCGTAATCAGCACGACGCTGCCGACGATCATCAGCGGCAGCAGCGTCGGCCCGGCGAGCGCCGAGAGCTTGAGGACGGGCAGCGGCACGGCCGCCACCGGCGCCGGCAGCTTCTGGCCGCCGGCGACTTCCTTCTCGGTGGCCTGGAGAAGGGTTTCGGCCTCCTCGTTACGGCCCTGCGCCTCGAGCCAGCGCGGCGATTCCGGCAGTTTCTTGCGCAGGTACCAGACGACGAGCGCGCCCACCCCGGCGATCACGAACAGCGGGCGCCAGCCGTAGGACGGCACGATCAAATAGCCCAGTAGCGCGGTCGCCGGCAGGCCGGAGACCACGACGAAGGCCATGAAGGCCATCCATTTGCCGCGCACCTGCGGCGGCACGAACTCGGTCATCGTGCCGTAGCCGACGACGATCTCGGCGCCGAGCCCGACCCCCATCACGAAACGCAAAGCGTTGAGCCAATAGATGTCGGGCGCGAAGGCCGCGGCCAGCGACGCGAGACCGAAAATCACCAGATTGAATTGGTAGGTGAAGCGGCGGCCATAGCGGTCGCCGAGGAACCCGGCCAGGAGCGAGCCCAGCGTCATGCCGAGGAATGTCAGCGACAGGAACCATCCGTTCTGCGCCATGGTCGAGAAACCGGTTTTCAAGGCGGTGCCCAGAACCGGGGCGGTCACATAGAGATCGTACCCGTCGAAGAACATGCCGGCGCCGATCAGCCAGAAGATGCGGTAATGAAACGACGAGATCGGCAACCGGTCGAGACGGGCGCCGGAATTGACCATCGCAGACATGTGAGTTGACCTCCCCTGATATTTTATTCTCAACGGCCTTGGACCGTTATTGCATATTACGCTATACGAATTGGCGGCCGAATGCCATGGGCGAGAGAAAGGAAAAGAAACCGGAGATGCACAGCAGCGCGAAACTCGACGTCGAGCAAATGGGCAAGGGACGCGGCCTGGTCCTGCTTCATTCCCTGCTCTCGGATCGCACCGCTTTCGACCGCATCGCGCCGCGCTTCGCGCGTGAACGGCGCGTGTCACTGGTGAATCTGCCCGGTTTCGGCGGCTCGGATCCGGCCGGGCCGGGCCTCGAGGATTTCGCCGACCGCATCGCGGCGCATTTCCTGCGTCTCGGAATCGGTCCCGAATCCGACGTGCTCGGCAACGGCTTCGGCGGTTTCGTCGCGGTGGCGCTGGCGGTGCGGCATGGCGGCAAGTTCGGCAAGCTGGTGCTGGTCGATACCGGCGCCGCCATTCCCGCTGCCGGCAAGCCCGCCTTCGCCATGATGGCCGAGCGCGTCGAGCAAGGCGGCATGAAGGCGGTCACCGACGTCGCGCTCGCCCGCATGTTCCCGGAGGATTTTCTCCAGGCCCATCCCGAAATCGCCGCCGAGCGCCGGGCCTCTCTGTTGCGCGCCGATCCCGGACATTTCGCAGCATCCTGCCGCGCTTTGGCCCGGCTCGATTTGCGCTCCGAGATCAAGAACATCCGCAATCCCACGCTGGTGATGGTGGGATTACGCGATACCGCGACGCCGCCGGCCTTGTCGAAGGAGCTCGCATCCGACATCCCGGGGGCGCGGCTGGTCGAGCTACCCCATTGCGGACATTCGCCGCATATTCAGGATCCCGAGGGCTTCTGGAACGCGCTCAAGCCGTTTCTCGGCCTCAAGGGATGAAGCGGAAACTGCGGCGCGCCCTGATCCTAGTTTTGGTTGGAGAGTGGCTTTTCGATGCGGTAGAGGCCGACATCGATAGTGCCGGCGCGGAAGCCGGCCTCGCAATAGGCCAGGTAATATTCCCACATGCGCTTGAAACGCGCATCGAAGCCTAGCGCCGCGATATCCGCCCAGGCGCGCTGAAAGCGCCGGTTCCATTCCGCCAAGGTCTTGGCATAGCTGGCGCCGAAATTCTCCAGCGATGACAGCGAGAGCCCGGCGCGCGCGATCTGCTCGCGCAACACCGAGGGCGAAGGCAACATGCCGCCGGGGAAGATGTAGCGCTGGATGAAATCGGCGGCGCGGCGATAAGTCTCGAAACGCTCATCAGCGATGGTGATGATCTGCAGCACCGCGCTGCCGCCGCGCGCCAGCCGCTCGCGCACCACCTCGAAGAATTTCGGCCAATTCGCCTCGCCCACCGCTTCGAACATCTCGATCGAGATGATGCGGTCGAACAGCCCCTTCTCGTCGCGATAATCGCGCAAGCAAATCTCGGCGCGGTCGGCCAGGCCGGCCTTGGCAAGCCGTTCCTCGGCATAGGCGCGCTGCTTTTCTGACAATGTCAATCCGGTGACGCGGCTGCCGTAACGGCTGACCAAGGCCTCGGCCAAGGCGCCCCAGCCGCAGCCGATCTCGAGCACGCTTTCGCCGCCGGCGAGGCCGAGCTGTCCGATGGCGCGGTCGATCTTGGCCGCTTGCGCCTCTTCCAGCGTTTCCGCGCCGGTATAATAAGCCGAGGAATAGGTCATGCTGGGATCGAGCCAGCGCGCATAGAATTCGTTGCCGAGGTCGTAATGCTGCGCGATGTTGCGCCGGCTGCCGCGCCGCGTATTGGCGCGGGCGAGATGCCGCAGCCGGTTCAACAGCCGCAACGGCGCCGTGCCCATGATCGCCGAGCCGAGCGCCGCCTCGTTGCGCACCGCGAATTCGATCAGCGCGGCGAGATCGGGGCTCGACCAGTCTCCGTCCATATAGGACTCGGCAAAGCCAAGATCGCCGCCCAGGATCAGGCGGCGCAGGCTCCGCCAGCGGTGGATTTGCAGCGACGCCGTCGGCCCCGCCGACTTACCGCCGAAAACCAGCTGCTCGCCCGACGGCGTCTCGACCGTCAGCTTTCCGGTTTGCAGCCGCCCGCCGATTCCGGCCAGCAGCGCCGCCCACAGCCCGCGGCGCAGACGCGATCCCTGCGCGCGCCGAACGGGCGCGTCGACCAGGAAACCCTCGCGATCGTCACGCAGCGTCATGACTTTCCCCCTCGATCCCCCGTAATGGATGCCGCCCTTCGCCTTGAGCGTCAACAGCGATGCGCGTTGGAGCCGGATCAGGCTCGAATCGAAGCAGCGCGCGCCCGTGCCCTTTCCCGTCATCGCGCCGGCGCCCGTCCGTGCGATGCGGGCCGCGCGGAAAGCGGGAACATGGCGGTTATTACACTGCTCATATTTTAAGCAGCCTTACCGGTCATTTTCCAGGATGCTTTGCCGCCACCGCCCGGCCGGGCCCTGGCCTTCTTCCAAATAAGCGAGGAAAATCAATTTTGTAGGCCGTAGCCGCCACTTGGCTCGGGCCTTGCAAACTTTGCTTGAAACCAAGACTGCACCGGCTGGGAAACGGAAACCGCAAATGGAAGACGCCGCGATATTGCCGAAAACGTACGCCCAGGCCTTCGACGAGACCGGACTGCCGGGCGAATGCCTGCCGCAATACCGGCAGGTCAGGACCTGGCTCGACAAGATACCGCGCGATTTCCTGATGCTGAAGCGGCGCGAGGCCGAATTCCTGTTCCGCCGCACCGGCATCACCTTCGCGGTCTATAACGACGGCGGCGATCCCGAGCGGCTGATCCCGTTCGACATCATTCCGCGCATCATTCCCCCCGACGAATGGAAATTCCTGTCCCAAGGCCTGACGCAGCGGGTGAAGGCGCTCAACGCCTTCATCGACGACGTCTATCACGCGCGCGAGATCATCCGCGCCGGCAAGGTGCCGGCCGAACTGGTGCTGCTCAATGACGGCTTCCGCGCCGAGATGCAAGGCCTCGACACGCCGCGGCGCGTCTATACCCATATTTCGGGCATCGACATGGTACGGGTAGGGCCGAAGGATTTCTACGTGCTCGAGGATAATTGCCGCACGCCCTCGGGCGTTTCCTACATGCTGGAGAACCGCGAGGCGATGATGCGGCTCTTCCCCGATCTCTGCGCGCGTCACCGCATCGCGCCGGTGTCGCACTATCCCGAGGAGCTGCTCGACACGCTGCGCTCGGTGGCGCCGCCCAATTGCCCGGGCGAGCCGGTGATCGCGCTGCTGACGCCGGGCGCCAACAACAGCGCCTATTACGAGCATTCCTTCCTCGCCGACGAGATGGGCATCGAGCTGGTCGAGGGCGCGGATCTGGTGGTCGAGGACAATGTCGTCTACATGCGCACCACCAAGGGGCCGAAGCGCGTGGACGTGATCTATCGCCGCATCGACGACGTTTTTTGCGATCCGCTGACTTTCCTGCCCGACTCATTGGTCGGCACGCCCGGCCTGTTCAACGCCTACCGCGTCGGCAACGTGACGCTGGCCAACGCGGTGGGCGCCGGCATCGCCGACGACAAGGCGGTTTATCCCCATGTGCCGGCGATGATCCGCTTTTATCTGGGCGAGGAGCCGATTCTGTCCAACGTGCCCACATATTCCTGCGCCGACGCCAAGGATCTGGGCTACGTGCTCGATCATCTCGGCGAACTGGTGGTGAAGGAGGCGCGCGGCGCCGGCGGCTATGGCATGCTGGTGGGGCCGCATGCCACCAAGGCGGAACGGGAAAGCTTCCGCTTGAAGCTCAAGGCCAATCCCCACGACTACATCGCCCAGCCGACGCTGGCCCTGTCGACCGTTCCGACATTTGTCGAGAACGGCATCGCGCCGCGCCATGTCGATTTGCGGCCCTTCGTGCTGTGCGGCAAGGAGATCCGGATCGTGCCGGGCGGCCTCACGCGCGTGGCGCTTCGGAGCGGCTCGCTGGTGGTGAATTCGAGCCAAGGGGGCGGCACCAAGGACACCTGGGTGCTGGAAAGCCTGCCCGAGGACGGCAACGATGCTCAGCCGAACCGCCGATAGCCTGTTCTGGCTCGCCCGCTATGTCGAGCGCGCCGAGAACGTGGCCCGCATCGTGCTGGTGGGTCACCGCATGGCCAGCATCGCGCAATCGCTCGGCAGCCTGGGCGACGAATGGCTCTCGACCCTGATCGCCACCGGCTGCGACCAGGACTTCTTCGAGAAATATTCCGAGGCCTCGCCTTCGGCGGTGATCGATTTCCTGGTGCGCGATCCGGACAATCCCTCGAGTATTTTGTCCTGTCTCGAAACCGCGCGGCGCAACGGGCGCGCGGTCAGGACTGCGCTCACCGTCGATATGTGGAACGCGCTCAACGAGACCTGGCTCAAGGCGCGTGATTTCGCCTCCGAGACCGCGGCCAGCGACCAGATAGCGACGTTTCTCGAATGGGTGAAGGAACGCTCGCAGCTGTTCGACGGCGCCTATAACAGCACCATGCTCAGGAACGACGCGTTCTATTTCACCCGGCTGGGCACTTTCGTCGAACGCAGCGACAACACCGCGCGCATCCTCGACGTCAAATACTATGTGCTGCTGCCGCAGGACGAAGGCGTGGGCGGCGCGCTCGACTATTACCAGTGGCAGTCGATCCTGCAATCGGTTTCGGCGCTCCGGAGCTATCATTGGGTCTATCAGGAGCGGCTGCAACCCTGGCTGATCGCCGAGTTGATGATCCTCAGGCCCGAAATGCCGCGCTCGCTCTTCAGTTGCCACGACCAGATCGTGCGCCAGCTCGATTCGATCGGCGATGCCTATGGCAAGCGCGGCGAATGCCACCGCCTGGCGGGCGAGACCCATGCGCGGCTGCGCTACGGCCAGATTCAGAAAATCTTCCAGGGCGGCTTGCATGAGTTCTTGACCGAGTTCATCGATCGCTCGATCCTGCTCGGCGAAGAGATCACCAAGCTTTACCTCATCTAGGGCCATGAAACGTCCATGAAACTGCAGGTGCGCCATCAGACGGCCTATCGCTATTCGCAGCCGATCACCTATGCGATCCAGACGCTACGCCTGACGCCGCGGCCGCATGACGGCCTGGCGGTCAATTCCTGGCGGGTGCGCGGCGAGGGCCGCCACGAACTGCCCGCCTTCACCGACGGTTTCGGCAATCTCGCCCATTGCCACACCGTGAACCGGATTCACGACCACGCCATCATCACGGTCGAGGGCGAGGTCGAGACCCATGAAACCGGCGGCGCGGTCAAGGGCGTGCTCGAGACCTTGCCGCCGCTGTTCTTCCTGCGCTGGACGCCGCTGACAGCCGCGAACCCGGAGATCGAGCAGCTGGCGGCCGAGAGCGCCAAGAGTTCGAAGCTGCTCGACCGCCTCGATGCGCTGATGGAGGCGGTGCGCGTGCGGGTCGATTACCGCACCGGCGTCACCGACACCATGACGACTGCGGCCGAGGCGCTCGCCGCCGGCGGCGGCGTGTGCCAGGACCACGCGCATCTGTTCATCTCGGCCGCGCGTTCGCTCGGCATTCCGGCGCGCTATGTGGGCGGATATCTCTGGACCGGCACGGGCGACGAGGAATACGAGGCGAGCCACGCCTGGGCCGAGGCCTATGCCGGCGATCTCGGTTGGATCGGCTTCGATCCCTCGAATCGCACCCGTCCGACCGAGGCCTATATCCGCACCGCCATCGGGCTCGATTATTGGTCGGCGGCGCCGATCCGCGGCGTGTGGCGCGGCGAAGCGGACGAAGATCTCTCGGTGAAGGTGCGCGTGACACCGCCCGGCAGCGGCGGCGAGCAACAATAAAAATAGGCTATAAGAAAGGATGCAACGGGGGATCGATGACTTATTGCGTCGGGCTTTATCTCAAGGACGGGCTGGTGCTGCTGTCGGACACCCGCACCAATGCGGGGGTCGACAACATCTCGATCTTCTCCAAGATGCACGTCTACCAGATTCCCGGTGAGCGGTTCATGGCGGTGATGACCGCGGGCAACCTCGCCATCTCGCAAGCGGTGGTGAACATGCTGCACGAAGGCATCAACACCGGCGAGCGGGTGGAAACGCTTTACACGGCGCCCAGCATGTTCCGTGCGGCGCAATTGGTGGGCGATGCGGTGCGGCGCGTCTATAACGTCGACGGGCCGACGCTCGAGGCACAGAACGTCAAGTTCGAGATCTCGCTCATCCTCGGCGGGCAGATCAAGGGCCGCGGCATGCGGCTGTTCCAGATCTATGCCGCCGGCAATTTCATCGAGGCGACGCCCGACACGCCCTTCCTGCAAATCGGCGAAACCAAATACGGCAAGCCTATCCTCGACCGCGCGCTGCAATACGACACCGACCCGCGCGACGGGGTGAAACTGGTGCTGGTGTCGATGGATTCGACGCTACGCAGCAATTTGACCGTGGGCATGCCGATCGACCTGCTGGTCTACCGCCGCGACGAGATGAAGGCCGAGGTCAAGCGCCGCATCGGCGAGGAAGACCCCTATTTCAAGATGATCCAGGAAAGCTGGTCCAAGGCGCTGCGCGACGCCTACCGCGCCATTCCGCGGCCCAACTGGTTCGCGTGAGGCGGCGCGCCGCCCCGAGCGTGGTCGCCTTCGGCGAACACGCTCTATCATTTGTTCGGCGGGCAATTCCATCGGCTTGATCGGAATCATCCGATTCCAATCAAGCCGATATTGCTCTAATGCACCAGCATGAGCGGCAACAGGCTGGCGGCGACCAGTTCGCGCGTGGCGCCGCCGAAGAACATCTCGCGCCAAGGCCCGCGGCCATAGCCGCCCATCACCAGCAAATCGGCACTTTCCTCGCGCGCGGTGGAGAGCAGCTGCTGTCCCGCCCCTGCCCCCACCACGGGCGCGACCTGGCGATGCCGCGCGGACACGCCCTGCCAGCCGAGATACTCCACCACCCCGTCCACGTCCAATCCGCTTGCGTTGCCGATGCTGATGATGATGACGGCGCGCGCCGTCGTCAGCAGGGGCAACGCGGCGGCCAGCGCCCGCACCGCTTCGGCCGAACCGTTCCAGCCGAGCGCGACGGATTCGCCGACCGAAGCGGGCGGCTTGGCCGGAGCCAGAAAAACCGGGCGGCCCGAACCGATGAGGGTCTGCTCGATCGCATCGCTGTGCGGCTCGTCGACTACGCGATCGGAACGGCCCAACACCACGAGATCGAAAAACCGCGCGCGGCGCGTCAGCACGGCCGGCGCATAGCCGGTTTCCTCGCGCCAAGCGGCGGAGGTGCCCGCCTTGGGCGGCTTCGCCGCCATCGGAATGCCGTGACGCTTGACCGTCGCTTCGAACGCCGCCTTGGTTTTCTTGGCGGCGGCTGTGACGTCCTCGTTGAACTTGTCGATGAATTCGCCAGCGATCGGCATGCCGAACCCGTCGCCCGCGGCCATGATCAACTGCGTCGCGTCGGCGCGGACATGGAGACCCTCGACATGGGCCTCGAAGCGGGTGGCAAGCCGGCAAGCGGCCTCGATGGCGCCGTCGCTGGCGCTGCCTCCGCTGGCGGCGGCGAGAATGCTTTTAATGGTCATTGGTTTCTCCACCTCCGTACAAGCCCAGGTTTTCAAGCATGCACGTTTCCCGATATCCTGCTATTGAGCCAGATCAAGGTATCGAAACAATCCCTAGAATAAGCACTTAGGCTCTCCGGCGGAAGACGCGTGGTCATGACCCGGCCCTATCCCAAGGAATACGACCGCCCGGCTTCGATCGGCGCCGGCGTGCTCCTGCGCATCCGGCCGATACGGCCCGATGACGAGGATAGACTCATCGAAATGACGGAGCACTTGACGCCAGAAGACCGCCGCTTACGTTTTTTCACCCAGATGCGGGGCCTGCCGCGCGAACTAGCCGCGCGTTTCGCGCGGATCGATTATGATCGGGAAATGGCCCTGGTCGCCACCCCGCTCGACGGCGATACCGTGCTCGGCGTCTCCCGCTACGCCGCCGAGCCCGATATGCGCCAGGCCGAATTCGCGCTTGCCGTGCGCAGCGATTGGCACCATCGCGGTCTCGGACAGCTGCTGATGACAAGGCTGATCGAAATAGCGAAGGAGCGCGGAATAGGATCGCTGTACGGTCAGGTGCTGCGCGAGAACACGATCATGCTCGAGCTCTGCCACCATCTGGGCTTTGTCGCCGAGAACGATGCCGATGACCCGGCTTTGTTGTACATGACGCTCGCTGTCTGCGATCAAGGGACGCCACGGACGTGAAGTACAGTGAATATCACCAGAAGCTGCTCAAACTGCAGATCGAACTGGTCAAACTGCAAAACCACATCATCGCGCATGAGGATCGCATCCTGGTGATCTTCGAGGGGCGCGACGCCGCCGGCTAGGACGGCACCATCAAGCACATCACCGAGCATATGAGCCGGCTCGATTACAAGCGGCGCGACAAGCGGCTGATCCGGCCCGATCGCGATATCGTCCGCAATTTCGACTTGTCCTTGATCGAGTCCGGGATGATCACGCCCTAGGCGGTTCAGGCCACGGCTCGGCTCAGGCGAAGACCCGCGGCTTGCCGCGGTCGAGCGAGTCACTTCCGAATGGACGTAAAGGCAGAGGTTTGCTCCCGGGCGTCCGCCGCGCGAACCTCGCTCGGAATGAATTTTTCCATTTTCGGCTCGACGTTGTGCGCCTTCATTTCTCCGAGCCATATCCGATGAATGCGCGGATCCTGGTCCTCGTATTCGATCTGGTCGCCGCCTTCCTTGGTGCTGGTCGAAACGGCTCCCTTCTCGCCCGGCTTCACACCGAGCAAGGAACGCCGCTGCCCATAGGTCAGGGGATAGCGCAGGCCGCCGACACCCGTGGCCAGATAGCGCGCCGGGTGAGCGCTGGTGTTGAAATGCTGATGGAACTGGCGGTCCGCCGGCGGGAATACCACGCCGTGCTTCCAGTCGATGCGCAGGAAATCCTTTTCGTCCTCGAACCAGAGCAGGGAATACCCGTGTCCGGTTACGCACATGACATGAAAGCCCGGTCCATGCCGGTGCCCCTTTTTATAGGTGCCGACCGGCATTTCGGAGATATGAGCGTGCATGGTGCCGTCGGCCAACACGAACATGATATTCGTGCCGCCGGCGCCGCGGTCGCCCCACGACTTCAATCCGATGCTCGCCAGGTCGGGAACGAAATTGGTTTCCCACATGTGGTTTCCCGGCCGCACCGTGATGAGGTCGCCTTCCCCCGAATAATATTCGTTCTTGCCCGCCCGATCGGCGAAGTCGAACGCCGTCGCGAAAATGAATTTTTCGTTGTGGAAGGTGTTCATCACCAGCGGCAGATCCGTGGTGCTGACGAGCAAAGCCCGCGCGCGGCCGCTGCCGTTGAAATGCCGATGGTTGGCGTTGAGCGGGATCGCGAACAGGCTTCTCGGCCCCCACTCGAAACTCCGTTTGCTGCCGTCGCCGAATTCGAGCTGGGTCGAGCCGCTGCCCTCGAGCACGTAGACCACTTCCTCATAGAGATGGCGCTGCGGGGTGGTGGCGGCGGCCGGAGGAATGTCGAACAGAAACATGTTGGCGAAGTCGCCGCGGCCCTTGAGATGAACCGCGGCGCCCTTGACGCCATAGCGCGGCCACGGGGCGGTTTCGACCTTGAAGAGGTCGATCCCGTAATCCTCCGTGACGGGGATGCCTTCCTTGCTCACCCAATCCAGATAGGCATCGATTCCATACCGCGCCGGCGCCTGATCGGTCATTGCGGCAATCCTCCGTCAATCCGTCATCCGGGCTTCGCCTCCCGGTCGAAGGCGGATGGGTAGCATGTATCCGGTCATCGTGAAAACAACAGCGACTTGATGACGACCGGGACGACGCCGGGTGGCGAGATCGGCTCGCCGACGTCGACAAAATCCAATTCCTGAAGCTGGACGCCGTCGATCGCCATGAGATCGCCGGGCAGATTCAGCTCGTGATGCAGAATCTGCCCGAGCGTCTTGGCGATATCGCCATCGATCATCAAGAGGAGGAGATCGTTGCGGACGCCGCCGGGGGCGACGGCGGCGGCAATGGCGCGCCCGGCGGTTACGAGCCGGCCGTGTTCGGGATCGCCGGTCCAGGCGAAGGCGATCGCCATGCGGGATTGCGGCTCGAGATCCATGTTCCTCACGGTGCCGCGAATGGCCTCGGCCATGGCATCCGCGTCGAAGTCGCCCGAAAGATCCATCCCGATATGCACGACCGGAACGTTGTGAACCGGCAAAATATCGGGTTTGGGCAGATAAATGGTTTTTCCGCTGACCTGAACGGTGAATTGGGAGGCGCCGATAACGGTGGCGCGGATGCGCTGGCCGGGATCGACCAAAGGCAGCGCCGTGCGCTGGCTCAGCGCACCCGTCAGTTCCGCCGTCAGGAGCCGGGCGATATCGCCATAGTCGTTCCGCTCATGGCCGAAAATATATTCCGCGACTCCTCCCGAGAACGTCAAGACCGTGGGGGCAACGGTCCGGGAGAAATCCTCCGTCAGTTTCAGCGATTCGCCCAAGCGGTCGCGCGGCGCATCGAGAATAAAATCGGCGCATACCGACGCCAGGCGGCGAGCGATCATGCGCCTTAAGGCCGGGTCCGCGAGCGATTGCGGGTCCGCCGGAAGGTTCAAGTCCTCGGCCGCCAGGCGCGCCGCAACATCGATGCGCGCCCAGTCGCCCTGGGCGTCCATCGCAAGCAGGCGGCCCCCGACGGCGAAGGCCGAGACCCCGAGAATAACCCCCCGATCGATGAGCGCGAGTTTCGTGGTGCCGCCGCCGATGTCGACATGCAGCACGCACGCGCCCCTCTCCTTCGACAATCTAACGGCGCCCGAACCGTGGGCGGCGAGCCGGCTTTCGAGTTTGTGGCCGGCGGTTGCACAGACGAACTTCCCGGCTTCTTCCGCAAAAAGCTCGTCAATCGCCTGGGCGTTCTTCCGCTTGATCGCCTCGCCGGTGAGAATGACCGCTCCGCTATCGATCTCGCTGCGCTTCAGTCCGGCCGCGCGATAGGCGTCATGGACGAAGTGGCTCAGTTGGTGGGCGTCGATCGTTCCATCGGGAAGAAACGGGGTCAGCATGATCGGCGACCGCCATGCCACCTGCCGGTCGATGACGACGAAACGGCTCGATAGCCCTTGCGTCTGCCGCTGCAGCGTCACCTTGGCGAACAGAAGATGCGAGGTCGAGCTTCCGATATCGATGCCGACCGTCTTGAGCTCGACGGTCTCCTGGCTCCAGATATAGCGAGCCATTTCCTCGCGATCGGATTCCGACAGCTCGCTATGCTCGTGGAAGAAATCGGCGTCGTGCATTCAAGCTTTCTCGTGTTGCGTCGCGGCGATCACGCGCCCGCGGGCCCGAAGGCGGGTGAAACCTAGCATGTCCTTGGCGGCGCAGAGAAGCGGCGCGGCCTTGCCAGCCATCGCATTGTCTTATATCACCGGGCCATGGCGAACGACCTTCCGCGCAACGTCGTGACCGAGCTGGCGCCGAGCGGCAAGCTGCGCGCGGCGATCAATTTCGGCAATCTCGTGCTCGTGCAAAAAGACCCCGCGAGCGGCGAGCCGCGCGGCGTATCGCCTGATCTCGCGCGCGAATTGGCCCGGCGGTTGGGCGTTCCTCTCGAATTCGTCCCCTTTGACGCCGCCGGCAAGGTGTTCGATGCGCTCCAGGCCGGCGTTTGGGACGTGGCATTCCTGGCCATCGATCCCGCCCGCGCCGCCGGAATCGACTTCACCGCGCCTTATGTCGTGATCGAGGGCACCTACCTTGTCCCGTCGAACTCCCCCCTGCGCGCCATCGCGGATTTCGATCGCGCCGGAGTGCGCATCGCCGTCGGGCGGGCGAGCGCCTACGAACTCTACCTTTCCCGGACGTTGAAGCATGCCACGCTGATCCGCGAGCCGAGCGGCGCTGACGCGTTTGATCTCTTCCTCAAGGACCGGCTTGAAGCCGTGGCCGGGGTGAAGCAGTCGCTCGTCGCTTTCGCCAAGACCCATCCCGGCATGCGCGTGATCCCCGGCCGCTTCATGCAGATCGAGCAGGCCATGGGCACGCCCAAGAGACGTTCGGCGGGCTGGCGCTATCTGAACGAATTCGTCGAGCAGATGAAGGCCTCGGGCTTTATCGCCCGCGCGCTCGCCGCCAGCGGCCAGACCGGCGCCGCCGTCGCGCCGCGCTCATGAGCGCTCGTCCTGCGCCCGGTTACATCAGCGACGTGGCGGCGCGCAACGCCGGGAAGGCGTCGCCCAAGAGCGCTTGCGGCCAGGGAACGGCGAGCGCCTGGTCGAAGACCGCCCAGCAGAACAGCGCGGTGCCGGCGCCGCGTTCAACGCGACCATGACCGACCCGGCGTTCATCGAGGAGGCCAAGGGCAACGATCCCGAAATCCAGCCGGTCAAAGGCGCGGAGGTCGAGGCGCTGGTGCGCGAGCTTGCCAATTCGCCGCCGGATGTCGTGGATCTCGCGCGGCAGGCGATCCAGGCACAACCCTAGGCCGCCCAGCAAGGCGGCCGGAGCGGCAACCTCAGGCGCCGAAGACGAAGAACAACCCGACCAGCGCGATCGCCGCGCCCGACAGCCTGACGGCGATCTGTCCCCCCGGGCGCTTCAGGAGCAATCCGGTGCCGACTCCGAACGCATGCAGCGCCGCGGTGGCGAGGACGAAGCCGCCGGCATAAGCCGCCGGCGACGCCGCTTCGGGCAATTCGGTGCCGTGCGCGTGGCCGTGGAAGAACGCGAATAGCCCGACCACCGCCGCCATCGCCGCCACATGCAAGGGCAGCGCGAAGGCGACTAGCAATCCCAGCACCATCAGCGATGCGGCGATGCCGGTCTCGACAAAGGGCAGATGCAGGCCGAGAAATCCGGCCAGCCCGCCCAGCACCATCACGAAGATGAACGCTCCCGGCACCACCCACAGCGCCTTGCCGCCGCGCTGCGCCGCCCACAATCCCACCGCGACCATCGCCAGCATGTGGTCGAGGCCGGAAAAGGGATGGACGAAACCGCCCTCGAAGCCCGCGCCAGTGGCGCCGTAGAGATGCGCTTGCGCGGCGCCGTGTTGCAAAAGCGAAACCGCGACGACGAGGATGAAGATGAAGAGACGATACATGACGGCTCCTATTCTCGATGGCGCCTAAAAACCCGGCGCATGTTCGAGCTGGTCGAGCCAGTCGAAGCCCATGGCCTTGACGATGCGGTTGCTGATGATGACGAGGCGCGCCTCGGCCCTGCCGGAATTGAAATGCTGGTGGATCGAGAACGGCGGCACGTAGATGAAATCGCCGGCCTGCCATGGATTTTTCTTGGGCTCCGTCTGCCATTCCCATTCGTACTTGTCGACGCAGTCGAATTTGAGATCCCAGTGCAAATCGTAGCCTTCGCCCTCGGCGACGAAGATGATCTCCTCCCACATGTGGCGGTGCTTGCCGGAACGGCCCGCTTGCGGCAGGAACTGCATATAGGCCTCGACGCACATCTCGCGCGTGTTCATCCGCGCATTGACCATGTGTTTGATCAGCCCGTCCGGCGAGCGCTCGAAGGGCATGTCCTCGGCGCGCACCAGATTGGAGGCCGCTTCATAGGCGGCGCGGAACGCGGCCGAGTTGCGGATGTCCTCGGCGCGGAAGCCGCACGTCTGGGCGCCGTTATGAGCGACATCGCGTTCCTCGGGAGCTTTGGGGGGCGCTTTGGCGGGATTCATCGGTTGCCCCTTAGAGATGCATCGGCGGCGCGTAGTCTTCGTACCCTTCCGGCGGCGTGTTGGGCGGAAAGGACACGATTTTCTGATAAAGCAGGTGCATGAACAGGAAGAGCGGCTTCGCCTTGAACACCAGCAGGATCGCCTCGTTATCGGGATCGTCGTTGAAATGCTGGTGGACGCAGCCGTTCTCGACGAACATGCAATCGCCCGCCTGCCACTCGATGCGGCGGCCGTCATGCACGTCGTGGCCGCGGCCTTTCAGGACGTAGAACACCGCGCTGTTGAGGTGGCCGTGTTTCTGGCCGTAGGCTCCGGGAGCATACACTTCAATGTGCGTCTCGATCGACTGCGTGACCTGCGAGGCCTGCGGGCTGATGATGTGCTTGCCCCAGAGCTGCGGCCCGCCTTTCCACGGCACGTTCTTCGAGGAATAAACCCGCGGCTGGTCCAGCAGTTCCTTGGCCAGGTCGCTATAGGTGCCTTCGAGCGCGCGCACGAAGGTGCGCTTCTTCTGCCATCGCTCCCACACCACGTTGTGCTCGATATTGTGGCCATGGCCGAAATTGCCGTGCGCGTGATCGTGCCCGTGCTCGTGACCATGCGGATGCGGATGGTCGTGCTCGGGCAAGGGATGATCGTGCGGATGTTCGGGTCCCGGCTGCTGGCCCGGCTTCTTGTCGTAAAACCCCGTCATGCTGGCACTCCTTTAGCGCCGGGACTTTAGACCCTTGCGGCCGTCAAGTCACGTCCGGGGGCGCGGGCGGCGCTGGGATTGATCGGAGAATCAGGCGCCGACCGGAAGCGCGGTGCGATACTTCACTTGTTTCAGGGCGAAGCTCGACTTGATGCTGGCGACGCCCGGCACGCGCGTCAAATGCTCGATCAGGAACCGCTCATAGGAGGAGAGATCGGCGATGACCACGCGCAGCAGATAATCCGCGTCGCCGGTCATGAGATAGCATTCCATCACCTCGGGCCGTTTCAGGATCACCGCCTCGAAGCGTTCGAGCGCCTGTTCCACCTGGCGTTCGAGCGTGACGTTGACGAAGACGCTGACCGGCAGCCCGATCGCGGCCGGGTCGAGCAACGTCACGTAGCGGCGGATGACGCCCGCCGCCTCCAGGTCGCGCACGCGCCGCAGGCAGGGCGAAGGGCTGAGGCCGACCTTGTCGGCGAGCTCGACATTGGCCAACCGCGCGTCCTCCTGGAGAAGCGCCAGGATCTTGCGGTCGATGGCGTCGAGCGCGGTTTGGCGCAATTTTTCGCTCAAGAATCATGCTCCAGCACAATTATAATCCGAAACATCACCATATTCTTGGCATCTTCGCAATGATGTGCCGCTTGGTTGCGGGTTATCCCTTGGGCCATGGCCCTGCCGCAAAGAAAGCCGCCCCGCTCCGCCCCGGCGCGCACCCCGCGCCTCGAGCTGCTGCGCGCGTTGGAGCGCAAGGTGCTGTGGCTCTCGACCTGGATGATCCATCACGCCAACCACATCCGCGAAAACCGTGACGGTTTGAAGGTGGGCGGGCATCAGGCGAGCTGCGCCTCGGCGGTGACGCTGCTGACCGCGCTCTATTTCCATGCCTTGCGGCCCGCCGACCGCATCGCGGTCAAGCCGCATGCGGCGCCGGTCTTCCACGCCATCCAGTACCTGCTCGGGCGGCAAAGCCGCGCGGCGCTCGAGAATTTCCGCGGCTTTGGCGGCGCGCAATCCTATCCCTCGCGCACCAAGGACAAGACCGCGGTCGATTTCTCCACCGGCTCGGTCGGCCTCGGCGTCGGCATGACGCTGTTCGCCGCGCTGGTGCAGGACTATGTGCGGCTGCAAAAGCTGGTGCCGGATATCCGTCCGCCCGGCCGCATGATCGCGGTGATGGGCGACGCCGAACTCGACGAGGGCAACGTGTTCGAGGCGCTGCTCGAAGGCTCGAAACAGGACGTGCGCAATCTGTGGTGGGTGATCGACTACAACCGCCAGAGCCTCGACGGCGTGGTCGATGACCGGTTGTTCCAGAAGATCCAGCAATTCTTCGCCACCGTGGGCTGGAAAGTGGTGATGCTCAAATACGGCAAACGGCTCGAAGCGGCCTTCGCCCGGCCGGGCGGAGAAAATCTCAGAAGCTGGATCGACGATTGCCCGAACGATCTTTATGCCGCGCTGACCTTCCAGGGCGGAGCCGCCTGGCGCGCGCGGCTGCAAGCCGATCTCGGCCAAGTGCCCGGAATAGACGCCTTGCTCACTTCGCATGACGACGGGGCGCTCCACCATCTCATGACCAATCTCGCCGGTCACGACATGGCATCGCTGGTCGAGGCCTTCGACGCCGCGGGGAACGACGAAACCCCGCATTGTTTCGTCGCCTACACGATCAAGGGCTGGAACCTGCCCTTGGCCGGTCACAAGGACAATCACGCCGGGCTGATGAATCCGGCGCAGGTGGCGGCCTTCAAGGCGGCACAGCAAATTCCCGACGGCCAAGAATGGAATCCCGATGCCGGTCTCGGCGTCGCGCCCGATGAGTTGCGCGCCTTCTTGGCCGAACTGCCCATCGCCGCGGAACGTCCGGCGTCCATGGCGCGCCCGCCGGCGCTGGCGATGCCGGCGGTGAGTTTGCGCCCCTCGGCCGCGATCTCGACCCAGGAGGGTTTCGGCAAGATCATGAACGAGATCGGCCGGTCCTCCGGCGATTTCGCGCGGCGCGTCGTGACCTCTTCGCCCGACGTGACGGTGTCGACCAATCTCGGCGGCTGGGTCAACCAGGCGGGCGTGTTCGCGCGCGCGGCAAAGGCCGACCTGTTCCGCGAGCGGCACCTGCCCTCGGCGCAGAAATGGGTTCTGGGACCGTCGGGACGCCATATCGAACTCGGCATCGCCGAGAATAATCTGTTTCTGCTGCTGGCGGCGCTCGGTCTGGCCGAGAAGCTGTTCGGTACGCGGCTGCTGCCGGTCGGCACGCTCTACGATCCGTTCATCGCCCGCGGCCTCGATGCGCTCAACTACGCCTGTTACCAGGATGCGCGATTCATGCTGGTGGCGACGCCGAGCGGCATCACGCTCGCGCCCGAAGGCGGCGCGCATCAATCGGTCACCGAGACCTTGATCGGCCTGGGGCAGCCGGGCCTGAGTTATTTCGAGCCGGCTTACCTGGACGAATTGCAGGCGGCGATGGCGTGGGGCTTCGCGCATATGCAGGCGGAAGACGGCGGCTCGGTCTATCTGCGCCTGTCGACGCGGCCCATCGAGCAGCCGCGGCGGGCGATGGACGGCGCGCTGAAGGACGGCATCGTCGCCGGCGGCTATTGGCTGCGCGAGCCGGCGCCTGGCAGCGATCTCGCGGTCGTCGCCATGGGCGCGGTACTGCCCGAGGCGCTTCAAGCGGTGGCGCGGCTGGGCGAGCGCAATCCGCGCATCGGGCTCCTGGTCGTGACCTCGCCCGGCCGGCTTTACGCGGATTGGCAGGCGCGCGGCCAGCATTCGCATGCGGCCTTGCTGTTGGCGCGGTTGGCGCGCGACGCGGCGCTGGTTTCGGTGCTCGACGGCCATCCGCTGACCCTCGCCTGGCTCGGCACGGTGCGCGGCCAGCGTCTCAAGCCGCTGGGGATTTCGCAGTTCGGCCAATCGGGCAACATCCCCGATCTCTACCGCGCCTACGGCATCGACGCCGCGGCCATTGTCGCAGCCGCCTTATCCATCGGGGGCGAAAGATGACGAGGCGTGGCCTCGGCCGGCCTCGCCCGCCGGGATTTCCGGGCGCCGCAGATCTTGCAACCCGGACACGCCCAAATCCCGCGCCGGCAAAAATTATTGCGTCATGCGCGGGTACATCCGCGTCGCGATGACGATCATCAGCGCCAAGACCAGCGCCAGCGCAAGGAAATCGTGCGCCAGGCCGTAGACGCTGTGGCCGCCGGTCAGCATCACGGTCCTGAGTCCGTCCACCTCGTAGGTCAGCGGATTGGACGACGACACGGCCCGGAGCCAGTGCGGCATCAGGTCGATCGGGTAGATCGCGTTGCTGGCGAAGAAGATCGGCATGGTCAGGACCTGGCCGATGCCCATGAAGCGTTCGCGCGTCTTGACGATGCAGGCGATGATCAGGGAAAACGTCGAGAACAGCGCCGCGCCGAGTACGATGAACAGGATCGCGGCCAGGATGTCGCCCGGGGCGAAGCTGAGATCGACGCCCATGACGGCGGCGCAAATATAGACGACGACCGCCTGCGACAGGGCGCGGACGCCCGACGACAAGGCCTTGCCGCTCACCAGCGCGCTGCGCGGCGCCGGGCTCACCATGTAGCGGTGAAGCACGCCGAGGTCGCGCTCCCAGATCGCCGAAATGCCGTAGAAGATGGCGACGAACAGCACGCTTTGCGCCAGGATGCCCGGCGCGAGGAAATCGAGATAAGGCACGTTTCCGGGCGACAGGCCGCGCACCTGCGCCATCACCTCGCCGAACAGGACCAGCCAGAGCAGCGGCTGGATGCCGCGGCTGACGAGCTCCCATGGATCGTGCCGCAGCTTGCGTACCTCGGCGTCGGCAACCGCGAAGACCTGGATCAAATAGCCGGTGATGGCCATGACATCTCCCTCATTTACGCTCGCGCACGGCGCGGCGCGACAGCCGCACGTCGCGGTATTCCCCGCCGGTCTCGATATTGCCGCCGACCAGTTTTTCGAACACGTCGTCGAGCGTGGCGTCGAGCCCGACGCCGGCCTTGAGCTCGGCGGGCGTGCCCACCGTCCGGATGCGGCCATGATCGATCAGCGCGACGCGGCCGCACAGCACGTCGGCCTCGTCCATGTAATGGGTGGTGACGATGATGGCCGCGCTGAGTTCGCGGCGCAGATCCCGGATGTGGTTCCAGACCGCGTGCCGCGCCGTGGGATCGAGTCCCTCGGTCGGCTCGTCCATGAAGATGATCGCCGGCCGGTGCAGCGTGCTTTGCGCGATTTCGAGCCGGCGGATCATGCCGCCGGAATAGTTGCGCACCAGCCGGTCGCGCACCTCGGACAGGCCCATCATCGCCAACGCGGCGGAGATGCGTTGCTCGCGCTCGGCTCCCGGCAACAGGTAAAGCCGGGACGAGAGCAGCAGGTTCTCGTAGCCGGTCAACTCGCCGTCGGCCGACAGCAGCTGCGGCACATAGCCGATGCGGCGGCGGACTTCCGCGGGCCGTTGCGCCAGGTCGAAGCCCGCCACCAGCGCCCGGCCCGAAGAAGGCGGCAGCAGCGTCGTGAGCATCTTGATGAGCGTGCTCTTGCCCGCGCCGTTCGGCCCGATCAGGCCGAAAATCTCGCCCGCATCGACCTGGAGCGAAACGGCATCGACGGCGGTGAGGTCGCCGAACCGCCGGGTCAGCTCGAAGGTCTGGACGATGGCGGACGGAACAGCGTCGTGTTGGGGCGGCAGACCGTCATCCGTCATGATCGCTCGCCATTCCGCGCACGGGGATTCTTCCGTCCTTCTATTCCAGTTGAGAGCTATTTTCAATTGGCCGGGTTGGCGGCGCATTATAGGATAAGCGGTCGCGAAAAGAGTTCGGCTATCGACGACAGAAAGGCCTCCCTTGGCGCGCGCCACGATCCTTGCCGTTGCGGCCGTGATGATGGCCGCAAGCGCGGCGCTGGCAGCCCCGCTTTCGGACAGCGACAACCGCTATCTCCGGGACGAATTCGGCCCGGCGCTGGGCAGCGATATGATCAAGGACCTGAGTGCGGATGAGCGGACAAGGCTGCACGAGATCATCAACGATCCTTATCTGAAGTCATATCCCTACGCGCGCGACCACAACGTGGCGGATTTCCTATTCGGCGTTTACATGAGGGGGTGCAGCGTCTGGGCGCTTTCTCACACCGGGCCGGAATGTCCGCCGGCTTCCGATGCCGGCGCCGAGCCCGGCAAGGAGATCGCCGATCGCCAATGCAACGCGTGTCACCTGGTCGGGACCATGGATGCCCCCTCCTTCTACAAGCTGGTTAAAGAGGGGAAACTGAGCGAGCAGGAATTGACCGCCGCGCTCGACCACGGCCACATGATGTCGCGGATCAATCTATCGCCCGCGCAAATCAGCGAACTGATCGCCTATACCCATTCCCTGAAGTGACCGGCACCAGTTTCAGTATTTGACCTGATACAGCCAGCCATCGAGGTGCAAGGACGGGTCGGGATCGGTGGTGACGATCCGGATGCGGAGCGGCTCGCCCGGCGTGATATTGGCGTGCCGGATTTCGCCCACGGCCCAGCCGAGTCCGCTCCAGACGACTTTGTCGTAGTGGATTTCGACCGGCAGCGATTGGCCGCCCTGCACGGCGGCGATGACGAAAACCTTGGCCATGTTGGCTCGGCTGACGCTGCGAATGATCGCGTTATCGCCGTCGCGTTGCCGCATGACGACGCGCAGATCGCCGCTTTTCGGCGGGATGATTGTCGTCTCGATGGCGGCGTCGCCGTCCATCGTGAACCGCGCCGGCAGACGCACGATGCTTTTCGGAATGAGCACATCCATCTGAATACCCAGTTCATAAGCCGGATCGGCATAACGTCCGAAACCGATCAAGACGAGTTGTCCCGGACCGAGGCGAACGGCATCGCCGTCGAGTGCCGGCTCGAAACCGGCATCGCGGAAGAGCACGCGGCCGCCACTGACCGGCTTTTGTCGCGGCGCCAGAAGCGGCAGGGCGACCGTCTCAATGCTTTGCGAAGGATTGACGGCCAGGTACAGCGCGCCATCGGCGCCCAGCGAGCCGAAGCCATAGGGCCGCCGGTCGGCGGGAATATCGCCGAACGACTTGGTGATCCCGGCCTGTTGCAGCGGCGCGTACATGGCCTGGAGCTTTGCAAACCACCGGGCCTGATCGTCGTCGAGGAATTCGAGGTTGCCGTGAACCGTGTTGATCCAACCGCCATGAGCGACCATGAGCAAAAGGCTTCCCTGCCAAGCCTTGGCCCCGCGATGGTAATTGGTCGCGGTATCGCCGATCATGAAGCTGGTCGAATCGATGCGGGACAACGGAACGCCGCCCGACGCGAAACGCCGCACCATGTGATCGCTGTAGATATCCATCGAGCGCCAGAAACTCGTTTCCGGCACGTTCGACGGGCGCGGGTCTCCCGAATAGAGCGAATCGAAAACATCGAGCCAATAGACATAGGATTGCTTCATCGGCGCCCGCGCCGATTCCACGTTGTCGACGAAGCCGTTGAACGCCACCAGGATGACGTCGGGATTGCGCCGGCGGAACGACTGCAAGGCGGCATGAAATGCATGCATGTTGCGCGAGCGGATCTCCGCCGGGCTCAACCGGCTTTCATCGCCGCGCGCGGCCACGTCGAAATCCGCGAAATCGAATTTGAATACGCGAATGCCGCGGCCGTACCAGAATTGCAGCACGTCCATGAAATCGGCGAGGAAACCGCCAGTGTAAAACGCCATGGCGGTGCCGTTCGTGTTCAAGGAACTGCGCCACGCCGGCGCCGGGTTGATTTGGCCCAGTGTATTGGTCGAAAACCACAGGCCCGGCTTCATGCCATTGGCTTCGACCGCGGCGATCCAAGGCTCGGGCCCGTGCGGCCAGCTTTCGGCCCGCCATTTGCGATAGCCGCCGTCCGGGTCGAACCAGAACGCATCCATCGTGTAATAGTCGAAACGCACGCCCGATCGGCGAAGCCGCACGATCTCGCGCAGTTCGCGCATCGCCAATGTCTCGTTGAGCGGGACGTGGTCGGACAATTCATCGTAAGCCGACCAATTGTTGTAGACCCAGATCGGCGCCGGCAGGAGCGGACGGCTCGCCGCGCTCGAATTCGATTCCGCATGCGCCGCCGGCGAAAGGCATAACAGCGCGAACAACGCCGCAGCGAGCAATTTCCGCGCGCCGGTTTCCTGCCGATGGGTCATCCGGTTGCCTGGCATGGTCATAACCGATCGTCGATCCGGCGCGACGAGCCGGACCGGATCAAGGCAATCAAACGCACAAGCGGTAAGCGGGCATTGACCCAGATCAAGCCATATCTATTCAGGCGCCGCCGGCATCGAGCTTGAGCGGCGCGCGACGATGCCCGCTGACCTCCGCGCCGGCCGCCGGATCGAGGCGGCGGAA
>Ga0187803_10000194_pt1 | contig 25402 bp, 27 predicted proteins | sample NC_wetland_sal_i_2_FD_132425 | JGI IMG/M metagenome (GOLD analysis project Ga0187803, IMG submission 132425) | Wetland sediment microbial communities from Neuse River Estuary, North Carolina, USA - Control_3 | ecosystem: Environmental > Aquatic > Freshwater > Wetlands > Sediment | place: USA...
AGCTTGGCTACCGACGATGTCGTGATGCCCTTGCCGAGGCCCGACATCACCCCGCCCGTGACGAATAGATACTTCGGCATATAGCAAGTGAAGCTCCTCCGTAATTAAGGGTTGTGAGGATGGTTTCGGTTCTGCTCTGTGGATTCCGCAGTTCAACCGAGTGTTCCACACTGCGGGGTGGATGTTCTTCGGCAGGACCACAGGGCGAGCACGATTCGAAAGCTTGAGGCCTCAGAACGTCCTCGCTGTACCGAGCCTCGTCAAGATACCGGCTGGGTTATTACGGCGAGGTCAGAGACGTCCGTGAGCAGCTTGCTTACCCTGTCTAGGGATCCGAGCGTCTCTGCCACTGATGCACCCTGAGCGGCCGGAAGTTGTGCGATTCTCCCTAAGTCCTGGCTCATCTCTCTAGCGAAGTTGTCAACGGTCATCTTGACGGAGCGGGGCCTGCCCGCCCGCCTGGAGATGAAGGCTTGCGTCGCCAGATCGTTCATCTGTTTTAGCCTCGACACGTGAGCCGCGAATTCTCGTGAGAGTTGCCGCGAGACCTTCAGGTAGTGCAGCGACTTGGACAGCTCCGCGACCGCGTCGCCGACGCTTTCAAGGAAGCTGGCGAGGACACGATAGTCCAGGACGTCCACAGGCGACAGGCCGTAGCTCTCTGCTATCTCCGGCCGCATTATCGCAGCCCTGATCACCCGCACCAGCAAGAAGTAGAGCCGGTCGACCTCGTCGTCGCGCTCCGCGACAAGGGCCAGGAGTTTGGGGTCTCCCTTTGTCAACCCCTCAGCAGTGTCCTTCAGCATGCCATCGAGGATGCTGGACATCCGTCTGACAATCTTCTCCGGGATTATGGCTGAGGACTCCAAAAGAAACTGGACAGTGAGCCTCTTCGAGTCCTCGTCCATTATCTCCAGCCCCACCAGGCGGGCCATGGTAGCCTTCAGCCGGGCCCTGTCCTCTCTTGAAATCACCTTCTTGCCGACGATTTTGATTATGTCGAACCCAAGGAGATAGGCCCCCGTAAGGTCGTCCATCACCTCGCTCAGGTCCTGCCCGGGATACTCCACCTCGACCTCCCTCGGCTTCTCCGACACATCCTCGATCGGTCTGACGATTAGCTTCCTGGCCGAGAGCTCGTCAACCGCCAACGTTGCCCCTTTCTTCACGCCGTTCCGCTTTGCCCAATCTTTGGGCAGAGAGACGAGCAGTGTTCCGCCTCCCATCTCGAGGACCTTTCGGGCGTTCATGTCTCTATAGGAGGGAGCGGCTCTCTATATCTCTTGGGGAGGGGCAGACGGATGCCGTGGCGCCTGGATTTAGGCAGGCGTCTGGGGTGCCTTGTTGACCTGCTTGTTGACTGCGTCCGCGAGATAATGCCCTCGCAGGGTGACCCTCGCGTCGCTGACCCCTTTCGCCGCCAAGACGGCGGCCTTTATGTCGCTGGCAATCTTTAGGGCGAAGACAGGCGGGCAGAACGGGGCAGTGAGATGGAACTCCACAGCTACCATGCCCTTGTCGGCGGTAAGTTTGTCGATCAGCTTCATTTCAGTGATCGGTCTCCCGAGCTCAGGGTCAATGATCTTGGAGAACCTCTCCTCAATCTCTGCGAAGTCGACCTGGGTCTCGGACATCACTCACTGAAGGTTCCAGAAGAGTATTTATTGATTGGCGCCGTCGAGACATGGCCGTGTCCACGCTCGATTCTCTGACGCGACATGGCCCTGTCTGGATGCCTTGCCTCGGAGGCGGCTGAGTCCTGGCCAAGACAGCCGTCAAGCTGTGGATTACAGGGCTCGTGCACGGCGTCTTCTTCAGGGCCTCGATGGCAGAGGAGGCCGCCAGCCGGGGGGTGTCAGGTTGGGTCCGAAACATGGCAGATGGCTCGGTCCAGGCCTTGCTAGAGGGTGACGAGGAGAAAGTCATGCGAATAGTCGACTGGGCAAAGCACGGGCCACCGAGAGCCCGCGTCGACAGGGTCATCGTGGAAAGAGTCAGGCCCAAGAACTCGAAGAGCTTCCGAATCGAAGGCTGACAGGAAAGAAGCATTTTAAACGGCTACGGGAGCGCGACCTTCCGTGGCTTCGAAGAAGGTCGCGGTGATCAAAGGTGACGGGACGGGGCCCGAGCTCGTTGCGGCAACCCTCTCAGTCCTGAAAGCAGCCGGCACAAAGGCGGAATTCATCCAGTGCGAGGCAGGCTCCGAATGGTGGGAGAGGACCAAGGGGCCGAGCTTCTTCCCGGACGAGACTTGGAAGGCTCTTGAGGAGTCCGACAGCTGTCTGAAAGGACCGACGACGACGCTCCCGACTCCAGGGACACCAAGGAGCGTTGCTGTGAGCATACGCCAGAAGTTCAATCTTTACGCCAACGTGAGGCCTGTCAAGACGTTCCCGAAACAGACGGGGCCGCTGGGCGACGTTGACTTCGTCCTGGTCAGGGAGGGCACGGAGGGCCTCTATGCCGGCCTAGAGCATAGGCTGTCCGACGACGTCTCGATCGCGATAAGGTTGATCACGAGGGACAAGTCGACAAAGGTCGCGAAGTTCGCCTTCGCCGAGGCGGAAAGGCGGGGCTGGAAGAATGTATTCGCAATCTCGAAAGCGAACATCCTGAAGGTCACTGACACGATGTTCCTGGATTCGGTCAGGTCGGTGGCCAAGGGCCACCCCGGCGTCGAGCTGGAGGACCTCTTCGTGGACAACTTCGCCCAGCAGCTGGTGAAGAACCCCCAGAGGTTCAACGGCAGCGTGATAGTTGGCACCAACCTCTTCATGGACATAATGTCGGAGGAAGCGTCCGGGCTCATCGGGAGCATCGGCATGGTCTACTCGGGAAACTTCGGGGACGAGTACGCGATGTTCGAGCCGGCTCACGGAAGCACTCCGAAGTACAAGGGGAAGAACAAGGTCAACCCCACGGCCACGGTCCTCTCTGGGGCCTGGATGCTTGACCATCTGGGAGAGAAGAAGCAAGCCAAGGCCATCTTCGACGCGACCTTCGAAGTCATGAAGGAAGGCAAGTCTCTCACGTACGATCTGGGTGGCACCGCTGGGACGAAAGAAATGGCCCAGGCAATCATTCGGAAGCTATAGTCACACCTTCCTCCTTTACCTATCGGAGCTCGAGACACACGATTCGCCGCATCCGCCAGCGACTCGAAGGGGCTAGGGGCGAATCGGGCCAATAGTTTCATGCAGCCCCGCCCCCAGACCTGCAACTACGACTAACGTTTTTAGCGACATTGAACGGACGTGCCATGTTGGACCCCTCTGAGAGGGATGTCAAGAAGGCGGCCGAGCTCAAGCTCTGGCTCGAGGGGAGGATAGCCGAGCTTCAGGACGAGATAGAACGGCTGAAGGAGTCGCTTGGGTATGTGGATGCGACCCTCAGGGTCTCCACCTTCAGGCCCGCGAGCGAGATGATGGCGGAGTCGAGGGATGTTCCTGAGGTTAGAGAGCTTAGGCGGGACAAGGGAAACCAGGTGATAGCGAGGGCGTCGGTGACCCCCGACAGCGTCGCCATCGAGCCCAGCGAGGGCATGACCTTGAAGTCCGCGACACCTCCTTTCAAGTCGTTCCTCCTCGGCAAGATCCTTCAGGGCATGAAGGCGGGCGACCTTGACCTCATCTCCAAGGGGAAGGTCAGCAAGGGCATGGAGCTCCGCTTCGACGTGGAGGAGAGCAACGGCGCGATAGCCAAGCTTACGGTCGAGAACTACAGAGAGAAGGCCAGGCTCAACGAGATCCTGAACACAGTCGCATGGACCTTCTCAAGGATGCTCGAGAAGTAGTCACCGGATGGCTTGCAGGACGTCTCCGAGCTCCGGGGGCGAAGGATCTCTCGCGGCTAGGTATAGGCCGGCCGCGGCGTTGGCGAACCTGAGCCTCTCAGAGTCAGTGAGGTTCTTCATTCTGCCGTAGATCGAACCCGCGTCCCAGACGTCGCCGGCCCCGCTCAACCTTCGCGCCTCGACCCTCCTGGTTCGGACAGCGGCGAGCTTGTCTCCGATACAGGAGAATGACTCCCTTGCTGTGTGGAGGTCGATGCCGACCCGAAGCCGCTCGCTGAGGGAGGCGCAAGTCTCCTTCAGGCCAGTCGACTTCACTCCCAGAATCCTTGCTGCTTCAAAAGCCTCCTTCTCGTTCAGGCTCATCCAGTCGACGAGCTTCTGTTCCCTAACGAGAGCCAGGAGGCTCGCGAATTCATGAAGCCTGTCCCTAAAGTCAGCAGGGTCGAAGAAGATTGCCTTCTCGCCCCCCAACCTGCTGCGCAGGGCTGCAAGAAGCCTGGTCCCCTTCTTGTTCGCGGCCCAGTTCACCGAGCAGACCACCCTGGCTCCGCCCAGCGCCTTCCAGTCGTCCGAGTCCAGCAGCTCCGGGCCGAAGTCTTCCGCCCCTCCTCCCTGTCCAAGCATCACGTTGACTTCTCCCTCAAGGGCGACTGTAAGTCCTGGTGGCCTCGGCTTGGCCCTCACCTCCGCGTCCAGGCCCTCAAACGGTCCCCTGAGCATCTGCTCGTGAACCTTGTCCGAGTGCGTGATCAGCAGCGTCCTGAGCCCCAGCCGCGCTAGCGCATGCGCCAGGTTGACGGCATTGCCGCCCGGCAGGTCCTGCTGAGCTATTCCATGCATGCCTCCGCCGCCCTGGTGCGCCTTCCTGACGACTGAGCCTGCCAGCCGGGAGATCCTACCCGCATACACCAGCCTGTCGACATAGAAGTCGTGCATTACCGCGACGTCGAAGGTCCGCTTCAAGCTACTTCATGATCTTCAGGCTCTTGACGAGCTTGAGCCCGTTGAGTTCCGCGATGGTCTGTCCCGAGAGTTGGCCTTCGACGACCAGTGTCATCCTGGCGTCGTCGACCATCTCGGGGTCGTCGGCAAGTGCCTGTCTCACGACCATCCCGTTCCGCGACAGGATCTCCGCAACGGCCGCCATGACACCGGAAGATTTCGGGTCGGCCTCGATGACGATCGCGCTGTATCCTAGCTGAGAGACGACGTCGGCTAGGCTCGCACCCAAGGGTCGGATGTTCGAGAAGAGCGAGTATAGGTAGCGGCTCTTCCTGATCTGCTCCGCCGTCTGCTTCACCACCCGCCTGTCCACGTCCACGGCCCTGGCTACTGCGGTGTAGTCGACCTCAACGTCGTCTACGTAAATCTTCATGTCGTCGGAGACGCGCATCCCACACTGGATCATCTTACGGACTACGTCCGGCCTGACGATCTGCCTGGAGAACTCCTTCTTGATGTTCCGCCACATGGCTTTGTGTACGCAATCGTACGCTTTTGAGACTTTCCATGCAGAATCACCACTAATGGCATGTACAATAGTGGACGGAATTGTATAATAGTGTCAGAACACATGCCCATGGCATGAGTCGCACTGAGCTGAAATCCGTCCTTCACGTCGACCAGCTCCCCAGGAACTACTACAACATCCAACACGACCTTCCCGCGCCGCTTCCACCTCCGCTGGACCCCAAGACTCAGAAGCCGGTGGCGCCCGAAGCGCTGCTGCGGCTATTCGCCAAGGAGTGCCTACGGCAGGAAGTGTCTACCGAAGAGTTCATCGCGATCCCGGAAGAGGTAAGGGAGGCGTACCTCAGGCTCGGAAGACCGACGCCTCTTCAGAGAGCGAGGAGACTGGAGCAAAGACTGAGGACCCCGGCCAAGATCTTCTTCAAGCGCGAAGACTTGAACCCGGTCGGGAGCCACAAGCCAAACACCGCCATCGCCCAGGCTTACTATCATAGAGAGGAGGGAACGGAGCGGCTCACGACCGAGACAGGGGCCGGGCAGTGGGGAAGCGCCTTGGCCCTCGCCACGTCGCTCTTCGACATTGACCTGACGGTCTACATGACGCGCAGCAGTTTCGACCAGAAGCCGTACAGGAAGGTCCTGATGGAGGTATATGGGGCCGAGGTCCATGCATCTCCAAGCCCGAACACGAACGTTGGCCGCAGCCTTCTGCAGAAGGACAAGGACCACCCTGGCAGCTTGGGCATCGCGATCAGCGAGGCGGTCGAGGACTGCGTCACGCATGAGAACACGAAATACTCACTGGGAAGCGTCCTCAACCATGTCCTGACCCACCAGTCCGTCGTCGGGCAGGAGGCCAAGCTTCAGATGGAGGAGTTCGACGAGGACCCTGACTACATCGTTGGGTGCATCGGCGGAGGGAGCAACTTCGGCGGAATCGCCTATCCCTTCATGCGGGACAAGCTTCGCGGGAAGGGCGAAGCTGATTTCGTCGCCGCTGAACCGAAGGCCGTTCCGTCGACCACCAAGGGGGAGTACAGGTATGACTACGCCGACACAGCGGAGACGGCTCCACTCGTCAAGATGTATACAGTGGGCCACACCTACCAGTGCCCTCCGATCCATGCGGGTGGCCTCCGCTACCACGGCAAAGCTCCTTCGATGTCGATGCTAATCGATAGGGGCTTCATCAGAAGCGTCGCCTACTCTCAGAACGAGGTGATGGAAGCCGGGATACTGTTCGCTCAGACCGAGGGAATAGTTGCTGCCCCGGAGTCAAACCATGCAGTGAAAGCAGCCATCGACATCGCCATGGAGTGCAAGCGCAGGAACGAGGAAAAGACGATCTTGTTCAACCTGAGCGGCAACGGCCTATTGGATCTGAGGGCCTACCAGGACAAGCTGGAGAACAGACTCACCGACTACGAACCTGACGCCGCTACGATCAGGGCGAGCCTGAACGCAGTTCCGACCGTTCGCTGAGAGAGAGGTAAGCGACCCCTGTCCTGCCCCCGCAGTCGTTAGGGTCAGCCTATTCGTACGCCCTCGTGATCTTGACGCCGTCCACAAGCAACCACGGGCATAGAGTGGGCGTGTCGACTTCCCACCACTCTATCCATTCCCTGTGCTTCGAGAGGAGCCGGATGGAGGAGAACATCCTCTGCAGGTCGTCGCCCGCGCGCATCCCCTTCAGGGGCTTCGTCACCTTTCCGTGCTCCACGAGGTAAGCCCCGTCCCTAGGCACGGTTGAGAACTCTCCCGTTCTGTAGTTCTTGAATCGTGTGTACCAGTTGCTCGTGAGGATGATCCCTTTCTTCATCTCCCTGACCATCTCGTCGTACGACGAGTCGCCGGCCCCAACCTCGTAGTTCCAGCCGTGCGGTGAGACTAGACCAGCGCTCCCCGTGCTCTTCGTCTTCCACTTTTCCGCGGTCGTCAGGTTGTGGAGGTATGTCCTCAGCTCACCTTTCTGTATGATTGGGATGGACTTCGTCTGGGTTCCCTCGTCGTCGAAGATTCTCCCGCCGAGCCCGCCCTTCACAGTGCCGTGGTCTGTGAGGCTGAACGACTCGGCCGCGACATTCTTGCCGAGCTTCTCGGTGAGAAAGGAGGTTCCCGCGTCGACCGAGAACGCGGACGCCGCGCTTCCGACCGTCTCAACGATGTTCGCCGCAACCGTCGGGCTCAGTAGGACCTGGTATGCCCCAGCCTCTGGCTCAGACGCCCCTCGCATCTTCTTCGCATCTGTGCCCGCCCTCCTCCCGGCTTCCTCGGGGTCGAACCCCGAAAGGGTTGACGAGCAACTCAGGCCGTGTCCGCTGGCGTCCTTCTCGGCGAAGGACCTGATGTTGAGCGTTATCGAGGTCCGCGCGTCGGAGCCATCTGTCCCCGTGGAGGTCAGGATCGCGTACGAGACCGTCGCCGCATCAATGACTCCCGCAGATCTCTTCCCGCCTGCCGCGAGCGATGCAGAAATGGCCGTCTTCGCGAGTTCGGGGAGTTCCTCGCCAACATCCACAAGCTTCCTGTCGAACCCGAGAGTGCTCGGCCTGTACTTCACCTTCCTGTCAGGGAGCGGTACATACTCTGACTCTGGCAGTCCCTTCAATGAGGCGAAGAGGTCCCGGACGAAACTCTTGACGTTCGCGGAGTCTAGATTCGAGGTCGAGGCGATGGCCCGCTTCCTGTCTTTGGCGAGGTAGACCATCAGCTCCGCCTCATCGACCTGATTGGCGGTCGTTACTGAGCTGTTGGCGAACCTGATCATCCTGTCATTCACTCGGGCTGTCAGCGCAATGGAGTCTTCCGCGCCCAGCTTCCTCGCTGTAGAGACGGCATCTTCGTTGAGGTCACCCAAATCCATCCCTGTCACCTTGCTCCAAGCTTTATTCCGGTCAGCAGGGTCTCGGGGCCTCCTGTCCACACAGGCGCCCCTTGCGATGGGTCTCCTTTGCCGCATGTCGCCGCTTCGAATTCCATGTTCTTGCTTCGGGCCTTGACGCTGCCCCAGAGCCTCTCTGTCGTTATCTCCAAGACGGGCGCCTTCACCATCACTCCCACCTCTCCCTTCTCAATAGAGTACGCCTCGAGCGCCACATACCTCTGGTTGAACCTCTTGTCGTCTATGTTCCATTCCGTGAATGTCTTGAAGAATACGCCGTGTTTCACCTCTTTGACGAGCTCTTCGGTCGAGTAGTCGCCCGGCTCGACGAACGTGTTCGACATCCTGATAATCGGCTCCCTGTCGAACGAGACGGACCTTGAGGCTCCGTTGCTCTCGAGCCCGAACTCCGCTGAAGTCGCCCTGTTTTGCAGGAACTCGTTGATCACGCCGTTCTTGATCAGTCTCCGCTTCTTCGCAGCCACACCTTCGTCGTCCACAGGAGTGTATCCCATCGAATGGAGGATATTCGGATCGTCGCTGACGTTCGCCTCGGGACTTCCTATCTTCCTCCCCAGGCTGTCCGCCTTCAGGTACGACTCCCCTGCCTGGGCTCCTTCCCTTCCCAGGACCCTATCCGCTTCCTGCGGGTGCCCGACCGACTCGTGAGCTGCGATTCCAGAGAGCTCCGGGCTCATGACGACATCTACGGTGCCCGTGGGAGGTTTGACCGCGGTCCTGAGGACCTTGCCCATCGTCTTGACCTCTTCTTCGACCTTTTCGACCAGCCTGACTCTCTTTACGACTTCGAGGCCTCCTGTCTCTCCCTGCTGAATGAACCGCTGAGCGGAAGCTGCGCCTTCCAGAGCGGTGAGCGAACCGAAGAAGCCGATGCGCGGAAGCCTCGCCTCGACCTTCGCTCCGTCGCTGTTGACGTAGTACTTCTCCTCCAGCTCAGCCCCGAGGGCGAGGAACCTCCCAGGAAGTTTCACACCTGCCCTACCGTTGCCGATCCTGTCCTCGATGTCGAGGAGGACCTTCCTGAGCCATCCGGCGTCGGCGTTCTCGATCTTCACATTCTCGGGCGCCGACCATCTCCGCTTGACTGCCTTCGATGAATCGAAGGTTATCTTCTTCTTCAGGAGAGGCGCGGACGCCTTCGCAAGCTTGACCGCCTTTTCCGCAAGGCCACTCACTAGCTTCGGTTTCATTTCATTCGTTGCCGCAAATCCCAGGGCACCACGTGAGATCACGCGGATTCCAATGCCGTACCCCTCTGCGAAGAAGGAGGGCTGGGACTCGCCGTTCTTCAGGATGAACTGTCTCCCGCGGGTGTTCTGTAATCGGGCCTCCGCGTATGTGGCCCCCGCCGACAGGGCCCTCGAGACTGCAGCTTCCGCCAGTTGCTTGCCCTCTTGCAGCTTCAACGGCCTGTCCGCGGTTTAGAGCTTATTTCTGCCTTTCAGCTGCGCGAGCGTGACTACATTGGGATGTGTATGCCCTTGGTCGGGATCTCGAGCCTCCAAGTTTTCCCCTTTCTGAACTCCTGGAAGAGCTCTGGATGCTCCGTGTGGATGGGAACGACCCTGTTCGCTTTTGCGTTTGTCACGAGGCCTTCCACCTCGTCCATAGGGGCATGCCCGGAAGCGTGAATCTGGTGGTAGCTGAATCCTAGGTGGTCGATCCAGTTTCGGACAGCTGATTCTTCGCGTTCGCCTTCCTCGTTGAACGCTTCAGTCGCGGCGTGGATGTATGTTCCACCTGCGTCAGGCTTGATGTCGATTAACTCGGGGAAATTCCACACCTCAAGGTGAAGGAAGGTTCTGCCCTGCTTCCTCCTGACTTCCTGGGCGGACAGTCCGTGCTCGATGAACCGCCTCTCCCACGGGTAGTAGTCCTTGTCGTCCAGCCTCCCGCTCCTCTTCCTTCTGAGGTATACGCTGACGTCTCTGCCTATCCTGGGGATCTTCAGCTTCTTGTCGCCCCTGAGCTTCTCAAGAAGGAGGGCGGTCTTCATGGAGACCACGAGTCGCCTGTCGCACGCCTCTGCCGCTGCGTAGAAGGTGTTGACCCTGTCCACGTCGTTCCCCCTGAAGGTCGAAAGGACCAACTTCGTGCTCGACGCCACCATGCGTCGCGTCTCTTCCAGGACAGATTCCTCGCTCGTGTTGCCCCCACCCGCCTTAGGCGCCACCCGCGTGCCCTCCGTCAAGAGGAGGTCGGGCTTGGAGGCCGATGCGGCCCGAACGAAGTCGTTGGTCAAAGAACCTGCTGGGCCGTGGAATCGGAAGTCACCAGTGTACGCCAGCGTCCCCTCGCTGGTGTGAACGATGAACCCGTACGCCCCGGGAATGGAATGGTCGACATGAATAGGAACGAATTCCATGGGACCGACCCTAAACCTTCCTCCAGTTCTGAACGTCCTGAGCTCGTGGGCGTCCAGGGGAGACCAAGACGACTCGCTGCTCGCCTCGTGGATGAGCGAGGTCGTCTCGCCACAGTAGACAGGGATTTCGGGGTCGACGTGCTCGATTCTCCCCATGTGATCCCAGTGATAATGGGACAGCACCACCGCGTCGACTTCAGGAGAGGTGGGTTTCAGAGAGGTATTCTGTAGTGCCTCCTCGGAGTAAAGGCCTGGGATCTCTGGTAGCAGGCCAAACTCGAAGAGGTCGCCGGCACCGTTGACACCCCGAGGCTGAATCCCGCCGTCGAAGAATTCGGCTCCGTCAGAAAAGCCGGTCCCGAAGTCCAGCATGACCTTTGTGCCGCCGTCTTCGAGCAGGAACTTGTTTCCTCCGATCTCGCCGACGCCGCCGTAGCAGGTCAGACGGGGCTTCACGCGGTTTGCAACTCCTCAAATTACTTAACACTTTCAGATTGATCACGGAAAGCCGGAGTACTCATTTCAACTTTCGTGAAGCCTCATCCGGCACCAAGAACAGACTCCCGCAGAAATGGAGGGGCGGGGTCGAGCGTCAGGACAAGTGGCTCATGTTCTGGTGAACGCCGTCAAAGGTGGAGAGAGAATCGTCGGTCAGGAATTGATTCAGGGATGGGGAGAAACGGCAAGGAACCACAGGAAGACAGCCAGAAACATGACGAGCATACCGACAATGACAATTCCGATAATCTCGACGTCGTCAGCCAACCTCTCTGCCATCTTAAGGCCTGAATATAACACCCGCCTTCTCTGCCCTCCACGCGAAGCACTCCGACCCATTCCCCAGAGACAAAGCAGAACAATTCAATTGCAGGTAAGGGATAAATAAGAAGCAGGACAGATTCCTTTCCAGGTTGCATTTCATGCTCCCAGCTCTTCAGACAAGTGGCAATTCGCTCGACGCGATTGCAATTCTGATCGTGGCCATTGGTCTGGCAGGGCTCGCCATTCTGATACTGTTCTCCAAGAAGAAGATCTGATCCGTGGCTCGTGTCGCTGCCGTGTTTGACATAGACGGGACCCTCGTTGCCTTCAAGTTCGATGTGAAGGGAACAAGGGAGGCGATAATCGAGGAGCTCTCCAGGAAAGGGTTCGACACGTCGAAGCTTGATCTGACGACGCCCACCCAGGCGATGGTTGACGCAGCGAGGACGCAGGTCGAGTCCGGGAAGGTGAGAGCCGACTTCGACGAGGTGCGTGGAAAGCTCTATGCGATCCTCGACGCCTCGGAGATGGAGAGCAGCAAGGGCGCGAGCGTCTTCCCCGGCACGCGCGAGACGCTCGACTACCTGAGGTCCAAAAAAGTGCGATTGGGCGTCCTTACCAACAGCGGGAGAAGGGCGGCCGCTGAAATCCTCAGGCGGGCCGGGCTGCATGACTGCTTCGAGTTCGTCCTTTGTCGGGACGACGTTTCGATGATGAAACCGAAGCCAGACGGGCTTGTCATGGCAATCTCCCTTCTTGGGATGCCGAGAGATCATGTCTTCTACGTGGGCGACTCCAAGTACGACATAATCGCTGCCAAGGAGGCCGGGCTCAGGGTCATTGCAGTCCCGTCGGGAAACTATAGCGAGGCCAGGCTAAAGGAGGAAGGGGCTGATTACGTTATCTCGTCCCTGTCGGAACTGCCGCGTCTCCTCGGTGTCTAGGTTTCGACGACCTTCTTGGTTAACAGCGGTCGCTCAATTTCATCCCCCTACCCCAAATCCATAATAACCGCCTTCGGCGCTCTGACATTGCTTTTCATGCCGTCAAATACTTCCAAGGACGCTCCCTACTACATAGTCGGCCTACCTGAAGAGCCCATTGAGGCGGCGGAAGCCAAGATGAAATTCGAACGGCTCTCCGAGGAGCTCTGCAAGGTCTACCCCTTTGTGCAGGAGATCAGGGCGGTCGTGAAGTCGAAGAAGGCTTCAAGAGACCACGCTCGGTACGAGGTCTCAGTCGAGGTTTACACCCCGAAAGAGACACATGCCTTCAGTGAAACCGGTTACAACCTTGCCAAGGTCTTCGATTCTCTGGCGCCCAAGATGAAGCGGCTCCTGTCGTCGAAGCAATCACGAGTCACGGCGACACACGGGGAAACTCTGAGGAAGATGCCCGAGTAGATAAGCACCGTTTGTCGAGCCGCGAGGGAAAGTCGGACCTGCGAATCCCACCGAGCCCTACCTCCTGTCGCCTTGCCTCCTCGCTAGGCAGTGAACCCTCCAGGTTCTGGGACGAGGACGATGACCCATGGAATCATCGAGAAATACTCTCATATAATTCGGGAAAACGAGTTTCATCATGGTTCAGACGGGAAAAGCGATTCAGGCCTTGATTGTGGCCTCAACAATCCTTGGAGTTGGTCTGCTCATTGAGATCAATTCGGTTGTCCCTCCCGAGGTCTTCGACTTCATCGCTTTGGGCTGGGCGCTCTTCGTGGTCGATAGCCTGCTCACCTTCGTCAGACCGACTATTTCGTATTACCTCGGGCTCATCCTGGCGGTGCTCGGCCTGAGCGCTTCGCTCCCTCAGTCGGCGCACTGGGCATTCATCGAAAACGGCCTCTTGATCCCGTCTGCCATCTTTGTAACAGGCTCGGCCTTTCAGGTGCTGATCATAGCGCTGGTGGTGTACTATTCAATCAAGGTGTGTCGAAGCGACAAGTGGTCATGGCCTAGTGCAAAGTCAGTAGCCTGACCGGGGCTGTCTCTCGATCCCTGAAGGGCACCGTCTTTCCACTGACCCGGGCGAAGACCTTCATCGCAACCTCAGGCAGGTCTGTCGAGGGGTAAGACGTCAACTAATTCCCGGAGAAGGCCTAAGGAGGTGCGCATCCACAGATCTCAAGGCGGTGATGACAGACATGGAAGAGGGGCTCGAGTTTCAGGGCTAGATGTATCCCCAGCTCAGCAGCATGTCGCTGTCGTGGGTCCAGCGGTGTCCGATGTCATCCCGGTAGAACATGTTCGGTATCATCACATTCCTGACGTTCTGGTACGCCTTTTCGATGGCGTCAGCCATGGTGGCCCCGGAACCTGTGACGACGAGCGCGTAACCCGAGTTCCCCGCGATGTGCCAGTCTCCTTCCTCCAACTTCACCTCCCCGATGTGTATTCCGTCCAGAGACTGTCGTCTGAACAGGATGGTAGCTCCCTCTGAGTACTTCTTGAACGCCTTGTCATCCTGGAAGGGCCACGGCGGGATCGTCACTACGACTCCTACCTGATATCCCTTCTTGGCCTTTAGTTGGGCGTCCTTCCCTTGAGCGAGCTCATAGAGGAACGTGCCCCAATCACTGGTGATGCCTTCCATCTGTATGCTTATCGTGGGGTAACCGAAGCGCGTTGTGAACTCCAACGGCCAGATCCCCTTGCCGTTCGCAATGCAGTTGATGTCCACGTACCCGGTATACTTGCTCTCTGCGAGCTTGTCCTTCATCTTCGACAGAGTCCTGTCGAAAACAGGGCTGCTCTTCGAATAGTACATGCTGGTGCCCATCTCGCCGGTACTGGGACCGAGTTCGTGGGGGAACAGCCGTTTGTGCTCGAAGTTGACACACAGAGGTAGCATGAAGTCTTTGCCGTTGAAGAACGCGCCGACCGCGATTTCGACGCCCTCGGCGTACTTCTGCATGAGAAACTCCTTGATCTTCTTGGACCAGTTGGCCTTGTAATGCTCCAGGACCTGGAGCACGTCCTTGCCGTCCGCTTCTTGCCCGATGAAGAGCAACTCTTTCTCGTTCTGTGCCTTCCCGCTCGGCTTCAGCACGTAGCGGTCTGGGTTAGCTTTGACGAATTCAATGGCTGTGTCGAATGACGTGAAGTTCCAACTTGGGAGGGTTTCGACCCCCGTGAGGTTCAGCTCCGCCTGTCCGAACTCCCGGTCCAGTTCCAGCTTGTCGGTGTAGGTGGACCCGCCAACGACAGGCTTGCCCTCGCTCCTTAGCTGGTCCGCCTTCGAGCCGAACCCGATATCGTCGAAGATAATCGCGTCGGCCCAATCCTTGAACGGCTCCCATTCGTCGACCTTCTCGAAAAAACCGAAGCCTACATCCTTCTCGCCCTGTCCGTGGCAATACATCTTGACGTCGTGGCCCTCTTTCTTGAGTTGCCACGCAAGGTCTGCCGACAAACTCTCGTCCGTTACGAACAGAAACTTCATCGGCACCACTTCGAAATCGCCGTTGTTAATATCCATAGCGCAGGCCGCCTGAGAATCTTCCCAGGACTCGTCCTCTACGGCCCTTAGCTCGTGATAATGTGGACAGGTTTAACTCGGCGGCTAAAAGTTCAAGCTCTGAAAAGTGCACGGCCTCCAGTTGACAGAGGACTTCTCCGCTCAGCCAAGCAAGGGATGGAGGAAGACGCTTGATAACCTAAGACGCAAGCACGGGGTTCTTCGGATTTCCAAGTTCGCAGTAGCCAGTGGCATAGGTTTTCTGGTTGTTGAGGCCATTCTTGTTTTGGGTGTCGCTGCTTCCTACCACACTGTTGAGGTACCAAGTCTCGCCTATTCCTCGCCAACCATCCTGGGATTGGACGCGCTTGCGCTTGGAATTGGAGTAACAGTGGCGTTCATGACCAACGAGCGGGTAACGGTGAAGCGCAAGAGCGACGAGAGAGCGAAGGGGCGAGCCAATTGGATAGTACGGTGGTGCAAGTATCAGCTTGCCTCTCTCATGGGAAACGTCGTGATCGTCGGGGTTCAACTTGCGCTTCTCGCGACGGTCTCGCTTTCCCCGGCCTTCGGGAGCATCGTTGGGGCTATCGTCTCCTATCCGTTGACGTATGCGGTTTCGATGCACTTCGTCTGGGGCGTTCATCCACTGCGCGCAGAAGAGACTCTTGAGGGGTGAACTTCCAAGGGGAAGCCGCTCATTCGCGGCGTCACCACCAGGCGCCCTGACAACCAGATGCTTGAAGGGCCGGAATCACGCTTGGAGGAGGCGACCTTTCGCGCTGCCTGGGAAGTAAACCCGCCTCAACACTCTAAACCTGGATGAACTTTGAACTCTTCATCTCGTCCTGGGCTTGGAAGGCCTTGCTCATCGCCGAGACTTTCTTCGCGTCGCCGTGGACAAGGAACAGCTCGACGCATGTCGACGGAGTGAGCTTGCTGTGGATGTGAGTCTTGATTATCTGGTCGAACTCATGCTTAAGCCGCGTCACCGGCCCCTCCTCCTCGGTTGCGTGCGTAACCAGGATCAGACCACTCACCTCTCCTGAAAGTCCGGAGCGCTCCTTGTTCTCGTTCATCATTAGCCTAATCGCAGCCCGAACAAGCTCTGACCTGCCCGTGAAGCCGAACGATTCCTCTAGTTCGTCCATCTCTTTCAGCATCGTCTCGGGGATCGAAAGACTGACGATGGGCACAGGGAAGTTTCTTATTAATGAACATATAAAGTCTGGTTTCAACAGTAATAAGGCGTCTGAGCAAGAAACCTAGGAGCGAATGAGATTCGATGCCGCTCTTAATATGGAGATGCTGATTTATTATGAAGAAATCCGTCCTCCTGTGAGGGATAACAGGAGTCATTACTAATGTCTGAAAAATGGGCACGTGACTATTAATAACTATCTGGTAATCCTTATCAATAGGCTCGGGTTAGGGCGTGATGCATGCAAAGAACCGGCTATGTGATCGCCGCCGTCGTCATCGTGATTGTAGTTGTCTCGGCCTTGGTTGGCGTCTATGTTCTCGGCCGTCCTGGCCCCACCACCACGACAACGTCCTCCACGGGGTCCACCAATGTGATTCAGGTGGTGGCCGGGGAGAACTTCTGGGGCGACCTGGTTTCCCAGCTCGGCGGAACGCACGTAAACGTTACCAGCATAGTCTCTGATCCTAATACTGACCCACACGAATACGAAAGTAACGCCGCCGATGCTCGGTTGATTACAAGTGCCCAATTTGTCATCGTCAATGGAGCCGGATATGATACATGGGCCCTCAACATCCTTTCAGCGGAGAGTACTCCAAACCAGATGGTCCTGAACGTTCAAGAGCTCATCCACCAACCGGTGACAGCCAATCCTCACTTCTGGTACAGCCCCTATTACGTGAATGATACTGTCGCGGCGATGTACAAGGATCTCGTCTCCATAGATCCGACCGACACCGCCTACTTTCACGGGCAATACGCCAATCTGAACGCGTCGCTCTGGAACGGCTACATGAGTCTAGAGGTGCAGATCAAGCAGAAGTTCGGAGGCGCCCCGGTGGCGTCCACTGAGAGCATCTTCGTGTACATGGCAAACGCAACGGGACTCAATGTGGTCTCTCCTCCCGGATTCATGGAAGCAGTTGCTGAAGGAAACGACCCCTCGGCACAGGATGTGGCCACAATGGAAACGCTCATGACGGAGGGGAATAGCAGTGTGCATGTGCTGGTTTACAACGAGCAGACGGTGACACAGCTTACCCAGACTATCAAGCTGCTGGCTGCTACGTACGAGATTCCGACGATCGGAGTAACCGAGACCATACAGCCGCCAGGCACGAGCTTCCAGGCCTGGATGCACGACGAACTGGACATCCTCTATAACAACCTGAATCCAGCGCTAGGGCATTAACCGATGGGCGTCATGGGTTCCGAGACCGTTACGGCGCAATCCAACCTCATAACTGCTGTAGAACTCGCGGCAGGCTATCGGGAGAGGATCGTCTGGAGTGGCGCCAACTTCGCGTTTGGTCGAGGGGAGTTCATAGCTGTCATAGGCCCCAACGGGGCTGGCAAGACAACTCTATTTCGCATGCTGCTCGGCCTGCATCATCCCATCAGTGGGTCCCTGAGAATATTCGACCTTCCGCCCAGACGCGGGAATCCTAGGATTGGTTACGTTCCTCAGCGCCATATGATAGACAGCGAGACCAACATCGAATGCATCGAGTTGGTGCGGCTCGGACTTTCAGGAAAGCAGTGGGGTTTCAACCCGTTTTCCCACAAGGAGCGTGACGCGGCTATTGCTGCTTTGGAAGCTGTCGACGCGACGGAGCTGGCGCATCGGCCGCTCGGCGTGCTCTCAGGTGGAGAGCTCCAGAGAATCTTTCTGGCTGAGGCGCTGGTGAGCAACCCGGACATATTGCTTCTCGACGAGCCCCTCTCGAACCTTGACCTGAGGCGCGAGACTGATCTTCTGCATCTAGTCAACCGGGTGGTCCGCTCGCGGGGCGTGACGGCTATGCTGATAGCCCACAACATCAACCCGCTTCTACCTCACCTCGACAAGGTGATGTACATGGCGAACGGCAGGATTGCGACCGGGAAGCCCAGTGAAGTCCTGACCTCAGAGAGCCTCACGTCGCTGTACGGGATCCAGGTCGAGGTCCTGCGTGATCCCCATGGCAACGTCGCGATCATAGGCGTAGAAGAGCACCACGGTGACATGGCATGACAATCAATCCCAACCTTCTGGCGGACTTGCAGCAGATGTTGAAGTACGAGTTCATGCAGCATGCATTCGAGGCCGGCACTGTCGTCGCGATCATAGCTGGAATCACCGGCTACTTCGTCGTCCTCCGGCGCTCCGCGTTTACGGCTCACGCCTTTTCAGAGATTGGTTTCGCCGGGGCGGCTGGGGCTGTACTTTGGGACATTCCGCCCATAGTCGGTCTTCTCCTTGGTTCTATCCTCGGCGCCCTGGCGATCGCCGCACTTGGCAGGCGCGCCACGAATCGCGACACTCAGATCGGCATCGTCCTAGCATTTGCGCTTGGCCTAGGCTTACTGTTCATCAGCTTGTATTCCGGCTATGCTACCGAAGCTTATTCCATCCTGTTTGGTGAGATACTTGGAGTGAGCAGCGGCTCCGTTCTCCTCACGCTTGTCGCCGGTGCGGTGATCTTGATTCTGATTGGAATTCTCTACCGGCCGCTCCTCTTCGCATCGCTTGACGAAGACGTCGCAGAAGCGAAGGGAATGCCGATGCTCCTAGTTGGCACGGCCTTCCTGCTTGTCGTCGCCGTTGCCGTGTCCTTTGCCGTGCAAGTCACCGGCGTCCTTCTCATCTTCTCGCTAATGGTCACCCCAGCTGCGACCGCGCAGTACCTTTCGAGACGCCCTCAGCGGGCCATTGCCATCTCTGTGGCGATCGCACTGATGGCTACGTGGGTGGGCCTTTTCGTCGCATACTACACCCCCTATCCAGTGAGCTTTTTCATAACGGCAATAGTGTTCAGCCTCTACGTGCTCGTCAGGGGTCTCCAGCCAGTCATCAAGCCCCACAGGCTAACCCGTCGGCCAAATTCCATCTAGGCTCTTCATGTAACAACTAGCTCACCACTCTGCATCGCCCAATGGACAGCGCAGAAGATGTTGCAATAGATTCTGAAGGTTCCTGTCGTGTCGGCGACGAACCTGACAGTCAGAACCTGGCCCGGGGCGATGGAGACAATACCCGAGTCATAGTACTTGTCGATCTGGAAACCGTGGGGCTCGACGGGGTCAGCGTTGCAGACCACTATCGTGACGTTTTGTCCTTGCCTCACGTCCACCACCGGCCAGGAGTTCTGCGGGACGCCGTGGTCAACGCTGTCATTGTAACCAAGCTGGCTGGCCACGATGAGGAATCCGTCGGCCGGCTTCACGCATCCTGCCGGCAACTTGGCAGGCGAAGTGGTTGAGGAGACTCTGTTCAGGCCAGGCAGGGTTATCGCCGCGACGGCCGCCGCCGTTGCGAGTGCGACCGCCAGCAGTATGACCAAATACCTCCGGCTGACCGTGGAGACTACCTATCCAGCTAGCTAGTGGAGCAGGGCTGAGATAAAGATGCAGACGAAGCCAATTACCACTGCGATGGCCATCTTGAGCGAGAAGCCCGACGACGCCTCTGCTGCACCTGAGAACATCGACCTCGCGACCCTCGCCACCGCATACACCGATACTCCGAGACCAAGAGCAAAGACGTAGGTGTGATCGAATGTCAAATAGTATCCGGCTATCGACCCGACGATGGCCGGAATGACGAATACCGTCGCGAGCGTCAGTGAATCGACCAGCTTGTCTACCGGTTTCTTTGCCCCGACGCCGGCGAATGCTACGTAACAGGCGGCAGCTATCGTGGGCTCGAACATCTTGTGGAGGACCCATGAGGCGCTCGGCCCGAGGCCCCCGAACGCATCCAACAGCGTGTTGCTCGGTGTCTGTGCTGCTGTATATCCGAAATCAGCTCCTTCGCCGAACCCGTGCAGCCCGAGGGCTAGTGCGGCCAAAAGGGCCACCATCATCCCGTACTTCGCGGTCTCTTCGCCCATGGTGAAGATCCTCCCATCCAACGCGAAGAATACAATCACCCCAATCGCGAAGAGGGTCACCAGCGAGACCAGCTCGACGCTGAAGACGGCGCCTTGGTTTACATCCAGGTAATTGGCGTCTCCCAGCGTGTCCGTGAAGTACCAAAGATAGACACCGAACGCGAAGGCCGCTATGAACCTAGGCTTGATGAAAGACGACGCGCCAATGATCAGAAGTATTCCGACCAGGGCAGAGATGAAAGTAACGATTGAGAACTCGAGGTCAGTAACCCCGAAGGGGAGCACCCTCCGGTAAACTCGTCAGGATTCTTATCTGTTTGGACGCCTCACTCCTTTCATTCTCGGAGACCGTGCAGGTTAAGAACACAGCAGGAACCCGAGTGCGAGATTCCAGTGGATTACAAGTGGAAGGCCCTCTCGGTGACCTCCGTGGGAGCCATGATGGCCGCCGTCGATGGCACCGTTGTCCTGCTCGCACTCTTTCCCATAGCCACAGATCTGAAATCTGATTTCGTCACAATGATCTGGGCTGTAATTGCATACCTGTTGGTGAACACGGCCCTCGTCCTAAGCTTCGGCCGCTTGGCCGACATGTACGGGAGGAAGAAGATGTTCAACCTTGGCTTCGTGGTCTTCACCGTCGGCTCGGCACTCTCCGGCCTCGCTTTTTCAGGGCTCTCGCTTGTGGCGTTCAGAGTGGTCCAGGGAGCGGGGGCTGCTCTGCTGACTGCGAATTCGTTTGCGATACTGACCGATGCATTCCCGAGGAGCGAGACGGGAAGGGCGTTCGGGCTGAACGCCATCGTCTGGGCAGTTGGGTCGATTCTGGGAATTGTCCTCGGCGGGGTAATTATCACCTACACCACCTGGAGGTTGATTTTCCTGATCAATGTCCCAATAGGCACCTTCGGCACGATTTGGGCTTACAGAACCCTGAGGGAAAGCAAGGCGTTCGGCGCAAGGGGCTCATTCGACCTTCCTGCAGCTCTCTCGTTCACGATGGGGCTTTTCGCAGTGCTCTTCGGCGTGACATGGGGTCTCATCTATTCCTGGGGCGACGTTGTGACGCTGGCGTCCTTCGCCCTTTCGCCCTTGTTCTTCGTCTTCTTTGGGGTCTGGGAGACGAGGTACAGCAAGAACCCAATAGTGGACTTCGCCTTCTTCAGGAACGGCGTCTTCTCGTTCTCACTCCTAGCGGCTATGTTCCAGTCTATCGCGGTGTTCAGCGTGAATTTCCTTCTGATATTCTACCTCGAAGGGATAAGCGGGCTGACCGCGCTGAGTGCATCATACCTGATCATCCCTCTTGCGTTGGCCACTGCCGTCACGGCGCCCTTCGGCGGAATGCTCGCCGATAGGTTCGGCGGAAGAGTCATCACTGCCTTCGGTCTTCTCATGCAGTTCATCGTTCTCGTGCTTCTGAGCAGGCTCACAACCACGACGCCGTCCGTCGAGATCGGGGCAATCGAGACCCTCTACGGGATTGGCGCAGGGTTCTTCTGGCCTGCCAATACGAGCACCATAATGCGTTCCAGCCTGGCCGGCAAACTGGGCGTCGGCTCTGGAATCATGAACACCTTCAGGAGCACTGGCATGATACTGAGCTTTGCGCTCACACTTACAGCAGTAACCTTGGTCGTCCCGGCAGGGATAGTGTATCAGCTCTTCATCGGAAACCTGTCGGGTAAACTGCCGGCTGCCATGGGCGCCTCCTACCTCTCGGGCGAAAGCTTCGCCTTTGAGATCTCTGCGGCTCTACTTGTCGTCGCACTGGTCCTCTCCTTGATTCGCGTCGCGGCACCAAAGATAGTGGTCACCCAAGTAACCGGTGTTCTGCCTGACGCCTCAGGTCATAACTGACGCTGACGGGACATCTAACCGAGTCATGGGAGATAGTGCGGAGTCGCCTCCAATTGGTAATCAGGGCGCAGAGTGGGCGCATGACCTTGATTTTGGCGGCTGTAGGGGCGAACAAGTGGGCGCCGCGCGAGGCGGGAGTTGAAGAGGCTGACTATCGCGTTCGATAGTGTTTGAGATATGATTAAATAGACTATCAATTCCGCGCCAATCCATGGAAAGAACGGAGCGCTCGGCAACCCGCCATCAGAATTCAGGTCTCCTGGGAAACGGAAGTCCGCATCCTCACGGAGCCCCAAGGGGTCTGCTGCACTTCTACGCACTTCTCAGCATAGCTCGCAAGCCGATGCGTGGCTATGATCTGATGAAGGAAATCGACATCAAGACAGAGGGAGCTTGGCGCCCCGGACCCGGTGCAGTCTATCCTGTGCTCCGGAAGCTTGTGAGTCAAGGCTACATCGCTGCGCAGAGAAGAGCGAAGGGTGGCCCTCCACATGTTCTCTATGAGATAACCCACGCAGGACGAGAGAACATAGCTAACGCCAAGAGGATGATGAAGTCGTCGACAGAACGTTGGAACCTCATGACGCAGCTCTTCATCGACCTGATGGAACCGGACGACCTTGTGAGATTCGTCCTCAAATCGTTTGAACTGCAGATAGAGCTCGTCCATATGCTCGTCGAGTCCGATAGGAGCGGCCTGAGCGACCAAGACAAGCTGTTCATCCTTCGGCAGTACAGGCTCAATCTGGAAAGGGAACTGACCCGGGCGATGGCTTCGATCAAAGAAATAGACGGTCGAACCCTCTCAGAGAAAGCCCCCACCGGTGGAAGGCTCCGAAGGGGATAGAGTTGAGTAGACCCACACTCGTCTCAACCGACCGCTTAGCGGAAGGTGGTTCAATGATCAGAGTTGAGGAACTTACGAAGAAATTCGACGACTTCGTGGCCCTCGATGCCATTTCGTTTGACGTCAAGAAGGGTGAGATATTCGGTCTGCTCGGTCCAAACGGCGCTGGCAAGAGCACAACACTGCGAATACTCTCCACCTTGGCGAAGCCTACGAAGGGGACCGCCACGATCGGTGGCCATGACATCGTAAAGGATGACACCGAGGTTCGTAAGCTGATAGGCATCGTTTCCGAGAAGATGATAATGTACGACCGCCTGACAGCGAGAGAGAACCTCTGGTTCTTCGGCAGTCTCTTCGAGATTCCGAACGATGTGCTGGCCCAGAGGATTGACGAACTGCTGGACCTTGTCCAGCTAACTAAGTGGAAGAACGCTCAGGTGGGGACTTTTTCGACGGGCATGCGGCAAAGGATGAACGTGGTCCGGGCTCTGCTGAACATGCCCCGTGTGCTGTTCTTGGACGAACCAACGCTGGGTCTGGACCCCCAATCGTCAGTCGAAATCCGGGAATTCGTGAAAAAGCTCAACAGGGAGAATGGCACCACGATAATCGTGACTACGCACACGATGGTTGATGCGGACATGTTGTGCGATCGTATCGCCATCATTGATCATGGGAAGGTGGTCGCCTTGGACACCTCAGCGAATCTGAAGAAACTGATTTCCGGGGGGGACACTACGATTTTGCAACTGGGAGTTGCCAATCTAACGGTCGATCTCCTCGAGACCCTCCGAACGCTTAGCTGCGTTCAATCTGTCTCTCAGGAGAACTCCACCCACATTCGGCTGCTTGCGCGCGGTGAAGACGCGTTGGATAGCGTGATCGATGCCGTGAGAGCGAAAGCCGGGAAGATAACGTCGATAGAGAACCTGCAGCCTACCCTTGAGGACGTGTTCCTGCACGTGACCGGCCACGAAGTCAGAGACAGTGCGGATCAAAAGATCCCCCTGCAGACGCGTAGACGATTTGGAGCGCCGCAGAGGAGGATAAGGTGAAGCTCGATGGGGGCCAAGGCGCTGCTTTCGCACAGTTTCAGAATCGCCTGGAAGGACATGCTCGAACTCTACAGGAACAAATTCGGTCTTGTCCTGCTCATCGTGATGCCCTTGTTCATGATGGCAATGGTCGGTTTCATCTACCCGACGGGCGGCAGCTCGGCCAATAACCTACCTGTCGCGATCGTCGACTCGGACGCGGGGTACCACAATTCGACAATCGCAAGTCAAACATTCATTTCAGTCTTGCAGCAGATCAACAGCAAGACCAGCATGATGAAGCTCACGACAGCGTCCAGCCTTTCCGCGATAAAGGGCCTGATTCAGGGGGGCGATGTCGAAGGCGGGATAGTCATCCCAAGCAATTTCACGGCAAGCCTAGCTAGCGGAAAGCAGGGGACGGTAGTGATCATTACCGACGAGTCCAACCCTCAGGTGTCGGCGACCATCCAGACGTTACTATCCAGGGTATTCAGCGAGATGAGTACTATGACCGCCCAGCAGAATGTTCTGGCGCTTAGTCCGACCGTTACATCGAACGATTCCCTTGCGATAGTGCAGCCATACAAGGTCCAGACACAGGGCGTCATTCCCGGCGCCCCCAACTACTTCGACTTCGTTGCCCCTGGCATAATGGCCATGGTTGTCATGATGAGCGTCATGACGGGGCTTCCCGCAGCGATATCTCAGGAGAAGGAAATTGGCACCATGGACGGAATGATGGTGGCGCCCATCAACAGGCTGTCCATCATACTCGGCAAGACCCTAGGCCAGACGGCGAGAGGCTTGCTCCAGGGTTTCATAATACTGGTCTTAGCTATCGCGCTGTTCGGCGTGACGATACAAGGTAGCATACTTCTTGTCTTCGGGTTGCTTCTGCTCGGCGTGTTCAGCTTCGTAGGTCTGGGGATTGTGATAACCTCGTTTGCGAAGGACCAGCAGACGGCAACGATGCTGATGACCACATTGATGTTCCCAATGATGTTCTTGAGCGGAGTATTCTTCCCGATACAGCAGATGCCCTGGTACATGCAGGACATATCGAAGTTTCTCCCGCTGACCTACGCCTCGAGCGCCCTGAGGAAGGTCATGGTTCTGGGCGCAGGGATACCAGCCATCACAACCGAGCTGACAATCCTGATAGCTTTTGGGGCCATAATGACAGCAATAGCCGTTCCCGTCTTCAGGCGGGAGATGACCAGGTAGCAATATGGAAGTGATGTAGCGCCGTTGTCTAGGCGGCTCGGTGTCGGGGATGCAGCGCCAAACTTCACGCTCCCCTCGCAGACCGGTGAACTGGTCGGCTTGAAGGAGACGATGGGGAAGAAGGACATCGTGCTGTACTTCTACCCCAAGGACAATACGCCGGGTTGCACAACCGAGGCCCGCGCCTTCCGTGACAGTTATGACGTCTTCAAACAGCTTGGGGCGGAGGTGATCGGTGTGAGTTCTGATTCGGTCGAGTCCCATCGAGGGTTTTCGACAAAATGCGCCCTGCCGTTTATCCTTCTGAGCGACGCTGAGGGCAAGGTCCGCAAGCTCTACTCTGTCCCCTCGACGTTCGGCCTTCTCCCAGGCAGGGTCACCTACATCATCGACAGGAAGGGTATCGTGAGGCACGTCTTCTCTTCTCAGATGAACCCCAAGAAACACGTCGACGAAGCGGTTGAGGTTCTCAGGTCGATCAGGGACCAAGAAGAAAGCGAGAAAAAGCGAGACCCGGTCCCGCCGTCACAGGGAAAATGAGTTGGGACTTCAGCTCTTCCTGATCTGGTACTTCTTCATGGGCTTCCTTCTGGGCAACGGGGTCCCT
>Ga0187803_10000195_pt1 | contig 25328 bp, 22 predicted proteins | sample NC_wetland_sal_i_2_FD_132425 | JGI IMG/M metagenome (GOLD analysis project Ga0187803, IMG submission 132425) | Wetland sediment microbial communities from Neuse River Estuary, North Carolina, USA - Control_3 | ecosystem: Environmental > Aquatic > Freshwater > Wetlands > Sediment | place: USA...
AGAAGCCGTGGGGCATCCGGAAGAGGCGCACGAGACAGAGCCCGCTGCCGAATTTCACGGCGCGCACGAAACGCACGAAACCCAGCACGGCGTTGCCCACGAGGAAAACGGCAAAGAAACGCTTTCCGAAGCCGAAGCCGCCTCCGTCCTGGAAGCCGCAGAAGAAGAAGCCCAGGACGCCACGCTCGAATCCGAGCACGAAGAGCACCCAGCCGAGGCATATCCCGAAGCGGAGCAGGAGCACGAACACGAGGCAGAGCGCCTCGGCTCCGAAGACCAGACCGATCGCGAAATCCGCGAGAGCATCCTGGAGGACGCGGGCCGCTCAGAGAGCCACGAGCCCGAACAGCCCGGCCAGTACGAAGAGCGCAGCGCGCGCGTCCACTCCGATTCGCGCCAGCGCTTCAATCGTCCCGAGCCCTATCGCCGCGACGGCGGCCAGCGCGGCGGCCGTCCGCAGCGTGGCGGCCGTCCGCACGGCGGTCGCCGCGAGTTCCAGCCGCCGCGAAAACAGCAGTCCATTTCCGAGCTGCTGAAGGCGGGCCAGGAAGTCATCATCCAGATTGCCAAGGAACCGCTGGGGAAAAAGGGCGCGCGAATCACCAGCCACGTCGCTCTGCCCGGCCGCTTCCTCGTCTACATGCCCACGCTGCAGCACGTGGGCGTGTCGCGAAAGATCAGCTCCGCGGAAGCGCGCTCGCGCCTCCGCCACCTGGTCACCGAGTACAACACAAAGTTCCCCGGCGGGTTCATCGTCCGCACCGCCGCGGAGACGGCCAGCGAAGAGGAAGTTCGCGCCGACATCGAATACCTGGGCAAGACCTGGCAGGAAATCCGCTCGCGGGCGGAACAGCGCCGCGCGCCCTCGCTCCTGCACCGCGATCTGAACCTGGTGGAGCGCGTGCTGCGCGACTATTTCAGCCCGGATTTCACCGCCATCTGGGTGGACAATCAGGACGAGTACACCCGCGTGGCGGAATTCATTGGCCGGTTCCAGCCGGAACTGGTGAGCCGCGTGAAGCTCTACACGAAAGAAGCGCCCATCTTCGAGGAGTTCGGAATCCAGCAGGAAATCGACAAGGCCCTGCGCCCCAAGGTGTGGCTCAAGTCCGGCGGCTACATCGTGATCAACCACACGGAAGCGCTCGTGGCCATCGACGTCAACACGGGCAAATTCGTGGGCAAGGGCTCGAACCGGCTGGAAGATACAATCGTGAAGACAAACGCCGAGGCGTGCAAGGAAATCGTGCGCCAGATCCGCCTGCGCGACCTGGGCGGCATCATCGTCGTGGACTTCATCGACATGGAGGAGCGGCGGAACCGCGCCAAGGTGATGCAGGCGCTCGAGGAGGCGTTGCGCGACGACCGCGCGCCTTCCAAGGTGCTGGGCTTCAACGAATTCGGCCTGGTCAACATCACGCGAAAGCGCACCAAGCAGGCGCTCGAACGCGTCCTCTGCCAGCCCTGCATCTATTGCAGCGGCTCAGGGATGGTCAAGAGCATCCACACCATCTGCTACGAGGCCCAGGCCGAGGGGCGCAAAATGGCGCCCGAACTCGACGGCCAGAGCCTCACGCTCCGCGTCCATCCGGAAATCGCCAAGGCGCTCAAGACGCGCGAATCCGCGCTCGTCGAGGAGCTCGAGCGCTGGACCAAGAAGAGCGTCATCATCCACGGCGATCCATCGCTCCACTGGGAGCAGTACGACATCTACTAGAGGCGGGGAGCTGCAGATTCGAGGCTGGAATGGGCGGGCGGCCCGGAGCGATCCGGGCCGCTTGTGTTTCCGATTGCCTCGCACACTCCCCTCGTTAATTGCAATACGACGTAATGATACAATTAGCGTCGTTCCATCGGGGGAGGCTGATGAAAGCTTTCGCCCTGGCTCGGACTTGCGCCATTTTTGCGACGGTTACGCTGGCCGCAGCAGCTGCAGCTGCGCGGCAGGAGCCCTCCTCGGCCGCTGGCGGGCAAGCTTCTCCTTTCAAGGAAATCAGAGGACTCGTCACCACCATGGATTATGGTTGCACCTATTTCACTCTTAAGGCCCAGAGCCAACAGACAGAGATCAGATTCTTGAGGGACACCCATCTCGGTTCCTGGGTTCGGGGGCCGGGCGGGTGCAATATCGCTTTTAGCGTCGACGAGAGGCTCCTGCTGAAGCCTGCGATGACCGTCACAGTTCGCTACGTCGTAGAGGAAGACAAAAACATCGTCCGGGGATTCATTGTGCCGCCCGAGGACGACCCCGCGATCCTTCCCGACCAGTGCGCTATCCTTGCGCCCACTCCCCCCTCATTGGGCCATGTCTATAGCGTCGGTTGTGGAGTACGGGAGGCCAAGTGCGTCTATTGTCCGCAGCCTCGGTACGACAAGCAGGCCAAAAAGAGGCGCGTGGAAGGTCCTGTTCTCCTAAACCTCATAATTCTGCCTGACGGCACGGTCTACGACTCCAGGGTCATCAGGAGCGTCGACGAGGGCCTGGACAAATCTGCCCTCGAGTCGGTTCGGAAGTGGCGGTATGAGCCGGTCATCGGCCCCGGAGGGAAGCCCGTAATCGTGTCTACATGGGTGGAAGTGATTTTTAGCCTGCGTTAACAAGCGCAATCCCTGGCCAGCCGCGCCGATGGCCTGCCGCTGGGCTACATGGAATAGTCCCACTGTCAGAAAAGTGCTGACCCCGGCTACCAGCAAAAGCACTGCGTCTGATCACGGGACTCCCAAAACTGGAGACGCAAACTACGCTCCGCAGGATCAATTGGAGGGCTTGGCCGGAGCTTTGCCCGCCTTGGCTGTTGCTTGTTTGGCGATCACCAGATCCTTGATCTTGTCGTAGGTGGCCTGCGGGACGATTTTTTTCGTCACCAGGTCCGTCTTCACGCGGTACGGCCTGCCGTCGATAATCTTCTGCGAATAGACCTTGCCGATTCCCGGAAGGGCGTCGAGTTGTTCCTTCGTCGCCGAGTTCAAATCCACAAGCTGCGTCTTGGCCGTCGCCGCTTGGCTTGCTGTGGCCGCCGGCTTCGGTGCGGAGCCGGTTTGGGCCATCCCTGCGGGAAGCGAAAGCAGCACGGCCACTGCGATTGCCACGGAAAGGTAGAGCAATTTTCTCCAGATCATGTTGTCCTCCTGTTGAGCGCAAGACCTGTCAGGGTGAGCCTACTGCGCGGCGGGGTGGCACAGCAATCGGATTCGCGCGCCCGGGAGGTCGAGCGCCGCGATAATGGCCGGGGTCAGTCGCCGGCCGCCACAGCGCGCGCCGGAGCGGAGATTGCTGCGGGCCGCAGCTCCTCCATCGATTTGTAATGCAGCGCGGCGAACAGCACCGCCAGCGCGACCTGAAATGCCAATCCGACAAACCAGGGGCCTGGTTTGAGGACCCAGGCACTCTGGTCCATCGCGTCCGCAGTGGCCAGAGGCCAAGCCATTACTATGGCGGTGAAGGCCGACTTCACTGGCTCGCTGAACTTTGCCATATTGAGCAGCAGGCTGCCGCAGGTGTAGAACACTCCGAGCAGCACCATGCCTAGAACCAGCGGACGCTTCGACCTGCGAAGGTTCATCCACTGGAGGAAGCAGAGATCACGCAGCATGGTGGCAAGGAGCATGCCGGCTTGAAACGCTGCGAAACGCGGGCTCAAATCTTCCTTCATGCCTTTGACAAGCGCAAAGCGAGCCAGGACCAGCACGGCCACAATCGCCGTTCCCGCCAGGATGTAGGCGGTGGGCCAACCTGTTTCTATCCAGTCGAACCGGCTCAGCGCGAGCCGGTGGGTTCGCCGGCGGGTCTGCTCGCGGTTCCGGATAAGGGCCAAGCCCAGACTGTACAGAAGGATGAGATTCGTAGTGAGGAAAAAGTCGAATGTGGAGGTAAACGACTGTTCCCTTTGCTCGGTGTATCGGTAGTGCTCGCGGTACACCAGGAAAAAACCGACCATGATGACGTTCAAGTAGCAGAGCAGCCCCACCGATTGCGCTGGGGAATACAACTCGAGCAGCTCCGGATCTTTCTTAAGATTTCGCGCCAGCGGAACCAGGAACCACGCGGTGACCGTCGCGTACAACAGTAGGAGCACGGGCAGGTGGTGGACGGGTAGGCCGAAGAACACGTCAGTCCACGGCGAATTCGAGATGAGTTGCGGCGGAGAACCAGCCGGCACGGCCTGGACGTTCCAGGTGCCATGCAGCGCGAACTCAATCGCCGCGGACGGGCCCAGCGTCCCCAGGTCAAAAAACGTGCGCGAGGGTTCCGGCGCGCTCGACATCATAAGTAAAATGAAAATAATGACGATTGCGGAGATGCCGGCGATTCCGCTCCCGGCCTTCGTGGCCGTCAGGGAAAACAGCAGCGTCAGCGCGTGCACCGTGATCGAGCCGGCCAGAAGGATCAGATAGGCGCCGGCAACTCGCCAGGCCGGAATGCCTCCCGTTGAAGCGCCAACCAGCGCCGCGGGGAGCATGCAAAGCGCGGCAAAATAGGCCATCGCAGGCGCGCCAAACAGTTTGCCGAGCGACAATTCGAGCGAAGTCATCTGCGTCACGCGCTGGAAGTCGAACGTGTTTTGTTCCCGCTCCTGGGAAATGGAGCGCATGCAAGCGTAGCCACCGCCCAGGCAAAGCGTGAAGAGCTGCGCGTACATCGCAACGCTGAAGAACGACCTAGCCCAAGCGCCTCCGTTGTAGGCCTGATAAGTGGAATAGCCGACCACGAGCGAGAGCGCCGCGATGATCGACGCGACCAGCACCAGCCGCCGCGGCCGCAATTGCGCCCGGCAATTGCGGATGAATTCCGGATTCTCCCAGAGCGGAATCACATCGTCTCCCCGCTCGAGAGCCGCGAGTAGAGCTGCTCGAGATTCTCCGACGCATCCTGCACGCCGCACACCGGCGCGCCCGCGGCCACGAGTTGGCCCACCAGTTCCGCGGTGCGCGCGTCGTCGCCGGCCAGCAGGAATTCCGCTTCCGTCGCCGCGGCTTTCACCTCGCTGACTCCGGGCTGCGCCGCGAGCCACTCAGCCAGCGCGAATCCGGCCGCGGCCAGGCGCACTCGGAAGCGCCGTCCGCCGCGCGCCTCCTGCATCACTGCCGCCAGCGGCCCGCAGCGCAGCAGCACGCCTTTCTCCAGAATCGCCACCGAAGTGCAAATCTCTTCCACGTCGGAGAGGATGTGCGTGGTGATAAACAGCGTGGCGCCCGCGCGGTTCAGCCCCACCAGGAGCTGCTTCAACTCGTGCCGCGCCTTCGGGTCCAGGCCGGAGGTCGGCTCGTCCAGCACCAGCAGCGGTGGCGAGTGCAGGATGGCGCGCGCGATTCCCAGCCGCTGCTTCATCCCCCGCGAAAGCCCGGCGATAAACGAGTCGCGCTTCGCTTCCAGTCCCACCATGCGGATCACGTCATCCACGCGCCCGGGGATTACGGCTTCTGCCATTTTGTACGCGTGGGCAAAGTAGTCCACGTACTCCCACACCGTCAGGTCGTCGTACACGGAAAAGAAATCGGCCAGGTAGCCCAGGTGGCGCTGGGCCGCTTCCGGCTGGCGTTCCACATCCACGCCATGGACCGTCACGCGCCCCGCCGTCGGCGCCAGCAGGCCGCAAATCATCTTCAGCGTCGTGGTTTTTCCCGCGCCGTTCGGCCCGATCAGCCCGAAAATTTGTCCGCGCGGCACCACCAGGTCGATGGCGTTCGCGGCAACAAGCTTTCCGGCTCTGCCGCCGGGCATGTCGTACTCTTTGGTCAGATGTTCCAGATGGATCATGCCGATTCTCTCCATTCTAGGTCACGAGGTGACTGCGCGATAGGGCCTCCTCACGGCCCGTTGCGCGCGATGAACCCGCGCGAACGCCGGCCGGCGCCGCCGGCATTGCGTCCGCGCATCGCGGGTGCTAGCGTTGCGCGTCGTTCGCAGCCAGGAGGACGCGATGAGCCGCCAATTGCACCATCACGGGCATGGTCATGTGCATGGACATGGGCACTCCCACGGCGAATCGCGCCGCGCGTTTCTCTCCACGCTCGTTTCGGCCGCCGTTTTTGCCCCCTGGGCCTTCGGCCAGGAGCAGTCGCCCGCGGAAATGGCGGAGCGCTTTCGCCAGATGTCCGAGGATGCGGAGGCAAAAGGCCTGGCCGACCCCTTCAAGGGCATTACGACGAACGGCAGCGTTTTGCCCGGCCTGTTCCAAATTTCTCCCACCGGAGTCTCCACCGAACCCGTTCGCATCGCCGCTGAAAAATTCATCTCCTCGCTTTCCGGCGTCCAGCTCGCGCGCACCCTGTTCCCGGTGGACGACCCCCAGTGGCGCAAGTGGATGAACCAGCATTTCTACGTGCGCCAGGGCATCAGCTTCCAGGAAATGACGGAGACGCAGCGCGACGCGGCGCTCGGACTGCTTCGCGTCTCGCTCAGCGCCCGGGGGTTCGAGCTCACGCGCAACGTCATGCGCCTCAACGAAACGCTCGCCGAGCTGCGCGGCGACCATGTGTTCCTCGGCGAGGGGCTCTATTTCGTTACCATTCTGGGCCGGCCTTCCGCCTCCGACCCCTGGGGCTGGCAACTCAGCGGCCACCACTGCATCGTCAATTATTTCGTGCTTGGAGATCAGGTCGTCATGACGCCCCATTTCTTTGGTTCCGAACCGGTGCGCGCTCCCTCCGGAAAATACAAGGGAGTGGAGATCCTCCAGCAGGAACAAAACGATGGTTTGCAGATGCTCACAGCGCTTCCGGACGAGCAGCGCCGCAAGGCCGTTCTTAATTTCTCCAAGACCGGCAACAACAACCTCTCCGAAGCCTTCAAGGACAATATCGTTCTCGATTACGCCGGCGTGCCCGGGGCTGCTCTGGACAACCCGCAGCGCCGCCGCCTCCTCGATCTCGTCCATCTCTACGTCAGCAACATGGACGACGGCCACACCCGCGTGAAAATGGACGAAGTGAGCCGCCACCTCGACGACACCTGCTTCGCCTGGATCGGCGGTGCTCAGCCCGATAGCGTCTTCTACTACCGCATCCACAGCCCGGTGATCCTCATCGAATTCGACCACCAGCGCCCGGCGAACCTGGCCAAATTTGCGTCCAATCCCGACAAGCCCACACAGCAGCACATCCACTGCGTCGTCCGCACTCCCAACGGCAACGACTACGGCAAAGACCTGCTCCGCCAGCACTATCTGGCGCACCCGCACAAATCGTAATCGCTCCGCGCCTAGCCCCGCGCGCCGCCCCCGGACGGAGGTTTTGGCATTGACTCCCCGAGGCGGCCCGTGGTTAGCTCTGGCGCGAATCCCGGCACGAAATCCACAGTTCCGCTCGATTCTGGAGGATCCCATGGCAGTCGCACGCGTCACAAAAATCACTGCAGCATCCTCGAAGGGCTTCAAGGAAGCGGTCGAAGAAGGCGTGCACCGCGCGGCCAAGACCCTGCGCGGCATCACCGGATTCGAGGTGACCTCCCTGAAGGGAAAAGTCGAAAAGGGCAAGATTTCCGAGTACCGCGCGACAATGGAAGTCACCTTCATTCTCGATTAGCCGCGCCTCGCTTCGCGCGCCTGCTCAACTGTACGCAGTTGCGGGGGTGTATGTTCCGGTTGCAGGGCAGGCGCTCAGCAAATTCGCCGGGTCTCGCATCCGCCCCGAACCGGCTCGGACTGTCCGTCGTGCAGCGTCCTCCGCGACGAACTTGGAGATAGCAATGAAAATGCACGCCATTTCAGTACTTGCCGCCGTCGCGCTGGCCGTCGCGACCGCCTCCGCCCAGGACGCGAAACTGAGACACGAGGCTGCCTCCGTCTACCCCGAGGCGCGCGCTCTCTACGAGGATTTGCACGCGCATCCTGAGCTCTCTGCGCATGAGACGCGGACGGCGGCACTGATGGCCGAGCGTCTTCGCGCACTCGGCTACGAAGTCACCGAACATGTCGGCGGCACCGGCGTCGTCGCCATACTGAAAAACGGCGCGGGGCCCACCGTGATGCTCCGCACTGAGCTCGATGCGCTTCCCGTTGAAGAGAAGACCGGCCTGCCCTACGCCAGCAAAGTGCATACGAAGAATGACGCCGGTGTGGACGTCCCCGTCATGCACGCCTGCGGCCACGACCTTCACATGTCGTCTCTGTGGGGAACCGCCGCGATCATGTCGCGAACCAAAGACACCTGGCACGGCACGCTCATGCTGATCGCCCAGCCCGCGGAAGAAACCATCAGCGGCGCCCGCAAAATGGTGGACGACGGACTATTCACCCGCTTCCCGAAGCCCGACGTCGGCGTCGCCATGCATGACACGAACGCGCTGCCCGTGGGGCAAGCCGGAATCGCGCCGGAATACGCGCTCAGCAACGCCGACTCGATTCGCATCACCGTCTATGGCAGGGGCGGCCACGGCGCCGTGCCGGAAGCGACGGTCGATCCCGTGGTCATCGCGGCCAGCATTGTGCTGCGCCTTCAGACCATCGTTTCGCGCGAAGTCCATCCCGGGGATGCCGCCGTGATCACCGTGGGCCATCTCCAGGCCGGCACGAAGAACAACATCATTCCCGACCAGGCCGTCATGGAGCTCACCGTGCGCTCCTTCAAGCCCGACGTCCGCAAACATCTCCTGGAGGCCATTGCGCGCGTTGCCAAAGGCGAAGCCGAAGCGGGCGGCACGGAGAAGATGCCGCTCGTCGAGGACTACGAGAGCACCTCTGCCGTGTACAACGATCCGGTCCTCGCGCGCCACTTGCTGCCTGTGCTCGAATCCGCCCTCGGGAAAGGAAACGCGAAAGTGATGCCACCGTGGCCGGTTTCGGAAGACTATTCCGTGTACATCGAGCAAGGCGTCCCTTCGTTTTTCTTCAGGCTGGGTGTGGCCGACCCGGAGAAATGGAATAAAGCTGCGGCTGGCGGCGAACAGTTGCCGTCGAACCATTCCCCGTTCTTCGCTCCGGTCGCGGACCCAAGCCTCCGCGCAGGCATCGCCGCGGAAGTTGCCGTCCTCCGCGACCTGTTGAAGGGCACTCCCGCCGACGTCAGCAAGATCACCGAACACAAGACCGGCGACTAACTTTTCCGCTCTGCGCTAGACTCCCTTGTAGCGCGGGGCGCGAGCCCCGCGGCCTCCTGGAAGTTTCGTGCCTCTCGCGATTCCTACCTGAAATGCAGGCGCCGGTTCTCATCCTCTTTGGGCAAATCTTTCCTGCGCTGGTATACTCCCGCCTCCGGCGTGGTCCCTCGGACCGCGCCGCACTTCACATCGGAGCCGCCATGCGCCGCGTACTTCTCGTCGTACTCCTGACCTTCGTTCTCTCCGCGTTTGCATTCACGCCGCAGGAGCCCGCGCCGGCCGCGCTGTTCAATCTCCGCGAAGTGATGATTCCCATGCGCGACGGAATCCATCTGCAGACCGCAATCCTCACGCCCCTCCACCAGGAGGGCCCGCTGCCGATCCTTTTCCGCCGCACTCCCTATGGCGTGCCGGAGAAGCTGCCTCCTGGCGTTCCGCCCAGCATCAAGGAGCTCGTCCAGGACGGCTACATCTTCGTCATCCAGAATCTCCGCGGCCGCTTCAAATCGGAAGGCGTTTTCGAGCTCACCTCGCAGGTCGATCTCCAGGATCCCAAGGCCACCAACGAGACCACAGACGCCTACGATTCCATCGAGTGGCTGGTCAAAAATGTTCCCAATAACTCCGGCAAGGTGGGCATGATGGGCGTCTCCTACGACGGCCTCACCACCGCTCTCGCGCTTCTCCATCCCCATCCCGCCCTCAAAGCCATCAGCGAGCAGGCCTCTCCCGTCGACCAGTGGATGAACGACGACGACCACCGCTACGGCGCGCTCCGCGAAAGTTACGACTTCGAATACGCCGTCATGGAACAGGCGGACAAGACCAAGAACACCTACTTCGAATTCGAAACCTACGACACCTACGAGTGGTATCTCAACCTCGGCCCGCTCTCCAACATCAATGCCAAATATCTCCACGGCAAAATTCCCTACTGGAATTCCACCGTCGAGCACCCCGATTACGACGACTTCTGGAAAAAGGAAGCCTGGGTCCGCCAGCTCCACGCCTCCTCCGTGCCCAATCTGAACGTCGCGGGCTTCTTCGATCAGGAAGATCCTTGGGGTCCTTGGCAGATTTTCCGTCACGCCGCCGAGCACGATCCCGATCACACCAATTTCATGGTTGCCGGCCCGTGGTTTCACGGCCAGTGGAGGACTCCCAAGGCCGACAGTATCGGCATCATTCCCTTCGGAGGGCACGAAACCGCGCGCGAATACCGCGAGAATATCGAAGCGCCTTTTTTCCGCTACTACCTGCACGGCAAGGGCGAAAAGCCCAAGTGGCGCGTCACCACCTTCGAGAGCGGCTCGAACTCCTGGCGCAGCTACGACGCCTGGCCGCCGGCAGAGGCCCGTCCCACCGACCTCTATCTCCACCGCGACGGCTCGCTCAGCTTCACCGCGCCTGCCGCTGCGGAAGCCGAGCCCGCGTACCGGGAATACGTTTCCGATCCCGCCAATCCCGTGCCCTACCGCGCGCGTCCCATTTCTCCCACCTATCCCGGCGGCGACTGGCGCACCTGGGAAGTAGCGGATCAGCGTTTCGTTGCCAACCGTCCTGACGTGTTGACGTTTGTGAGCGCGCCCCTCGAACACGATCTGGTGGTCACCGGCCCAGTCAGCGCCACGCTTTTCGCCTCAACCAGCGGCACGGACTCCGACTTCGTCGTCAAGCTGATCGACGTTTTTCCCGACGATGCCCAGAAGAATTCCTGGGATCCAGACGAAGGCCCCAAGCCCGGCGAGTACGCTAGATCTCTGAATGGATACCAACTCCCCATCGCCATGGAGGTTCGCCGCGGCCGCTACCTGGCCAGCTACGAGCAGCCCCATCTCCTTACGCCCGACCAGCCCACCGAGTGGCCCGTGCCGCTCCGCGATCGCGACCACGTGTTCCTCAAGGGCCATCGCATCATGGTCCAGATTCAATCCACCTGGTTTCCCATCATCGACCGTAATCCGCAAAAGTTTGTGCCCAGCATCTACCAGGCCAAGGCCGAGGACTTTGTCTCCGCCACGCAGCGGGTCTATACCTCTCCCGCTTTTCCCTCGCACATCACCTTGCCGCTGGTGTCGCGCTAGCAGATTCGAGAAAGTCTGTCGTTCCGAACCCTGGCGTCTCTTGCCGTGGGGAGGAAGGGGTACCCCCTCGCCCAATCTGGCTCCCAAAACCTGTGTGCTATCATGCCGAGCAGAATGATCACCGCACCGTCCGAGGGCTCTCCGTGACCGCGCGTGTCCTCCAGGGCAGCGTCTTCCGCGACGCGATCTACGCCGAACTGCGCGCCGAAATCGAGGCCCTGCGCGCCGCCGGGATTATCCCCGGCCTCGCCGCCGTCCTGGTTGGCGAAAACCCGGCCTCGAAGATCTACGTCCGCAACAAGATCGCCGCCTGCGAGCAACTGGGCATCTTCAGCGCCATGTTCACCCCCCCCGCCAGCATCACAACCGAGGAACTGCTCACCCTGGTGAACGATCTGAATGGCCGGGACGACATTGACGGGATCCTGGTGCAATTGCCGCTGCCGTCGCAGGTGGATACAAAACGCGTGCTCGAAATGGTTTCGCCCGAAAAGGACGTGGACGGCTTCCATCCCGTCAGCCTCGGCCGGCTCGTCTCCGGCCGCGCCGGACTGGTCGCCTGCACGCCCGCCGGCTGCATGGAAATCCTGCGGCGCAGCGGCATTCGCGCCGAGGGCGCCAACGCTGTCGTCATGGGACGCAGCGACATCGTCGGCAAACCCATGGCGCTCCTGCTCATGCACGCGAATGCCACCGTCACCATTTGCCACTCGAAGACGCGCAACCTGCCGGAAATCGTCCAGCGCGCGGACATCGTGGTCGCGGCGATGGGCCGCCCGTGGATGGTGCAGCGGGAATGGATCGGCGCCGGAGCCACCGTAATCGACGTGGGCACAAATCAGATTACGGATGCGGCGGAAGCTGAGCGGTTGTTCATGCACCATCCCGAACGGCTGGAGGCCTTCCGGAAAAAAGGCTCGGCGCTCGTGGGTGATGTCCATCCCGGCGCCGCGGAAATTGCGGGCGCACTCACGCCCGTCCCCGGTGGCGTCGGTCTTCTGACCATCGCCATGCTCATGTCCAACACCGTGAAGGCCGCCCGCCTCCGCCGGGCCGCTGGGCGCGCCGCGGGCACTTCCGCGACAGCCGGAGCTGTTCGTTCCTGAGGCGGCCCGGATGCTGCGCGTAGGCCTCACCGGCGGAATCGCCAGCGGCAAGAGCACGGTCGCCGCGCGTATGCGCGAGCTTGGCCTGACCGTTCTCAATGCGGACCTCCTGGCGCATCAGTTGATGGAACCCGGCCAGCCCGCTTACGACGACGTGGTCCGCGAGTTCGGGCGCGAGGTGCTGGCCGCAGACGGCACAGTGGATCGCAAGAAGCTCGGCGACATCGTCTTCCGCGATGCGGCGCGGCGCGAGCAGCTGAACGCCATCGTGCATCCCCGGGTGATTCAGGCGCGGGAGGAACAGTTGAAACAGATGGAAGCAACGAACCCGCGCGGGCTGGCCATCGTCGAGGCCGCGCTGCTGATTGAAGCGGGCTACTACAAGAAGCTTGACCGGCTCATCGTCTGCTCCTGCCGCCCCGAGCAGCAGATGGAACGCCTGCGCGCCCGCGGCCTGAGCGAAGAGGAGGTGCGGCAGCGCATCGCGGCACAGTTGCCCCTCGAGGAGAAACTGCGGCTGGCGGACGATATTGTGGATTGCTCGGGGACAATCGAAGACACGCTGCGGCAAACGGATGCGCTCGTCGAGCGGCTGCGGAAGCAGGCTGCCGAGCAAAGCGCTACACTGACCTGAGGGGCCGGGAACATTGCGATGACCACGACGGGGAAAAATATTCGCCTGCTGTTGACGGGAATTGTGCTCGGCGGTCTTGCGTTTTGGGCCGGCGCGCATTGGGGACACCCTGGGCCCCTGGTGGTGACCGCGCGGCCGGGAACGGCTGAGAGCGGACCGGCGCCTGCGCCCGCCGGGCAGTTGACGGGCGATGAGCAGGTGAATATCCGCATCTACAAGCAGGCGTCGCCGGCCGTGGCCAACATCATCACCCGCACCGTGGAATACGACTTTTTCTTCAACGCCGTCCCGGTCGAGGGCGCTGGTTCCGGCTTCGTGATCGACCCGAAGGGCTACATTCTCACGAACTACCACGTGGTTGCCGATGCGGAAAAAATCGAAGTGCTGCTCGGCGACCAGCACGCCCAGTCGCGATACCCCGCGAAATTTATCGGCGCCGACCAGCGCAACGACGTGGCGCTCATAAAGATCGACCCTAAGGACGCTGCTCTCACCGCGCTGCCCCTGGGAGATTCGAGCACGCTTGAAGTGGGCCAGAAGGTGCTGGCCATCGGCAACCCCTTCGGGTTTCAGAGCACGCTCACCACCGGCGTCGTCAGCGCCCTGGGCCGCACCGTGCAGACCGGCCAGAACACCTTCATCGAAGACGCGATCCAGACGGACGCCTCCATCAACCGCGGCAATTCCGGCGGGCCGCTGCTGGATTCCCGCGGCCAGGTGATCGGAATCAACAGCGCGATTTATTCGCCCACGGGAACCGCTGCCGGCGTGGGCTTTGCGATTCCCATCAACCTCGCGAAACGCATCGCACACGACTTGATTACAGAAGGGCGCGTGCGCCGCGCCAACTTGGGCGTAGAAGTTACGCCGCTCTTCGAAGATCTGGCGAATTACCTGAAGTTTCCCGTGAAGCAGGGCCTGCTGATCGAGCGTGCCGTGACGGGAGGCCCGGCGTCGAAGGCCGGACTGCGCGGGGGCAGTTCCCCCGTTACCGACGGACTGCGCCGTTACATGACCGGCGGCGACCTGATCGTCTCCGTGGATGGAAAACCGGTTGCCACGCAGCTCGATTTGAATCTGGCCCTGAACCGCAAGCGCCCGGGCGAGACGATTCAACTCGAGATTTATCGCGGCCAGCAGAAAATGGAGGTGACGGTAACGCTGGGAGAGGCCTGACCGCGAAGCAGCCCGCCGCGTCCTGCGGCGGTTTCAGGAATCCCATTCCGCGCGCACGCGATCCCGCTCGGCGGGCGAGAGTTTCCACCAGCCCTGCGCAGTGTCGCGCACGCGTTCCAGCGCGCGCTGCATTTCAGCGTGCTTCGCTTCCAGCTCTTCGCGTCCCGCCTCCGCGGCCACGTAGATGGGCGGGTGGAACATCATCACGCAGCGGGAGAAAGGACGGGGGAATTGAAACAGGTCCCACGTGTTGCGCAGAGTCCAGGAACTTTCCGCGTCCACGTGGAAGGGAATGATCGGGCAGCCGGATTTGCGCGCCAGCATCGCCGGTCCCGGTTTGGCTACGTAGCGCGGGCCGCGCGGCCCGTCGATGGTGAACCCGGCGTCCACTCCTTCCGCCAGGCGGCGAGCCATCACGGCGAGGCCGCGAAGGCCGCCGCGAGTCGAGCTGCCCTGCGCCGTGCCAAATCCCAGGCGTTCGATCACGCGCCGCGTCCATTGCCCGTCAAAGTTTGTGCTGTTCATCACCACCACGCCCCGATGGCGTCCCCACCACAGCACCGGAATGATGCACTGGTGCCAGAACGGCCAGATCACGCGAAGGCCGCTCGCATACACGCGCTCCGCGTGCTGCCAGCCGAGGATTTCATAGCGCAGCGTCGGGCCCACCGAACGGACCAGGGAATAGACCGCTCCCGCGATCACTGGAATCTGCGCGCGACGAAAGGCGGAAAGCTCGCGCATGCCCGTGTCGAAGTGCACGTTGGGCGCGGCGACGTACCGCGAAGAATCCGGCGTTTCTTCCGCAGCGGCCTCGCGCTCGGCAGCTTCCGCGGCGGCCGGCGTTTTCGTCTTCTGGGCCTGTGCCATCGCATATAGTATAGGGGAATCGCGCGCCCATTCTGATGGAGACCCTTCGCAGACTCGCCAGCCGTCGCACCGCCAGGGCCGCGTATCTTCTGGTGGCGTTCTGTATGGCTGCGACTTGCGTCGCGCCTGCGCGCGCGCAGGGCACTGGCGCGCCCGTCGGACGCATCGAAGGCGATGACATCTCGGTGCGCGGCGAGGTGCAGGTGGTAAACGAGAACGGCCACAGCTACACCTCGCTCGCCAGCGGCAGCCAGGTGACGGTGCGCTCCGGCCGCGCGCGCATCGAGCTCGCCGCGGGCGGAGGCGAAATAGGAATTTGCGGGCCGGCGCGATTCTCGCTGGTGCGCGCGGGGACGAGCCTGACGCTCGCGCTCGACTACGGCCGCGTGCGCGCGCGCGTTGCCGATCCTGACAACCTGCGCATTTACACCCCCCAGGTTGCGGCGAGTCCGATTGCAGCGGGCGGTCGCGCGGATGACGTGAGCGTGGGCCTCGATGACAGCGGGAAGATGTGCGTCCATGCCGCGCGAGGGGCGTTGCGGCTCGAGCCTCAATTCGGCGGAGACAACATCGTTGTGCCGCAGGGGACCGAGGCGACGCTGCGCGATGGCCAGCTCGCGAGCCTGGGAGCGACCGCGCAGTCCTGCGCCTGCGACGCGCTCGAAGCCAGGCGCGCTTCGCCCTCGATGCCCGCGAATACCGCGGCGCGCGTGCCCCTGGGCACAGGCGTGCCGCCGGGCGCCGAGCCCGCTCCGCAGAGCACGGAGAAGAAGGCGCCGGAACCCGCTCCCTCAGCTCCGGGCGAACAGCCGATCTGGAAGATCACTGTGCCGCCACTGGCGTACAGCGCTGGTGATGAGAAGGCATCGGCGCCCGCGAAGGGCGCCAGCATGCCGCCGCCCAGTGCGCAGACCGCGCTGCTCTTCCGCGAAGTGTACGTGGAGCCGGTAATCGTGTGGCGCGGCCAGGTGGAAGCGCCCGCGCCGCCGGCCGCGAAAGCTGCGCCCGCAGCGGCGAATTCCGCGGAGCAGCCCGCGAAGAAACCGTCGTTTGGCGCGAGGGTGGCGAGTTTTTTCCGCCGCCTGTTCGGAGGTAAGCCCAAGCAACAGCCGCAGTCAGCGGAGATAGACGCACCGCCCAATCTGGAGCGCGGTTTCGCTTCTGCGGGACCGATTTTCTGTGCCGGAGCTTGCTTCGGCGTCTTCAATCGGCGCGAGGGCGGACCGGCATGACCTTCCTACCCGTTTCGTTCGCGGTGCTGCTTATCCAGGGCGTATCACAAGCCGCGGTTATTGTGGCGCTGGCTGTAAGCGCTTGGCTTTTTGGGAGAGCGCTCAACCGGCGGCACCTTCTGCGAATCCCCAAAGCAGGCGAGCTTCCTTCCGGCGGCATGGGTAAGCGGATCTGGCGGACATTCGTGGAAGTTGTTTTGCAGTACCGCGTGGTGCGCGAGCGGCCGATTGCCGGAATACTTCATGCCGCAGTCGTGTGGGGTTTTCTCGCCTTCGCGTGGATAAGCGCAAGACATTTTTACTTTGGGATCCGCGGGCTGGAATACGCGAAGGAGGACCAGAGCTGGTATGGAACGTTTGTGGCGGCCTGGGCGATTGCGGTGCTAGTGGGCATCCTGGGGCTGTCGTTCCGGCGATTCATATTGAGACCGGCGGCCCTGGGCGCACTGTCAGCAACCTCGGGGTTGGTGGCCGCACTGATTGCGGCGCTGATGGTGACGTATTTGTTGGGATGGCGGATGTTACCCGTTGGATGCACAGGCTGGAAAACAAACTGGTGGGCTCATACGCTCTCGTTCCTGGCTTTGCTCGTGGTCATCCCGCAGTCAAAGCACCTACACCTGGTCCTTGCGCCCTTTGCGATTTTCTTGCGTCCGGAAACGACCAGCGCCATGCGCGCTCTGCGGGACGATGGCGAAGATTTGGGGATGGTGCGCTTCAAGGACTTGCGATGGAAAGACGTGCTGGACATAAACGCGTGCGTGGAGTGCGGCCGGTGCACTGACTTCTGTCCCGCAAACCTTTCCGGCGGTTCTCTCAGCCCGAAAGAAATCATCCTCAGCTTGCAGCACGGGCTGCTCCAGGGCGGCGAGGTGATCGCGGGAACGGCATCCGAGAAAACAAAAAGCGCGGCATGGATTTCGGAGGAAGATCTCTTCCAGTGCCTCTCGTGTGGAGCCTGCGAATATGTTTGCCCCGTGGGTATTGAGCACGTGGGAAGCAAAATCCTGGACCTGCGCCGCGGGCTGGTGAGCGAAGGCCGCGTATCGAGCGACAAGATCGTTCAACTGTTCACCACCATGGAATGGGCGCCGCATAATCCCTGGGGCCTCGCGCAGGAGGCTCGGCAGAAGCTCGTGGAGACAAAACAGTTCCCCTTATTCGATGGCACCCAGAACTGGCTTTTCTGGCTTGGCTGCGGTCTGAGTTTCGATGCTCACGGGCAGGCGGTCGCCTTGGCCATGAAGGAGATTCTGGATGCCGCCGGCATTTCCTGGGGTGTGCTCGCGCGGGAAACTTGCTGCGGAGAGCCGGCACGCCGCGCCGGCAACGAATATCTTTACTTGCAGTTGAGCGAAAAACTGACCGAGTCCTTCCGCAAAAACCGGGTAAAAAATATCGTTTCCTGCTGCCCTCACTGCACGACAATGCTGGACAAGGACTACCGGCAGATTGCTTCCTACGCGGAGCTGGGCATCCGGGTGTTGCACCATTCCGAACTCCTGGTGGAACTGCTGCCAAAACTTCCCTTACGGGCCGCCGCAGAGACCGTGACCTATCACGACCCGTGCTATCTGGCCAGGGGCCGCGGCATTACCGAAGCTCCCCGACAGATTCTCCGCGCCTGCGGAGTATCGCTGGCGGAATCTTCGCACCATGGTCAAAACACTTCCTGCTGCGGGGCCGGGGGAGCGCAGCTTTTCATCACCGACGACCGGCGCGAGGGAGCCACAGAACGCGCCAACCAACTGCGATTCGCTCAGCTCGCAGAAACAAAGGCGTCCACCATTGCAGTGGCCTGCCCCTACTGCCCCATCATGCTTCGCGACGCCGCGGGCCATGCCAAGCGCGATGACATGGCGATCCTTGATTTAGCGGAATTGACCGCCATGCGGTTACACAAAGTGGGAAGTGGCGAGGAACGGAAGCCTACTCATTAAAAACGACGGTTTCGGGATTGCCAGCTAGACGTCCGAATGTCGTGCATACGGCGGAGAGCGTCTCCTTAGACGACTTTTGACTTTTCAAGTTCCTCGGTGAGCGCGGGAACGATTTCGAAGAGGTCGCCGACAATGCCGTAGTCGGCGACTTCGAAGATGGGCGCGTTGGCGTCCTTGTTGATGGCCACGATGGTGCGCGAGCCTTTCATCCCCACGACGTGCTGGATGGCGCCGCTGATTCCGATGGCCATGTAAAGCTTCGGCGCGACCGTCTGGCCGGAGCTGCCGATCTGGCGATCCATGGGCAGCCAGCCTTCGTCGCAGATAGGGCGCGAGGCGGCGAGTTCGCCGCCGATGGCTGTGGCGAGCTTTTCCGCCAGCGGAATGTTCGTGGGTTCTTTGATTCCGCGGCCGATGGCGACGATGATGGGCGCCTGCGTGAGGTCCACGGCCTGCTTGGCTTCGCGGAAAATTTCGAGCGGCTTGGTGCGGATCTGCTGGGGCTTCAAGTCCACCGCGACGGTGCCCGCCGAAGGCGGGCTGCCGCCCGTCTCCACCTGATCCCCGCGGAACGCTCCGGCCTGAAAACTGGCGAACCACGGCGCGTCGCCCTGGAAGGTGACGTCGGCGGCGGTCTTGCCCTGGAACATCTGGCGAACAAAGATGAGCCGTCCGTTTTCGTGGCGCAAGCCAACGCAGTCGGCAATCATGCCGCGGCCGAGCGCGGTGGCCAGCTTCGGCGCGAAGTCGCGCACCTGATAGGTGTGGGGGAAGAAGACGAAGTCGGGCTTCGCCTCCGCGATCACCTGTTTCAATGCCAGCGTGTAGCCGTCGGGCGTGTATTTTTCGAGCAGGTCGTGCTCGATGGAGAGGACTTCGGCGACTTTCAAGGCAGCGAGTTCTTTAGCGAGCGCGCCTACCCCTTTGCCGATGACGGCGGCGGTGATGGATGCCCCGGTATCGCGCGCGGCCTGCTGGGCGGCGGCGAGGGTTTCGAAGGAGGCGCGGTTCCACTGGCCATCGCGCTGTTCGGTGACGACGAGGATTTTCATTTAGATCACCCTGGCTTCGTGCTTCAGTTTCTCGACGAGCTTCGCGGCAGCTTCTTTGGCGGTGCCGGTGAGAATCTCGGTCTTCTTGGTTTTCTTGGGCACGTAGATGCGTTCGATGCGCTGGGTGGGAGCCACCGTGACGCCGAGATCGGCGCGCGTGAGCGTGGCAATCTCCTTCTTTTTCGCGGCCATGATGCCTTTCAGCGTGGCATAGCGCGGCTTGTTGATTCCGCTCTGGATGGAGAGCACGGCGGGGAGGGGCAGCTCGACCCACTGGAACCATCCGGCCTCGAGCTCGCGCTTCAATTTCAGCCGGCCGTCGGCGGCGTCAATCTGCATGATGATCGTGGCGTGGGGTAGGCCGAGCAGCTCGGCCAGCAGGACGCCGGTTTGTCCGAACCCGTGGTCGTCGCTCTGGAGGCCGGTGAGCACGAGGTCGAACTTTTCGCGCTGGATGGCCGCGGCGAGGCACTTGGCGGAGCCGAGTGGATCGAGCTCGTAGAATTTGTCGTCCGAGACGTGCACGCCGCGTTCGGCGCCCTTGGCCAGGGCTTCCTTGATGGCCTGCTTGGAGCGCTCCGGCCCCAGTGAGAGCGCCACCACTTCTCCGCCGTGCTTTTCCTTGAGGCGGAGGGCTTCTTCCAGCGCGTAGCCGTCCGGCTCGTTCAGCTCGAAGCCGATGTCGGTTTCACGAATCCAGGCGGCGCCCTCCGGAATGGCCAGCGGTGCGTCCTTGGCGGGCACCTGCTTGACGCAAACAACGATGTTCACGCGGTCCTCCTGAACTCCGGAACGATGAAAAGGAGCGTCATTTTACGACGCCCAAGCTCGAAAGTCTTGTTCAGGCATCACAGGGAGAAAAGACGCCGGCCTCCTGCGCGCTCCGCGCTTCGGAGACCAGGGCGCTACCGGCAGCTAGGCGTCCCATCGTTTGAACAGGAGACTGGCGTTGGTGCCGCCAAAGCCGAAGGAATTCGAGAGGGCGTAGGCGAAAGACACCTTGCGGGCGTGGAGCGGCACGTAGTCCAGATCGCATTCCGGATCGGGATTCTCGAGGTTGATCGTGGGCGGAAGCACCTGGTCGCGCAGCGCGAAGATGGAGATGCCGGCTTCGAGGCCGCCAGCGCCGCCCAGCAGATGTCCCGTCATGGATTTTGTCGAGCTGACGGGCACGGACTTGGCGCGCTCGCCGAACAGGCGCTTCATGGCCGCAGTTTCGGTGGCGTCGCCGATGGGCGTGGACGTGCCGTGGGCATTGACGTAGCCGACGGCATCCGGAGCGATGCCGGCGTCGGCAATCGTGCGCTTCATCACGCGATACGCGCCGTCGCCGCCTTCGGCAGGCTGGGTGATGTGATAGGCGTCGCCGGTCATCCCGTAACCGACGATTTCGGCGAGGATGCGGGCGCCCCGGCGGCGCGCGAACTCGAGCTCTTCCAGAATCAGGATGCCGGCGCCTTCGCCGATTACAAAGCCGTCGCGCTGCCCGTCGAACGGCCTGCTGGCGCGCGTAGGTTCTTCATTGCGGGTGGAGAGAGCGCGGGCAGCGGCGAATCCGCCGACGCTGAGCGGCGTGATGGCGGCCTCCGAGCCGCCGCAGATCATGGCGTCGGCATCGTTGCGCTGGATGATTTTGAAGGCGTCGCCGATGGCGTGAGCGGAGGCGGAGCAGGCCGTGGCCGTGGCGGAGTTGGGCCCGCGCGCGCCGTAGCGGATGGAGACGTTGCCTGCGGCCAGGTTGACGATGGTGGCGGGGATGAAGAACGGAGAAATCTTGCCCGGCCCGCCGTGCATCAGCTTGGTGTGCTCGCGTTCGATCACGTCGAACCCGCCGATGCCGGAACCGATGTACACGCCCACCTGCTCGGAGATTTCCGGGGTGACTTGGAGCCCCGACATTTTCATCGCGCAGTCCGCTCCGGCGATGGCGAACTGGATGAAGCGGCCCATTTTCTTGACTTCTTTTTTCTCGACCCAGTTGAGCGGATCGAAGCCGCGGACTTCCCCGGCGATGCGGGCGTCATGCCCGGTGGTGTCGAAGAGCGTGATGGGGCCGATGCCGCTTTGGCCGGCGAGCAGGTTTTTCCAGACTTCCTCGGTGCCGATGCCGCATCCGCACAGCAGGCCCACACCGGTGACCACGACTCTGCGATTCAAGATTGGAGCGCTCCCCTTCGAATTTGACGCTTGGAGGGCCTCAGCGGCTACTTTTTGGCTGCGTGTTTCTCGATGTAATCGATGGCGTCTTTGACGGTGGTGATTTTTTCGGCGTCCTCGTCGGGGATCTCGATGCTGAAGGCCTCTTCGAGGGCCATGACGAGTTCCACCTGGTCGAGGGAATCGGCGCCGAGGTCGTCCACGAAATGTGCGGTGGGCGTCACTTCCTCCTCGGAGACGCCGAGCTGCTCGACGATGATTTGCTTCACGCGCTCTTCAGTGCTGGCCATTCCGCTATCCTCCCCCTGTGCGCTTCCGGCTTCGGCCGGAAAATCCCTATGGATGCCCCTCTGAAAGCGCCACGGCATTGTATTCACAGGGCTTCGAGAGGTCAACCGCAGCCAGTAGAGTCGCCGGTGAGAACACCCCCTCCGCGCGCCGACTGCGTTTTCTTCTCAGATGCGGGGCCGGCGCTCGCCGCTACACGGGGCGCGCCTAGGGAAGCACGGCGTGACCTATCTCCCGGGTATGGGAGAAAACCTACGGAACCATCAAACACCCCACCCTTCCCACACCAAGATCGAAGGTGAGGCAACCCTGTGTCTATACTCTGCGGTGAATTCCAACAAGTGGTATCCTCACCGTATGTCAGGAGCTAGGCGTGGAGACGAAACCATATTGTGGGCCAGCCGCCCAATCACCGCCGTGATGCACAAGACGTACGAGCTTGTTTGCCAGTTGCCCGCCCGAGAGGCTTCGGAGCGAATCGAACGCCTCCTCTCAAAAGAAGGTGTCAGCTACACGACCGCCAATCTCTCCGTTGCCTCGACGCAAACTCCAATTGCTGTTCTCGGGTTTCAGCGCAACCTATATAGTCAAAGCAACTGGGTCGGTGTAAACCCGTTCGCCTTTATCAGTGGCGTCAATGTGGTGGTTAAGTCCGGCGACGACCGAGTCACTAAGGTTTCCGTTTCTGTAAATCGGCGTCGAGCATTCCTATGGGTCGCGTGGTGGGTCGTGTGCGGCAGCTTGACAGCATCCGCCATGCCGCAACCGGCAGGTGCACTCTTTTTTGTCGGATTCAGCTGTGCTGCGTGGTTCGGCATAGCGTCCTTCCTTGGCGGCTATCTCATAAAGAAGGAAATCGGCGATTGTCTAAGAAAGGCCAGCACCAAAGAAGCCGCGTCCGGTCTGCGCGGCGCAAGCGGGTCATAAATCGCAAAGTACAAATGTCATGTGGCGGGACGCCACTATCCCATGTACATGCCGCCGTTGACGTCCAAGACGTGGCCGGTGATGTAGGAAGCTTCTTCGCTGGCCAGGAAGACGATGGCGGCGGCGACCTCCTGATCGCGGCCCATGCGTCCGAGCGGGATGCGCGCGAGCAGCGCGTCCTTGACTTGCTGCGACAACGGGTCGGTCATGGGCGAAACGATGAAGCCGGGGGCCACGGCGTTGACGGTGATGTTGCGCGAGGCGACTTCAACGGCGATGGCTTTGGTGAGGCCGATGAGACCGGCTTTCGCGGCGACGTAATTGGCCTGGCCGGCGTTGCCCGTCTCGGCGACGACGGAGGAGATGTTGATAATGCGTCCCCACTTCTGCCGCAGCATGATGCCGAGAGCGTGTTGCGTGGCGATGTGGGCGGCGGTCAGGTTGACCTGGATGACGGTGTCCCAGTCTTCGGGCTTCATGCGCAGGGCGAGCGTATCGCGAGTGACGGCGGCATTGTTGACCAGGATGTGCAGGCCGCCGAACTTTGCGCGCACGGCTTCGAAGCCCGCCTTGATCTGTTCGGGGCGGGCGACATCCATAGGGACGGCGAGCGCCTCGCCGCCCGCAGCGGCGATTTCCGAGGCGAGTTCGGCGAGTTTCGCTTCACTGCGCGCGGCAAGAGCGACACGAGCGCCGGCCTGCGCCAGGGCGAGCGCGGTGGCGCGGCCGATGCCCTGCGACGCACCCGTGACCAGGGCGATTTTTTCTTTCAGGCTGAACATTGTTTTCAACGGGAGGTTCTCAAGGGGTCAGTCGGCGTCCGCGGCAGGCGTGCGGGCCTGGGCCAGCTTTTCCACGGCGGCGTGGAGGCTCTTGACGTCTTCCACGTTGACGCAAAGGACGGAGCGGTCGATCTGGCGGAGCAGGCCGCTCAAGACTTTTCCGGGCCCGACCTCGACGAAGATGTCCACGCCGGCCTCGATGAGCGTGCGGATGGATTGCTCCCAGCGGACCGGGAGCGAAACCTGGCGAATGAGGGCGTCGCGGGCATCGTCGCCTTTCTCGATCGCTTCCGCGGCGACGTTCGTGACGAGAGGAACCTGCAGCGGGCCAAAATTTGTGGTGCGAAGCAGGGCCTCCAGGCGTTGCTGGGCGGGCTGCATCAGCTCGCAATGGAAGGGAGCGGAGACGGGAAGAATGACGGCGCGTTTTGCGCCGCTCTGAGAAGCAAATTCCACGGCACGCTTGACGGCGGCGGCGTGGCCGGAGATCACGGTTTGCTCGGGGGAATTGAGATTGGCCGGGGAGACGATTTCGCCCTGAGCGGCGCGGCGGCAGGCCTCGTCCACCTGCGCAGGAGAAAGGCCAAGAATCGCGGCCATGGCCCCAACGCCCGCCGGAACGGCTTCCTGCATGAGCCGGCCGCGCTGGTGAACCACGCGGACGGCGTCCGCGAATTCGAGTCCGCCGGCGGCGACCAGGGCGGAATATTCGCCCAGGCTGTGGCCGGCAACGTACGCGGGAGTCACGCCCAGTTCGGTGAGGGCGCGCAGGGCGGCAACGGAGACGGTGACGACGGCGGGCTGCGTGTTTTCGGTGAGCTTGAGCTCGTCTTCGGTGCCTTCAAAACAGATGCGCGAGATGGCGAAGCCGAGCGCGCGGTCCGCCTCTTCGAACACGGCGCGAGCGGCGGGGTAATTCTGGGAAAGCTCCCGACCCATGCCGGGGTACTGCGAGGCCTGGCCGGGGAAGAGGAATGCGCAATGGACCATTTGGGCTCCCGGCCTTCAGTGGGCGGCGGCCTGGCGCACGGCGGCGAGGTTGCCGGCCAGTTCCGCTTCGATTTTTTCGTTGACTCGCCCGCGCGCGAGCTCGGCGGCGACGCGGATGGCGTTCTTGACGGCGTTGGAATTGGATCGGCCGTGCCCGATCACGGTGACGCCACGCACTCCGAGCAGGGGCGCTCCGCCGTATTCGGAGTAGTCGAGATTTTCCTTGAATCCCTTGAAGGCCGGGCGGGAGAGGAGCGCGCCCATTTTTGCGCGCAGGTCCTTGTTCAGCGCGGTGCGCAGCGCGGAAACGAAATACTCGACGAGGCCTTCACTGATTTTCAGGGCCACGTTGCCGATAAAGCCGTCGCACACGATGACGTCCACGTCGCCGGCAAAAACGTCGCGGCCTTCCACGTTGCCGACGAAATTGAGAGGCATCTTCTTGAGGCGATTGTGGGCTTCGCGGGTCAGCTCGTTGCCCTTCATCTCTTCCTCGCCGATGGAGAGGAGGGCCACGCGCGGGCGGCGGGTGCCGAAAATCACGCGGTAGTAGATCTCACCCATGACGGCGAACTGCTCGAGGTGAACGGCCTTGGAGTCCACGTTGGCGCCGACGTCGAGCATCACGGAGACCTTTCCCTTGGTGGTGGGAAAGGGAGCGGCGAGCGCGGGCCGGTCCACGGCGCTGAGCGTGCCGAGGGTCAGATGAGAGACGGCCATGACCGCGCCGGTGTTTCCGGCGCTGACCAGTGCGTCGGCCTGGCCATCGCGGACGAGCTTGGCGGCGACGTGGACGGAGCTGCCCTTTTTCCGCTTATAGGCCTGAAGCGGGGAATCTCGCATGGTGATGACGTCGGGCGCGTGCACGATTTCGATCTGCAGCCCCCGGGTGGAGTGCTGTGTAAGCTCATCGGCAAGCGCCTGCTGCTGGCCGACGAGGAGCATACGGACGTCGAGCTCGCGCGCGGCCAGAATGGCACCCGCGACCTCCGCCTTCGGGGCGTGGTCCCCTCACATGGCGTCCAGTGCGATGGTGGTCATCTGGCGGCTCGG
>Ga0187803_10000196_pt1 | contig 25269 bp, 18 predicted proteins | sample NC_wetland_sal_i_2_FD_132425 | JGI IMG/M metagenome (GOLD analysis project Ga0187803, IMG submission 132425) | Wetland sediment microbial communities from Neuse River Estuary, North Carolina, USA - Control_3 | ecosystem: Environmental > Aquatic > Freshwater > Wetlands > Sediment | place: USA...
CTTCAGCGAAGGCATTCCTGCCAACACCACCTTCCAGTCCATTAACACGGTTGCCGGATGGACTTGCGTCACTCCTGCTGTTGGAGGAACGGGCACAATTAGCTGCAACAACCCTGATTTTGCGAATGGTGGCGCTGGTACCTTTACGGTCGTCGTTCAAGTCGCAGCGGGTACTCCCAACGGCACGCAAATCATTGATGTCGACAACATCACCTCGGGCACCACGGATCCTAACCTCGCCAACAACACCGCGACCGCGGTCACCACCGTCGCGGTTGCCGGTCAGGCCGATCTTGCGGTTACCAATACCGCTTCTGCTCCCACGGTCCTCGCCGGCTCCAATGTAACCATGACCGCCGTGGTCACCAATAACGGCCCCTCTGCAGCTTCCAACGCCATCTTTACGGAAACGATTCCAGCGAATACGACTTTGGGCGCCGCATTCACCTCACCCTCGGGCTGGACCTGCAACTCCAACCCGATCCCTGTGGGCTTCACGGGCACAATCACTTGCACCGCCAGCTCCTTCGCTTCCTTGGCCTCTTCGAACTTCGCGATCGTTCTCAACGTCAATTCGGGGACGGCCTCCGGCACGACAATCACGGATACCGCCAACATCTCCTCGTCCACGCCCGATCCCAATTCCGGCAACAATTCCGCCACGGCCACTACCCTGGTTGCCACCGCCGGCCAGGCCGATCTCGCGGTGACTAGTTCGGGAACCCCCAATCCCGTGAGCGCCGGCAACAACATCACCTATACGCAGTCCATTACCAACAATGGCCCGACCGCCATCACCATCTCGGCCTCTACAACCGTAACCTTTACGGACGCAATTCCTGCCAACACCACGCTCGGCTCGACCTTCACTGCTCCGGCGGGCTGGACCTGCAACACCATCGCTATTGGCGGCCCTGGGACATTCACGTGCACTCTGAATTCCGGCCAGACTCTTGCCGTCGGCGCTATTGTTAATTTCCCGTTGGTGGTCAAGGTCACGCCCGGGACCGCGTCTGGTACCGTCATCACCAACTCGCCCAGCATTGCGAGCACGGTTTCCGATCCGAATACCGCGAACAACACCGCAACCGTCAACACGATTGTTGCCTCGCCTTCACAAGACTTTCTCACCATCACGAAGACAGCTGCCCCCGAGCCCGTCGATCAGGGCACCAACCTCGCGTACACCATCATGGTGACGAACGCAGGACCGGCGGTGGCCAAAGATGTCGTGGTAAACGATCCGCTTCCTGGCGAGGTCACCTACACCTCCTCGTTCACCACGATGGGCAGCTGCACTTACACGGCGGCCACGACCACCGTCAACTGCGCCCTCGGCAATCTCGGTGTCGGCAGCACGGCCATCATTACCATCAATGTGACCGCCGTAACCTTCAGTTCCAGCACGTTGTCCACAAATACCGCAACAGTCACCTCATCCACCTCGGACGCCAACCCGGTCAACACCAGCTCCTCGGTCACCACCATTCAAGCTCCCACCGCCGTGGATATCTCCTCGTTCCGCGCGTACTCACAAGCGGACGGCTCCGTTCGCCTTGTCTGGCGCACCCACGAAGAGTCCCGCAATCTCGGCTTTCACATTTATCGCGAGGATAGCTCGGGCCGTCATCGCATCGATTCCGCTCTCGTTGCCGGTTCCGCGTTGCTCTTGCGCGGCTCCAGGCCACAGCACGCTGCCAAGCTTTATGCGTTGATTGATTCGCACGCCACCCCCAACGCTACTTATTGGATCGAAGACGTCGACATCAACGGCAGCCGCACGCAGCACGGCCCTGCTTATCCGGAGTTCGCCTCGGCCGAGCAACCACAGTCTCAAGCACAGACGCAGTCCGCGGAAACGATGAAGGCCTCTCCATCTCTTGCTCAACTCAATGCGGCCGCACACCTGACAGCTTCCCCCGATCTGCGCGTATTCTCGTATCGCCCGATCTTCCCGGCACCTCCCGTCGGCATCCCGCTCTACAACCCAGCAGACCACGTGGCCGTCAAGATTTCCGTGGATCAAGAAGGTTGGTACCACATTCCGTTTTCACAGTTGTTCTCCGCTGGCCTTAACTTGAACACCGATCTTCGTTCTCTGCATCTCTATGCGGAAGGCATCGAGCAGCCGATTCTGCTGGTGGGCCACTCTTCTGGCCTTGCCATGCCAACCGACGCCATCGAGTTTTGCGGCACGGGAATTGACACTTCCTTCTCCGCGGCGCGTATCTATTGGCTGGTCTCCGAAGGCTACTATGGGAATCGCATTCTTTCTGCACCTGCCTCTGCTTCCGAAGCTAGCGCCCCCGCCAGCTTCCCCTTCACCGTCATCCGGGAGGACCGCACCGTCTATTTCGCCGCCCTGCTGAACGGCGAAAATAACGACAATTTCTTTGGCGATGTCGTCACCTCGCAGCCGGTCGATGAAGTTCTTACCGTGGCCCACAGGGATACGTCCTCAACGTTGCCACTTGCTCTTGACCTCACCCTGCAAGGGGCAACCGACCAACAGCAGCACTCCGTTTCCGTGCAATTCAACGGCTCGAACGTGGGCACGTTCGATTTCTACGGCCAGATTCTTGCCACGCAGTCCTTTTCTGTTGATCCCTCTTTGCTCCTCGACGGCACGAATACCGTTACCCTGACCGCTCTCAATGGCGACAACGATGTCAGCGTCGTTCAATCGGTCAAACTCCACTTTCTGCACACCTATACCGCCGACGCGGATTGGCTGCGCGCGACGGCGCCCTCCGGCACGGAAGTGCACATCTCCGGCTTCACGAACGCGCAAGTTCGCGTTTTCGACATTACCAATCCTCTGAACACTTCCGAGCTCAACGGCAAGCTCGCGTTGGAATCGGGTTCCTTCGGCATCACGGTTGATCTTCCCGCCGGGACGCCCGAGACACGAACTATCCTTGCTTTCGCCAATGACACACTTTCTTCGCCGCTGGCGCTCGAGTACCATGCCCCCACGTTCCTGGACGGCAACCACGCCGGTGCAGACCTCGTCGTCGTCACGCATCCCAATTTTGGCGGGCACCTGACACCACTCATGCGTCTCCGCGAGTCGCAGGGCTATCGCGTCTCCGTCGTCACCACCGAGCAGATCTTCGACGAGTTCAACTACGGTGAGCGCAGCCCCTTCGCCATCCGCAGCTTCCTCCAGAAGGCCGTCTCACAGTGGCAGCGCAAACCGCAGGCCGTGCTGTTTGTCGGCGATGCTTCCATGGATCCCAGAAACTACCTCGGGTTCGGCGATTTCGATTTTGTGCCCACGCGCATCATTGAGACCGCGGCAATGAAAACCGCCTCCGACGATTGGTTCACGGACTTCAAGCAAAACGGCTACGCCACCATTCCCACGGGCCGCTTGCCTGTCCGTACCGCCGCCGATGTCGATCTTCTGGTCTCGAAAATCCTCAGCTACGAACAAGGGGAGTTCTCTGGCTCTTGGAACACCCAGGCCTTGCTAATTGCCGACCAGAATGTCGACGCGAATTTCACCTCCGTCGTCACCACAGCGGCTGGAACTTTGCCCGCATCTTTGAATACGACTGAAATTTTTGCCGATGGCGCCGATCCGGCGACCGTCCATTCTCAAATTGTCTCGGCCCTCAACAACGGCGCCCTGCTGGTGGACTACAACGGCCACGGCGCGGAGCAGCAGTGGTCCTTCGCCAATATCTTCAATGACACGGATGCTCTCGCGCTCACCAACGGCGGCCGCCTCCCTGTGTACCTGCTCATGGATTGCTTGAACGGGTTGTTCCAGGACGTTTACGCCCAGAGCCTCGCCAAATCCCTGATCCTCTCTCCAAATGGCGGAGCCGTCGCGGTTTGGGCTTCGTCTGGCTTCACCAACGAGCCTCCTCAGGCTTCCATGAATTTGGCGTTCCTCCACCAATTCAGTGCCCATCCCGGCGAGCCACTGGGTCTTATGGTTCTCCGCGCTAAGGCCGGCACAACCGATAACGATGTTCGCCGAACCTGGATCCTGTTCGGAGATCCGGCGATGAGGCTCCACTTCACCCCCTCCGTTTCTGCTGCTGTTTCCAGGCCGGCCCCGGGTCCCGCGGTTCCGAAGACTCCGACGCAGGTCTGCCCTCGTGGGGTCGTTTGTGCAAGGGAGATTCAGTGACCATGAAAATCGCTCGCTTATTAAATGTCATTGCTCTGATTGTGTTTGCTTGTTTCGCTTCGCCTTTATTTGCGCAGACTTCCGAGCAGGCTCCGGCATTGGGCCTGGTGGCGAAGTCTGTGGGAGGACACATTGGCAATGCTGCCGCCACGGAAGGTTCCTCGATCTACTCGGGGGACTATATTTCCACGGAGGACAACGGCTCGCTTCTCATTCGCGTCGGCGCTCTCTCCTTGGAGCTCGACGGTTCCTCCAGCGCGCACATCTATCGCGCCCCTTACGGAGCGATTGTGGAACTGAATCGAGGGACAGCCATTTATTCGACACCCGGCGATCACCAGAATCTGGTCATCGTAGCTTCCGATGTCCGGGTCACGCCCGATCTGGCCACTCCAGACCTTGGCCGTGTCACCATCGATGACCCATGCAGAGTCACCGTATTTAGCCAGCGCGGGCAAGCCAACGTTCGGGTTGGTTCGGAATCCCGGGTCGTTGAGCAGGGCAAGGCCTATCGCGTCCGCGCCGAAAACGAAGTCAGTTATCGCGACTACCTCTCACCTGATGAGAGTGACTACCACAAGCATCACGAGCATCGTCCGTGTGCCCCGTTGGAAATGGCCAAGAACCGCGGGCCCATCGCCGCAGGCCAGAGTCGATTTCTATACGTTGCTTCAGGCGTAGTCGGCACGGCCACGGGCATCGCAATCTGGAGAGCGGTTGAAAGCCCCAACCGGCCCTGATTCCCCGCGTGTTTTGCCTCCAACAGGAAATGGCAGGTGCCGTCCGATTCGATGGCACCTGCCATTTTTCTTTCCAAACGAATTGGTGCAGGGTTGCAGCCGCGCGAATTAACCGTGGCTTCCCGTCAACTCCCGCACAATCGATCCGACGAAGTTCCGGGCATCGCCGAAGAGCATCAACGTCTTGTCCATGTAATACAACGGATTCTCGATTCCCGCGAACCCGGCGGCCATGCTTCGCTTGATCACCATCACGGTGTGCGCCTTATCCACGTCCAGGATCGGCATCCCGTAAATCGGACTGCCCTTGTCTTCCCGTGCAGCTGGATTCGTTACGTCATTCGCTCCAATGATCAGCGCCACGTCCGTCTGGGGAAAGTCGCCGTTGATGTCATCCATCTCCAGCAGTTTGTCGTAGGGAATATCGGCTTCGGCCAAGAGCACGTTCATGTGTCCCGGCATGCGTCCAGCCACGGGATGGATCCCGAATTTCACATCCACACCCTTTTTCGTCAACGCATCGTATAGTTCGCGTACCTTGTGCTGGGCCTGCGCGACGGCCATGCCGTACCCCGGCACGATCACCACTTTGCTCGCGGCTGCCAGGATCCCTGCCGCCTCTTCCGGTGAAGCGCTTCGCACCGGCCGGGCTTCCTGCGCTCCTGCAGCCGACTTCTGTTCCTGCCCAAACGCTCCGAACAACACGTTACTGAACGACCGGTTCATCGCCTTCGACATGTTCACCGAGAGAATAAAGCCCGAGGCTCCGTCCAGCGCGCCCGCGATGATCAACAATTTGCTTCCCAGTACGAATCCCATCGCGGCTGCCGACAAGCCGGCGTAGGAGTTCAAAAGCGAGATCACCGTCGGCATGTCCGCCCCGCCGATCGGAATAATCATCATCACCCCGAAGAACAACGGAATAATGATCATGAACGGAAACAGGTACATCTTCTCCGGGTGCATCACCAGGGTCGCCGCGATTCCAATTGCGATCGCCAGGATGCCCAGATTCACGAAATTCTGGCCTTTGTACGTAATGGGCCGCTGCGGTAAAACCTCCTGGAGTTTTCCCGCCGCCATCAAACTGCCGGTAAACGTCAGGGCGCCCAGGATCACTTCCAGCGAAAGCACGCCCATCATGAAGCCGGGGACATCCGGTGCACGCAGGTAAAACTCCGTGGTGCCAACCAGGGTCACGCACAGCGCCCCAAATGCGTGGCTTAGCGCAGTTCGCTGTGGCACCGCGGTCATGGCCACTTTTCCGAGCGGCACGCCGATGATCGTTCCCAGCACCAGTCCGATCGCCACCCACCGGTAGGTCAAACCGTGATGCATGAGGGTTCCCACGATGGCCAGGAGCATGCCTAGTTCGCCGGCCCAAACGCCACGTCGTGCGGTCGCCGGTGAGCTCAGCCATTTCAAGGAAAGAATGAAAAGCGCTGTTGCGATTAAGTAAGTGATTTCGATGATGTGTTCGCCCACAATCATGCCGTCACGGCTTTCTCGGCCCGCTGGTCTTGAACATCTTCAGCATGCGGTCCGTAATAATGAAGCCGCCAACAATGTTGCTCGTGGCCGCCACAATCGCGATCGTGCCTAAAATCGTTGCCAGGGTGCTCTTGCCCTCACCGACCAGGATGATTGCCCCCACCACCGCGATCGCGTCCAACGCGTTGGTCAGGGACATCAGCGGCGTGTGCAGCAGCGGCGAAACGCGGCGGATCACTTCAAATCCGATGAACGCCGCCAGCATGAATACGTATAATCCCGTCAGCAGATCCAGATTCATCAGGCCCCTCCTCCTGCTGGCGTCGATTGCAGCGCTGGTAGCGAGAAAAACTCTCTCACTCGCGCGCTCACCACTTCTCCGTCGTGGGTCACCAGCGTCTCCCGGATGATTTCGTCTTTCAGGTCCAACTGCAGCTTTCCTTCTTTGACCAGGTGCTGCAGAAACGCGCTCACATTTCGCGCATACAGCGCGCTCGCGTGATACGGCACTGTTGCCGCCAGGTTAAATTCCCCGATGATGGTCACTCCATGGGCCACCACGGTCTCATCGGGCTTGGTCAGCTCGCAATTCCCCCCGCGCTCTGCCGCCAGGTCCACAATCACCGAGCCCAGCGCCATTCGCTCCACCATTTCCTTCGTCACCAGTACCGGCGATTTTTTCCCCGGAATCACCGCAGCGGTGATCACCACGTCGCTTTCCGCCACGGTTTTTCCCAGCAGTTCCCGCTGTTTTTGGTAAAAGCTTTCGTCCTGGGCCTTGCCGTAGCCTCTCGCGTCCTGCGCGTCCTGGGCCTCGATGGGCAGTTCCACAAACCGTCCGCCCAGGCTTTGCACCTGCTCTTTCGCCGCTGGCCGCATGTCATACGCAGAAGCGACTGCTCCCAACCGCCGCGCTGTTGCGATCGCCTGCAAGCCCGCGACACCCGCACCGATGATCAACACGCGCGCCGGCGCAATCGTTCCTGCTGCCGTTGTCAACATCGGGAACATTCTCGGCAGGGTATCGGCCGCGAGCACCACGGCCCGATAACCGCAGATCGTCGCCATGGACGACAGAGCGTCCATGCTCTGCGCCCGCGTGGTTCGCGGCATCAGTTCCACCGAAAACGTGGTCACGCCGCGCTCGGCAAGCTCCCTCAGCGTACTCAACGTTCCGAGCGGGCGCAAAAATCCCAGCACCACCTGGCCCTTCCGCATTAACGCCAAGTCGGCATTTCCTGTCTTGTCATTGGCACCATGGCACAGAAATTGCACAATGATGTCTGCCGTCCGAAACAGGTCCGCCCGGCCTTCAACCAGCCGCGCACCCTTCTCTACGTATTCCGCGTCCGGGTAACCCGCTAATATCCCCGCTCCGGCCTCCACAACAACTTCGAGGCCGGCTTTCTTTAGGTTCGGAATCACCGCTGGCACAAGGCCCACGCGCCGTTCCTTCGGATAAATTTCCCTGGGCACACCTACGATCATGTACCCTCCTTCCTCAACCGCTTCCGCTGCATCTCAAAAGCTGCTTCGCCCTCGTGATTTACTGCTTGCGCGTGCCTGAAGCATTCGTACCGCTACCCGCGGCTGCCGCTGAATGCAGACGTTTTTTGGTCATACTCATCCGGAATCGAGGGCGGAGCGATTGCCCCTCGTGGAACAAGCAAGGCAGTTACACTGTTCGCGCTTTTTGCGCAGACAGCAGCGAATTGAAATTACCCGTGAATTTTATCCTTAATCTCCGGTACTTAACAAGGAGGCCTGCCGCTCCCTCTTACTTCAAGCCCTCATAAACGGCCTGAGCGTCCCTCAGCTTTTTCATGACGCCTTGCTTTTCCTCGGCGGAATTCCAGTCCGGATACTTGTCCGTGATTTCGATTGTCCGGTCGATCCACGCCATGAAATAGTCCGCATCTTCCTTCGAAAACGCCCGCTTGCCCGCGATCGTCACATAAACCGGGCTCGTCGTCGCGTAGGCGTAGTTGTCCATTACCGGATATTCCGCCTTGTCACTCCAGGCGCGCAGCACGCACCAGCCGCTGTCTCGTAATGGAATCGTCCCTGTCACATCCGCCGAATCCCGCACTCCTTCGAGCTTCAATGTTTGCGCTACTTTTCCGTTGCACACCACTTCGAGGTGATCGACGGGGACAATCGAACGCAATTTCGCGGTGAAGGGGACTGCATGCTGTGGGGCATCAAACTTTAATTCGCTGCCCACCATCTCTCCGCGCAGTTTAAATTCAAGCAATGGCCCGTTCGTCGCAAACGTTCTCCCTTGCCGGAGTTCATCCTTCCACATATCGATGCTGGCCGGCCAACTCGGCACCCATACATAGACGCGGTCTTGTCCCACTTGTCCGCGGATGGGGGCAGCATAATTCGCTGTTGCATCGGTCCCTCCGCCGGCCGGTAACTTGAATCCGAGGTTCAGCAGCTTGTACCACACCGCCGCTGTGGATTTATGGTCGCTGAAGCCTACAATTTCCATGTAATCCAGTTTCCCCAGCGCTACATCCACCGGCAATTCATCCGTGATTCGCTGCGCCGGCTGTGCGAATGGATCGGGCACCTCATCGAACGGGTGCACCGCTCCCACCAGAGCCCCTTGGGCGTGTGCCATGTCATACACATCCGCGTTCATCGGATACAAACTCGCCGCCGCCGTATTCGGATAACCCGCATATCCCGGCAGCAACAAATGATCCTTCAATCCTAAAACCCCCCGATGGCCCCAATAGCTGGTATGAAATTCCTGCCCCTGCACCATCCTCGCGTCAGGATCGAAATAATCCAGTTCGGATCCAGGTTGTCTGTTCCACAATCCAATGTCCGGATATCGCTGTTCCTTGTTGACCGTCAATTCATGGAAAATCTCGATCCCCTCTGCTTCGGCCATTCCCACTAACCTCTGCAGGTCATTCCGATAGCTCCCTCCATAATTCATATGCACGTGCAAGTCGGATGCGGTCCAATGCTCTCCGCCATTTGTATTAAAGCCTGTCGCTTCCAGCTTGACATCCACCCGTACAGGTTTTCGATCCGCAATTCCAACGGTCTTGCGGAACAACCTCTGTTCAAGACCTTGGCTTACCTCCACTGTGGCCTCTCCCAAAGGAACCTCCAGCTGAATCACTCGGTCGCCGTAGAAGTAATGTCGCTCGAAAGGGCGCTCTATTCTGTCGAAACCATCATCTGCAAAAATCCAGGCTTCGCGTCCAGCAAAGAAGCGGCCGGCCCCGTCAGTAACGGAGATTCTCGCGTTGGAAACGTCCGCATTTGCGTCCATGAAGATCCATAAAAGACCGTGCGGATGAAGATAAGCCAGACTGGCTAGATTATGCGGTGCGAATCCCCCCTGCTCGTCACTGTTGAGCCTTTTCCAGCCAATGTCCGTTGATCCATTACGGTTGCTTATGAAACCAATCGATTTTCCGTCCGGTGACCACCGAGCATTCGTCTCATCCCAATCCCCATAAGTCAGCGGAAATGCATCTCCGCCCTTCGCCGGCATCAACCACAAGTTGTGCCACTGTCTTCCCAAATACGAGCTATAAATCATCCGCGAACCATCCGGCGAAAAGTCCGGCCGCGCCTTCCAATTCGTCTCCTCGTAGTGAATCTCCCGCGCTTCCGCGCCCGGCTCCGCTTTCATGAGCCAGAATCCGCCAGTCCCGTGGATGTGCCCCTTGTTCGACACGAACAAAATTTCTTTGCCGTCTCGCGTCCACACCGGATTGATCTCCATGTCGTAGGCGCTGTAGTAGTAGCGGGGCAAGGAACTCTTCGTTTCTCCCGTTAACCGCACCACGTCGCTCAGGGCCCCATCCGCGATGTCGGCCATAAAAATGTGAAAGCGCTTGTTGTACTGCGTGGAAACCCAAGCGATCTTTTTCCCATCCGGCGACCACCGCGGTTCAACGTTCACCTCGCCACCATTTGTCAACTGCCGCGATTTTCCGCTTGCTACGTCCAACAGCCACAATTCCATCGCATCCTTTTGATACGAAACGTACACCACGCTCTTCCCATCCGGCGACCAATCCGGCTGGTAGTCGTATCCTGGTCCGTCCGTCAATTGCACCGCCTCTTTCGAATCTAATTTCTGCCGCCACAACGATCCCGCCATCGAATACACCAATTCCTTCGAGTCGGGTCCCCAGCTCAAGCTGCTTGGCCCGCTTGTGAGCTGTGGCAAATACAATTCCCGGTAGTAATAAGGATGTGGCTCATCAATCTGCGGCAGCACCGGCCGCCTCTGCGCGCTTGCTGGTATCGCCATTCCCGTCAGCAGCAAACAAACAAATCCAAATACTCGTTTCAATTTTTCCTCCGCACATCAGCATCCTATCTCAAAAAACGACAGGGCGCCTGAACCCAATGTAGGCGCCCCGTAGTCCACTTGCAGCAAGACGTGAACTGCTTTCTATCCTGCCTCCTGATATCTGATCGCTGATATCTGATATCCCGTAAGCCCGTTCTCCTATGCTAGCCCCACTTTGGTCAGAGGCATCTCGCGGTAGCGCTTCCCTGTCGCGGCAAAAATTGCGTTATAGATTGCCGGCGCCACTGGAGGCAATCCCGGTTCACCAATTCCCGCCGGCGGCGCTTCGCTTTCCACGATGTGCACATTCGTCTGCCGCGGCGCCACATTTATCCGGGCTACCTGGAAAGTGTCGAAGTTCGACTGGTCGATCACCCCGTTCGTTGCGGTGATCTCTCCATAAAACGCGATGCTCGTTCCCATCACCGCCGCGCCTTCCAATTGCTGCCGCACAATCGTTGGGTTGACGATCGTGCCCGCGTCCACCGCCGAATCCACGCGGTGAATGATCACCTGCCCGTCTTTCACTTCGGCTTGCACTACCGCCGCCACGTACGTCAGGAAGCTGCGGTGCACCGCCAGGCCCATCCCGAACCCATTCCCCGCCTTCTGTTTGCCCCATCCGGATTTTTCCGCCGCCAATTGCACCACGCGCCGGAAACGTGCCGTATCGATGGGGTACTGCTCGTAATCTCCGTCGTAGTTCGTGTAATCCTTGGGCAATTCCGCCTTCGGAACGATCCGGTCCGGCCCGAGCAGTGCGAGCACATACCCCACTGGATCTTTTCCCGCTGCATGCGCCAGTTCATCCACAAACGAGTGAACTCCGTAGGCATGATAAATATTCGCCACGGACCGCAGCCACCCTATTCGTGTATGAGCAGTCGCCGGCCCATTTTCCGCCCGGTGATTCGGCAGCGCGAACGGGACGTCGCTGAAGCCAAGGCCGATCTCTCCTGCGTCCGCATACTGTGCCGTGGCATCGAACGTGGACGCGATCGGCGGAAACACGCTGCGCTGTAGCCAAGCCGTCGGCTTGCCATCTGTTCCGAGCGACGCCTTGAAATACATCGCCGCGACCGAATGGAAGGCATCAACCTTGATGTCGTCCTCCCGGCTCCAGACCACTTTTACCGGTTTGCCGGTCTTCTTCGAAAGCACCGCCGCTTCCACTACAAAATCCGGAAACGATTTCCGCCCGAACGCTCCGCCCAGCAGCGTCACGTGCACGGTCACGTCTTCTTTCTTTGCGCCAACCGCTGCCGCAATCGCATCCTGCACGCCTTGCGGGCTCTGCGTTGGTGCCCACGCTTCCACTTTTCCGTCTCGATACACTGCCAGTGCTGCCGGCGGTTCCATGGCCGCATGTGCCATCATCGGCGCGTAATACATCGCTTCGACAATCTTTCCACCCTTTGCAAAAGCCTCGTCCACGTTGCCGTTTTCACGCACAACTTTGCAGGGCTTTCGCGCTGTCGCCTCCAGCTCCTTCCGGAACGCGTCGGAATTCCACTCACTGTGCTCGCTCTTTGTCCATTCCACCTTCAATTTTTTCTTGCCCTGGAATGCCGCGTACGTGTTCTCCGCAAGGACCGCCACTCCGCCGAGCGCCTGCATCGTGACCGGCGGTTTGAAAGCATCAATGGTCGCGGTCTGTTTCACCCCGGCCACTCTTAGCGCCGCGGCATCGTCCACGCTTTTCACCGCGCTTCCGTACACCGGCGGGTGCAGAACTGACGCGTACAACATCCCCTCCATGCGCGTGTCTTGGCCGTAAGTGGCCTTGCCCGAGCACATGTCCTTTAAGTCGTAGGTGGACGCGGGCTTCCCGATATAACGCCAATCTTTCCGCGCCTTCAGTTGCACGTCCTCTTTTTTCGGCACCGGCAGTTTCGCCGCCGCTGCCGCCAGTGCGCCGTAACCGAGCTTCTTCCCGCTCGCCTTGTGCACTACTGTGTTCAATTCTGTCGCGCACTCCTTTTCGGGCACTCCCCATGTCTGCGCCGCGGCTCTTACCAGCATTAATCGCGCGCTAGCTCCAGCCACACGCAGGATCTCGAAAAAGCTCACCACTGAGTGCGAACCGTCCGTATCCTGGTCTCCGTATTTCGCATCCCCGGTTGCCTGCACCACTTTCACACGGCTCCAGTCGGCGTCCAGTTCATCCGCCACAATCCGTGGCAAACCCGTGCGGTTTCCGCTCCCCATTTCCGACCGGTGACACACGATGTACACCGTTCCATCCGTATCCACCGCCAGATATACGTTTGGCTGCAGCGCAGCCTTTGTCATCGGGTCTTCGCCCGCACTCACCGTCGTGCCCAGGAGCCGTCCCGGCAGGAGCTGCGCGCCCAACACCAGCGCCCCCGTGCCTACCATTCCCTTCAGAAAACCACGTCGGCTTACATTCTCGATTTGGATCATTTTTTCACCTGGCGTCGCAATAGACGAAGTTGCCCCAATTCTCAATACCACCGCCCTCTATCCTACCTTCATTTGCAATGCTTGCAACCCCGCGCCTCTCATTTTGCTTTTTCTGAAACCAGCACCCGTTGCGTTGCTTCCGAACCTTGATGGAGAGTCGTTCGCGCGAATCCGGCGCTTGCAAACATCTTTTGATACTCCGCAAATGTGTAGGCGTCGCCCGCGTCAGTCCCCACCAGCATCAACAAACTGAATGCGGCATCTCTCGGCGGCGAAACCCGGTCTTCGTTCGGTATAAATTCCACCGTGACGGCTCTTCCGGTCGGCTTCAGGGCATCATGCACCCGCCGCATCAGTTCCACGCAAGTTTCTGGATCAAAATGGTGAAAGATATTTGTCAGCAGCGCCAGGTCGTAGCCCATCCCCAGTTCCGCTTGGAATGCGCTCCCCGGCCGAATGGTGTATCGTTTGGCCACGCCCGCCTTTTCCGCATTCTCTTTCGCCACTTCCAATACCGCCGGCCAATCCAACGCCGTGATTTCCGCCTTCGGATTTTGTTGCGCAATGGTGATTCCGTACATCCCGTGCCCCGCCGCGATATCGAGTACACGCCAAGGCTTACCCTCCTGCGCCCCCACAAGGCTGGCAATGAAAATTGCATTCGGAATCGCCAGCGGCGCCATTGACCGTGCGAACGACACCCACAACTCATCTTGCGGCTCCCGGTTATCCCCATTTCCACCTGCCGTGCCGCCGCGCCGGACCGCTTCCGTCAGCCGCGCCAGATTCTTCAGGTGGCGCTCGTTACCCAGGAATTCAATGATCGTCCCCATATAGGCGGGAGATCGCCGGCTTAGGAAAAGAGCGCCGTCGGCTCCCAATGTGTAGCGGCCCTCCTCCTTGTTGAGGAAGCCGAGAATTGTCATAAAATCGCACAAGATACGCATGCCCCGCTCCGAAGCTTTAACGCTTTGCGCAATTTGCTTGACCTCGTGGTTTCCGTCATCAATGGCGGTGAATAGGTCCAGTTCAATCGCGGACTTTAACGCCGTCGTGTGATGATGGGCGTTCAATACCTCGAAAATGTGTTCCGGAGTTGGCCCGGGGGAATGCGTGGAACTAGCCATGAGCGTGTGGCTCCTTTGCGGGATTCCTGGACCACACGACTATAAATGTTTTGCTTTTCCAAGCGCAAATTCATTGCACCACTGGCGTTCCCGCTGCCATACTGCTCTCCCGCGGTTCGGAAGGATTCTCGACATGAAGCGTGAAATTCATCGCTGGCACTCTCCCCGCCTGGGCCTCGATATGGGAGTTGTCGTTTATGGCCACTGGGGTCCGCCGCTTCTCGGTTTTCCCACCAGTGCTGGCGATGAGTGGGAACTCGAAGGCCAGGGCATGGTTGCCGCGGTCTCCGATTTTATTGATGCCGGCCGCATCAAGCTCTTCACTGTCAATTCGATCAACTGCCGCAGCTTTTACAACAAGGGCGCGCACCCCTTCCATCGCAGCTACGTCCAGTCCGTCTTCGATGGCTATCTTCGCGAAGAAGTCGTCCCCTTTATTTGGGACAACTGCCAATCTCAACTCGCCATCTCCACCATGGGCGCTTCTTTCGGCGCTTATCACGCAGCTAACAGCCTCTTCAAGCATCCCGATGTCTTCAAGCGCTGCTTCGCCATGTCCGGCGTTTATGACCTGAAAAATTTCATGGACGGCCAGTACGACAACAATTTTTACTTCAACAATCCCGTCGACTACCTCGCCAACCTCTCCGATCCCTGGTATTACGAGCAGCTCGCTTCCTGCGATATTCACCTGATTACCGGCACCGGACCCTGGGAGCACAGCGGCCCCACCTATCGACTTTCCGAGGTACTTTCCAGTAAGGGCATCCGCCATTCCGTGGACAACTGGGGCCCGGAAGGCGGTCACGACTGGCCCTTCTGGAAGCACCAGATGCGCGAGTATCTCTCCAAATTGTTCTAAGGCATTTCTCCTCTTTCCCCGGTAAGCAAAGGCCCTCCGCAGGCGGCAGACGGCTTGTGACGGCCGTCACGCAGGGGCGTGATTGCAGCTACAGACCAGCGTGACGCTTGCGGCCATCCTCTTAGCGAGGTCACCATGGCTCACGATGATCGCAGTCCTCTTGAGGTTCTAAAATTCGAACTCGAGTTTCTGGAGGCAGGCGGCTACGGCCGCTCTCCACACAATCCCCAAAGGCCGCCCTTCATTTTCGAGGACTCTCTTAGTTGTATAAACCTCGGTTGCAAAACAGACCGCGCTCCGTGCAGCGAGTGTCTGATGATGCAATTTGTTCCGCCGGCCAAGCGTTCGGAAGCAGTCCCTTGCAGGCACATTCCCATAAATGAAGCTGGAGAAACTGTTGAGTCGTTCTATCGCCATCGGACCCAATTGGAATTGGAAGAAGCCTTGGGCACCTGGCTGCGCTCGGCTATTAAGCGGCTCGAAGCGGAATCTTTGCAGCCATCCCAGCAGCGTCGTTAAAAAGAGTTTTTCGGGAATGGAACTAGGAGAGGCCGAGGTGCTCCATCTGGTAGCGGCCCTTTGCGATCACCTGATCTTCATCAATCCACACATCGCAATTCCGTGTCAGCACGTCCACGTGCGTCCGAGATTTCCAGTCGGCGTGCGTCTGACTGCCATAGGGGTCGCCAAACGCGATGTGTACGCCCGGAAATTTTTCGTCCTGCAATAAAATCCCAATCATCCGCGACAAACCCAGGTTCGTCCCGAATGCCAGTTCGCCTACGCGGTCGCTGTTCTCATCCGTGTGGCAATAATTCCAGAATTCTTCTTCCAGGTCCTTCCTCGGGCAATCGACACGCACAAGCCTTCCGCCCGCGATCTTCATCTCCAGCGGCGTGGCCTGCAGGTCTCCATATTTCCCGTTAAAGTAATCGCCCGCCGTGGCATCGCAGACAAACGTCCCGTCCACCGTGGCTGGAGTCGTAAACACTTCGCCCGCGGGCAAGTTCGACCAATACCTCGGGCTGATTAATCCGCTGGTCTTTACCCAATCCAGCTGCGGGTTAAAGTGCGCGTCAAACGACGTCCCCGCTTCGCTCTTCACCGTCAGCGTTTTCGCGTGCAGCATGCGCTCGCGCAGCCGGTCACTTAGCTCGTCGACCTTCCGGTAATCTGCGCGCATGCCCTGCTGCATGATTTCCGGCGTGACCCCTACCATGTGCGCATAGCGGATCTGCCGCCGCTCCACCACCCGCACGATCGCCATACGTGCAGTCAGCTCACCCGGCTGCGGTGTCATGCACAGCACGCCCACATCCGTCTTCTCCAGCGCCTCCAGCACAGCTTCCGGCGCGGCGCTCATCGGACGGGGCCCAAAATCTTCCAGCAGCAGCCCGGTGAATTTCGCTCCGCGTTCTTCCAGCGCGTGCTCGAGGCTGGCAGCCACGCTCCTGCTCAGCTCATCCGCGATTACCGTGACTCGCTCGCCGGCCCGCACTCCCAGACACACTTCCACGGCGTTCTTTGCGCCGGCTGTCAGCTCACGGGGTGCGTCTCCAAAGTACATCACTTTATTTTACCGGAACTGGGCTGTCTGCCAATTTCTTTGAGCCTATGCGTTGCCTGCGGATAAATGCCGTTCTGCTCGGATTGCTTCCACGCGAAACGAGGGGATCTGCCCGCCGCCGCTCGTCACGTTGGCCAGGCTGGTGCTGCTCAAGCGCGTCAGGTATCCCGCCACTTTTCCGCGGAACAGATACGGTGCGAAGTCCACCAGCATGTCTCGGAACTGTACCTTGTTTCCCTTGCCGATATGCGGGAACTCGCCGCGCCTCATCGGGATGCGCTCCTGCACGATCCAGCTCCCATGCACCTTCGCCAGTTTTCCACCCGGCAGCGCTTGCTCCATCGCGCGCTCCCATTCCTTTTTCTTCACTTCCCAGCCGAGCGTCACGCCCATTCCTCCATACTCGTCGCTGGGTTTCATCACCAGATTTTTCTGATTTTTGCGAATGTACTCCAGCAACTCGACAGGTTTACCGCTAATTTCCGTCTTGACGTCCGCGACCACCCGCGTCCAGGGCACATGGTGCTGAATCAGGTCGCGCTCCTCGGAGGAGAAAAACCGCGCGTTCTTTTCATCGGTCAGTACTGCAAAGAATGCCTTCACGTGCGGAATCTTGCACCGGAAGTTGTTCGCCACGCACACTGCCCCGGCCGCGTAGGCTTTCACCAGGGCTTCACATTCCACCGGCCTCGCGACGATGTCATTGATCAACACGCGCCTGTACAGCAGTTCAATTGTCTTTCCCTTCGCTACCAGCCGTTTTCCGTCGAATTCCAGTTCCCGCGGATCGGCCAGCACAACTGGAATTCCCATCCTTTCAAAACGCTCCTGCAAAATCTCAAATTCGCTCCACGTCGGTACCTCTTTCCAATCCACGATCGCCATTTGCGGCCGCTCTGATTTTCCGCCCCAATCCACATAGGTAGTTACGAGCGCATCCAGCAGCTTGGCCATCAGCGGATAGCTGTGCACTTCGAAGCGCTTGTTGAATTTCGCCATCATCGGCAGCCCGCTGAAAATGTCCGAAAGCGTTTCGGAATAGCCTGCCCCGGCGGGCGATTCTCCGTTGTATTCCGTGAATTTCAGCGATTCGGGCAGCAGGAACGCGTCCAGCCGTGAAGCTGTGCTCGCCGGCCCATAGCCCGTGGTCAACCGCACCAAGCGCTCTTCTTCCGGCCGCAGATGAAATTGTTCGAAAAGGGAAGTGTCTTCCATCGCCGTGCTGGTCAACCGTTCGGCGATTGCAGCAATCGTCTCCGCGACCTTTCGCACGCGCTCCTCATCTTGTGGAGAGAGGAACACCGGCCGCAGAAACGGGCAGTGTACACGCTTCCCAAACGTGAGTTTTGCTGCGCGCACTTGCTTGAGGAAGTTCGCTGGCAGTTGCGGAGACTTCTTCACCAGCGAGCGCAGCAATTCGTCCCAATAGGCAACGGGATCCAGGCGCCCGGTTGTTCGTCCTTTCCTGGTTTTCATCGGTGGGGTGTCGCGGATGGCGCGAAAACTGCCGTTAGCGCTCCTTGCGCAGTTCGCGGCGTGCCGGTGAATCCCGCTGCCGCACCGATCCCCAGCATCTCCTCCCAGCGGGGCCAGGTATTCGCGACGTTGCCATGCAACGCCCGATCGATCACCAGCCGCGACATCTTTTCGACCACCTGACCGAAATAAAATTCGGTGATTCGGTCGCGCTCGAAATCCGGCGCCGGGTTGAGGAAATCGATTGCGTACGGGATGCCGTCCTTGACCGCAAACTCGATGGTATTCATTTCGTAGCCCAGCGCCTGGTTGATGGTCTGCGCGTCTTTCACGACCCGCGCGCCCAGCTCCGCGCTTAAGTAATTGTGCTCCACCAGGTAGCGCCGCTCTTTCGGGTCGTAGGCCACCGGTAAAATATCCGTTTTCCCAAACGTGAAGCAACGCACATACTGTTCGAAATCGATGAACTCCTGCAGCGTCATGCAATACGGCGATGTCTGGTCGTACGCCTGCAGCAGTTCCTCCTCATTATTGATTTTATAGACGTGTTTCCACCCGCCGCCGGAAAAGGGCTTCAGGATGGCCGGTCGTCCCACGTAATCCAGCAGCGCCACCCAATCCATGGGATATTTCAGGTTCCGCAGCGACTCCGAATTAATGTCCACATCGGCGGGATAGCCCTTCTGCGGGAGCAACACCGTCTTCGGAATGGCAATCCCCAGCTTTGAAGCCATCGTGTAATTGAAATACTTGTCGTCCGCCGTCCACCAGAACGGATTGTTGATGACGTACGTTCCCTGCAGCACCGCATGCTTCAAATACCCGCGGTAATAATCCACTTCGTGCGAAATCCGGTCCACAATCACCCGGAATTCCGCTGCCTCCCCCATTTTCGTTCCGCCCAGCTTCACAAATTCCGCGGTTATGCCATCTTTCTTGCCCAGCTCATTCACCCGCGCCAAAAATGCCGGAGGAAAACTGAACTCCCGCCCGCACAACAGCCCCACTTTGCTCATGGTTTTCCTCCTTCTCCTGCCGCGCGCCAAATCGTTCTCAATGCACCGTGCCCGCCGAACTGGACTTCGCATCCATCGCGCTCGCGCGTGTTTCCATCACCAAGTGTCTCACCACATCCTTCATGTCGCCCGTTTGTTGATATACCCGCAGCTGCCGCTCCGCGCTTGTTCCTTCATTTAAAATGGTATGAATATATTCCACCGCACCGCGGCTTCCGAGGTCATCCAGCACGTCATCCACAATTTCCAATAGCTCAGGGATCAATTCCTTCATCGGCACTTCCGCTTCTTTCCCGAAATCGATCATCTTGCCTTCAATCCCGTAACGCGCCGCTCTCCATTTGTTCTCTTCAATCAGTACCCGGTGGTACCGGCGCCAGCCCATGTTGCTGGTATACAAGCGGTGCAGTTTCACGACAATCGCCTGGGTCAGCGCCGCGATCGCCACCGCTTCTTCCACTTTTGTAGCCGTGTCGAACATGCGGAACTCCAGCGTCCCGTACGTCGGGTGCGGCCGCACATCCCACCAGATTTTCTTTCCGTTATCGATGCAATTCAATTTAATCAATAGGTTGACGTAATTCTCGTACTGGCTCCACGAATCGAACGTTTCCGGTATGCCTGTCCTCGGAAACCGCCGGAACACCGTCGTGCGGAACGATTTTAATCCGGTATTTCTTCCCATCCAGAATGGAGAGCTCGTGGACAGCGCCAGAAGGTGTGGAACGAAATATCGCACCATGTTCATCATGTCGATGGTGGTCTGCCGGTCCGGCATGGCCACGTGGATATGCATCCCGAAAATCAGCAGGGAACGCGCGAGTTGCCCCATTTCTTCCACGATGTGCTGGTAACGCTCGCCCGGGGAAATCACCTGGTCAATCCAGCTGGAAAACGGATGTGTTCCGGCCGCAGCGACTTGCAGGCCCGTGCTTTCCGCCGCGGATACCAACTCGCTCCGCGTGCGGTGCATCTCCAGGCGCAATTCGCTGACGTTTTCGCAGATCTTCGTCCCCGTCTCCACGATCGACTGGTGCATCTCCTGCTTGACCTGGTCGCCCAGCCCGCGCGATGCCGCCGCCGACAGCAATTGCACCACGTGCGAGCGCAACTCCAACGTCTCTGGATCTATAATTTGGAATTCTTCTTCGACACCGAGGGTGAAGCGGTGAGCCATGAGCAGGCCCTCCGGATCGCGGGATCTGTGCTGGGGACTTCGGACCCAGTATCATACTCCCTCATCCCCCAAAACACACCCACTTCCACCTCTCCGCTGGCCCCGCTCTTTCGCGCATTCTAGCCCATCGATCGCGCGGTCAATTTGGTTCTGGACGATCACCCTCCACCCTTGGCAAACTCCCTCTCATGCAAATTACTCCTTTCCGCATTGAAGAATACTTTGGCGCGCACGAATTCTCCGCCAAGTACTTGCTCTCGTCTTCCGACGCCGAATCGCAGACCATTGAAGAGCTTCTCGCCCTCGAACCCGGCGCCCATGACGCTTTCCTGAAACACTGGTGCGGCTACACGGAATCTCCCGGCGCGCCCTGGCTCCGCGAAGTCCTCGCCACCATCTACCAACAAATTCATCCCGATCAGCTTATTGTTCTGTCCGCCGCCGAAGAAGCCATCTTCCTCTTCTACCACGCCCTTCTCACTCCCGACGATCACGCCATCGTTGAATCGCCTTGCTACGAAAGCGCGCTGACCCTGCCCAAAAGCACCGGCGCCGCAGTCAGTGTCTGGAGCCGAAAGCCCGAAAACGGTTGGGCCCACGATCTCTCCGCGCTCGAATCTCTCATTCGCCCGAACACTCGCGCCATCTACATCAACTCGCCCCACAACCCTACGGGCCTTCTCATGCCGCCCGAAATTTTCCGTGGTGTCTTCAATCTCGCTTCTCGCCACAACATTTACGTTTTCTCCGACGAAGTTTATCGCGAGCTCGAGCATGATCCCTCCATGCGTCTTCCCGCCGCCTGTGACCTCTACGACCGCGCTCTGAGTCTCAGCTCCGTCAGTAAAACCTACGGCCTTGCTGGCCTGCGCCTCGGCTGGCTGGCCTGCCGCGACTCTGCCATCCTCCAAAAAATCGTGTCCCTCAAGCACTACACCACCATCTGCGCCAGTGCACCCAGCGAATTCCTCACCGCCCTGGCCTTTCGTCATCGCCAAAAATTCATCGATCGTAATCTTCAGATTGTGCTCCGCAATCTGCGCCAACTCTCAGCCTTCTTCTCTCGCCACTCCAACCTCTTTGAATGGACCACTCCCAACGCCAGCACCATCGGCTTTGTCCGTTTTAAGCCGCAGAAGGATGTTCAGACTTTCTGTGATGAAGTCGTCCGCGACGCCAGTGTCCTTCTTCTCCCTGGCACGGTGTATGACGAACCGCGCCACATCCGATTCGGCTACGGCCGCCGCAACATGCCGGAAGCCCTCGCACAGCTGGAATCCTGGCTCGCTGCGCACCCTGCTCAATGAAAAAGGGCTATCGTTTCCGATAGCCCTTCTACAATTTCGCTGTTTTGTCTATGCCTTGAAGATTTTTCTATTGAGCTCCCATCGATCGTCGTGCCTGGAAACATTCCCTGCAGAACACGGGCCGACCCTGCGTCGGTCGGAAGGGGACGGTGGTTTCCTTGCCGCATTGCGAGCACGTGGTCTTCGTCTCGGCTCGCATCGCCCCCCCTCCTCCTCCAGATTCTGCACGTTTTGCCTTGCAGGCCTTGCACCGTTTGGGCTCGTTCTTAAACCCCTTGTCGGCAAAAAACATCTGTTCACCGGCAGTAAATACAAACTCGGCGCCACATTCCGAGCACTTCAGGACCTTATCGTGGAATTCCATTGCCCGCCCCCCTGGGCCCTTTCGGGCAGCGTGGCCGGGCTCGTCATTCACCATGGGCCTTGTCTGACAACTAGACCTGTACTGCGGGGTTACCGTGTACCGATCCCTTGGGCCGGCGGGCGAAGAACCTCAACGAACTCCCAACATCTCTGCCTGATAGGGGCCTGATCCCGGAAGTGCGGCGCCGAGCCGCGTCTCGAGCAGTTTTAATCCTGCTCGCGACGCTGCTTTTTGCGCAGTCGCTTCCGCGAAAGCGCTTCTTTTGCCCGGCGCTTCTCGCCGGGTTTCATGTAGAAGCTGTGCTTCTTGATCTCCTTGATGATGTCTTCCTGTTGCACCTTGCGCTTAAACCGCCTCAGTGCATTCTCAAGAGACTCACTCTCTTGAATAATGACCTCTGCCAATGAACTTCACCTCTATTCCGGTTCGGATTGGTTGCTTGCAGCGTCTGCAGCCTACAGCAGCACTGCCCCTGTTTACATTATCGCATGAGGTTGCTGGCTTCTTGTAGTCAATTCCCCCTCTGCAAGTCAAGCACTCTTTCTGCTTTTCCCCCACCCTCCGTTCGCATATTACCTTTATAATTACTCTTCACTTCGGTGCAACCATTGCCTCGCACCGTCGTGGCCGCATCTTTGTCTGCTTGCCTCTTGCCTCTGCTGGTACACTGGTTTGCTTCACACACCTGCCTCGGGAGCCGATCCTCATGCCCGATATGCGCGATGCCATTGCAGTCCTTCTTGCCGGAGGACAGGGCGAACGCCTCTGGCCTCTTACCCGCGATCGCGCCAAACCCGCTGTTCCCTTTGGCGCTCTCTATCGCATCATCGACATAACTCTTTCCAACTGTGTCAATTCCGGCCTGCGCCGCGTATTTACCCTCACGCAGTACAAGGCGCTCAGCCTATCCCGCCACATTCGTGCCGGCTGGTCTCCGCTCATGGGGCTCGGCGAATTCATCGAGGTCCTCCCGCCGCAGATGCGCGTTTCCCAGCAGTGGTATCAGGGCACGGCCGACGCCGTCTATCAGAACATCTATTCCATCGGCAGCGAGCGCTCCAAATTCGTCTTCATACTTTCCGGTGACCAGATCTACAAAATGAACTACGCCAAAATGCTTCAGCAGCACGCTGATTTCGGCGCCGACGTTACCGTCGCCACCATCGAAATTCCCGCTGCCGAAGCTGCCAAGCAGCTGGGCGTAATTGAGACCGACAAGAAGTGGCGCATTGTCGGCTTTGAGGAAAAGCCTCTCCATCCCAAGACCTCTCCGTACAAGCCAACGCACTGCAACGCCTCCATGGGCGTATACATTTTCAATACCCAACTCTTGATTCCCATCCTTCTTGCCGATTCCGAAGATCCGAAATCCTCTCACGATTTCGGCAAGGATATTCTTCCGCGCATCATTTCCAAGCATCGCGTCTACGCCTACAACTTCGTCGACGAGAACAGCAAGGAATCTCTCTACTGGCGTGATGTCGGGACCATCGACGCTTATTACGAAGCCAACATGGACCTGGTCAGCGTCTCTCCGGTTTTCAACCTTTACGACAAGCAGTGGCCCTTGCGCGGCTGGCAGCACCAGTATCCCCCCGCCAAATTTGTCTTCGCCGATGAAGACCGCATGGGAATTGCTCTCGATTCCATCGTCGCCGGCGGCTCCATCCTTTCGGGAGGCCGCGCGAAGAACTGCGTAATCGGCTATGACGTGCGCGTCAACAGCTATTGCGAAGTCTCCGACTCCATCCTGTATAACCACGTCAACGTCGGCCGTCATTCCAAGATTCGCCGTGCCATCATCGATCGCCACGTCAGCCTTCCCGAGCATACCGAAATCGGTTTTGATCTCGAAGCCGATCGCCGCCGGTTCCACGTGACCCCCTCCGGCATCGTCGTCGTGGTCCGCCAGGAGTCCCTCATCGAAGAGCCCGAATCCCAGTGAGGTAACGAATCATGCCTGCGCTCTTCTGGGAGGTCATAGGTGACGTCCTGAATTTCTTGGCTGGCGTTTCTGGCCTCTATTTGCTTTGTTTCTGGCCCATTTCGTCCAAAAACGATCACTCGGAGAACCCACAAGACTACTTCAAGCGGACGCTGAGTTACATTGCTATGGCAGTGCTTTCCTTGCGCGGCATGGTTTGGCTCGTACACCGCTACTTTTACCGATAGATAGCTCCGCCATCGTTCCTTGGACGCTGCTTGCACCCGACGTCTTACAAGTCACAATTCCCGTGTCCGCCGTCACGTGCCCCTCCTCACCCCTCTGCTACAATAATTGGTTCTAAATTACTCAGGAGACACCGCCATCATGTCCACCAAAATCACCCGCGTCCACGCCCGCCAGGTCCTTGACTCGCGCGGCAATCCCACTGTCGAAGCCGAGGTCACACTCGAATCCGGCGCTTTTGGCCGGGCCATCGTTCCCTCTGGCGCTTCGACCGGCGAACACGAAGCCCTGGAGCTCCGCGACGGCGACAAATCCAAATACCTGGGCAAGGGTGTTCTTAAAGCCGTCGCCAATGTCAATTCCGAAATCGCCAAATCCGTCCTCGGGTTAGACGGCGCCGACCAGCGCGCCCTCGACCATGCAATGATCAGCCTCGATGGCACTTCTACCAAATCTCGTTTGGGTGCTAATGCGATCCTCGCCGTCTCCATGGCCGCTGCGCGCGCCTCTGCAGTTGCCTTTAAGGAACCACTGTACAAGTACCTTGCGCACTATTCCTCGGACCACTCCGGCAATCTTCTTCCCGTCCCCATGATGAATATCCTCAATGGCGGCGCTCACGCCGACAGTTCCGTTGACTTCCAGGAATTCATGGCCATGCCGGTTGGCGCGCCCACGTTTAGCGAAGCCCTCCGTTGGGGCGTTGAAGTTTTCCATGCTCTCAAGTCTGCGCTGAAAAAGCACGGCTACTCCACATCCGTCGGTGATGAGGGCGGATTTGCACCGAGCTGTAAGTCCAACGAAGAGGCCATTCAGATCGTCCTCGAAGCCATCGTCGCTGCCGGCTATAAGCCCGGCGAACAGGTCGCGATTGCCCTTGACCCGGCCGCCAGTGAATTTTTCGACAAAGCCAGCGGCAAGTACCTCTTCAAGAAATCCGATAAATCCATGCACTCTTCCGTCGAACTGGCCGACTACTGGGCCAAGTGGGTGGAAAAATATCCCATCGTCTCCCTCGAAGACGGCATGGCCGAAGACGACTGGTCCGGCTGGAAAGCCCACACGCAATCCATCGGCTCA
>Ga0187803_10000197_pt1 | contig 25195 bp, 20 predicted proteins | sample NC_wetland_sal_i_2_FD_132425 | JGI IMG/M metagenome (GOLD analysis project Ga0187803, IMG submission 132425) | Wetland sediment microbial communities from Neuse River Estuary, North Carolina, USA - Control_3 | ecosystem: Environmental > Aquatic > Freshwater > Wetlands > Sediment | place: USA...
TCGTGGACTCCGTGACAGCTCACACACGTTGCCACATTCCTGTCACCTTCCTTCAACCGTTTTCCGTGCACGCTGGTGAAATATTCGCTGACCTGATCCACGCGCTGCGCGGGATTGTATTTCTTCATGAGGGCCGCGTTGCTGTGACATTTCCCGCAGATCTGAATGACGGCCATCCCTTTGGGCGTGCCAATGAATCCCCTGGCCCGGTTCATGGCGAGCTTTTCATCCAGCTGTGTGGAATCGCCTCCATGACAATCCACGCAGCCGAATCCCTTTGCCATATGGATATCGGTCGCCCATTTTTCCGGGGACACCTGGAGATTCCCCTCAAAAGCCCCGTGGCAATCAAGACAGGAATTCGGCTTGTTCTCTTCGAAGGTGGGCCCTGTCGTGAATAGAGCGAGAGCAAGGATTCCCCAAGGGGCCAGCCATCCAGTCCGCCTTATTTTTGAGGTCATGTCACACCCAGTACCCGAGGATGGATAAAACGATGATGTAGATAACAAAGAAAACCCCCACCCCTGTGAACAAACGTGTGCGCCGGTTCAAAGCGGGATTGCGATCGAGAAAAGGGACCAAGAAAAGATATAATCCACCCAGTCCGAAGGCGAGAATGCCTAGAACCTCTCCATCCATCCCCAGGATCTTGGCCGGAATAAATTTGAGGGTTTGAAACATGTAAACGAAGTACCACTCAGGCCGGATTCCTGCGGGAGCGGGAGCGAAGGGATCGGCTTTGTTCCCGAGTTCCCAGGGCATCAATGCGGCCAGCGCCGCTAACACGGCGATGGCCACATACCAACCGAGCAAGTCATGAAGGAAGAAATTGGGGAAAAAGGGCACATCTTTGAGCGGCTTCCTGCCGGACACGGCTTCCTTCTCGACGCCGAGAGGAACGCTCATGCCCAACCGCTGAACCAGTAACACGTGGACCGTCAGAATCAAGGTGACGATGCCCGGCAGGATGGCAATATGAAACCCGTAGAACCGTGAAAGCGTCGCTCCCGTGACGTCGTCGCCTCCACGGAGTAGGCGGACGAGAAATTTTCCGACGAACGGAACGACACCCGTGATCTCGGTCCCAACCTTGGTCGCGAAAAATGACAGCTCGTTCCAGGGAAGCAAATATCCTGAAAATCCAAAAGCGAGCACTAACAGGAAGAGGAACATGCCCGAAAGCCAGGTCAGTTCGCGAGGCTTGCGATAGGACTTCAGGAAGTAGACGCTAAAAAGATGAATGAACATTGTCGCGATCATCAGGTTGGCTGACCAACTGTGGATCGAGCGAATCAACCACCCGAATTTCACCTCGGTCATGATGAACTGAACACTCTCGTAGGCCTCCTCCGCACTGGGACGATAATACATTGTCAGCAGAATTCCGGTGCCTACTTGGACAAAAAACAGGAAGAGTGTCATTCCCCCAAAGTAGTACCAGACCGATTGGCGATGTTGGGGGACTGCTTTCTTGGACAGGAAATGAATCAGGCTTTGTAATTGTACCCGCTCGTCAATCCATCCATATATTGCCGCTGAGAGTCCATTTTTTCTAGCCATGATCATCCTTTCGAGACAACCACGTCTTCACCCCGGACATTGACCTTGAATCCCTCCAGAGGTCTGGGCGGCGGACCGCTGACGTTCCTGCCCGACAGGTCATAGACTCCATTGTGGCAAGCACACCAGATTTGGGAGGTTTCCTTCCTGTATTGAACGGTGCATTCCAGATGCGTACAAATCGCGGAAAAGGCGCGGAGCTCACCATCGGGAGTGCGAATCAGGATGCCGGGCTTGCTGCCAAATTTGAAAATCTCCCCCGAGTTGTTCTTTAGCGCGACACCCTTGGGAACCACCACGCTTGCCGTGGCCGGCTCGCCTACCTTGGGCGGCGTGAGGTAATTCAATATGGGGTAAAAGATCGCGACAATAGATGCCCCGATTGAGGTGGAGAGGAAAAAGGTGAGGAAAGAACGACGTTCAGGTGGGTTGGAAGAGGTTCCCTGTGTTTGTTGAGAGTTCAAGAAACGCCTCCAGGAGGATAAGGTCTCTCTTCAGTCAGCCATTAGTGATCAGCCAAAAGGGTGAAGCGTCGACTCTTGGCGCCATTGGAAGAGCAAATCAGACCCTTAAGCGTATTCTTCCAAGCGCACGTGTGGTGACGCCTTCGCCCGCTCTGAAAGGAACCCTTTGTTCGATGTCGTTCGCTGCCCGGTCATAGCGGACTGCTGCAAGCTGGTTACTGACGGCTGAATGCCAAACTCAAAGCCCTGTTAATAAATCGGGCAAAACCTTCGGGTTTGCTTCATCAGTGGCCAACAGATCATGACAGGTGGAGCAATCTTGAGGGATCTTCCTCCCATCCGCACTGATGTGGTTATCATCATGGCATCTCCAACAACCCGGGAAGTCCTGGTGGCCAATGTTGTTGGGATAGGTTCCCCAGGACACCCGCATTTCCGGAAATACATTTGTTGAATAGACCTGCTGGAGTGCGACGATCGATGTTTGAATGGCCGCCTGCTGCGTGGCGAAAACTTGAGGATAGTTGTTTCGATAGAAATTTTCAATAGCTGTTTTGATGGCCTCGCGGGCCGCTGGCTGGGACGGATAATCGCGGCTCAAGATCTCCAAAGCCTGCTTTTTTATGTAGGGGAGCGACGGATCTACCTTTTTCACGAGCAGGACCTCGTCAATCGCCGTACCGGGCATCTTGTAGATATGCGTGGGTCGATTGTGGCAGTCGATGCAGTCCATGGTTCGTACCGGCATCTTGGATAGTTCTTCCGCAGTCAGTTTTGAATCGGACGCAACAAAAGTAGTGACCTTTCCCTGTGGGTCAGTCAATTGCACCCATGGAATCTGCTGGCGCTGTTTGTCAGCGGGGATGTAAGTGATCTTGTTTTGGCTGTACATGTGCCACCAATGGATGCCGCCGGCGTTTCCACTTTCGAGATGTCCACCTCCCACCTTCATAATCAGGACCGTTTTCAAGGGGGTGTTTCTCTCATCCTCAGAAAACTTCGTCTTGACTAGGACTCGATTGCCGATAAACTTTTCCGGCCAATGGCACTGTTCGCAGGTCTCCCGCGATGGGCGCAGATTCTCAATGGGGGTGGGGATGGGGCGCGGGAACTTGTTAAAGGTGACAGCATAGACTTGGTAAGAGCCGGACAGCTTCGACTTTACAAACCAGGAGGCTCCAGGGCCGATATGGCAGTTCACGCACTCCACCCGAGAATGAGGAGATCTTTCATAGGCGGTGTATTCCGGGGTCATCACCGTGTGGCACGTTTGGCCACAGAACTCCGAAGAGTCCATGTGCTGCACGCCTTTGTAACTGACCACCGCGAGAATCAGGATGTTCGCAAGAGTAATGAACCCAAAAACGGAAATGACTTGACGCACACGTGCTTCGTTGAAATCGATTCGAGGAAACCGTTCAATTTCTACTTCACCTTCGACGATTTGCTGTCGCCTCTTTCTGCGTGCCAGGTGGATTCCGATGGGGATGACAATGAGGCCCGCAACGAAAATGCTCGGCAGCACGACAAACGCAATGATTCCCGCGTATGGATTGTGGAAGTAGCCGATCGTGTCCAACAAGAACATCATGATGATGAACACGGCCGTGACGGTGCAGGTGACGGCGCCCCACAAGCTCAACCAATGGCTCCCAATCGTGAGGAGGAAATGGAGAACTCCGAACCAAACCTTATGCAGGAATGAAGAATCAGGGTCTGGAGGATTAAGATCTAACATGGACTTATTAGTGCCTTCTTTGTGAAGAATTCCCTGGTCAACTCATACAAAGGCTAGGTTGAATCGGGTTACAGGAATCAGTGAAGACCCGGCAGCCAGGCAAATCCCAGTTGCCATTCTTTTTTATTTGTGGATACATTGCCAGATTGAATGAAGCTTCCTCAAGAAACCATAGTTCAGTGTGTCTGCAACTACAACACCAAACTCAGCATGGAGTTCGTGGACTGTAAGTTATTGATTCTTAATTCACTGGGATGAGCCTTATAGGATGCTCCGAGACACGAGTGTTGTGTTGCCATGATTCTATTGCAACGGAGTGTTGCATCTTCTACGTTGCACCTGGATGAGGATCGGGGCCATCCGAGGGATCCCTGTCGGATCAACGGGCCTGATTAAGGAGGGATGAACGATGGAAGGAGAGCGACAGCAGGAGGGAAGTGAATCTGTTGTTTTTATTTGGCCAGGCTCTCCTCCGTGCAGAGGGCTGATTGGAGGTGAGCGTCGATCACCCAACGAGGAGAGAGTGATGATACTCAGTACTGAGCCTGGCCAAAATTGAGAGCCCACTCTGGATACGGGCCCCCAGCAAATCGAGGATTACCCAAAACTTGAGCACGGAATCCATGTACCGGAACGGAAGACTCGTCTTGTGAGCGGCTCCATATGATCAACGGCGCGATCGGGCATAGCTCGGGTGAGGTTCGAACAACGGACTGCCTCCCAGTTCCCGGACTGGAGCGCTTTCCGATGCGGGCGCCTCCTCGGCGGAATCACTGAAGATCGGAAAGTACCGGACCGCCTTGGAAAAGATGACGAAGCCAAGCGAGACAATCATCACTGTGACCATGATTTCCAGGAAACTCGGAAAATAGGTGGTTTGTGATCCCCGCGTCATTCCCGTAATGGAGACATTCAGGCGGTTCATCACAAAACCCAGGATCACCATCACTGCTGATGCGAACAGGCCGAAGTTGTGGTACCGGACTCGACGAAACATCAACAAGATCATGGGGAGGATGATTCCCATAATGTTCTCAATCCAAAACAGAATGGCTTCCTGCGTCGGCTGAAAGAGATAGCCAAAGGCATGACGGGTATGGAGGTCCTGAATCTTCAAGACAAGCAACACGGCCAGCACCACAACGGCGATCTTGCCAAGATCGGCCAGCAGATCTATTTCCAGTTTCTTCTTAAAGGCGCGATTGCTGAGATACGATTCAAAAATGGTCATGCATAATCCAACCGCTACGGCTGAGACAAAGAAGAATATCGGAAGGATTGGGGAGTACCACAGCGGATGCAGCTTTGTCGGCATGATCAAATAGAGGGAGCCAAGGGAGGATTGATGCAATGTTGAAAGGATGACTCCCAGAATGACCAGGGGAATTGAAATGCGATGAATGATCTTCAGCGGTCTTTCGAGTTTGAACTTTTCAAAAACGATGGGACTGAACTCAAGAGCCAGAACCGTGGTGTACAGCATGACGCACCAGGCCACTTCGAACATGACGGAGTGAGGATTCCACATCACGAGCGCATGCCAGATCCGGTACGGGCGGCCCAAGTCGACCATCAGTGCGGTGATGACCAGCAGGTATCCCATGAATGCAGTCAGAATGGTGGGGCGAATGATCGGCCGGAAACGTTCGACATTGAAGATATAAACAGCGGCGCAAATGGTGAAGCCTCCTGCCGCCAGGCCGACCCCGCAAAGAATATCGAATCCGATCCACAACCCCCAGGGAAAGAGATCAGTCATGTGACTGACGGGACCCAGGCCTTCGGTATACCGGACAAACAGCGCGTAGACCCCGAAAATCATAAAAAGAGTGACCACCACTCTCCAGAAGGTCACCTTGGGAATGCGAAGACGGCTGAAGTTCATGTTTGTTTCCTTTCCTTCGTGGGCATTAAGTCTTCCGAGGATTCAGAGCCCGATCATTTGGGAAAAGTGAGATATCCACGGGGTTCTACTGTTTATTCGCTTTCGCCTTCTCTTCCGCCTCGGCTTTTATTACGTCCTGACGGCGGCTGGTAATCCACCAAATTCCAAAGAGCAGCGTGGCGCCGACGCCCACAAAATTCGGGATCTTTGAAAGGACATTCCAAGTGAGCATCGGGAGGGGCTCTTTCGGCAGATCAGTACGGAAACCGAGTTTTTCAAACGAAACGTCCGAAATGAAGAGAACACCGGTGCCGCCGACGTCGCTCAGCCCGTAGATCTGCTTGACGTACTTCCCGGGTTCCTGGCGGATCCGGTTCCAGGCCTCCTGGATCAACTCCTCACGTTCACCGAACTGGGTAGCCCCCGTCGGACAAGCCTCCGCGCACGCAGTCTGGAGTCCCTGGGCCACGCGGTCTTTGCACATGATGCACTTCCGCACACGCGGGAAAGCGCTCGTCCATTCGTAGCGCGGGATTTGAAATGGGCAGGCGGCCATGCAATATCGGCAACCAATGCACTTCGTCTCATCGTAGATCACCGGCCCATAGTTCGTCTTCTGCAAAGCTCCAACAGGACAAACCGAGACGCAGGTGGGCGTCTGGCAGTGCCTGCACATTTTGCGGACAAACCGGTCCCCGCGTTCCATCACTTTGGTGTAGGTCGTCGCCGTGAGATCGGTATCATTGTTCTCGGGAAGCTTGTTCTGTATCTTGCAGGCCGCTTCGCACGACCGGCAGCCGATGCATTTGGTAATATCGATGAGGAGTCCCTTGGGCATTTTAAGAAACCTCCGTCAGCAGTTCGCTCCGTTCCTGATCCAGAGCAAAGAACAGTTTTGAAAACTCATTGAGGACATGTGCTTCGCAGTTTGCGGCCCAGGAGCGGCCTAGGGCGAATTCTTTGGCCGAGATGGCCAGGCGTGCTTCCTTTTTCTCGCTCAGGAACTGATGCAGCCGATTTAATTCGTGCAATTCCCATTGCACTGCATCCTCACCGGAGAGCAGTTCGCGAACGCCCTGGGACACGTTCTCCGGGTTCATTTCGCATACCCAGCCTCCCTCAAAAGGGCTGGAGTGAATCAACGTCGGCGCCCCCGCCAGCTCAGCATTGATGTGGGTCACAATGCCATCGCTGGGGGCGGGAAGAAAGAGCTTGTGCTGTCCCACCCGGACCATGAAGAGCGGGTCCCCTTGCCGGATCATCTCCCCGATGCGTGGGAATTGAATGGCTTCGATACGGCCGAGGATTTTTTGAGCGAAATCATCCAGACCTACTCGAGCACGCTTCGGAGAGGAGAATTTGATCCAGGTGTGACCCCGATGGAAGAAATAGGTAGAAGGGACCGTAATCGTATCGGTCGAAAGCAATAGGGCTTCGTCTGGATGACCTTCGATTTCCGGGGGGCGAGATGGAGAGGCTCCCGAATCTGTGCGCCGGGCCTGAATTTTTTGAACTACATAATCGACGAAGAGGAAGGTGATGATTGTCAGGACCACGAAAATTGCGACCATGGGTTTTTCCTTTCTAAATTAACCTCTAAAGATCTATCCGCTATTGCTGGGATCCTCTATTCCGAGGGTGAAAGCACTTGCCATTTACCTTTCCTTGCGGGGCGTGATAACCTTCTCTGCAGCTTCGCCAGCCTTTCCCCGCACCCGTGACTTGATCTTCTGCCACGCGTTGGGAGCAATGTAAGAAATGATGAAACCGTAGAACAGGAGGACGCCAATGAGCAGGATGAATCGTCCACTGAGGATCACACTGAGAACGAATCCGATCATCCATGCAACGGCGCGCTCGTACCAGGGTACCGGCTGGCTGGCGGGATTCAGAGGCGTCGTTGCTGGGATAGTGGCCCGAACGCCACTCTGGTCATTCTCTTCCATTGTTCCGATCTGCAAGGAGGCATTAACAATGGCCATCACAATGAGAACCAGAGCCAAGCTCGCAATGAAAATCATCCAAAAATTTCTGATCGTCGTCCGGTCTGACATAGGTGCCTCATTTCTCTCCAATTCCCTCTACACGCTAATAAGGCTAGCAGGTCCCTAACCAAATCTCGGGTCGTGTCGGGGACCCATTGTAGGTATAGGGCAGTGAAAGACTTACTGGTATACTCTCCACGGGGCGGAAGAGTCCATTTATTGCCCGCCAGACATTATGTCGTATCCATTGAATTGAATTTTGAAGGCACGGACAAATTGTCTCGGGCGGGAGGGGCCTATATAAATTGGGTGTTTTATTGATCGGGGGGAGCTCTTGAAGACTGCGGCGCGGACTGAACATGGCAAGACAACGGAACCGTCAATACTGGAATCTTTTGATTTATGGCAGAGATTTGATAAAGTAGGGTCTTCTTCAGTCTCCGAATGGAAGCAGAGCAGGTTGCGCACCATGAGTTGATCTTGCAGCCCGCGCAGGTTCTTCAACCAAATAGAGATGCCTTTTCATCCTACTCGCATTTCAGTGTCGAGATCGCCCGGCTAGACAGTCCCGCCATCAAGTCCCGGCATAACGCTTTCGGGTTATTGAAGTGATCACAGAACGGAGGATTCTATTGTGATTGAAGTGGAACGCATATCAAAGAGGTATGGGACGAAGGATGCCGTCATCGATGTGTCTTTTGATGTGAAAGACGGCGAGATTCTTGGATTTCTAGGCCCGAATGCGGCTGGTAAGACAACCACGATGCGCATCCTGACCGGTTATATTCCTCCCACTTCGGGAACGGCGCGCATTGAAGGACTCGACATCCTGAAACAATCGCTGGCAACCCGGAGGCTGATTGGATACTTGCCAGAAAATCCCCCTTTATACGGGGAAATGACCGTGGAGAGTTACCTCCATTTTGTAGCAAGAATCAAAGGCATTTCATCAGCCGATCAGCATCGGAAGGTAGAGGAGATTCTGGTGAAGTGCCGTCTGGTGAATTCCTCCCCTGAACACACGGATTACCGCCACCGATTGATCAAGCATCTCTCCAAAGGCTATCGCCAGCGGGTCGGTCTGGCGCAGGCACTGATCCATGACCCCAAGATCTTGATCCTCGATGAACCGACCGTAGGGCTGGATCCGAAGCAGATCATTGAGGTCCGCGAGTTGATTAAGGGGCTGGCCGGTTCCCACACGGTGATCCTTTCCACCCACATTCTCCCGGAGGTTTCGATGACCTGTCATCGGGTGGTGATCATTAACAAAGGAAGGATTGTGGTGGAAGATTCGCCGGAGAATTTGACCCAACAACTGCGGGGAGGAGACCGCCTGGTGGTTGAGATGAAAGGCCCTCTCGAACCGGTGACGTCTCGCGTTCAGTCCCTTCCGGGCGTCCGCCAAATCACCTCAAAAGCGCACAGTGAGAGCGGTGCGCATGAACTGACTCTGGAGGTTTCCGGGGACCGGTCAATTCGAAATGCTATCGCTCGCGCGGTGATGGAGAATGGCGGGGAACTGTGGTCTCTGCGTCCGGTGTCCATGAGCCTGGAAGACATCTTCCTCGAACTGACCACCTCCGAGCAGGAGGTCGAAGGGGTGGAGAAAGAAGGGAAGGAGACGAAACAATGAAAAACGTCCGGGCGATTCTCCAGCGAGAGTTTTCGAATTACTTCGTGTCTCCCATTGCCTACGTGGTCATCACCATCTTCCTGCTGGTGATGGGCTTCTTTTTCTATTACATCCTTCGATTGTTCATACAGAACTCGCAGATGGCGGCGATGCAGTCGGCGCAGTTCGGCGGGATGATGCCATCGATTGATGTGCCCTCTCTGGTGGCGCGCAATTTCTTCGAAACACTCTCCACGGTTTTACTGTTCATGTTGCCGATGACGACCATGGGTTTGTTTGCTGAAGAAAAAAAGCAGGGGACCATCGAATTGTTAATGACTTCTCCCGTGACCAGCCTGCAGATTGTCGTCGGGAAATTCTCTGCCTCGTTGGCCTTTTTTCTGTCGATGCTTGCTCCCACCCTGCTTTACTTCCCGCTGATGCAGGTCTATAGCCAGCCCCACTTCCGGTGGGCGCCGGTGTTCAGCGGCTACCTCGGCGTCGTGCTGCTGGGAGGTTCACTCATCGCCCTGGGGGCCTTCATTTCAACATTGACTGAGAATCAGATCATCGCCTCGGTCAGCACGTTTGGCGTGTTCCTCATCCTCTGGGTGCTCGATTTTGCTACTCGATCGGGAGAGTCCAAATTGAGCGAAGCACTGAATTATCTTTCGGTGCTGAATCACTTTGATGACTTTTCCAAAGGGGTTGTGGATACCACGCACATTATTTTCTATCTGAGTTTCATGGCGTTTGCATTGTTCTTGACCCTGCGATCGTTCGAGTCATTGAGATGGAGGCAATAGCGCATGGCGAATCTTCTCGTTGTCAAACGATTGAGCAAACCTGCAGGGGCCCTGGGGGTATTGGTCCTGGCGCTTGGAGGGATCCTCTACTCGGCCCGTTCCGTCATGGATTGGGCTGTGTGGACGGCATGGGGCGTCGGTGCAGCGCTCTTGATCTTCCATTTAGTGTTTCACCATCGGGAACTCCGGGAGGGCTGGGGTCGGCGTTCCGCCCAGTATGGTGCGAACACCCTGGCAACGGTAGTGGTCTTCCTCGCGATTCTTGGCATGGTCAATTTTCTGGGCTCCCGGCATCACAAGCGATTCGATCTGACGTCAAACAAGGTGTTCAGTATTTCAGAACAGACTGTCAAGGTGCTTAAGAATCTCACCGCGGACGTCAAAGTGAATTACTTTGATCAGTCCGAGTCACAGGCGGTCAAGGATCTCATTCGCGAGTACCAAGGCCAGACCGCTCATATTAAGTATGAGTTTTTGGATGCCCAGAGAAACCTGGCCCAAGCCCGCCAATTCAACATCCGATCTGTGCCGACCCTTGTGGTGCTGTCGGGAACGAACCCCGACCAGAGACAGCTCGTTACGTCACCCGCTGAGGAAGAGTTGACCAATGCGATCGTCAAGCTCACTCACCGGAAGCAACGCATCATCTATTTTACTCAGGGACATGGGGAAGCCTCGATCGAGGGGACCAATGGGCAAGGATACTCGATGGGGAAGAAGGGTCTCGAGGATCAAGGGTACGAGGTCAAGCCCATCAATTTGGCACAATCCAAAGCAATTCCCGAAGATTGCTCCGTTCTCGTGATTGCCGGGCCAAAGTATTCTTTGCTCGCCCCTGAAGTCGATGCCATTGATCAGTATGTGGACGGCGGTGGCAAACTCCTGGTCCTCGCGGACCCGGACACGGACCCCGGTTTATCCAAAGAGTTCGAGAAATGGAAAATACAAGTGGACAAAGATGCCGTCGTGGATGCGAGTGGCATTGGGCAGCTCCTGGGGATGGGGCCGGCAGCGCCCATCGTGACCGACTATGAAAGTCAGCCCATCGTCAGTGATTTCGGCCAGACCATGACCATTTTCCCCCTGGCTCGATCAGTCCGTGTGGCCGACACGAAATCGGATTTTTCGGCCAGTGCTTTGTTCAAGACCTCACGGAATAGTTGGGGAGAGACGAATTTGAATGAACGACCCCTGAAATTTGACAAAGGCGTCGACCTCGACGGTCCGCTCTCCCTGGCAGTGGTCTCCACCAAGACCGTCTTTGCCACGAACAACAAACCCGCGCGCAGCAAAGAGGCCAGAGTCGAAGTGATTGGTAATTCGCGATTTGCCTCAAACGAATTTTTTCGACTGCAACGAAATGGTGATCTGTTCCTGAACTCAGTGAGTTGGCTGGCCGAAGATGAAGACCTGGTATCCATCCGGCCAAAGAACGTTGAGAGCCGGAGCGTGGAGTTATCAGCCTCGTCGGGTCAATTGCTATTTTGGTTCATCATCATTGTGCTTCCCGCCTCGGCACTCTTGACCGGAGCGATGGTGTGGATGCAGCGGAGGAAGTAGGAGGCACGAAATTCAAGTTCCCAGTGCTGGGTTTCGTGGGAGACGGAGAATCGTTCGAATTCAGAAATCCGGGCTGAGATTCGGCAGCATGAGAATCCTTTTGCCTTGGCAATGTGTTTGGGATGTACCATCCAGCCCGTGATTTGTGACTTCTCCTTGAAGCCGAGCACCGAAGACTTACGACCGAGCACTTTTCTCCAGACAGGGAATCTAGTCATGAAATGGCGCAATCTTTTAATTTGGATCATCGTCCTTGCAGGCTTGGGGGGCTTTGTTTACTTCTATGAATTCAAGGGTGAGGCAAAGCGCGAGGAGGCAAAGGCAAAATCGGAAAAACTCTTCGATGTGAAGGAACAGGATATTTCGACTCTTACGCTCCAGCGTGGCAGCGAAAAGACAACGATCGCTCTGCAGAACGGGCGGTGGATGATCGAATCTCCAGTCTCTGCCACTGCTGATCAGAGCGCCATCAACGATATTGTGAGGAACCTTCCTTCAACCCCTCGCACCCGCACATTGACTGGTTTGCAAGGTCTCTCGGGGTATGGACTACAACCCCCCAAGATTCACCTTGAGGCAAAGACCCGCGCGGGGGCATTACTGTCCCTGGATGTCGGCGAGAAGGATTTTTCAGGAAACGATGCCTATGCGAGAATTCCGCCTCGCGGGGATGTGATACTCATCCCTTCCTATCTGTCCTCGTCTTTTGATAAATCGTTATTCCAGCTTCGGGACCGCAAGATATTGGATTTCGAGCCTGAGAAGGTCACTCAAATTGATTTCGCTTCCAGGTCAGGTCATTTGACGGCGGAAAAATCGGGAACGGCATGGAAGCTCCTTCAGCCTGTCTCGGCGCGAGGCGATTCGATCGGGATTTCCACTTTTCTGGGCGATGTGTTCAGCTCCGAAGTTGCCGAGTTCGTCGACAAACCGGACGCGGATTTGAAGCAGTACGGGCTGGCCCCACCTGAAGGAATGCTGACCATTCGGGTAGGAGAGGGCACCCAAGGGAACTTGAGCAAACTTCTATTGGGGACAAAAACCGGTGATCGAATGTACGCGAAACTCGACAGCTCCCCTTCGCTTTTTGAGATCTCTGCCTCCACTGCTGAAAAGATCAGGCCCCTGTTGTTCAAACTACGTGATAAGCACATTGTCTCAGTAGATGTCAGTGACCTTCAGCATGCGATGATTCAGCTCGGGGCGGAAACGTACGAATTCGATCGACAGACCGCGAAGGAATCTCTGTGGAAGGTTGTCCTGCCGAAAAAGCTGGCCGGGAAAGAGGCGCGAGAATGGAAATTCTGGCTCCCCCTGGAGGGAATAACCGCTGAGGCGGTTCTCGATCCTCCTCAAAGCCAGTCCAAGGCCGCTCTCTTCACCGAGCCTTCCGTGAGGCTGACGCTGGTGGATCGGTCGAATCATCAAATTGAGATTCGATTCAGCAAGCCCGAGAAGGACTCCGTGTGGGTCCGCAATGGCAATTCCAGATCGATCTGCCGGGTGCCGAAAAAGGCTGTTGAAGATTGGACTTCTGGATTGAAAGACGTCGCGCAATAAGACGAACTGTAGAGTCAACGGGTGGTTTCCGTCTTTACTGAGAATCGGCGGCGGTATCAACTTCAGCGATTTCGTTTGAGTTTTCGGCGACAAGCCGGCGATGGATGGTCTTGCTGGCGATATTAAGCAGTTGAGCGGCCCGCTGCTTGTTCCCCTGGGTGTATTCAAGGATCGAATGGATGACCCGGTTCTCGATATCGTCCATGGAGGTTCCCACCGGGAAGGAGATTGTCAGGACGGGCGAGCGGTTTGATTCCATTTCGATGAGTGATTTTACTCCGGAGATTTCTTTGGGAAGGACTGCCGGAGCGATCACTTCACTCTCGGTCAAGACAACGGCCCGCTCAATGACATTTTCCAACCGTCTGACGTTTCCCGGCCACTCGTAGCCGGTCAGGGCGTTCAAGGCTGCTTCGGTGAGTCCGGTGACTTTCTTCGAGTTTTTGGTCGCATAGATCTTCAGGAAATGGTTGGACAGGATCGGGATCTCATCCGTACGCTCTCGCAACGGAGGAATCTTCAAGGCAATCACGTTGATCCGGTAGTAGAGATCCTCGCGGAAGTGCTTGGTCTTCACGTCTTGTTCGAGATCGTGGTGGGTGGCGGCAATGATGCGGACGTCCGCCTCGAGCGTTTCGGTGCCTCCCAGCCGCTCGTACGTGCCATCCTGCAATACACGCAAGAGCTTCACCTGGGTGGCGAGTGGCATATCGCCAATCTCGTCCAGAAAAAGTGTTCCCCCCCGCGCAAGATCAAACCGGCCTTCCTTGCGAGTGAAAGCCCCGGTAAAGGCCCCCTTTTCATATCCGAAGAGTTCGGCTTCCAACAGGGTTTCCGGCAGGGCGGCGCAATTGACCTTGACAATGGGCCGGCTGGCTCGCGCGCTTAAGTAATGAATCGTTTCGGCAACGATTTCTTTTCCGGTTCCACTTTCCCCTTGAATGAAAACGGTGGCAGAGCTGGGCGCCACTTGTTGAATCATTTTCTTCAGCCGCAGCATCTCCGGGGAACTGCCCACGAGTTTCCGGTTGATCGTTTGCTCGCTCAACTGTTCCTTGAGCAGGCGATTCTCTTTTTCCAGCTCGAATTTCTCCAGCGCCTTTTTAATGGTGTTTAGGATTTGAGCCTGCTTGAACGGCTTTGTCAGAAAATCATAGGCGCCATACTTCATGGCTTCCACCGCGGCTTCGATGGTGCCGTAGGCCGTGACAAGCAGGACCTCGACCTCCGGCCAGGTGCTCTTGATCTTTTTCAGGAGGTCAACCCCATTCCAGTCCGGGAGGACCATATCGACCACGGCCAGGTCAATCCGTTCTGTCTCAAGATAGTGTAGTCCCTGCGTCCCGTTTTCCGCCAACCGCACCTGGTACTCTTCCTGACGAAGCGTGCGGTGCAATGATTCCCGAATGGGTCTTTCGTCGTCGATAATCAACAATGTGGTGTCACGGTTAGGTTTCAGCATAAGGATCGGCTTTTCGAATCAGAGTTTACTCTTGAGCGTTCTTTTTGCTGGCCGCGCCGGTCGCGGTAATCCCGGTCGTCTCGGAAAGCAGGGTGGAGAGCTCCTGCGCCGATTTATCAAGGATGGCATGTGCAGCCGCCATGTTATGGACCCCTTTCGCTTTGGCCAAGTAGTCCAAGCGGGCCCGGGAAGCCTCCAGCCTGGCCTTATATGAGGCAACGCCAGTACCCTGGCGCTGCAAGCCATTCAGCGCCATAACATTCTCCTCGGTGAGCAGACGAACCTTCTCGCGCCCCTCCTGCAATTGCTTGCGCCACATCTCTAAATTCTTGGAGCCCTTGTTCTCATGGCAAACATCACAAGCCTTGCCAACCTCCTTGAGCGGTTCGGGCTTGGTGGGATCGTGGCAGTCCACGCAACCTACGACACCTGCCATGGCATCGGCCTTGGCAGTCACTCCCAATTGGGCCGGAAGTTTTCCACGGAAGAAGGCAGCCTGACGAGAATGACAGCGGGCACAATTGGCCTTTTCGCTCGGGTGATGGCAGGAGGCGCAGTCCGAGGGTCCCGCCAAGCTTAATTCTTTGTGGTGATTCTCCTTGTGGCAGGTGTCGCAGGGAAGTGAGGCCTTCTGCACATGGTAGGTGTGTGGAAAGTCCACACCCTGGAAGTTATAAGGTTCTTTACGCGGAATGAAGGTGTGACAGGATTCGCTGCAATAAGAGAATGCCCCCCTTGCAAAACCGGGTTGGATGGCCGCACCCGCAGGCTGGACCTTAAGCGCGCCAGCCAACTTTTTGAGTAACTCCGAGCTGGCTTGAACAACTTTGATAGCGTACTCAATGTTGTGCACGGGGTGACCCTGTTCCAGGAACCGGGCATTGAAATCCAGATCGGTCGCCAAATTACGGATTTCCGCTCTTGAGGGTTCACGAGCGGCCAGCTGCCTCCCATCATTCGAAAGACGTCGGGCTTCATCGGTGAGGATCCTGCCTTGGGCTTTCCAGCGTTCCACCATGGGGATGTAGCGAGCGTCATGGCACGCGGCGCATGCCTTGGGATCTGCACTTTTGTTCCCCTGGCTGAGGAAAGAGACTCCTCCTCGCACGATAACTTGGGTATGGCAACCCGTGCAGTTGATTTGCGCCGCAAACATACGACTGGGAGTGGCTGGAGCACCCTTTGCCCCCACACCCAGGTAAGTTTCCTTCGGCCCGGCATGCAAGTTTGGGTGGCAGGACTCACAGGAAACGTCCAGTACGGAAAGTATTTTGACGTTCCCGTGCCGGATGGGCTCATGACATTCCATGCAGCGGATTTGGTGTTCATCCACGTGGTGAGTGTGAATTGCTCTTGGGTTGGTGACCGCTTCGATTCGAGATACATGGCAACTGAAGCACTTGTCTCGGGCGACCTCGCCGGTTCCTTCATGGACCGCCACATGACATCGACTGCACTGCACGCCCGATCCCGCGTAGGCCTTCATATCAAAGACGAAGCCGGCATGTTTACTCATTCCCGTGGGGGCGCCATGGCACGATCCACACCAGGTTAGTGTCCCTTCCACGGGCTGTCCTTTGAAATGACAAAGATAACAAATGCGCACGTCTACAGAAACATGTCCAGCTTCGTTTGAAGCCCCATGGCAAGAGGCGCAATGGAGCCGGATGCCGCGACGGTCAACCCCCAGGTGCGGCTGGTGAGGAAAGGTGACAGTCAGGAATTTCACCGTGTTGCTCTTGGGCATCTCAGGGTGGCACCCGGACGAGGCGCACGCCTCGTCCGGCACGTACGCTCTCGGTCGAGGATTGTATGTTCCGGTCAGGTTCTTTACGAATTGAGCAAACATGGCACGCCGTTGAGTCGGGTGGCATTGGATGCAGGCGACCTTCTTGTGCGTTGAATTCTTCCATTGATCCACATAGGGCGTCATATAGTGACAATTGCTGCAGAAGGAGGAGCGCCGGGCAGTCACATCCACGAAGAACCAGCCCGAAAGGGTAAGCAATCCCAGGATGCCTACCGTTAGAAACAGGCGCAGGGTCCGACGGGTCATGAAGTCCTTCCTCCCTTCGGACCGGCATTCTTGCTCAGCGCCACGCTGCCGTCCGCACTACCATCAGGTTCTTGGCCAGGCCAGATGGGATCGACCTCAGCTTGATCCTGAGTTTCGAGCCATCGTTCGTAATCCAGAGGGTGTTCTTCCCGAAACTCTTCGAGAGGGATCCGTCCATGCCACCACGTCAGGCTTCCAGGGAACTTCTTCGGATTGAAGTGTACGTTGTAAAAGTGCCAGATGATGATGGCAAGAGTGGCCAGCAATCCTTCGTCGGAGTGGGCTTCTCGAGCGATGTCATAAGCAACCTTCCCGAACTGGTTGATGGCCTTCTCCATGAACCAGAGAATGTACCCTGAGGTGATCATGACCACCATGCCCCAGTAGACGGCCCAGTAATCGAATTTCTCGATGTAAGAGAAACGATCAAAGAGGGGACGGTCTTCTTTCAGTCCGAGAAAGTACCCGATTTGATGAAGGAAATTCTTTGCGTCCCGCAGGGTGGGCAGCAGCAGCCCGAAGTTCGTTCGGCCTTCCTCAAAGGCCATGCAATACCAGAGGTGATAGAGTCCGACAAGGGTGAGTCCAACGGCCCCGATACGGTGCAGGATGCGAGTGATATTCGGTCCTCCCAGCAAGTGGATGACAAACTCAGCGGCCGGCGCCTCGTGAAACTTGATCGGCAGTCCGGTGATAATCAGCACGATCGTGCATGTGAAGAGAATCATGTGCTGGAGGCGTTGGTTGAGGCTGAGTCGCTCCACCGATTCGTCAAGGAGTTCCTTGATCCTCCGTTTCTTCTCGGTGTGTTTTTGGAGCCTTTCCTCCTCTTCCAAAAAGAGGCGGATGACCCGCCGGCTTTCAAGGACCATTTCCTTCTCGAGGGAAGCCAAGAGCTCTTTTTTCAGCCGCTTCAGTTGGGGTTCGGAGAGCCCTTGTGGCAATTCCTTGAGGATGGATCCAGAAATGCTGCGGGACAAACGCGCCGCGGTCTCAGCGGTGTCTTCGCTCCCCCAAAAACCACTTTCCTGTTCACTCATGTTTTCTTCGCTCATTGAGACTTCTCCACGACTTCCGCCTCGTCATGTCGGGGAGCTTGCTTTCGATTCTTGACCCGGCGGTACAAATCCAAAAGGATGTGAATTAACAAGCCAATCAGTGTGGAGAGAGTCAGAATCTTGAAGCCAAGAGCTATCCAGTAAACAATTCCCGCGGATTTGTCTTTGGGGTTCAAGTGGATCCGCCCTTTGGCGAAATTGGCATTTGCACCGGGATGACACTTTCCGCAGGTATAAGGGATATTCCTGGAATTTACTGATGACCGTGGATCTTGTTCAGGGAAGATTTGGTGTGCCGTGTGGCACGAGGCACAATTGGCGGCTTTCAGCATTCCGAACTCGTTGGCAATTCCGTGGAAGGATTCCCGGTAGGTAGCCACCTGCTCTGCCTTCACACCGTATTTTTCCATGATGACAACCTTGGCGTGACACCGGGAGCAGGTGTTGACGATCGTTCCGGGATTCACGGTGGACGTCTTATCCTGGGGTTTGAGGATGTTATGCTCGCCGTGACAATCCGTACAAACCGGGGCGTCCTTCACACCTTTAGCCAGGGCTTGACCGTGCACAGACTCCTGGTATTGAGCGTAAATCTCTAAATGACATTCACCACAGGTCTGCGGGATGTTCCGGTGACTCACCTGGGAGCGGGAGTCGGAACCCGGTAAGATAAAGTGGTCTCCATGGCAATCCTGACAGACCGGAGCCTTCGGGTTTCCCTCGGCCAATGCTTTCCCATGCGCACTGTTTTTGTATTCGGCATACCGCTCCAGTTGGGGGGCTCCCACCTCGTTTCCCAGAAAGTGGCAGCGGCCGCAATTCACCTTTTCGGGTATCGATGGGTGGGGAACTTCTGTAACGTCGGCATGGCAATCAACACATTTCCGTTCTTTATGGATGGAGAGCCGCAAACGCATGGGATCGACGAACAGCTCCAACCTCTTGCCCGAGGGGAGGATTTTCTCAAAGCCCGGCTTTCCATGGCAGGTGAGGCAACGGATATCGTCCTGCGCGCGTGCGGGAACCGAACTGAGGAACCCGATGACTCCCCATAAAGCGAGACCGGCTTTCCATGCAACGGAGTGAGCTCGGGACCTGGTCATTCATCCTCCTTCGAGCGGCCCGTCCCCCCGCCAGCGGCATGCTGGCGTGCAAAGAGTTCCTTCGACATGGTCCCGGTCAGCCAGGCAGGATTCATGGGAAAGTTTCCCCCCGCCACGTGAACGTCATAGAGGTGCCACAGGATGAAGAGTACGAAAATGAATTGCGCTTCAGTGGCGTGAAGAACCAGCATGAAGTCCAGAATCCACTTTGGAAAAATATTCAAAGTCACGACGGGATTCCACAGAAGGGACCCCGAGATTCCCATTACGAGACAACCAATCAACACTCCCCAGTACTGAAGTTTTTGCATGGGAGTGAACCATTCATATTGAGGGGCCTCCCCGGTTCCCAGGATAGAAAACTTAAGCCCCTGCCAGGCCTGGCTGAAGTCGGAGAATCTTGGGACCACCTCATGGAAGTCGCGCTTGTGTCGGTCCGAGAACAGCAAACCAGTCAGATGCAATAGCCCCGCAATCAAAAGCCCCACTGCAGCGAAACGATGGACCAAATGGCGGCCCGGCAATCCCCCCATCAATCGAATCAGGAACTGGGCCCAGAACTGCTCGTGGTAGGCGAGAGCCAGCCCTGAGAGGATCAGGAGCAGGACGCAGAGGGCCATCAGACCGTGCTCCCACCTTTGCCACAGCGTGAGGCGGTCGATGCTCCCACTGGACCTTTGCGATGTCATGTCATCCACCTTTCCAGATCCCAGCATGGTCTTCATGGCGTCCCCCTTTTTCCGTGTGGGCCATTGTGAATCGGGGCTTTTCGATTCCGAAATGCGCCCAGTCGTTCGGCCAGGATGTGGAGGATGAAGCCCAATACCAGGATGGTGATGAAAGCAATGTAGAAGATACGAACGTACCAGGCTGACCGGACCCCTGTCGGACTTACATCGACGTGGATCTTGACCCCTGCGAACCCTTGCTTTACGCCCACATGACACCGGCCACACGTTTTCGGCAGATTGGCCGGACTGGTGCGGGAGGCAGGATCGGCGGATGCGAGAATGTCGTGGGCGCCATGACAGGAGGCGCAGGTTGCTGCGTTCGGATCACCCATCGCCAACGCCGTCGCATGAAAGCTGCTGTTAAAGGTTGAAACACGGTCCGTCGGGAGACCAAAGCTAGCCATGGTCTTCTTATCCGCGTGACAGCTGCCACATGTCGCGGCGATTGAGATCGGCGCGACCGGAGATCCGGCGGTCTCGGGGCCGCGGATTGAATGCTCGCCATGACAATCCGTGCACGTAGCGGCCTGACCATATCCTCTTTCCAGAGTTTTGGCATGAACGCTTAGTTTGTAGTGGGCGTATTCTTGCGAGTGACACCTCCGGCATAGTTCCGCAATTTGCAGTTTGAGGGCGGCATTGCTCACGCCGCGAATGCGTTGAATCAAATGAGTCCCGTGGCATCCAACACAAGCCGGAGCCCCCGGCCTCACGGCATGAGGACTCTTGCGCCATGCCGTGGATTCAGCCTCATGACAGGAATCACAGTCCACTGCCGGGAGCCTTTCGGAATGAGGGAGACCCTCGATCCCTGAATGACAATCGGTACAGGCGAGCCCTTCATGAACGGATCCCCTCAGGCTTTCTGGAGTGACTGTGCGGTCACCCCTGGAATGGCATGTCGCACAGTCCGTCGAGCTGAACCTATGCGCCGTGTCCACGGATGATCGGCCTTGCGAGCTTGCAAACAGGCCCGTCCATATCGCCAGGGTCAGCGCAATGACCCGGAGTGCCTTCCTCCGACGAATGGCGTACTCAAAGAACTGTTGAGCGGGTGTCAAATTCAACCTTTCATAATGGAACTTCAGCCAACTTCTGTTATGGTTTTGCTTCGGCATAGAGCCCGGCTTTCCGGAGATCATCCGTCACGCGAGGAAAATTCACCGTGAATGACGTTCCAATGCCCATTCGGCTTTGACAGGCGATGAAGGCGTGATGTTCCGTCACAACCCGGTGAACGTAGGAGAGACCCAGGCCCGTCCCATCGGGTTTTGTCGTGAAGAATGGTTCAAAGATGTGAGGCAACTTGTCCTCAGGGATCCCGGTTCCTTCATCTGAAACCTTGAGTTCCACATCGCTCTCAGTGTCCTTCACACCAAGCGTGATACTGCCCCCGGAGGGCATGGCCTCCGCCGAATTGCGGATGAGATTCGTAATAGCCTGCCACAGGAGGTTTTCATCCATCAGGATTCGGGCGGTGCATCGGTCTTCCGTTTCACAGGAGTGCTCCACCTTCAGCGAGATGTGCTTATCGCTCATTTCTTTTTCAAGAAAGGCAGCCAGGTTTTCCACCAGGTCAGTCAGTGAGCCCGGATGAAACTCCGGCTTGGGCAGGCGGGCAAATTTCAGGTAGTCCTCGATCAAGGCCGCCAGGCGTTCAATTTCGTTGGTGACCGAAGCGGTGACGTTTTCCAGGTCGTCCAGCAACGCATCGCCCAGCAGGACACCGCTCGACAATAACCGCTTCCGCATTTCCTTGTGGAGGTACTCGATGTTCAGTGAGATGGCCGACAGTGGTGTTTTGATCTGGTGAGCAATTTGTGACGTCATGCGGCCGATTCCCGCCAACTGCTCGGACTGCAGCAACTGTCGCTCCAGTTGAGCCCGGCGTTTGGTGAACCGGGCTTCCTCCTCGGCCTTGATACTGCGGGTGTGCATATTCAACACCAGAATGGCGCCGCCAATAATTATCGAAAAGAAAAAGGCCACCAGCAGCAGCGTGTTGCGGAAGCTGTCCCGCGTGAGCGCCGTGGCTTCCGAGTAGGGGATGGACACAGCGAGCGACCAGTGCTGGTTCCCCATCCGAATGGGAGTAAAAGCCACCAGGTCGCGATCCTTGTTCTTGAACCCGATCGATGCCGTTCCCGTGTCCCCGTGCACCATCCGTTGTTCGGTATTGAAATTAATGTGACACGAGAAGCACTCCTGCCGGCCTTGAAGAATCTGATGGCCCAGCATCTCGGGATGTCGGGGGTTGTACAGGAGCATCCCTTTCTGGTCGAGCATCCAGGCGTAATGAGTGGTCGTTGAATTCAGCGGGTCCAGATAAAGGGAGCTGAGGTTTCTCAATGGAACCGCGGCGCCCAGAGCCATCTTTAAATGACCCTCGGAATCAAGAATGGGTTCAAGGATCTCGAACATATATTCATGATTGCTGATCATGACGGGGGTACTGACGACATGGTCCCCGCGGAGCAGGGCAGTCATCAGAGGCCCGGTGATCTGGGGCAGGTACTTTCCCAGCTCAGGGTCATTGGACCGGAAGGCTTCCACTTGAAACTTGTCATTCAAAAGGTAAACGCCGGCGATACGGTAGGAGAGATCCAGGTAGAGGGTGTCGAGTGAATGCTCTGCCGGGGGCAGGATGGAAAATTTCGCCGCGAGGCTGATCGATTCCTTTTCCAGTCGTTTGTGAATGGTGTCGAAATAACCTTCCACCCCAGCAGCAGCAGTTTTCGCAATCAGCCATTGTTGCACGCCCGACTGGGCAGCGACTTTGATTTCGGTGTCCTTGTAGAATCGGTAAGACACGAAGACAAAGACTCCCAGGAGAAAAAGTACGAGTGCGAGCATGGTTTGTCGTTGTCGACTGCGGGATTGCATGGCGGCCCTAAAGGGATTCTCCTTTCAACACCCAGGCGAGGCTTCTTCGCAAAAGGGTAGTGGGCTCCATTGCGGATCCAAACGTCGGGCACTGGCAAAACATCGGGGTATCGGTCCGTGGAAACGAGTCCGCCGGAGGGCGGGTCGCATTTTGCCGAGCGCCGCCCCGGGCGTCAGGACGGCCGCTTAGGATGAAGTTTGAGCGATCTGTTGCGCCTCCGCCGCAGCTTCTTTGACTGCCTCCTTGCCTTCACGCTCCATCCGTTCCCACTCGATCGGGTGCTCTTCAATCATCTCTTCTTTTGTGATTTTGCCGGTCAACCACATCCAGCTCGAGGAGTAGGAGCCCGGTCGCATGAGCACCATGTACAGGTGCCAGACAATGATTGCGAGAGTGGCCAGCCACGCCTCGTAATAATGGATGACTTCAAAAATATCGAGCCCCCATTTGGGGATGTAGTGCAGCACAAATGTTTTGGCCCATAGGGCAAGGCCGGTTGCCGCCATGACGATGGTGCCCCACACCAGCGCCCAATACTCCATCTTCTCCACGTAACTAAAGCGATCGAATCGCGGGTGCTCATTGGTAAGTCCGAGGTTGTAACTGATCATTTGAGGCAAATCCCGGACGTCCTGAGGATGGGGGATCCATGCGCGAAGTTCTTGTCGGCCCCGCTGGGTGAAGAGAAGAAAATACAAATGATAGATTGAGAGGCCGATGAAAATCACGGCCGCGACTCGATGCAGGAGGCCCCGCACCGCCGCATTGCCGAGAAAAACCGTATGCACCCACTGGGCATCCGGAAACTTCAGGGCAAATCCGGTGACCACCAGCGTAAAGAAGCAAATCACCATGATGCCATGCTGAATACGGCCATTGAGATGGATCCGCTCGATGGTGGCCTTGCCGTGGAGAAGGTCCTCTCGCAGGCGCAGGCGCGCCCGCGCGAAATAGTCGATGGCATTGTGAATGACCATTCCCCCTACGACCAGGAAGATCAACCAGACATAAAATTGAGTGACGGCGCCAATCATTCGTCCGCCCAGCGGATCAACCTCCCCTTTCAGGAGATGGATCCGGCCCTTGGCAAAATTCTCGCTGGCTCCAGGGTGACATTGACCACAGGTCTGGGCGAGATTTGCCTTGTTCACGGTTGAACGCGGGTCGCTGGAGGGCAGGATGTGATGCACCCCATGGCAGCTGGCACAATTGGCGGTTTCGAGGGATCCGACCCTGCTTTCGAGGCCGTGATAGCTCGCAAAGTACGAAGAAACACGGTTCTCCGGAAGACCAAATTCAGAGGAAAGTTTTTCCCCGGCATGACATTGGCCACAGGTGGTGCGGGAGATGACTTGCGCCGCTACCGTCGACGCCGGATCGATATGGGATTTGATCGAATGAATCCCATGGCAGTCGACACACACGGGGGCACTAAAGACCCCCCGCTTTACGGCTTTGCCATGCACCGAATCAGCATAATCGGCATAAATGTTTTCATGGCACTTCTTGCAAGTCTCCGGAGTGTTCGTCTTGAAGATTGTGGATTTCGGGTTATTGGGCGGTAAGACGTCATGAGCGTTATGGCAGTCGGAACAGACCGCTGCTTTCTCTGATCCCGCCGCCACCGATTTTCCGTGCACGCTTTCCCGGTAGGCAAAATAGGGCTTTGATGTCTCGGCAATGGGGGATTCGATGACAAACCTCAGATTCCGGTGGCAAGTACCGCACAGCATCGGGACGTTGGTGTGATGGGTGGATGCCGCCGGATCACTCTTCGACAGAATGGCATGCGGACTGTGGCAGTCGGCGCAGGTGAACTCTTTCTTTCCATCTCCCGCGTCCGAAGGGGAGTGGATGATTTTGCCGGCGTGAACAGACAACGCAAACTTTTTCTGCTGATCGTCGTGACAGGAACCACAGTCGACTCGGGCCAGCACGGAAGGGTGGGGGATCTTCGTGGCATCCGAGTGACAATCAGTACAGCTGAGGAAGGAATGGACGCTTTTTTCGAAGACCTTCGAATTGACAAACAGATTTTTTCCAAGCGGGGACTGGAATCCCTCCATCGCATGACAACCAAGGCATTCGGAATTTTTGACTGCCGCGGGTGTCACGGATCGAAGCAGAAATATCATCAAGGCCAAGACAAGAACCTTGAAAGGGAAGGACTGAAGACTAAGTGAATTCAGAAAGCGGGTTTTCATGATCACATCCAGTTTGCCGAATAGATGCACGTCATCGACTCAAACCTGTTCCATAGAGTGGCCTCTCAGTCAATCTGCCTCCCGTGCCCTCAACTCACCGCTGAGGGTTCAAGGACACCGCATTGATCGATGGCTCCACATGAACCGTAACATCCACTTTTGGAACCACCGCGGCAATATGACGCTCGGTTTCATCCGCGACCACGTGAGATTCGTTCAGGGTCATTTCACCATCCACCGCAATCGTGACATCCACGAACATTTGGGTGCCTGAATCCCGGACGCGCAACTTGCGGACCTCGATGACTTGCGGCACAGAGGTCAAAGCTTTTCGGATACTCTCTTCCACACCGGCCGGCGCACGGTCCAGAAGCACATGGCTGGAACGCATGGCCAGTCGGACGGAGGCCACCATGACGAGGATAGAAACCCCCAGCGCGGCCAGCGGGTCAGCGATAGGGAAGCCCGCCTCGTGAAGAGAAGTCCAAAGATGACGACCAGCGAGCTGTAAATGTCGCTCTGAA
>Ga0187803_10000198_pt1 | contig 25181 bp, 24 predicted proteins | sample NC_wetland_sal_i_2_FD_132425 | JGI IMG/M metagenome (GOLD analysis project Ga0187803, IMG submission 132425) | Wetland sediment microbial communities from Neuse River Estuary, North Carolina, USA - Control_3 | ecosystem: Environmental > Aquatic > Freshwater > Wetlands > Sediment | place: USA...
CTGATTCCAGTCTGCGCCCTCGCCGGGCTTCGCGAGCCACCGAGAGGACACTAGTCACCAACCACTTGCCTCCGCCTTTTCCCCGACTTCCTCTTACTCTTATATATAATATACGTGTAATATCGACTCGGTCTTCTGCCTGGCCGCGCCGCTCGAAGAGGTACCGCCAGTAAGTCCTTTGGAAGTGGCAGCAATGAATCTCGCGCCGCCAAGTCGTTCGCGGTCCCCGCTTTCGCCTTGGAGATGCGGATCACATCCTTAGCCATGAAGAGTATAAACCGTGGTCTGCTGATGCTGTGGCTTCGTGCGTACGGGTAGTGTGTCCGTTTGCTCTGATCGACTTGAGGAAGGGCTCTCGTTTTCCGATGCTAGCGTGTCTTGAGGCAGTTGAGCACTCGCACAGACAGGATTGTCTGCGCTACCGGGGAAACTGATCCCCTCCCCGCGTGCGTGTCGTCATGGGACTGGTCTCGTGTGGTGGCTGGTGAGCCAAGAATCCCGGTTTTGGGAATTGCACGAAAAGGCGGGGAAGGTGGGTATTTGTGAAGTTCGAATCTAGTTTACATAAGACTGAATCGTCTATGTATATCGGTTTGATTCGGAAGAAAGCGAAAAAGCTATCTTGCTGAAGTTCAAGCTACTTCGTGCTCTTGCTTGTGGGGATTCTCCCCAAGAAGCGTGCCAGCGGCTAAGGCGGTGGCGAGTGGCTAGTGGCGAGTGGCGAGCGGGAGGAGAAAGGCGAAAATCGAAACTCGATCCGGAGGCTTCGGGACGAAAATCGGTAAAGGCGCAGGCCCCTCGACCGTCTCCGCGCATCGGAGTCCGGAAGTTTCCGGCGAGTTTTCGTTCTGCGTCACGCCTCGGTGGCGCCGGGGTGTTTTGGTCCCAATTCCCTGCTATTGTCAGGGCAGGATTGAATGAGCCCTGAAACCCAATCCGCCGTCGCCGCCGAACTCGACCAGATCCTCCATGCCGAGCATCCCGACCCATTCCACGTCCTTGGCCCGCACCTCGTCGAGAAGGACGGCAAGCCGCACGTCGCCATTCGCGCCTTCCTGCCGCACGCCGTTTCCGCCAACGTAGTGTTCCCCGGAGGCCGTATCCCGGCAACGATGTCGTGCATTCACCGAGAAGGCATCTACGAAGCGCTCCTTCCCGACACGTCGTTGCCCGCCGCCTACGAGTTTGCCGTCACCTTCGAAGACGGAGCGCAGGAATACGTCGAAGACCCCTACCGCTTCCCGCCCATTCTTTCCGAATTCGATCTGCACCTGCTCGGCGAGGGCACGCACTACCAGAAATACGAGAAGTTCGGCGCGCATGTCCGCACGATTGAAGGCGTTCGCGGGGTGAGCTTCGCCGTCTGGGCGCCCAATGCCCTTCGCGTGAGCGTGGTCGGCGACTTCAATCATTGGGACGGCCGCATGCACCCGATGCGGCTTCGCGGCGCTTCCGGATGCTGGGAGCTGTTCATTCCCGGGCTCGGCGAGGGCGCCATCTACAAATACGAAATCCGATCGCGGCTCGGCCCTATCCCATTCCTCAAATCCGATCCCTACGGATTTTTTGCCGAGGTGCGGCCGAACTCCGCTTCCGTAGTCGCCACTCTCGATAAACACAAATGGGCGGACGCCGACTGGATGCAGTCGCGCGACAAACAAAACTGGCTGGCCTCGCCCATGTCGATCTACGAATTGCATCTGGGCTCCTGGCGGCGCAAGCCGGGCGACGCAATGCTCAGCTACCGCGAACTGGCCGCCGAGCTGATTCCCTACGTCAAGCAGATGGGCTACACGCACATCGAGCTGCTGCCCGTGATGGAACATCCCTACGACGGCTCCTGGGGCTATCAGACGGTCGGCTACTACGCCGCCACCAGCCGCTACGGCCGGCCGGAAGACCTGATGGAACTCATTGACCGCTGCCACCAGGCTGGCATCGGCGTCTTCCTGGACTGGACTCCCGCGCATTTCCCGCGCGACGCGCACGGCCTGGCCGAGTTCGACGGCACCCATCTCTACGAGCATGCCGACCCGCGAAAGGGCGCGCATCCGGAGTGGGGCACGCTGGTCTTCAACTACGGCCGCAACGAAGTCCAGAACTTCCTGATCGCCAATGCCCTCTTCTGGCTCGAAAAATACCACCTGGACGGCCTTCGCGTGGACGCGGTCGCCTCCATGCTCTACCTGGACTACGCCCGCAGCGCCGGCCAGTGGCTGCCGAACCAGTACGGCGGCCGCGAAAACATTGAAGCCATCGACTTCCTGCGCCGCCTGAATGAAGCCGTGCACAAACACCACAAAGGCGCGTTGATGATGGCGGAAGAGTCCACCGAGTGGCCCCTGGTCACCAAACCTCCCTACCTGGGCGGCCTGGGCTTCAACCTCAAATGGAACATGGGCTGGATGAACGACACGCTCAAATATTTCCGCCAGGACCCCATCTACCGGAAGTTTCACCACAACCAGATCACCTTTTCGATGATGTACGCGTTCAGCGAAAACTTCCTGCTGCCCTTCAGCCACGACGAAGTGGTGCACATGAAGGGCTCGATGATCGGCAAAATGATGGGCGACGACTGGCAAAAGTTCGCCAACCTCCGCGCCCTCTACGCCTATCACTACGGCCATCCGGGCAAGAAGCTGCTGTTCATGGGCGGCGAGTTTGCCCAGTGGCGCGAGTGGGACGAAAAACGCAGCCTGCACTGGGACCTGCTCGCCTATGATCGCCACCATCAGATTCAGCGCCTCGTCCGCGACCTGAACGCCCTCTACCAGCGCGAGCCCTGCCTCTATGAAGTGGACTACGACTGGACTGGCTTCGAATGGATGGATTGCAACGACGGCGACAACAGCACCCTCAGCTTCGTCCGCCGGGCAAAGGACCCTTCGGACTGGATGCTGGTGGTCTGCAACTTCACCCCCATCGTGCGCCGGGGATATCGCGTCCCGGTCCCTGCGCCGGGTTTCTACGAGGAGATCCTGAACACGGACGCCAAGATTTATGGCGGGACCAACGTGGGGAACATGGGCGGCGTGGAGGCCGTTCCGGAGCAGTATTTGGGGAAACCGTGCTCGCTGCACCTGACCTTGCCCCCGCTGGCGGTCCTCTACTTCCGCTGCCGGACCCAGAGAGGAGAAAGTAAGGAAAAGGCCCCGGCAGGCGGGCCCGGCGGGCCAGAGCGCTCCTAGCGCCCCTTCCCTGCCCCTGCGATTTTTTTGAACCTGCCGTGGAACTTTCCTTCGGCTGCCTGCGTACGTCCAAACAGAGAGCACCTGAGGAGGTGGCCAATGCCCGGATCCCAAACGAAACGGACCGTAATAATCGCCGCGTTGGCGCTATTGGCAACGGCGCTGCTGCTGGCTGTCTTGCTGCGTGCCGCGCCCATTGCGCAGGCCGCGGGCCAGACCGCCGCGAAGACGGAAGCTCCGGCGAGCGCTGAGCGTTGGCTGCACGTCTCCGTGAACTGCAAGAACGAGGACGGAGAACGGGTCCGGGTGAATGTGCCCATCTCCCTGGCGCGTGTTGTGCTCGGTTCCATCCAGAAAGGCAAGCTGAACCACGGCGTCATCCACATCGACAACGCGCACGTGGACGACATCGACATCCGCGCCATCCTGAAAGCGGTCAAGACGTCTCAGGACGGCGAGTACGTGACCGTGGAAGGGCGCGACGCGAACGTGCAGGTGCGCAAGCAGGGCGGGATGCTCCTGATCCACGTGGTGGACAAGTCGGGCAAGCACATCCACATCGACAAGGCCAAGCCCGCTAGCCAGGAAAATGTGGATGTCAGGGTGCCTCTCGAGGTCGCCGATGCGCTGTTCTCCGGCGCGGCGGATGAACTGAATGTGTCCGCGGCGCTGGACGTGCTCGCGCGGCATGACCAGCTCGAGCTCGTTTCCGTGCAGGACTCGGAAAACACCGTACGCATCTGGATGGACACCAAGACCACGCAGGACTGACGGCGAACGGGGAGACGAATATGCCCATACCGCTGATGGGAAAAGTGCTGCTGGGAATGACCGTGGCCACCGCCGTGGTGATGAAGGACGGAATGATTGAAGTCAACGTGCAGGAAAAGCATGAGGGTGGTTCGCACGTTCACCTCTTTCTGCCGGCCACCGTGGCCACCTGGGGCGTGCAGCTTGCGCCTGAAGCGCGGCTCAAAGAACACCTGCGCCATCAACGCGAGAATCTGGCCATTGCCCGCGTGGCCCTGCGCGAGATGGAAAAACTGCCGGATGCGGTGCTCGTGGAAGTGGAGAGCCCGAAGGAGCATGTTCACGTGGCGATCCAGGGCGGCAATTTTGTCGTGGACGTGGACGATCCCGGAGACACGGTTCACGTCCGAATCCCGATTCGCGCCGCGAGAAAAGTCGTGCAAGACCTCGAAGGAGAATCACCGCCCGAAACCTAGGCGCGAAGCTCCACCAACGGCAGCGCCGCGGGATTACGGCGCGGGCTTCAGCAGGTGCTGCTTGGGGGGAATCCAGTAAACCTCCTGCTGCATGGATTCCTTTGGAAAACCGCGGCGCTTGAAAATTCCCAGACCGGCCTCGATCATTTCCGGATGACCGCAGAGGTAGATCGACGTATCCGCAGGGCCGCATTCCCACAGATCGGCGTACTTGCGGATTAAATCTTCGACGCGTCCCGTTTCTTTCTGCCAGGCAGGATCTTCCCAAGGACGGCTGACGGTGGGCACATACTTGAGCCAGGGAACTTCAGCGGCGTAGCGTTCGAGCTCCGCGTCGTACCCGAATTCCCACGAGCGGCTGGCTCCCTGAAGGATGAACAGTTGAAGCGGAGCGGGCATGTTGCCGTTCTTCCAGTCGCGATAGAGCGTGCGCACGTAGCTGACGAACGGAGCGATGCCCGTGACCGTGGCCAGCATCAGATGGCGTGGGCGGCCGCTCTTGAGGTCGAGCGTGAAGCGGCCTTTCATCGCCCGACGCATCAGGACGCTGTGGCCGTGGCGCAACTCGTAGAGCAGCGGAGTCAACTGGCCGCCGGGAACGAGTTCGATGAAGAATTCGATCTCCTTCTCGTAGGGGGAAGAGACGATGGAGTAGGCGCGCTCGACCCGCTTGCCCTTGTGGTCCACCGCCAGAGTTGCATACTGGCCGGCGACGAAGCTGCACTCGCCCGCGGGAGCGACGCGGACCATCCACAGATCCTTGGAGAAATCCTTCCGGTCGACGATTTCGGCCTCGAAGAACTTGTCAGGGGACTGGGTCATCTACACGTCTCCGTCTGCCGCCAATGCGGGAAACGTTCTGGTCCTCTATCCGATTCGAAAGCGCGGGCGCTGGATACGTCAGGGACGCTGCTGCTGTTGCTGCATCATCTGCATGGGATCGAAGGGCTTGACGGGCCCGGTGATCTTGGTCTTCGCGTCTGTGATCTGGCGGGAGAGAACCATGCTGGACTCCTTGCTTACGGACTTGACCAGCCCCCAGGGAGAAATCTTGTCGGAGATCCAGGCGTCCGTGCTGCCATCGGAGGCGCGGTAATGCTCGCAAGTGAAGGTGCCGGCGGGAACGGTGACGGTCTCCGTGCCGACGCGAACGATGGATTTATCGTTGCGGATATCGTGGGGCGCGGACTCGGCCATCTTCCCGCCCATCATGGGACTGTTCATGGGGAACTCGTAGGCTTGGCCGTTCATCATCATGATCATCCGCTTCGTGCCCGGATTCGGTCCTTCCATCACCATGAGCATCTTCATCGCCATGGGGCCGTTGTGCATGTCCTGGAAAGAGGTCTCGAGCCAGTAGCCGGTCTGGCCCTGGAAGTCTTCTTTGCCGACGACGGAGATTTCCATCGTCTGTACCTGTCCTCCGCGGCCTTGCATATCGTACGCGGCGCCCTGGCCGACGACGGGATGGAAGATGCCGTTCATGCCGGACATGCGCGGGCCGCCGAATTGCGCCCACACGGGAACGCCCAGACTCAACGCGGCCAAAACTGCCGCACACTTTCTTGCCACTCGCATCACATTCCTCCCTCTCGGGGTTTACCCGGAACCTCTGCTGCCGGATGGCCTGCCGCTGCCGGCGAACCAGCGAAACTCAATCCGCCCCACGGGGTTAACTCGGTGTGGTGCCGAGCGCGATGTCGTAGGCCTGAGGGTCAAACCCGATGATCACGCGCTTGCCGATGACCACAGTGGGCGTCGCCTGGCTCTTGAGATCTTCCACCAATTCGCGCACGTATTCAGGATTCGAGCGAATGTCGCGGATTTCGAGCTGCGCGCCTCGAGACACGAGAAACTCTCGCGCCACAGTGCAGGCGGGTCAGCCCGCCTGGGTGTAAAAGACCACGTGCGCCGGCATCGACCCTCCCGCAGAAATTCCTCGCACCACATGTCTATCAGAAAAATGAGGCGGGCGAAAGCACCCAGAATGGTCACTCAAAGGCCAGGGCCTCGACGGGGTCGAAGCCGGAGGCGCGCCAGGCGGGATAGAGGGCACCGAGCAGGGCTCCCAGAAAGGCCAAGCCGACGCTGGCGGCAAGCCAGTAGGGCGTGAGCAGAACGGCGAGGCCGGGCGACCAGACGCGGAGAAACGCGCGGGTTGCAAACGTGGCGGTGAGCCCGATGACCACGCCGATAGCCGCCATCACCGTGGATTCCGCCATGAACAGGCGCGCGATCTCGGCACGCGAGGCGCCCAGGGCTTTCAGGATGCCGATTTCGCGAGTGCGCTCGAGCACCATGGTGTGCATGGTGAGCAAAACCACCAGGAAGCTGATGGATACGCCGAGCAGAATCATGACGCGGAGAAACGGACGGATAGCGGGCAGGTTCGAAGAATTCATCAGCGTCAGATACTCCTGCATCGAACGCACGAGGTAATTCGGCAGCAGGCGGACGATCTCGAGGCGCGCAGCCTCCGTGTTTCCGGTGCTGCGGACGTAGAAAAGGGTGACGCGGTGCTCGGCGCCGGCGATCTCCTGAGCGGTCGGAAGGGGGATGAAGGAGCGCGCACCCTTGCCGTGGCGCACGATGCCGCACACGGTCATCGGGCGATTGAAGATGTCGAGTTTGTCGCCGACGTGAAGGTGGTGTCGCGCGGCATGGAGGTCGTCGACAATCACATCGTCGGGATTGGAAAACGGCTCACCGGCAACGTACACAAAGCCTTTGCTGAGGCCGTTGAAACTCTGGTAGTCAATGCCGTAAACGATGTCGAAGGTTTTGGGGTTGGCGATGACGAGAACGGGCGAAACTTCGTCCACTCCTGGTGCGTGCCGAAGGTTCTCGACCAGGGATTCGGAAAGAACCGCGTTGCCGAACTGGAAGAAGGGAGAGGCGTTCGGCGGCTGGACGATGATGTCTGCGCCAACGCCCTCCACGCGCTTTTGCCAGTCATTTACCCAGCCGAGGGTCATGCCCACGATGAGGAGGACGAAGGTCACCTGGAGCGAGACGCCGAGCACGCTGAGGGCGGTGCGGATGGGACGCGCGCGCAGGTTGTTCCACAGCAATTGCCGGTAGGTAGTGCCGTAGTAGGTCATGGCGTCCGGGTCGCGCATCGTGGTGAAACCAATGTAGCACGTCCCGCGGCGAAACCTTGCGGTGGAAGGAAGAGAGTTGCGGTGCGCGGCATGTAGATCGGGCGGCGCGGAGGGAACGGGAGCGAGCAAAGGGCAGGAGCGGAGTAAGGATGACAGCGCGACGATTTTTCCCGGCCTGCTAGAATGCAGAGCCATGGACGAAGCGCCAGGCACCGGCCGCGGCAGGATCCGGCGCGTGCTGGTCACAGGAATATCCGGCAACCTGGGGCGGCGGCTCGCGCCGCTGCTGGAAGGCTACGAAGTGATTTCCGCGGACCTCTTCCCTCCCCCGGTTGGTGTGCGCGCAGGCGAATTCCACGCCGTGGATCTGTCCACAGCGGAAGGCCGGGAAAAACTGGGGCGCATGGTGGTGGAATCGGGAGTGGACGCGGTGCTGCATCTGGCCTTCGTGGTGGATCAGGTGCGCAGCGGAATCCTGGATCGCGAACGGATGCGGCAGACAAACGTGGAGGGCACGCGGCGGGTGCTGGAATCGGTAGCAGATGCGAACCGCGGCGGCACGCGGGTGCGCCTGCTCGTTTATCTGTCGAGCGTCTCGGCGTACGGGACGGGCCAGCCGGGGATGATCCGGGAGGACGCGCCGCTCCTGGGCCACACGCTGCCCTACGCGATCGACAAACGCGAGACGGACCTGCTCTGCCAGCAGATGTTCGGGCAACTGGGCGGCGCGGCGATGTACATCCTTCGCCCGCATATCTACGCGGGAGCAGGAATTCAAAACTGGCTGATCGACGGAGTGTGCGGCCGTGCAAGCGGCCGTGGGTGGCTGGCGCGCTGGGCTCGGCGGCGAGGGTGGCACATTCCGGTGGCGCTGCCGCGAGGAGCAAACCTCGGAAACCGGATTCAACTGATTCATGCGGACGACGTGGCCCGCATTCTGGCCTGGACGCTCGAGAATTTCCGCGCTGGGACGCTGGAGATTTTCAATGTAGCGGGAGACGGAGCGATCACAATCGAAGAGAGCGTGCGGCTGTCTCAAACGGCGGTGGTGCGAGCGGGGGGCGAGCGAACCGTACGGATGTTGCTTCGCCTGTTTTATGGGCTGGGAATTTCAGCGGTTCCAGCGGAGGCGCTGCCGTACTATCTGGCGCCACCGACGATGGAGACGAGCCGGCTGCGCGCAGCACTCGGAAAAGATTTTGAGGAAGTTGTGCGGTATTCGACGCGAGCGGCGCTGGAAGAATCGCTCCGCGGGTGACGGGTCACGAGATTTCAACAATTGTGTTGAAAAGTTTGTGGAAAACGCGCGCGCAATGCCGCCAAACCACGACGGGAGAAGATTTTTTACGTTTTGCACTCGAATGCAGCAGCGGAACAAGGCGTCGCGAGCGGGCGCCTGGGCGATGCGGTTAAATTTTTCTGCGGATCAGTACCATTTGTGCGGCCTATCGAGATGAATCTTGAAGACTTGGCCGTCTTCGGTGAGGTCGTACCAGCGGCCATAGGTCTTCCAGCCTTCAGCGATAACCTGAATCAGGATTTTCCCTTTTGGAACGAGCGGAACTTTGACTTTGCCTTCTATCGAGGTCTTAACGTTCATCTCGATGAGCTTGTCGGATTTGATTTTGTGGGGCTCGTTGTAGCGGACGTAGACGCTGGCATTCTCGATGGGCTTCTCTTTTTCCCCTCCGGTCACCTCAATGCGAATCGTCACGATCTGTGGCGGCTGGGGTTTTGCGGGCTTATCGGAGGGAGACTGTGGGGGCCCATCCTGCGCCTGCCCAGCATGCGCGGCGGGCATGGAAGCCAAGCAGAGCAGTGCCGCGAGTGCGGCCGGAAGTATGCGAGCCAAAGATGAGAGTCTGCGGTGCATTACGACCCAATTATCTCATGGCCCGTCGTTTTCATCCTTGGTCCTGCGGATGAGCGCAGGAGTTCCGGGATTGTGCTTGTAGCCCATGCGGGTGAGCCGGCTGACGACCTCGTCATACTGCGAGGTGCTGACAACCGACTCATCGCGAGGCGGAAGCTTGGCAATGGCCTGGGAAATCGCGGCGAGACGGTCCTTCGTGAGGGGATGCGTGGAAACGAGACGGCGAAGGCCGGGCATGCGCGAATTTTCCTGGCTGGCGACGCGTTCGAACAGGGTGATGGCGGCGGTGGGGTCGTAGCCGGTGGCGCTCATGTATCGCAGCCCGACAGAGTCCGCCTCGCTCTCCGCGTTGCGGGTGAACTTCAACATCGTAAACGGATAGGCGAGGCTGACGCCTTCCGCAATGCCGAATGCGATGGGCCCGCCCATGAACAGAAGGGGAACGGAAAGCAGGGAGTACATCTGCTGCTTGGTCATTTGACGGGTGGCGTGGCGGCAGGCGATGTGAGCTACCTCGTGGGAGAGGATGGCGGCGAGCTCGGCTTCGGTGCGCGTCTCCTGGACCATGCCCACTGTAATGTAGACGAATCCTCCGGGGAGAGAGAATGAATCGGGAACGGAAGACTCGACCACGCGGAGGGTCACGGGAATCTCGATGTCCGAGTTGCGTGCGATGCGAGCGGTGAGGTCCTCGAGATAGCCCGTGATTTGCGGGTCGAAGAGCAACTGAACCTGCTGAATCATCTGGCCGTCGAGCTGCTTGCCCATCTCCATCTCGCGTTCGGGAGACCAGAAATCGATGCCGTTCTTCTTCCTGGTGCGTGAGTTGGGCGGCAAGATGGCGGCTGGAGTGGCGGAGGTCTCCGACGCGTTTTCCGATGACAGGGTGCCGGGCGGGAGGACGAGCGGAGATTCTCCCGCCGGTGCCGCCGGGGCAGGAGTGGAGGGCTGATGCGCGGGGGGAGTTTCCTTTTGATTGCTCTGAGGATCGGGGGGCTGCGAGGGCGAAGTTTGCGAGCCGGCGGGCGAGCCAATCCCCAGGCCTACAACGGCCAGCAACAGCATCCCCAACCGGAATGCTCTCACTGTCCCGCTCCGTTCGCACGCGAGGGGCGTGCCGCTCGATTGACGCCGCAGGCGCGCGTGAGCTACCTTACCACGCTTGCGCGCGCTACGCAGAGGAACTTCCCCGCTACTTTTATACCCAATCTTTTTATTCTGCAACGGGCACGGTACGCCTGACCGACGCAAGACCGAGGAGTCACGCGATGGGATTTTCAACCGACGCGATCCACACTGGGCAGGAGCCTGACGCTTCGACGGGCGCCATCGTTCCTCCCATCTACCAGACCTCTACCTACGTCCAGGAGAGCATCGGGCGGAACAAAGGGTACGACTACGCGCGCACGAACCATCCGAACCGGAAGGCGCTGGAGCGGTGCGTGGCGAAACTCGAGGGCGGACTAACGAGTTACGTTTTTTCCTCGGGGATGGCGGCGATTGACTCGGTGTTCCGCCTGCTGCGTCCAGGGGACCATGCCGTACTTTCGGAGGCGGTGTACGGAGGAGTGTACCGGCTGACGACCCAGTTGCTGGTGCAGTTCGGGATGGAATTCACGTTTGTGAATACGTCGTCGGTGGAGAAAGTGCGGGCGGCGCTGCGGCCGTCGACGAAAATGCTGTACGTGGAGACGCCGACGAATCCCACGATGATCGTAACGGATCTCGCGGCGATGGCGGGGATTGCACGGGAGAAAAAGCTGACGCTGGTGGTGGACAACACGTTTTTGAGCCCCTACCTGCAGCGGCCGATCGAGCACGGGGCGCACATCGTGGTGCACTCGATGACGAAATATCTGGGCGGCCACAGCGACCTGACGGCGGGCGCGGTGATCGTGACGCGGCAGGAGGATGCCGACCGGATTTATTTTGTACAGCGTTCGGCCGGGGCCGGGCTGGCGCCGATGGACTGTTTCCTGACCGCGCGAGGGATCAAAACGCTGGCGGTGAGGATGGAGCGGCACAACGCGAACGGGATGGCGCTGGCGAACTTTCTGGCGGGGCACCCAAAGGTGCAGCGCGTGCTGTATCCGGGGCTCGCGTCGCATCCGCAGCACGACCTGGCAAAACGGCAGCAGAAGGGTTTCGGCGCGATGATCAGCTTCGACGTGGGCTCGCTGGAGGCGGCGCGGCGCCTGCTGGAAAACGTGAAACTGTGCTCGCTGGCGGAAAGCCTGGGCGGAGTGGAGACGCTAATTTCAAATCCGGCGCTTATGACGCACGCGTCGATTCCTCCGGATGTGCGACGGAATATTGGCATCACGGATGGCCTGGTGCGGATTTCGGTAGGCATCGAGGACATGGAGGACCTAGTGGCCGACCTGGACCGTGCGCTCGCGAAAGTGTGATTGGGCGGCAAACGCATGCGACCCGTATGTTAGACTCGCCAACAGAGGTCAGCGGTGAAGCCCAAACGTAAATTCACGGTCGTAATCGAGCGAGATGAGGACGGGTATTTCGTCGCCATGGTCCCCGCGCTGCGCGGTTGTCACACCCAAGCAAAAACCCTGGACACACTGATGAAACGCGTGCGCGAGGTGATTGAGCTCTGCCTGGAGGAACAGGGCAGGCAAACCGCAACGCTCGAACTGGTCGGTATTCAGCAGATTGCAGTATGACGCGTCTCCCGCGGCCCAAAGGGAAAGAAATCGTCCGAGAGCTCGAAAAGGCCGGCTTTTAAATTGTGCCAACCCGTCGAAGCCATGTTGTGCTGAAGCATGCGGATGGAAGGACGACCACAGTTCCCGTCCACTCCCGCGAAACAATCGGGCCGGGGCTGCTCCGCTCAATTCTTCGTGATATTGAGATGACGGCGGAAGAACTGGGGCTCACTTCGTAGCGGCGGGAAAAATGACCGATCACAAAAACGCACAACCGTTTGTGCTGCCGCCGGGGCGGGGACGCGGGGGAAAATCGCTGCACGTGCTGGGCGATACGGTGACGCCGAAGATCACGTCGGAAGACACCGGCGGGCGTTATTGCGTGATGGAACTGGTGTCGCCCCCGGGCGGCGGGACGCCGATGCACGTGCATCACCGGGAAGACGAGAGTTTTTACGTGCTCGAAGGGGAATTCAGCGTGCATATCGGAGGGCACGTGCAGCGCGCGGCGGCGGGCAGCTTCGTGTTCGGGCCGCGGGAGATTCCGCATCGGTACGAGAATACCGGGCAGACTACGGGGCGGATGCTGGTGATCGCCGAGCCTGGCGGGCTGGACCGCATGTTTGAGGAATTCCAGAGCGCGGTGGTTACCGGGCGGCCGGACATGGACAAGATCGGGGAAATTTGCCGGCGGTACGAAATCGAATTTGTGACCTGAAGCCTGGCGTTGCGCGGCACTCCGCCCGGGGCGCAGGCTTCGGGCAACTTTCGGGAGGGCAGCATGAAGTCGGGAGCGAAACAGGCATTCGTTGTGGCCGCGCTGGCCGTGCTGGCGGCGGGGGCGCTGCTAGCCGCGGTTCCAGCGCGGCCCGGGACTCCGGCGCAGAGCTCCGCGACGGCGCAGAAAGACGCTCGGATGCGTGGAGCGTACCGGTTCGAGGACGGTGGCTGGATCTACGTGCATCTGGAAGGCACGCCGGAGCAGGTAGGATACCAGCACGGCTATCTACTCGCTCCGGAAATCGCAGACGCCCTCCGCGCGGTAACGCTGGACAGCACGCACCGGACGAAGCGCGACTGGAACTTCTACCGCGAGACGGCGCGAACCATTTTGTGGCCGCACATCGACCCGGAATACCAACAGGAACTCAGCGCCATCGCGGATGCGGTGGGCGCGCGAAACGTCGGCGGGCACCCGGTGGATGTTTGGGACATCGTGGCGCTGAACGCGTTTGAAGAGGTGCCGGATTACTACGTGCCGGTGCTGAACGCGAAGGAGGGCCGGCCGAATCCGCCGATGGCGACGGCGCCGGGGAATTGCAGCGCGTTTGTGGCCACGGGGAGCTACACGAAGGACCACCGGATCGTGATGGCGCACAACAACTGGACGAGCTATTGGGCGGGGCAGAGGTGGCGGATCATTTTCGACATCGTTCCGGCGGCCGGCCACCGCATCCTGATGGACGGATTTCCCGGTGTAATCACGAGCGACGACGATTTTGGAGTGAACGACGCGGGAATCATGGTAACGGAGACGACGATCTCGGGGTTCAAAGGCTTCGACGTGAACGGGAAGCCGGAATTCGCACGCTCGCGGAAAGCGATGCAGTACGCGGAGTCGATCGACGACTACGCGCGCATCATGCTGGACGGAAACAACGGCGGATATGCAAATGACTGGCTGATCGGCGACAACAAAACAGGCGAGATCGCGCAGCTCGAGCTGGGGCTGAAGCATCACCGGCTGTGGCGGACGAAGGACGGCCACTTTGTGGGGTCGAATTTCCCGAGCGATCCGCAGGTGATGCGGGAGGAAACCAAGTTCAACCCGAAAGACGCGGCGAGCTCGCCGAACGCGCGGCACACGCGCTGGGTCGAACTGATGGCGGAATACAAGGGGCGGATCGGGGTGGACGAGGCCGCGCAGTTCCTGAGCGACCATTACGACCCGGTGCTGAAACGCGAAATGCCGACGGAGCGCACACTGTGCGGGCATGTGGACACGAGGCCGCACGGGATTCCGGAATGGAAGTGGAGCCGGTACTATCCCGGCGGCGCAGTGCAGGGAAAAGCGATGGATTCGACGATGGCGGCGGCGATGACGATGCGGGCGCGGATCGGGCACCCGTGCGGAGCGGATTTTGCGAGCCTGCCATTCCTGGCGGCGCACAAAGATTACAAATGGCAGGCGCCGATTCTGGGAGATATGAAGGCCGGGCCGTGGACGACGTTCCAGGCGGGGCAGAAAGCGGCGCAGCCATAGCGCGGACGCCCTGCCAATTGGGGCACGACGATGTCGTGCCCCTACGAGTGAACGCGACGCGCGCGCGGGCGGCGCGGACCGGCTTTTTTCTCCGGCCGCACGCTTTCGTCCAGCCAGGCGAGATAGCGGCGGGAGCCCTGCGCAACAGGTACCGCGATAATTTCGGGCGTGTCGTAGCTATGCAGGCGTTTGACGGCGGCCTCCAGTGCTGCCAGGCGGGCGCGGCGCGTTTTGATCAGCAGCAGGTGTTCCATCGCTGTCTCGACTCTTCCCTTCCAGCGATAGACGGAGCGCACCGGGGACTCGAGGATGTTGACGCAGGCAGCCAGGCGCTCGACGACGAGAGCGCGGGCGATGCGCGAGGCTTCCTCCTCGCTGGAGCAGGTGACGAAGACGACGCGTTTGTCGGTCATGGCCGGTTCACCCCCTGAGAAAAGCCCACGGTCACAAATGCGCTGACCGTGGCTAGCAAAGCACGAAAGGCCAAGAGCGCGTTGCGTGCCGCCACGGCGGACATAGAATACGAGGCGGTGGGGACTGCTCCAATCAAATTCGGCACGTCGGGATGGCGCGCGGTCATTGCCGACCAATTCACCTTCTCCAACGTACGGCTGGCCACGGCGGCTGTGGCCGACCACGTACTGTCGCACACAAAAAATCCAACGCTGATGGTGGGATGCGATCCGCGGTTTGATTCGGAGGCGTTTGCGGCGGAGGCGGCGGGGGTGCTGAGCGCGCGCGGGGTGCGCGTGTTGCTGTGCGAGGGCTTTACGCCCACTCCGGCGATTGCATGCGAAATTCTGAGGCGGCAGGTGGACGGTGCGATTAACTTCACAGCCAGCCACAATCCGGCGGAATATCACGGGCTGAAGTTTTCGGGCGCAGATGGCGCTCCGGCGATGCCGGAAGTGACGCGGGACATTGAAGCGCGTGCGGCGCGGATGGGGCCGGTGCCGGCGGTGGATACGCACCGGCCGGGCGCGGCGAACGGGGTCGAACGGGTGCAATGCCGCGAGCCGTATCTGGCGCGGCTGCGACGGCTGGTGCGGTTTTCACAGCTGCGGAAGGCGAACCGGTCGTTTGTGTACGACGCGCTGCACGGCTGCGGGGCCGGATACCTGGACTACGTGCTGAAAGAAGAGGGAGTGCAGGTCACGGCGATTCGCACGGAACGCGATGTGCTGTTCGACGGGACGGGCCCGGACGTGAGCGCGGAAAATCTGCGTCCGCTGTCGGAAGCGGTGCGGCAGCAGAGCGAAGGCGGGGCGACGGGACTGGCGACGGACGGGGACGCGGACCGGTTTGGGATTGTGGATTCGGACGGCAGTTTCGTCTCGCCGAACCACATTCTGGGGCTGGTGTACGACTATCTGGTGGAAACGCACGGATGGAAGCTGGGCGTGGCGCGAAGCGTGGCGACCTCGCATCTGCTGGACGCGGTGGCGCGCCTCCACGGGCTGCCCGTGTATGAGACGCCGGTGGGATTCAAATATATCGGCGAATATCTGAAGCAGGGGAAAATCGCACTGGGCGGAGAGGAGAGCGCGGGCCTGACGGTGAACGGACACGTGCCGGAGAAAGACGGGATTCTGGCGTGCCTGCTGGTGGCGGAGATGACGGCGGTGCGGCGGGAGCCGGTTGGCGAGCAGTTGCGTGCGCTATTCGGAAAGGTGGGCGCGGAGTTCTGGCCGATCCGGGAGAACCTGCACCTGACGCAGGAGGCGCAGGCGCGAACGCTCGAACGGCTACGCGCGGACCCGCGCGAATTCGGCGGGCGGCCGGTGGCACGGTTGGACCGCACAGACGGATTGAAGATGGGGTTCGCGGACGGGTCCTGGATCCTGATGCGCGCGTCGGGAACGGAGCCCATCCTGCGGGTGTACACGGAAGCGGGAACGATGGAGGCGTCGCGGCAGTTGCTGGCTGCGGCGGAACGTTGGATCGAATCATGAGACGGCGAGCGGCAAAACGCGAATCGCAGTGGCGGGGATGGCTGCGGCGCGCGGGAGTGTATGCGGGCGGAGCGCTGCTGATGCTGGTGCTGATGCACACGCTCTTCGGGCCGTACGGGTATCTCTCGATGCGGCGGAGCCAGCACGAAATCGAACAACTGCGCGAGGAGATCGAGCGGCTGGATCGAGAGAACGCGCAGCTCTCGGGAGAGATTCGCGCGCTGCAGACGGATCCGGCAGCGATCGAAAAGGTGGCGCGAGAGGACATGGGATTGGCGCGGCCGGGGGAGATGATTTACCGGTTGCCAGACGATCCGCCGGAGAAGAAGACGCCCGCGGGCCAAAACGCGCCGCAGAAATAGCGGGAACCAGAAACGAGAATACGCCGGCTTCAGTGGTCAAAACTGCGCCTGTCCGAAATCATTTCGGCGGGTTTGATCCCGAAGCCTGGGGACCGCCCTTCCCCGCAGGCCTTTTTGTCATGTGGGTCCGGATCAGCGAGAGGACCAGCATTCCCAGAAATACTGCAGTGATTCCCACGGCAGCGGCGCCGATACTGGAGGCGTGCTTGGGGAGCAGTGAAAACCTGCCATACACAAATTCGATATGGACCCAGTAAACGAGCAGCGAGGTGTGTCCGAACTGGATCAGCGGGCTGAAGCCCAGGGTCCCCGCGCCCCAGCGACACCAGACGTAGACGAGCAGCATGATCACGAGCACGAGGCCGCAGCGAATCAGGAAAAATTCGGGGCTGGAGTGCCAGAAGTCGTAGCTCGCGTAGATGCGCGAGGGCGCGGCATCGAGCACCAGTCCAACGGCGACCAGCACAGCGCCTACGGCACCGAGCACGGAAACCATGGCGGCGGGCTTTTCGCGCGCCCAGTCGCTGGTGAGCAGAAATCCAATGGCCAGACCCGCGAAGGCGAAGCCTGTCCAGGGGAACGCGGGGAATAGATAGAACTGCGGCGTGCCGAAGGTGTGCACGCCGTTGATGTAGGACTCGAGATACCAGGGCAGAAAACGCGGGCGCATCGTGCTCCACAGCGGCGGGGTGAGCAGGGCGATGGCCAGAGCCAGGGCGATGGCGCCGACGATGCACGCGGTCCGTCCGCGCACGGCGTAGCAGAACACGCCCATCAGCATGATGGAGAGGCCGATGATGTTCAGCACGTCCACGCGAAGCAGGTCGGTCCAGGGAACCCAGTGCCAGCCGAGAGCAAATTCCTGAACGCGGAAGAGGAGCGCGAGGCCGAAGATTTCCGCGCCGCGCGCGATGGTCTGGCGCGCGATCGCTTCCGGCGATGCGCCACGCGAGCGGAGGCGATGGGTGATCAGACCGAAGGAAATCCCGGCGAGGAAGAGGAACAGCGGCGCGGGAAACGTTCCCCCGAGCGCGGCCCAGTGGAACCAGGCTGTTTCGCGCGCGGCGCCGCCCAGCCACGACTCGTTGCCGTGCCACTGGAACATCAGGACGCAGGCGAGGCCGCGCATCCAGTCGATGTAGGCGAGACGTTGATCGGCAGGGGGCATGTGGACGTGAGCCGCGTTAGACTATCGCGGCATGGAGGAAACGCGCCAGATGAAAGTACCGCTCGCCGCGGGCGTTTGGGCGTTTGTGTGCCTGGCGGGAGCGTTTGCGGGGATGTGGCGCGGGTACGGAGGGCCGGCGTTTGCGGTGGCGCTCGCGTGCTTCGGGGCGCTGTTTGCCGTGCAGGTGGGATTTGCAGCGGAGGGCGTGACGGAGCGGCTGGCTGCGGCGGTGCAGCCTGTGCGCGCGGCGCTGCCGCTGGCACCGTTTCTGGTGTACGTGGCGTATGCGCTCGGCGCAGGGGTTGTGCAATGGTGGTTGATCGCGATTGTGCTGGCCTATGCACTGGCACCGGGGCTGCTGCTGCTGACTGCCGGCAGCCGCGCGAAGGGCTGTTGGCAGGATTATGCCGCGGCGCTGTGCATCTGGATGCCCGCCGAGTGGCACAAACTGCAGACCGCATTTCCCTACCCCGCGAAAGGACTGTCGCATCCACTGTGGGCTGCGTATGCCATCAGCGTGGGGCTGATTGCATTTCTGTTGGTTCGCCGGCTGGATGGAATCGGCTACCGGGTGGCGTGGGGACGAGGATGGGGAACCGCGGTGCTGGTAAATCTCGGGTGGTTTGTGGCGCTGGCGATTGTGGTGGGCCAGTGGATCGGGTTCATACACTTTGCGCCGTCGTGGGAGCGGGCTCGGGCATTGCCGCTGGTGGCGCTGGGGATTCTGGTGTTCAACGCGTGGCCGGAGGAATTCCTGTTTCGCGGGCTGATTCAGAATCTGCTTTCAACGTCATTGCGGAGCGAGGTGGCGGGGCTGGTGGTGGCGTCCGTGATTTTCGGGCTGGCGCATTTGAACAACGGCGGGTTTCCGAACTGGCGGTACGCGCTGCTGGCGACGTTTGCGGGACTGGCGTACGGGTCGGCGTGGCGAAAGACGCGGTCGATATTCGCGTCGGCGCTGGTGCATGCGGGCGTGAATACGCTGTGGTTCGCGCTGTTTCCGACGATTGCGCGCGGCTGAAATCTACCTAACAACTCCCGCCATCGGGCTGGAGGCGGAGGCGTAGAGCCTTTTGGCCATGCGGCCGGCGAGGAATGCCTTGCGGCCGGCGCTGACGGCTTCGCGCATCGCTTCCGCCATCATCACCGCGTCCTGGGCTTCGGCGATGGCGGTGTTCATCAGCACGCCATCGGCACCGAGCTCCATGGCCAGCGCGGCGTCGGACGCGGTGCCGACACCCGCGTCCACAATCATGGGAACTTCGGTGATGCGCTCGCGGAGGATGCGCAGCGACGTCTCGTTCTGCACGCCGAGGCCGGAGCCGATGGGCGCGGCGAGAGGCATGACGGCAGCGGCGCCGGCATCGATCAGCTTGCGAGCGACCACGAGATCGTCGTTTGTATAGGGCAGGACGACGAAACCTTCCTTGACAAGCACGCGCGTGGCTTCGAGCAGTTGCTCGGTGTCGGGGAAGAGCGTTTGCTGATCGCCGATGACTTCGAGCTTGACCCAGTTGGAAAGGCCGGCTTCGCGGCCGAGCCTTGCGGTGCGGATGGCTTCGTCGGCCGTGTAGCAGGCGGCGGTGTTGGGAAGGATGAAGATTTTTTCACGGTCGATGTAATCGAGCAGCGACTCCTTGGAGCGGTCGGAAAGATTCACGCGACGGACGGCGACGGTGACCATTTCGGCGCCCGAGGCGGCGTGGGCGCGCGCCATTTCCTGGAAGCTGCGGTATTTGCCTGTGCCGACAATCAGGCGGGACTGGAATGTGCGGCCGGCGATTTGCAATGTGTCGTTCATGTTGGGACTCCCGCGGGTATTCTAGCGCGTTCGGTGAGTTGACGCGAAACGCAGGATCAGTGGGGCTCGGGTTCGTAGAGCTGGTCGATGGTTTCGCGGTAGCGCTGTTCGATGATGCGGCGGCGGAGCTTCAGGGTGTAGGTCATGCCGCCGTTGGCGAAGGAAAAATCCTCGGGCAGGAGCGCGAACTTCTTGATTTTTTCGTACTGGGCCATGTCGGCGGAGAGGCGGTTGATCTCGGCTTCGATGAGGCCGTGCGTCCAGGGGCTGGCGGCAAGTTCAGCGGGCTTCGAGAACGGAATGCCGGTTTTGAGGGCTTCGGCTTCGACGGCGGCCAGATTAGGAACGATGAGCGCGGAGACATATTTCCGGCGGTCGCCGACGACCACGGCATTGGCTATGAACGGCGAAGTCTTGAGCAGGTTTTCGATGGGCTGCGGGGCGACAAATTTTCCGCCTGCGGTTTTAAGGAGGTCCTTTTTGCGGTCGGTGATGACCAGAAAACCGTCGCGGTCCAGACGGCCGATGTCGCCGGTGCGGAACCAGCCGTCGGGGGAGAGGACTTCGCGCGTCTCGTCGGGCCGGTTGTAATAGCCGACCATGACGGAGGGGCCGCGGACTTCGACTTCGCCGTCTTCGGCGATGCGCACCTCGACGCGCGGGATGGGTTTGCCACTGGTGCCGTTCTTGCAGTCGGCGGGCCAGTTGGTGGAAACGATGGGCGCGGTTTCCGTGAGGCCGTAACCCTGGTAGACGGGCACACCGATGCTCCAGAAGAAGGCCGCGAGTTCATTGGAGAGCGGCCCGCCGCCGGAAACGAAGGAACGAATGCGGCCGCCGAGGCCGGCGCGAAATTTTACGTAGACGAGCGAGTTCGCAATGCTCCACGCGAGGCGCAATCCGATCCCGGCGGGCCTTCCGTACGCTTTCCAAGGCGCGGCGCGCTGGGCGATGACGATGGCCCAGTCGAAGACGCGGCGGCGGAAACCGGAGGCGGCATGGCCGCGTTCGAGGATGTTGGCGTAGATTTTCTCGAAGAAACGCGGCACGGCGGCAGCGACCGAGGGCTGAACTTCCAGGAGCGCGCGCGGCACTTCCTCCATGCGCTCGACGTAGGCGATGGTCATGCCTTCGAACAGGTACATGTAATCCACGGTGCGTTCGTAGATGTGAGCGAGGGGGAGAAAACTGAGGCCGATTTCGGTGCGCCGGAAATCGTCCTTGGGGCAGGCGTCGGTGGCGTTGGAGCTGAGGTTGCGGTGTGTGAGCATCACGCCTTTCGGCTCGCCGGTGGTGCCGGAGGTGTAGATGATGGTGGCGAGCTGGTCGAGAGTGACCTGGGCGGCGCGGCGGCGGTATTCGGCGATTTCCGCATCGCCGCAGGCGGAAACCACGGAATCGAACCACAGCGGATCGCCGTAGGTGCAGGAGGTGCGGTCGCCGGGTTTTCCGCCCAGGGGCGCGAGGATGACGCGTTCGACGGTCGACAGCCGGCCATGCAGAGCGCCGACCTGGCGGGCCTGGTCGTCGCCGGCAACGAAGAGCACCTTTGCGCCCGAATCGTTGAGGATGTAGGCCATGCGCTCGGCGGATTCGTGGAAATAGATTGGGACGACGACGGCGCCGAGGCCGGTGATGGCGAAATCGGCGGTGTGCCACTCAGGAGAGTTGGGGGCGAAGAGGCCAACGCGGTCGCCGGAGCGAACGCCCATGCGTTCGAGCGTGCAGGAAAGACAAGCGACGCGGCGGAGAAATTCCTGGGACCCGATGGGCTGCCAGCCGGCCTCGGTGCGATAGAGCTGGGCGCGGTCGGTGGGATGCGCGTCGAGCGACTCGAGCAATCGCTGCGGAAGAGGGAGATAGTCGCTCACAAGTTCACTGTAGCGCGTGGGGCGGGAGAGCGCCAATAGTCGACGACTGGGTGGTAGGGGCACGGCATGCCGTGCCCCTACGATGCACCCTGGCTGCGCTGCACATCCGGCTGGCGGCTGGAGTACACTGACCTCGATGGAGCTATTTCCATGACTACGCTCACCGGAACACCTGCACATACGGCGATTCGAGCGCCGCGCGGAACCGCTATTTCATGCAAGGGATGGCAGCAGGAAGCGGCGCTGCGGATGCTAATGAACAATTTGGACCCGGAGGTGGCGGAACGGCCGGAAGACCTGGTGGTCTATGGCGGGACGGGAAAAGCGGCGCGGAACTGGGCGTGCTACGAAGCGATTGTGAAATCGCTTCGCGAATTGGAGAACGACGAGACGCTGCTGGTGCAGTCGGGAAAACCAGTGGCGATTTTCCGGACGCATGCGTGGGCGCCGCGCGTGCTGATCGCGAATGCGAACCTCGTGGGCCACTGGAGCGACTGGGAACATTTCGGCGAGCTGGAACGCGCCGGGCTGACCATGTACGGCCAGATGACGGCCGGGAGCTGGATTTACATCGGAACGCAGGGAATTTTGCAGGGCACCTACGAAACATTTGCGGCGGCGGCGCGCAAACATTTTGGCGGCGACCTGGCCGGGCGGCTGCTTGTGACGGGCGGGATGGGCGGAATGGGCGGGGCGCAGCCGCTGGCAGCGACGATGAATGGCGCCGCATTCCTGGGGATCGACGTGGACCCGGAGCGGATCAAACGGCGCGTCAAAACCGGTTATTGCGACGTGATGGTGAACGATCTGGACGAGGCGCTGCGCATCCTGAAAAATGCGGTGAGGAAGCGCGAGGCGGCGTCGGTGGGGCTGGTGGGCAATTGCGCGGACGTAGTGCCGGAACTGGCGCGCCGCGGCGTGGTGCCGGACCTGCTGACGGACCAGACGAGCGCGCACGATCCCGTGGGCGGATATATCCCGCAGGGACTGAACATCGAGCAGGCTGCGGAGCTGAGGCGGCGCGATGCAGCGGAGTACCGGAGGCGGGCTCTCGCTTCGATCGCGCTGCACGTGCAGGGAATGCTGGACCTGATGCGGCTGGGCGCGGTGACATTTGATTACGGCAACAACATCCGCACGATGGCTTACGAGCAGGGCGTGAAGGATGCGTACGCGTTTCCGGGATTTGTGCCGGCGTATATCCGTCCGCTGTTCTGCGAGGGGCGCGGGCCGTTCCGGTGGGCGGCGCTCTCGGGCGAGGCTTCGGACATTCATCGCACGGACGAACTGGTGCTGCAGCTTTTTCCGAAGGACGAATCGCTGGCGCGATGGATCCCGCTGGCGCAGAAGCGGGTGAAGTTCCAGGGGCTGCCGTCGCGGATTTGCTGGCTGGGGTACGGGGAGCGCGACAAATTCGGGCTGGCGCTGAACGAACTGGTGGCGCGCGGCGAGTTGAAAGCGCCGGTGGTGATGGGCCGCGACCATCTGGACTGCGGTTCGGTGGCTTCTCCCTATCGCGAAACGGAAAAAATGAAGGATGGGTCGGATGCGATTGCGGACTGGCCGCTGCTGAATGCGATGTTGAATACGGCGAGCGGTGCGTCGTGGGTGTCGATTCACAATGGCGGCGGGGTAGGGATCGGGTATTCGCTGCATGCGGGGCAGGTGACGGTGGCGGACGGGACGAAGGAAATGGCGGCGCGGATCGAACGCGTGTTGACGAACGATCCGGGGATCGGAGTGGCGCGGCACGCGGATGCGGGGTACGAAGAGGCACGCAGCTGCGCAGCGCAGCGCGGGGTGAAGATTCCGATGAACGGGTAGTGGGAACTGCGGACGGACGGAGAAAAATACCCACGGTCAGAAAGGCACTGACCGTGGCTACCCGGACTCTGTTACCGACGGCTAGCACGCGCATCTGAAGCTGTGGAGGACCTAGACATGTACGTAATCACGGGAGCGACGGGAAATACTGGGAAGATTGTTGCGGACAAACTACTGGCCGCGCGGCAGAAGGTTCGCGTGGTCGGCCGCAACGCCGAAAAGCTGCAGTTGTTCGTGGCGAAGGGAGCGGAGGCGTTTGTGGGCTCCGTGAATGACGCCGAGGCAATGACGCGCGCGTTTACAGGAGCGCGCGCGGTGTACGCGATGATTCCGCCAGACATGAAGTCGAAGGATTTTCGCGCGTACCAGGACCGAATTTCGGATGCGCTGGCAGCGGCGATCGAGAAGGCGGGGGTGAAGCACGTAGTGACGCTTTCGAGCTTCGGCGCGGATAAACCGGAGAAGACTGGCCCCATCGTGGGGCTGCACAACCTGGAAGAGAAGCTGAACCGCATCGGCGGGCTGAACGCGCTCTACCTGCGTCCCGGCTACTTTATGGAAAACCTGCTGCCGCAGGTGGGCGTGGTGCGGTCGATGGGAATGATGGCGGGGCCGCTGAAAGGCGACCTGGCGATGCCGATGATCGCCACGCGGGACATCGGCGAATACGCGGCGGGCGCGCTGGAGGCGCTGAAATTTACGGGGAAGCAGACGCGCGAGCTGCTGGGACCGCGCGATGTGACGATGAAGGAAGCTGCGGCAATCGTGGGATCGGCAATCGGCAAACCCGGACTTTCCTATACGCACGCACCGGCCATGATGCTGAAACCGGCGATGGTGAGCATGGGGATTTCCTCGAACGTAGTGGACCTGTACCTGGAAATGGCGGATGCGTTCAATTCGGGGTACGCGAAGGGGCTCGAAACGCGCGGGCCGGAGAACACGACGCCGACGGGCCTGGATTGGTTTGCGACGAATGTTTTTGCGCCGGCATTTCAAGGCAAAGGTGCGGGCGCGTGATGCGTTTTTCGCCGGGTGCAACCGCTACAGCTGAAAGGCGGGCAAGCGGCTGACGGGGTAGATATTGGGGCACGACATGTCGTGCCCCTACACTGCGCGCGGGTACGGCGCCTGCGCAGAGGAGGAGCTTCATGGCGGCGCTGCCAGAGAACGGAATGGTGCATCTGGCCAGCCCCCGATCGGTTCCGGAGACGCTCCAGCGGCTCGAAATGATACTGAAAGAGCGCGGGGTGACGGTGTTTGCGCGCGTGGACCACAGCGGCGAGGCGGAAAAAGTGGGATTGAAGATGCATCCGACGCAACTGCTGATTTTCGGCAGCCCGAAGGGCGGGACGCCGGTGATGGTCGCAGCACCGACCGTGGCGATTGACCTGCCGCTCAAAGCGCTGGCCTGGGAGGACGCGGACGGGCGTGTGTGGCTCTCCTACAACTCCGCCGAGTATCTGAAGGCGCGGCACGACATTCCCGATGCACTGGTGAAAAATCTTGCGGCGGTCGCACCGGTGCTCGAAGCGGCAGTAAAATAGCGGCCGCGGCGGGCTTGCCGCGTTCCTACCGGAATTCATGACGCAATCCGAAGGAAACGAAGAGCGATCGACGAGGTCCGAAAACGCCAACCGGGCGCGCGACCACCTGGCGAACGAACGGACGTTCCTCGCCTGGCTGCGGACCGGGCTGGCGATTGTGGTGTTCGGATTCGCGATCGGGCGATTTGCGATCGCGGTGCGGCAATTCCTGGAGTTCCAAGGCCGCAAGGTGGAGGGCGGAGGATTCTCCGTGTGGTTCGGCACGGCGGCCATGGTGGCGGGTGTGGCGCTGACGCTGGCGGGGCTGGCGCGTTATCGCCGGACGCGCGCGATGCTCGAAGC
>Ga0187803_10000199_pt1 | contig 25109 bp, 22 predicted proteins | sample NC_wetland_sal_i_2_FD_132425 | JGI IMG/M metagenome (GOLD analysis project Ga0187803, IMG submission 132425) | Wetland sediment microbial communities from Neuse River Estuary, North Carolina, USA - Control_3 | ecosystem: Environmental > Aquatic > Freshwater > Wetlands > Sediment | place: USA...
CAAACGCTCAACAACGTCATTCATGGCAAGTCGGGCATCAGCCCCGAAATGGCCATCCGGCTCTCGAAGGCCTTTGGCAGCACGCCGGAAACCTGGTTACGAATGCAGCTTGCCTATGATCTCGCACAGGCCCGCAAGGACGAGAGCAAAATCAAGGTCCGCCGCCAGCGCGTGCTCCAGGAGCTCCACGCACGATGACGCGCTCACGAGACGTGCAGCGCCGCCGCGTTTTCCCTGTCACGGTGCGGCCGTACCACAATCTCGACATCCTGATCGAGCTTCACCAGAAACCGCAGCAGCCGTTCCACCGAAAACTGCCGAAACTCGCCCCGCAGCATCTTGGAGATATCAGGCTGGCGAACGCCGAACAAATCCGCGGTCTCTCTCTGTTTCAGGCGGCGCTTTTTCATAATCGTGGCGATCTTGAATACCAGTTGCGCCTTGACCAGATGCTCTTCCGCATTCGGCACCCCAATATCCTTGAAGACGTTCTGGCCTCCGCTTCCGTTCCCCTTCCTGCTCATAGCTCTTCTCCCCTTGCCATCCGTTCCGCTTCGCGCAGCCGTTGCCGAATCAGTTCCATGTCCCGGCGTGGGGTTGCGCCTCCGCTTTTTGATTTCTTCTGAAAAGCGTGAAGCACATACACCGCTCCGCGATATCGCAGCGTGTACACGGCGCGAAACGTATCGCCCCGGTAGTCCTTTATGATCTCCACTACCCCAGCTCCACCGAAGCCGCTTAGAGTTTTCGTATCCCGATGCCTGCCGCCTCGCTGCGCGACATAAAGCGCATAGCCCATATGATCTTTTACGTCGCCGGGGAACCCGCGCAAATCCCCAAGGCTCGACCCGACCCAGACCACCGGCTTGAGAGACGCGGTATCGGACATGGTCGCTGGATATAGTGATTTCACTATATCATACCCGGAGGCGCTCGACCAGCAGCGGCATCAGTCTCGCAAGAGGTAAACTGAATAGAAAATCCTGCGCAACGCAGTTCGAAGAAGAAGCCGCCGCCATCATGGCCGAAATCGCCCGCCTAGAGCAAGGCGCCGGGCAGGTGGTGTGATGCCAAATGCTCGGTGAGTACTATGTGGTGCAGAGCGCTCCGAAACGTGAGGAAGTGTCATTGCAATGACTAGGGAAAAGGCGCCATTGTCGCGAAGGGTTGGTCGGGCAGCCCTTATCGTCGTGATTCTTCCATTCGTCCTGCCCCTTGCGTGGCTTGCTTTCACGCTTCATCTGTTCTATCGAGCTGCGCTGTACTTGCTTGTCTGGGCATTGTGGCTACCAAGGGGAAGAGACATTTTATTCGTATATTCAGATAGCCCAATTTGGCGCGAGTATATGGCCGCACAAGTCTTGCCACTGGTGCAGAAGCGGGCCGTAGTGCTGAACTGGTCGGAGCGAAAAAAGTGGCCAAAGGGCTCGCTAGGACCTGCCGTATTTCGCCACTTTGGGGGAGCTCGCGAATTTAATCCTCTTGTTATTCTGTTTCGCCCACTTCGTCCTGCGAAGGTATTTCGGTTCTGGTCGGCATTCAAGGATTGGAAGCGGGGTTACGCAGAACCGGTGGAGAGGCTTTGCCAAGAGATCACCGCCGTTCTGTGACAACGGCCACCGGACATCAGGTCGAGGTGCGGTATATCCTCTTGAGAGGTGAGCTCTCAGCGTGACTCCACGAGACCCTTGTGTACCTGCCAATCCAAAGGAGCTGTTTTGACCAAACTAGCAAAGTCCGCCCTACTGGTCGCCATCTTTGCGCTCTTCCTGGCCCCAGCCGCCGCCCAGACTCTCTCCGGCACGGTCACCAACGGCACGACCAACAAGCCCGCCACCGGAGACGAGGTCATCCTTATCAACCTCGCCAATGGCATGGACGTGGCCGCCAACACCAAGGCCGACTCCGCCGGCAAGTTCAGCTTCAAGCTCAACGAGAGCAATGGCGCCGGAGGCCCGCACCTCATCCGCGCCGTCCACCAGGGAGTCTCCTATCACCAGATCGCCCCGCCCGGCGCCAGTTCCGTGGACGTGAAGGTCTACGACGTCGCCAAAAAAGTCGAAGGCCTGAGCCTCACCGCCGACGTCTACCGCATTCAGGCCGACCCAACCAGCCTGCATGGCATTCGCCTGTTCGCGGTAAACAACACCTCGTCGCCGCCCGTCTCGCAGATGAACGACCACAACTTCGAGTTCTATCTGCCCGCCGGCGCAAAGGTCGAAAACGTCGAAGCCAAAGCCCCTAACGGCCAGCCCATCGCCGCCGATGCTGTCCCGCAAGCCGAAAAGAACCGCTACGCCATAGCCTTCCCGCTGCGCCCCGGAGAAACCCAATTCCAGCTGGAGTTCACGCTCCCCTACAACGGCACTGCCAAGATTGACCCCAAGCCGCTCTATCCCGCCGAGCACTTCGTGGTCGTTCTGCCCAAGTCGATGCACTTCAATGCCAACGATTCGTCGTCCTTCAAATCCATGCAAGACCCAAATCAAGCCGACACCATCGTCCAGGTCGCGCAGCAGGTTCATGCAGGCCAGCAGCTAGGATTCACCGTAACCGGCACCGGCACGATCTCGGACCAGCCAGCCAGGGTAGCCTCAGGAGGCGGAGGCCCAGCTGGTTCCGCAGGCGAAGAAACCCAAGCCGCTCCCGACAACCGCCCCGGCGGAGGCCTGGGCGCCCCCATCGACGCCCCCGACCCACTAGAAAAATACCGCTGGCCAATCATAGGAGCCTTCGTGCTGTTGCTAGCCATAGGCGGCTGGATAGTAACTAAACGTCAGGGAGCAGTCTCGGTAGCTTCAGGAGCCCCGGTAACCTCAGCAGGAGCCACGGGAGGCTTCCCTTCCGCAGGATCAGCCCCTGGAAAGCGCGCGACCTTCGCCTCTGGTCCGCTAGCCGCTCCCATCACCGGACCCGGCGCCGGAGCCGTTGCAGGATCTTCTTCCGCGTCCGCAGCCCCACCCAACGCAACCGCGCCCGCGTCGCCCGCAAGCTCCGCGACCCAGAAGTCCGCCATGCTCCTCGAAGCCCTGAAAGAAGAATTGTTTCAGATGGAAGTCGAGCGCAAACAAGGCAAGATCACCCAGGCCGATTACGAAAAAGCCAAAGCCGCCTTAGACCAGACCCTGGACCACGCTCTCAAACGCCAAAGATGAGCCCGCCCGTGGAGGACGGGCGGTGTAGCGCGGACACTCCTGTCCGCGCACTCTCGCGGACTCTTTCGCTTGTTGCCAACCCTCATGACCACTAAGGTATTTATTTCTCAAGGACCTGGCGCCAAAAGACCCCCGAAGAATCCCTAAATTGCAGCCCAAGTCATTGATTTATAAATACCTTATATATAAGTCCTTATTCCTCAAAGACCTGGCGTTAGACAACCGGAAGAACGCCCGGAAAAATGGATCTAAGTCATTGATTTATAAATACTTTATAAATAAGTCCTTATTTCTCAAAGACCTGGAGGAACATATCCCCTAAGTCTTTGATTTCTAAAGACCACTATAGGAGGGGTCCAGACCCTGGATTCGAACTCTGAGCCGAGTCTGTACGTAACACATCAAATAGAATGTTCCCCTGAGGCGAAATCAAAAATGAGCAACATCTTAAAAACCACCCTCCTGCTAACCGTCATGACCCTCCTGTTCATGCTGGTAGGTCAAGCCTTCGGCGGCCAGCGAGGCATGTTAATGGCCCTAATCTTCGCCGCCATAATGAACTTCATCTCGTATTTCTTCTCCGACAAGATCGCGCTGGCCATGTATCGCGCGCAGCCCGTCTCCCGCGAAGATCTTCCGCGCGTCTACAACATAGTCGAGCGCCTGTCGCAAAAAGTAGGCCTTCCAACGCCAAAGGTCTACGTAATCCCGACCGATTCGCCCAACGCCTTCGCCACCGGACGCAACCCGCACCACGCTTCTGTCGCCGTAACCCAAGGCATTCTAGGCCTGCTCAACGACGACGAACTGGAAGGCGTAATTGCCCACGAACTAGGTCACGTGCGAAATCGCGACATCCTGATCAGTTCCATCGCAGCCACGCTAGCCGGAGCCATCACCTGGATAGCCAACGTTGCCAAATGGGGAATGATCTTCGGCGGCTACAGCCGCGATCGCAATGACCGCGGCGGCGGAGGCATCGCCGCCCTCCTGATGATTTTCCTCGCTCCCTTAGCCGCCATGCTAATCCAGCTAGCCGTCTCCCGCTCGCGCGAGTACGGAGCCGACGACACAGGCGCCCACTGGACCGGCAATCCCTACGCGCTAGCCAGCGCCCTAGCCAAAATCGAAGCCTATTCGCGTCGAGCTCCGCTAGTAGCCACGCCCTCAACCGCGCACCTGTTCATCATTCAGCCTTTTCTGGGAGGCATGAGCTTTGGCAACCTGTTCTCCACGCACCCGCCAACGGCGAAACGCATCGAGCGGCTAACCGGAAGGCCGGCGGAGTTTATGCAGTGAGTTCTCAGTTCTCAGTTCCCAGTTCTCAGTTCTCAGTCAAACCTTTCGGGGAGCCTTATTGCAGTGGCGACCATGAACCGCCTATGCCGCGCGGTTCTTGATTGAGGCGATGAGTCCATTCAGGACTCTGCCGAGTTCATCGGCGTCCGCCAACAGCGCCCCGGCCTTGTCCGGTTGAAGGTATTTCAGATTCCGGGCAATGAGCAGCTGCGTCTCAATCTCGGTTAACGAGCCTCGTGCCAAACTCAAAAAGTGGTGAAACTCCCGCTGCGAGAACCGAGCCTGCCCTTCCGCGATGTTGCTTGGGACGGAAACGGCAGCGCGACGCAATTGGCTGGTGAGTCCGTAAAGCTCCGCACTGGGAAACCGCTGGGTTGCCACGTAGATGTCCGTCACGAACTTCATAGATTTCTGCCACGCGATCAGATCTCGGTAGGAACGTCCCATAACGCCTCCAGCCCTGATTGTGGAATTGCCATTGCTGCGGCACAGTGACGAGCGACCACACAAAACGTTCGATTTCCCCTGGACACCGAGAACCGGCAACTGCGGTGCGGTTTTTCTGAGAACTGAGAACTGGGAACTGAGAACTCCTGCATGACTCCAGTAACCCCTTTTCTCCACGACCCACATAGTAGAATTCAAACAATGTCCGCACAGGCAGCCAGCGCCGCCTCAAGCCGCGCCTCGCAACTGGAGAAATCGCTTCGCACCGTCATCCGCGGCAAAGACGACGTCCTCCGCCTCGCACTGGTCTCCATCTTCGCCCGCGGCCACCTGCTCATCGAAGGCGTCCCCGGAGTCGGCAAGACCACGCTAGGCCAGGCCCTGGCCCGCGCCCTCGACTGCTCGTTCCAGCGCGTGCAGTTCACCAGCGACATGTTGCCCTCCGACGTCCTCGGCATCTCCATCTACTCCGCCATCGAGCAGAAGTTCGAATTCAAGCGCGGACCCGTTTTCGCCAACGTCCTGCTGGCCGACGAAATCAACCGCACCACCCCGAAGACGCAGTCCGCTTTGCTGGAAGCCATGAATGAAGGCCAAGTCACCGTAGACGCCCATTCCTACCCGCTGCCTCAGCCCTTCCTGGTGATCGCCACCCAGAACCCCATCGAGCACCACGGCACCTATCCCTTGCCCGAGTCGCAGCTCGACCGCTTCCTCATGCGCGTTCGCATGGGATACCCCGAAGGCACTGCCGAGCGCGAGATCCTGCGCGACGAAGCCGGCACTGCCCAGCTAGAAAAGCTGCGCCCCGTGCTCAATGCCAGCGATGTGCTGGAAATCCAGCAAGCCGTCATGCGGGTTCATGTGGACGAGTCGCTCATCACCTACGCGCTGGCCATCGTAGCGAAGACCCGCGAGTCCGAATACCTCTCCTTAGGAGTCTCCCCGCGCGGTTCGCAGATGTTCTACCGCGCTGCCCAGGCCATGGCCTTCCTCGACGGCCGCGATTACTGCACTCCCGAAGACTTCAAGCCGCTAGCCGTCCCAGTCTTCGCTCACCGCGTAGTCGTCAACGCCCACTACGCCTCAACCCTGAAAAAGTCCGAGCAATCCGACCAGGTCCTGCGCGAGATTGTGGATAGTATTCCGGTGCCCGTGTAGGACTCAGTCCTTGGTTCGGAGTTCCGGGCTTCAGTCCCCAACTGGTGTGGCACCGCGGTCCGGCGAGTTACGCGCCGCCACGAGAATGAACGTTGCCCCTAGCGATTACGGCTTCCGCCACTATTACTCTAGTTACCTTTTCACAAACTCTGGCGCACGCTTTAATGGGCCCATCTGGGGGAAAGGCATGCATCGGGTTCGGACTTCCTGTCTCGCGCTAGTCCTCTTTGCGGCCCCACTTTGCCTGGCTCGCGATTTAGCGATTATTGTCGAGAAGAGCAACGCTACTTCTTCAGTGACTGCGTTGGAGCTGGAGAAGTTATTCAAGGCGGTCGTACAAAAATGGCCCGACGGCAAGAAGGTCAGAGTCTTCTTGGCCGATCCAGGTTCTACCGGCAACAGGACGCTCTTGCAGCGCCTCTATAAGTTGGCGCCTGAAGAAATGAAGACTTTTGTGGATACCCACAAAGCCGACATCCAGGTGGTGAGCTCCGATGAAGTGGTCCTGACGTTAGTGGCCAGCAATCCCGGGGCAATCGGAATCGTTGACGTTTACTCCATCAACAGTCAAGTCAAGGTCGTCAAGGTGGACGAAAAACTTCCCCTGGAGCAGGGCTACTTGCTCCACGGCAATTGACGGGAGAAATGACATGAAGTTCCTGCGCTCTATAGTGGTGTTGCTGCTGACGATTTGCATAGCGATGGGCGCGTCCGCAATGTCGGACCGGACGGGCAACGAAATCAGCGCTCCAAAGCTGCCAGTCACAACAGCGTCAGCCGCCGGCGGGCGCTACTTCGAGACGGGAATGGTCCACTACGAGAACCACCGCTGGAATTTAGCCCTGAGGGATTGGAACGAGGCGATTCGGCTCGACCCGAACTTCGCCCAGGCTTACGTTTGGATTTGTTTCACCACGGCGGATCCGGCCGAAGAAGCACGCGATCGGGCAAAAGCCAAAGCCCTTATCAAAGAGGTCACCCCAGGAGAACAGTTATTGATCCGTTGGATGGTGGGTGTTCGTGAGAACCGCTACGTGGAGGGCATTACGGCCATGAACGACATGCTGGCCATGTTTCCCTACGATAAGCGCCTGAACTTCCTGGTCGGCTATTGGTTGTACAAGCAGGACCAGTATGAGATCGCCAGGAAACTGACGCTGCGGGCCCTGGCTGAAGACCCGAATTATGCCACCTGCTACAACCAGCTGGGTTATCTCTATTCACGTCTTGGTGACTTCGATAAGGCGCTGGAGGCTACCGCAAAATACATCGAGCTTCTTCCCAATGAACCGAATCCACACGATTCTCACGGGGAAATGCTGCGATTTGCCGGGCGTTATCCGGAAGCTCTGGAGCAATACCGGATCGCCCTGAAGATTGATCCTACTTTCTACATATCGCAGAAAGAGCTGGGCGAGACGTACTCGCTTATGGGCGACGAAGAGCAGGCCCGCCGAGAGTACGAGAAGGCAATCCATGATGCTCCCAGCGATGGCGTCAAAGCCGAATACCTGCAAAAGCTGGCACTCACTTATGTCCGCGAAAAGAAGTATGCGGAAGCGGATGTGGCCTATCTGGATGCCGCCGCGAAAGCCCACGCCATGGAGCAGTGGATCTGGGAGGCGCGGGCGCACCGTGTGATGGCCATGTACGAGCCAAGTCCAGCCGCCGCTACGAAGAACCTGGATCAGGCCGAAGGTTTACTTGCGGCAAAGAATGGGATCGTCGCCCAGCTTGATCTGGATGAAGAAAAGGCTCACATTTTGCGGGTACGGGCAGAACGCGCACTCGCTTTAGGCGACCACCGCGCTGCCCAACAGCTGGTGGCGGAGCTCGAGAAGATGGCCTCACAAGACTCGAGCGTCAACACTCAGCGGATTTATCACGGCGCTGCTGGAACCCTGCTTGCAGCCCAGGAGAAATATGCCGATGCCGTACCGCATTTGGAAGAAGACGTAGCGAATCCCCTTTCGATGAAACTCCTCGTTACCGCTTACCGGAAAACGGGCGCTTCCGACGAAGCCGCCAGTTTGAGCAAGAAACTGCTTGGATGGAAGGTGCCGAGCATCGAAGAGGCCTTGGCAACATCGGATCTCTCCGCCAGCCGGGGCGCTCTGGCGGCTAAGAACTAGTTTCGCGCGCGGTCCAGCCGCAGGCTCGACAGCCGCGAAATCGCCGCCACCATCATTCCTGACAAGAACTGCATGGTCGCAACATCGTTATGATCGAAGGCATGCGGGTTGGACGATAGCACTTCGAATACCCCAAGCGTCCGCCGGAAATGCCTCAGGGGAGCCACGAGAATCGAGCGCACGCCGAGCTGCCAGCAACTGGCGGCGTCGACACGAGGATTCGATTCCGCATCGTCGCACAAGAGCACTTCGCCGGTGCGCACGCACTCGGCCGAAATGCCGCGGTCGGTCTGCAGCCGCACTCCCAGGTCGGGAGCGGTTCGTCCGGTACGCGCCCGGCAGATGATCTCGTCGCCCTGGCGCAGCGCGATCGCTGCTCCAGTCGCGCCCGTCAGCGCCTGTGCTTTTTCGGTGATGATGCTGATGCCCGGCTCGAGATCGAGTTCTCCGGCATTGATCAACGCAGGACTGACTGAGGCCGGCCGCCGCCCGTGATGACGAACCCGCAGGTGATGCCGCGCGGAAAAACTGGGAACGATGGCGTGCTTGGTTTCCAGTTCTTCGATTTTCGGAACTGTATGCAGCAGCGAGCGCACCAGCCGGTCCAGCTCTGCGTCGGCGATTAACTGAGCGGTTTGCTGCCCGCGCAGAGAACCGCCGAGCACGCGGGAAAGACTTAGGACCGCGCCGCTGCCGCAGGCCAGGCACCGCGGAGTATTGTTGGCGCTGATCAATTCGCACTGCACGCAAAAGATCGCCGTTGGCAGCGACACGAACTCCACTTCAGAAGCTCTGAGCGTACCTTGCATGGATTGATTCCCTCCGGACAGCGCGGGAAAGCACGAGATTAAACAGTGGCGCAACCGCGAAAAAGTAACAGCGCTGGTTCAGGCTGTGGATAAGTGGTCCCGCCGCGAACGGAGAACCGCTCCTCAACGCGCAGGACTAGAAAAAACCAAGAACCTGCAGTCGGGCTACTGGGCACCAGTACTGTGATTTAGCTCGCTAGTGGCTAGGAGCTAGTAGCTAGTAGCTAGTAGCTCCTATAATCCGGTCATGTCATCTCTTCGTTTCCTCATGCTGCTCGCACTGGTGGTCTGGATCGGCGGAATCATTTTCCTGGCCTTCGTCGAAGCTCCCATCGCCTTCACTCCCGGGCTGCTTCCCACGCGCCACATGGCTGGATCCATCGTCGGCCGCTCGCTTGACCTGCTGCACTTCATGGGGGTCGCTTCGGCAGTCGTTTTCCTGATCGCCTCTATGCTCTATTGCCGGAAGACCACAGGCCGGGCCCGTCCACTGGCCCTGCGGCATATTCTGATCGCTCTGATGCTCGGTCTGACTCTCATCTCGCAGTTCGCAGTCTCTCCAAAAATGCATGCCCTTCGCGCACAGGCCGGTGTAATTGACACCCTGGCTTTCGACCACCCGGTGCGACGGGAATTCGACCGCCTGCATGTTTGGTCGGAGAACTTCGAGAAGGCCGTGCTGCTCCTGGGATTGCTGGCGCTGTTCCGCACCGCACAGGAACTGCGCTGATTCAAACGACCCACGGCGTGCGTGGTCTGTCCGCGTGATACGGCTTTCAACGAATGATTTATTCTATGAAGTTCTCAAAGACCCGCCATTCTTATTCGGGGCCTCGTCCTAAGACTGAGAACTGACAACTGAGAACTGACTCATGAAAACTGGCATCATCGGCCTGCCGCAGGTAGGCAAAACATCCCTGTTCCAAATATTGACCAAGGCGAGTCTTTCCGAACACGCGTTCTCGAACCCGCGCGAAGCGCACGTCGGAGTCGCCAAGGTCCCAGACGAGCGCCTCGACAAATTGGCCGCGCTCTACCACCCCAAGAAGCTGACTCATGCCTCGGTCGATTACGTGGACGTGGGCGCGATCGGTCAGGAAGCCTTGAAAGAAACCACGTACATCGGCCATCTGCGCCAGGTTGACGCACTCATCCACGTGCTGCGGGCGTTTGAGAACGATGCGATTCCACACGTCGGCCCCATCGATCCGCTGCGCGACGTGAAGAACGTCGAATTCGACCTGATGGTGAGCGACCTCGGGCAGATTGAAAAGCGGCTGGAGCGCCTGGGAAAGGACATAAAGAAGATGCGCTCGCCTGAACTGGAGAAAGAAAACGAACTGCTGACCAAAGCCAAGGCGCATCTTGAGACCGAAAAGCCCCTGCGCGAAATGGAGATGAGCGCCGAGGACAAAAAGCGCATCCGCGGCTTCATGTTTCTGAGCGAAAAGCCGATGCTCTATGTGGTCAATATCAGCGAGAGCGCCGAACTGGGCAAAGACCTCGAAGACGCGGTTGCGAAATACAAGCTGGGCGAAGTCGCCGCGCGTCCGAATGCTGAAGCCAGCGCGATCTGCGGCAAAGTCGAAGCCGAACTCGCGGAAATGAGCGACGAAGACGCCGCCGAGTTTCTATCGAGCTACGGCCTGAAGGAAAGCGGTCTCGCGCGCCTGATTCGCAAGAGCTATCATCTGCTCGGGCTGATTTCATTCTTTACCCTTGGCGAAGACGAATGCCGCGCCTGGACGATCCCGATCCACACAAGAGCCGTGAACGCGGCAGGCGCCATTCACACTGACCTCGAAAAACACTTCATCCGTGCGGAAACCATCCGCTGGGACCAGTTGCTGGAGGCTGGTTCGGAAGCAAACGCCCGCACCAAAGGCACGCTGCGTCTGGAAGGCAAGGATTACATCGTGCAGGATGGGGATGTGGTGCACATTCGGCACAGTGGCTAGTTTCTTTCATTTCTACTGCCGAGACACAGAGGACGCCGAGAAAAGCAAGATTGGGTTTCTTGGCGCGCTCGGCGTCTCGGCGGTAGAACTTAGGCACTTGATACTGACTAATGCACGTGAAAGAACCGATCCAGCGCAAACATGCAGGCCGCACCGACGAAGACGAGCAGGGCCATGCGCACTCCGGTTTCCTGATTGACTTCAGGGATCAGGTCCGACGCCGCGACATAGATCGTCACGCCCGCCGAGAGCGGCAGTCCGAATCCAACTTGGTGGCGAAACAGCGCCATCGTCATTACGCCCGCAACTGTGGCCGCTCCCAGCATCACGGACGCTCCCCAGGCAAAGCCACGGCTGCGGCCGCTGGCCAGCATGACTGAGGCAATCGTGAATCCCTCGGGAACCTTGTGCAGGAAAACGGCAATAAAGATGATCCATCCCAGCCAGTTCGAAACGATGAAGCCGGATGCAATGGCGATGCCGTCAAAGAATGTGTGGATGAGCAGGCCAATGAGAACCGAATAGCCCTTGTGCGTATGGACAAACTGTTCGGCGTGCGTTTCTTCTCCAAAGTGAAAGTGCGGCGTGACCGTGTGCTCGAAGAAATGGATGAGCAGGTATCCGAGCAGAATGAGGAACCCGGCGCGCGGGCCGCGGAGCGCGATGCTCTCCGGCACCATTTCGACCAGCGCCGTAGCCAACATGAAGCCCGCGCCTAGCGCGACGAAATAGCGCAGGTAGGAGCGCTCCCAATGTTTCTGAACGATGATGGCGCCGCCAAAAACGTTCGCGGCCGCCGCGGTCAGCCCCAGCAGCACACTGGTCAGGATGGGGGACATGCGGGAGAAGGATATCAGGAAATAAGCTGCGGGCCACGAACGGCGAACTGCGAGCCATCCTACTCGGGCCTGTCTGGCTGCTAACATTCCATCGTGTTGATGTGGCTGCAAGTCGTCGGCTGGTTGGCGTGCGCGGTTTATTCGACGATCCCTGCATTCTGGCTGATGATTCATCCGTTTGCCGAGCGCTGGCGCTCGCGCCGCCGCTCGCCGTATTGGGTCTTGATTCCCGTATGGGTCTTGATGTGGGTGGTCGTAGCGCTCGCGACCCGTCCATGGCGGCACGTTGCGATTTACAAGACGGGATGGACGTGGATTCCGGCGGCTCTGCTGTTTGCTGCCGGGATCATCCTATACGCAAAGTCGGGCTGCGGTCTTAGCGCCGGGCAACTGGGCGGCGTACCCGAGCTTCACGCCAGTCATCGCGAACAGTGCCTGGTAACGAACGGCATTCGGGCGTACGTTCGACATCCCGTGTACTTGGCGCACCTTTGCGAGATGCTGGCGTGGAGCGTGGGAACCGGCCTCGCAGTATGCTGGGGGCTGGCAGCGTTCGCGATGGCGACCGGCGCGGTCATGATCCAGATGGAGGATGCGGAACTGGAGAAGAGGTTTGGAGAGGTGTTCCGATCCTACCGCAGCTCCGTACCAGCCGTACTTCCGCGAGTCCTCAGGGCTCGCCAGCTATAATCCGCTTTGACTGAATGCTGACGGCTGATAGCTGACGGCTGCTCTCATGCGCTTCGAACTTTTCGTCGCAACCCGCTACTTGCGCGCCAAACGCCGCCAAGTTGAGGCGATTGGCGGGCGTGAGCGAAGCGGGAGCCCGCAGCCGAAATCCCGAGCGGAGCGAGGGACCCCTCAATGAGATTTGAGCTGTTTGTCGCAACCCGCTACCTGCGCGCTAAACGCCGCCAAGCCTTTATCGGCATCATCACGGCGATCTCCATCGCCGGGGTCGCCGCCGGCGTGGCTTCGCTGATCGTGGCGCTCGCCATCAACAACGGCTTCCGGCAGGATTTGCAGGCGCGACTCTTGGGATCAACCGCCCACATCAGTTTGCTGCGCGTTGAAAGCGACGGAATTCGAGATTGGCGTCCGCTGCTTGATAAGTTGGCGAAAGAACCGCACGTGGTGGCAGCAGCTCCAGCGATCTATGAGCAGGTGCTGATTTCGCGCGGGCCCCGCGCGCGCGGCGCGGTGCTCAAGGGCATGCTGCCGCAGTATGAGCGCAAGGTGAGCGATCTGCTGCAGACGGTGACGATGGGATCGGCAGCGGCGCTGGACGCGAACCCCGCTGACATGGCAGGGAGTCAGAAAGCATCCTCGACTGTAGCGCCGGCGGTTCCGGCGGGCGCCTCGCCCGCCGGCGCGGACAGGAGTGTCCGCGCTACACAATCTCCGGACGATCTCGCTGGCGTCGAGCAGCGCGTCGCCGCGATGCCTCCAATTATTCTGGGCAGGGATCTCGCTGATGGGGTCGGAGCGACGGTCGGTTCGGTGGTGCTGGTGACCTCGCCGCAAGGAGAGCTGACGCCGTTTGGCATGGTGCCGAAGTACATACGGTTTCGCGTGGCGGGGATTTTCAACTCTGGCTTCTTCGACTATGACTCGTCGTGGGCGTTCATCCGCCTGGCCGACGCGCAGCAACTGTTCGGGCTCGGCGACGTGATTTCCGTGATCCAGTTCAAGATCGACGACATCTACCTTGCGGGCGAGGTTGGCCATGCTCTGGAACAGTCCGCCGATCTTATTTCAGGAAGCCACGGCTTTATGGCTACGAATTGGATGGAGCAGAACAAGCCGCTGTTTCGCGCCCTGCGACTGGAGCGGGTGGTCACCTTCATCACCATCGGCCTGATCGTCTTCGTGGCGGCGCTGAATATTCTGATCTCGCTCACCATGATGGTTATGGAGAAGACCAAAGACATCGCCGTGCTCATGTCCATGGGTACGAAGAAGCGGCAGATCCGGCGCGTGTTTATCGCGCAAGGCTTGCTGATCGGCGTGATCGGGACGGTTATTGGCCTGGTTCTTGGCTATGGCATCTCATGGGCTGGAGGACACTACCACTTCATTTCACTGTCGCCTGAGGTGTATTCGATCGACTATGTTCCTTTCGCGCCGAGGGCGATGGATGGCGTGATCGTGGCGCTGGTTTCGATAGGAATTTCCTTTGTGGCGACGATTTATCCCTCGTGGTCGGCAGCGCGGATTCTGCCCGCGGAGGCGCTGCGCTACGAATAAGGCATAGTTGCCAGTTCGTCAAGGGATCCCCCTCTACGCGGTCTTTTGGAATCAAAGACTTAGATGGAATCTCCTGCCAGGTCTTTGAGGAATAAGGATTTACTCGTAAAGTATTTCAGAATCAAGGAGTTAGCGGCGATTTTGCTTGGTTCTTCATGGTCATTGAATAATATAGTGACAATTCAAAAGTACGGTTGAAGATGCTGGCCATGTCTATGATGGATAACGACTTACGTCTATAATTGCCCTTCGGGGAAACTGGATTCCTTCGTAAGGTATTTTGGAATCAAGGAGTTAGCTGTCATCTTGCGGGGTTCTCGGGGGCGACCATGTGGAAGGAGAGAGCCAGAATTGAGGGTGCCTCTTTCCGTGTGATCGGAATCGAGCGATCAACTTTCTCCGCTTCGAGGGGAGGCTCGGGTCTCCCACCGTTACAAAGAACGCAAGGGTGGGCAGCCTCGCTTATGCCCGCGGTGGGAACTCTCTGCGAATCGTGGCGAGGACCTCGGCAATCGCCTCTCTGATATTTCCCTTTGAAAACCGTATCTGTTGAAGTCCGGCGATGTTTGAGAACTCCTCGGTGCCCTCCTCGAGGAGCACGATTGCGCGGCTGAAACCCAGTTTCCCTTGGAATAGGCCAGTTTCGTGAACGACGTTCTGCCTTGCGAGATGCGTTCCGTCAGCGGTTTCATCTTCCCCTGTTAAAACTAGGCAAGCGAAAGACGAATTGAGAAGCATCTTCTTGAGTACTTCCTGGACTGTGAAGCCTGCGCGGGCTCCGAGCTCATATGCCTCCGCCTTGAATCCGTGCTTGTCCTGTAGGTGATCCCTCAAGTCGCGCCACTGTTGGCTCCGCCCGTGACCGATGAATATGCGTGGAGAAACAGGCGCTTTTGTTAGTTTGGAGGCGGGAGCGTGAGCCTCGAAGACATTGAACAGACGCTCAATCCTTTCGCGGGACGGTCCTCTTACGGAAACAGCAGTGTGCTGCTCGTCGCATTCCTTGCAACGCTCGTCTGCCTTTACACTTAGCGAAAAATCGCCCGCACTCACTGATAGCCGTGCCAGGGCCGGATGCCTGGAGTATGACGCGAGGAACTCGTCTAGATTGTCGAATGTCCACTCTTCAGCGCCTTCCATTGTCTCAAGGTGAGAATAGCGCAGCTTTGCGGCTGACAGTTCTCGGCACACGTCTAGGGCTTCATTCAGGACGGCGGAACTGAACCACGTGTCGACATATGTCTTTCTCTTTTCCACAGCCCCCTCTCTCCGTCTCATCTTACGCGTTCCTCCTACTCACCTTCCTGAAAAATAACGGGACGGCTTCGCTGAAGGTCAAAAGCCGCGGGCGAGGGCGCCCGCGCCACACACCTTGCCGAGCTGGGCTCGGCCTGGACGGACTGAGGCTGCCCCACCCATGCGCTCTTTGCAAGGGTGGGAAGGCTTCTTATGTCACCCGGCCTCTTGCTCGTCGTCGGCTGCCGGCAGTGGTGGTGCTTTCCACTTCAGTTTCACCGGCTGTTGCTCGTTCACCAATACGGGGCCGCGTTCGTCGTAGAAGCTGTTTCATAACTCGTTTCTATCGGGTAAAGCCATGCTCCTCAGGGGATAAAGCCCGCATTTTCGGCTGCTGCGAGCGGCACGGCTAAAGCCGTGCCCTTCCACAAAACTTCGACGTTCAGGGAACTGCAGATCCCTCCCCTTCGGCTACGCTCAGGGTCGGGATGACAATTTCAGAACGTGCGCTGTAAAGACAGGGGCGGTGAGCCAAACGGCAAGTGACTTCGGTACCTTCCGCTCTGTAAAACTTTTGTATTTTCTGTCACTACTCACAGATTTTCACCGCACGGCCCCGTTAGCCTTGAATCATCGCAATCATTCAGGAGCGTGTCTGGAATGCAAGTTCTTCCTATGGAAATTCATCCTAAGGGCAGCCGTGCGCGTGTGCTGCTCAGTTCGGTTTTCGGTCCCTATGCGCAGGACGATGAATTTGGCTCGCGGGCCATCAATCCCATGGAGCTGTACCACAACCAGGTGACGCGGGCACAGGGCGGGTTTTCGCTGCGCATGTTTCACCGGTCGTGGGGAATCATGATGATTCAGCAGAATATTTCGGCGCCGTGCACGGTGCTCGATTTTCCGACGCGCGAGGACTTCGCGCGCGAGCTGAAAGCTCACGACTACGACATCGTCGGAATCTCTTCAATCATCGTGAACCTCGGGAAGGTGCGCGAAATGTGCCGCATGGTGCGCGAGCTTTCGCCCAATTCGACCATTGTCATTGGCGGGCACGTAGCAGCCACACCTGGCCTCGAGCACCTAATTGACGCCGATCACATTGTCCGCGGCGAAGGCATTTCGTGGATGCGAAGCTATCTGGGCGAAGATCCCAACGCGCCCATCCGCCATCCCGACATTGTTTCCGGTCTCAACACGCGGGTCATGGGCATTCCGCTGCACGAGCGCAAAGGCGGCACGGCGGCCACCATCATTCCTTCCGTCGGCTGTCCCATGGGCTGCAACTTCTGCACCACTTCGGCGTTTTTTGGCGGCAAGGGCAAGTTCGTAAATTTTTACGAGACCGGCGACGAACTCTACGACGTCATGTGCCACGCGGAGGCGTCGCTCGGCGTGCAGACCTTCTTCGTTATGGACGAAAATTTCCTGCTGCACCGCAAGCGCGCCATGCAACTGCTCGACCGCATGAAAGCCGGCAAGAAGTCCTGGGGCATGGCGGTCTTCGCCTCTGCCAACGCCATCCGGCAATACAAAGTGGAAGAACTGGTCGAGCTTGGCGTGTCGTGGATCTGGATGGGGCTGGAATCTCCGCGCTCAAACTACGACAAGCTTAAGGGCATGGACTCGCACCAGTTGACGCACGAACTGCGCCAACATGGCATTCGCGTGCAAGGCTCGACCATCATCGGCCTTGAACATCACACGCCGGACAACATCCGCGAAGAAATCGAATACGCGGTCGAACACAATACCGACTTCCATCAGTTCATGCTCTACACGCCCGTGCCCGGCACGCCCTTATATAAGGAAATGTCAGAGCAGGGCCGGATGCTCGAGGGCATTGACATGGCCGACATCCATGGGCAGGACAAGTTCAATTTCCGCCACGCCGCCATTTCGCGCGACGACTCCAAGCGTTTCCTCGACTGGGCGTTCTGGCGCGACTTCGAGCGCAACGGGCCCAGCCTGTATCGCATGTGCCAAACCATGCTGCAAGGCTGGCTGCGCTACAAAAATTATCCCGACTTGCGCGTTCGCGAGCGCTTCGAACGGGAGAACGTCAAGCTTCGGACCGCGTATAGTGCGGCGCTGTGGGCGTCGGAACGCTACTTCCGCAAGGTGAACGAGGACGTCAGCAATCAGATCCACGAATTGCGCCGTGAGATCGCCAGGGAGTTTGGCGCCTTCTCACGGCTGGTGGCGAGCCTGGCGGGTCCGGTTCTGCTCTGGACTACGCGCCGCGAGGAACGGCGGATGGCTGCCGGCAAGACCTATGAGCCGCCGACCATCCTGGAGCGCCGTAACTGGGTGCCGGCCGTGGACTGATGGCCGTGGAATGATCGTAGAGCGTGTTTCATAGACGCCTTTCCGCTCGGAACGCACGTCCCTCAGGGGCTAAAGCCCGCATTCTTCTAGTCCAGAACGGCGCGGCTGAAGCCGCGCCCCTTCAAAGAACTATTTATGAAATGCGCTGTAGAGAAACTCATCACTCGTGAAGGTGTTCTTCCTTTCTGCTAGCTGTGACCAGGGTCACATTGCGGAGGTTATGCCCGGTATACAGTTTTCCCATGGTGCGTTATCAAAATTGGAAGAGCTCAGGCGACGCAGCCATTCCTCTTCGTGGTCTAATGGACTCGGGAACCCGCTTCTACAGGGCGGGCGCGTGTTCAGTTGCCGTCGGCTCCAAGTTTGAGACAAAAGATGCCGAATTTGCATCAAATCAAAGAAGATCCGTTGATCCGGGTCGAGAATCTGAAAAAGGTCTTTCGCTCAGGCGAAACGGACCTAGTGCTCTTTGAAAATCTATCGTTCCAGGTTGGTCGAGGCGAGATGCTGGCGATTGTGGGCCAGTCGGGCGCGGGAAAGAGCACTTTGTTGCACATCCTGGGCGCTCTTGATCGTGCTACGGCGGGTGCCGTATATTGCGACGAGTCGGAGGTGAGCTCGCTTTCCGACGATGCAGCCGCCGAGTTCCGCAATCGTGAGCTCGGATTTGTGTGGCAGTTCCATTATCTGCTGCCGGAATTCACGGCGCTGGAGAATGTGGCAATGCCATTGCTGGCACGCGGAAAGCGGCTTTCCGAGGTGGCTGGGGAAGCGGCGAGTTGGTTGCGTGAGGTGGGGCTGGAGCAACGCGGCCATCACCGTTCGGGTGAGCTTTCCGGAGGCGAACAACAGCGTCTGGCACTGGCTAGGGCGCTGATTACACGGCCCCAGGTGCTGCTAGCCGACGAGCCGACGGGCGATCTCGATGGCAGCACCGCCGAGGCCGTCTTTGCTCTAGTTGCTAGACTGCACCGCGAGCATCGGCTAACCTCGTTGATAGCGACGCACAACGTTGGGTTCGCACGGAGGTGCCATAGAGTGTTGCGGTTGGATCAGGGCAGAATGGAAGAGGTGGCGCCAGAGTCGCTTCCGGCGTAAGAACGACAACAACTGATGACAAAGGACCCGGTCGGCGACACACCTGGGTCACTTCGGCGGCGAATGACGCTTGGGAGATTCGGCGGTAGAAATGCATAATGGAAGGTTAGGTCACGGGTTTGGCGGAGGCTAGGCCTTCCCCACGACCCGGGGGAGTTGGGTATATGTTCGAACGCTACACAGAGAAGGCCAGGCGCGTCATCTTCTTTGCGCGCTACGAGGCCAGCCAGTTCGGCTCACCTTATATTGAGACCGAACACTTGCTTCTCGGACTGCTGCGCGAAGACAAGGCCCTGACCAATCGCTTCCTGCGCTCTCATGCGTCGGTCGAATCCATCCGCAAACAGATCGAAGGCCACACCACCATCCGCGAGAAGGTTTCGACTTCCGTTGATCTGCCCCTGAGCAATGAATGCAAGCGCGTGCTGGCTTATGCGGCCGAAGAGGCCGAACGCCTTTCTCACAAGCACATCGGAACCGAACACCTGCTGCTCGGACTGCTGCGCGAAGAAAAATGCTTTGCCGCCGAGATTCTGCATGAGCGCGGATTGCGTCTTTCGACCATCCGTGAAGAACTCGCCCGTACCAGCCAGGAAAAAGCTGCGCCGCAGCGCGGCCAGCGTGAATCTTCTTTATTGAGCGAATTCTCCCGCGACCTGACGCAGGCCGCCATGGACAGCCAGCTCGATCCGCTGGTAGGCCGTGAAGGCGAAGTCGAGCGCGTGGTTCAGATTCTCTGCCGCCGCACCAAGAACAATCCCGTGCTGATCGGTGAGCCCGGCGTGGGCAAGACGGCCATCGTCGAAGGCTTAGCCCAGCGCATCGCCGACGGCGAGGTGCCGTCGTTTCTAGCCGACAAGCGCATCCTGGCCCTCGATCTTTCGCTCATCGTCGCCGGCACCAAGTATCGCGGCCAGTTCGAAGAGCGGCTAAAGACCATCATGAAAGAGCTGATGGAGTCGCAGAATTCCATCATCTTCATTGATGAGCTGCACACACTGGTCGGCGCCGGATCGGCCGAGGGTTCGCTTGACGCCGCCAACATCCTTAAGCCGGCGCTCTCGCGCGGCGAGATTCAGTGCATCGGCGCAACCACGCCGGCTGAATACCGCAAGTCCATCGAGAAGGACCGTTCGCTCGAACGCCGCTTCCAAGCCGTGAAAGTTCCGCCGCCCACGGAAGTCGACGCGGTCAAGATTCTGTTCGGCATCAAAGAGCGCTACGAGAAGTTCCACGCCGTCACCTACACCGACGACGCCATCAACTTCTCCGTGTCGCACTCCAATCGCTACATTCCCGACCGCTTCCTGCCCGACAAGGCCATTGACCTGATCGACGAGGCAGGCGCGCGTGTGAAGCTGCGCCAGACTTCGCTGCCCGATGAGCTAACGGAAGTGCAGAAGCGGATCAAGTTCATCGTCCACCGTATGGAGAACGCCATCGCGAACCACGAGTTCGAGAAGGCGCGCTTCTACTCGGACGAAGAACGCAAAGAGCGCGAGAACCTGCGCGCCCTTCGCGAAAAATACCACCTCGATGAATCCTCCACCGGCGTTGTCGGTCGGGAGGACATCGAGGACGTGGTCTCGCGCTGGACCGGCGTTCCCATCACCTCGATTAAGGAAGAAGAAACCCAGAAGCTGCTGCGCATTGAAGAAGAGCTGCACAAGCGCATCATCTCGCAGGACAAAGCCATCGGCGCTCTCGCCCGCGCCATCCGCCGCAGCCGCGCCGGCCTAAAGAGCCCGAACCGCCCGATCGGATCGTTCCTCTTCCTTGGGCCCACGGGCGTCGGCAAAACGGAAGTTGCGCGCACGCTGGCGCAATTCATGTTCGGCAGCGAAAAAGCCCTGGTCCGCTTCGACATGTCCGAGTTCATGGAGAAGCATTCGGTCTCCAAGCTGATCGGCTCGCCTCCCGGATACGTGGGCTACGAAGAGGGCGGCCAACTGACTGAACGAGTCAAGCGCGCTCCCTATTCGGTCGTTCTGCTCGACGAAATCGAGAAGGCGCACCCGGATGTGTTCAACATCCTGCTTCAGGTGTTTGAAGACGGCCAGTTGACCGACGGGTTGGGCAACACGGTTGACTTCAAGAATGCGATCGTCATCATGACCTCGAACATCGGCGCGCGCCACCTGATGAAGCGCGAAGGCCTGGGCTTCCAGTCCTCGAAGGACGAGATAGTGTCTGAGAAGGTCGAAGACCTGGTGAAGGGCGAGGTCAAACGCACCTTCAACCCCGAGTTCCTGAACCGCATAGATGAAATCATCCTGTTCACGGCGCTCGGCGAGAACGACCTGATCCAGATTCTCGAGCTGATGGTCAATCAGCTCAACCAGAACCTGGCGCAGCGCTCGATCACGGTCACCGTGGCCGACGAAGCCAAGAAGTGGATCCTGAACCAGACCCTAACCGACCGCAGCTACGGAGCGCGTCCGCTCCGGCGCGCCCTGCAGAAGTACATAGAAGACCCGCTGTCGGAAGCGCTGATCCAGGGCACGATCACGACGAGGCCAGCGTTCATCGAGGTCTTCCTAGAGGACAACAAGCTCTACTACCGCCCAGTGGATTCGGAGAAGGCCGAAGGCGTGCTGCTGTACGAAAGCTAGGCTTTTGTGTGGGGACGGGGCTCTGCCCGTCCAAGTCGAGCAAAGCTTGGCAGGGTTTGAAGCCGTCAGCGAAAGCTGGCGGCTTTTGCTTGTGGCGCCGAATCTCGAAATTAGGACGGTTTGCTCTGTAGCTTCGAAGGGCAGAAAATGTCACACAATCAAAGTCTAGGCTGTCTCAATCCGTGGTGCTATTCTCACCCAGTCAGGACTTAAAGGAATGCTGACGCAAACAGAGGCCGATCAGTTCATCCAAATGGTTAAGCATTTTGTACGTCCTCCGGCAGCGATCACCATTCCTCTGGGTGCGGACGATACATATGAACTCGCCAGTCTCGATGACCGAGAGAGTTTCTTATTGGACGTTTGGCGGGGAACACTTCGGCTGACGAAGCTAAGATTTCAGAACAGGGTGAGAACTGTCATCGTCTTGGTCCGGCTCGACGTAGATGGAGCACCTCATACGAATCCAGACGGAGAAAGGCTCTTCGGTACACATTTGCATTTGTTCAGAGAAGGATATGACGACAGATGGGCCTATCCCGTGGACCCAAGCACGTTCACCCTTTTGAGTGACCCTGGTACGACATTCCAAGAGTTCTGTGCATACTGCAAGATTGAATCGCCTCCGCCAGTCCAAGGGGTAATTGTATGAACCGCGCCGAGTGCCAGAAATTGATCGACGGATACATCGGCTGGCTTCGTCAGGGACTCTCTGCCGAAGAGGTGGGTGGAGCTTGCGAGTTGACCACCCCTTTTCTTGATCGCCACAACGATCATCTTCAGGTATACGCCACGCGACAGAACGGAAACATCATTTTGTCTGACGACGGATATGTTCTTTCCGACCTGCGAACAAGCGGGCTTGAGTTAGACACCCCGAAGCGTAAGACGGTTCTTGACAGTGTGCTCAAAGCTTTGGGTGTGCGAGCGGAGAACGGCCAATTGTTAGTCGAAGCATCGACGGCGAATCTAGGACAGCGTCTACATTCCCTCGTTCAAGCCATGCTGGCGGTCAATGACATGTTTGTCATGGCTCAACCTCGGGTCGCCAGTTTCTTCTTCGAAGATGTCCGCACCTTCCTAGATAGCAACGACGTTCGCTACACCCCTAGAGTAAAACTAGCCGGAAAGAGTGGCTACGACCACGGCATAGACTTCCTCGTTCCCAAGTCTCGAGAGCGTCCCGAGCGAATCTTGCAGGCAATCGCCGCTCCGAAGAAAGACAATATCTTTGCCTACCTTTGGACGCTCAGCGATACCCGATCTGCCCGCGCCGGAGAATCGGCGGCAGAGGCTTATGCATTTTTGAATGACCAGGAGCACACTGTTGGGGGGGACATAATTGAGGCCCTGCATGCCTACGGAGTTGTCCCGGCTATTTGGTCCCAGCGTTCGAACTATGTGAATGCACTGGTTGGATAACCGGTACGCCTCAATTCATTCCGGTTCAACCTTTTGAAATCTTTGGAGTGGACCTCGTTAATCGCCGACGGGAACCGCTCCTCGCCGCGGCCGCCCACCCTTTAACCCATTCACCTGCGCCGCCCTCTTCTTAGCAGCACTCTTAACCGAACCTCCGCTGCGTCCGATCTGCGCCATCCACTTCCTGGTGCCATAGATGCCCCGAAGCAGGCCGGGAACATAGAAGTCAACGTCAAGGTCGGGCCAATGGAGCCCGGTCCCACTCCCCAGAATCTCTACACGCGCGATCTGTTCTTTCGTGGCCGATTGCAGCCCTTGCAAGTCTTCCCTCGGAATCACATGCCTGTGCCCATCGTTCAACTTCAGGATGAGCAGGTCCAATCCCGGCCCCGGCCTGTATTCCACTTGCGTCACGCGCAGCTCACCCCTCAAGTCCTTCGCGCGCTCAATGGCGCGATCAATCTCGGCATCGCTCGTGACGATCTCATGCCCAGCTGCCTGATGTCCGATGTCCCTATGCCTTGCCACGTGCTTCCTCCCAAAGCTCCACAAGCTCTTCAAAGTGTAGAGCCGCAGTGCTCAAGATTTTCTTCACTTCAGACCGCTTCGCATTGGCGGGCCGGATGGCGTCGTCCCGCTTTGCCAATGCAACGGTCCCATTTGGCCGAAGATCAACAATCGCCTCCGTTTCGCCCGCGAAGCCGTGAACATGACGCGGCGGATGATCGTTCGAATAGGCAACGAATCGAACACCGTCAAACCTCAGCGAAACCACGATGACATTATAACCCAAGCGCCGCTTAGGTTTTCTATCTTTTCTTGCCCCCTTCGATTGCATCCAGACCTGTAAGTCATCTGCTCCAGTCGTCACCCTTTTTGCACGCTCCGCGCACCGCTGTCTCTAAGTCTATGCATTATAAAGACTTTATCTCTAAGTCCTTATTCCTCAAAGACCTGGCGGAAGGCTTCCCCTAAGTCTTTGATTCCAAAAGACCGCAGTAGGGGGTCTTCCGCGAGAAGGAACTCCACGAGTTGGTTCGTGCCTCCAAGAGCTAAGTGCCAAGAACCAAGAGCTGAGAGCGAACGGCCAACAGCGAAGCGGTCAACAGCCAACCGCCACGAACCGTTTCAGCCTATCTCCTGATTGACCCCCAAGACCGACTTGTGCTTTACTCGTTTCATTCGGGGCTGGCTCAACGCAATTTGCTTTGGCAATACGTACCAAGAATTTTGGGGCGTGAGACCGAGGTGATGTGATGAAGTCCAGCTCAGCAGTTGCAGTTCTGGTAGTGTCCCTCCTGTGTTTGTTCTTGCTTCTGACCCTGAGCGCCAGCGCGCGGGAAATGGTTCTGCCCGCTGGAACCCTTCTGCAATGCACTCTGAATGAACCCAACTTCTCTTCGGCGTCGGCTGCGGTCGGCGATCCGGTGCTTTGCCATCTCCGCTCCCTGACTGAATTCGGCCGGCAGGCGTTTCCGCGCGGAAGCTACCTGGTCGGACATCTCGAGTCGGCCCAGGACCCCGGCCACTTTTGGGGCAAGGGCAACCTGAAGCTGCAGTTCGACCGCATCGGCTTGCCCAACGGCGACCTGCCGCTCGATGCCAAGGTGATTGCGACCCGCGGCTACAAGGTGGATAAAGAAGGAGACATCCGGGGCAAGGGCCACGCCAAGCGCGACATCGTTGAGTGGTTGATCCCGCCGCTGTGGCCGTGGAAGATCATCATGCTGCCGGCGCGCGGTCCACGGCCTACGCTCAAGGGCGAAAGCGTGCTCACGCTGCGCCTGATGGACGACGTGCAACTGCCGCAGGTCGCCCAGACCTTCGGGCCGGACTGGCACTTCTTCGGCCATCCGCCGAGCGGCGACGCGCAACTGGAGAACAACGCCTACCGCGGATCTCTTAATCCAAAAGCAGAACCACGCCTGGCCGTGCGCGACGTAACGCCCAGCGAACCGGTGGTTGAGGAAGTTCCACCGGTCACCTACGCCCGCTATACGACCACCAGCGTTGCGGCTACAAGTAATGTATCCGCCACAAATAACGTGTCGGCGACTGACTCGCGCTTCTCCGGTACCGCGCCGGGCGTGCCCGTTTTCGTGCTGAAGACGGGCATGGTTCTGGCGGTGGGCAATTACACCTATCAGGACGGCCGCATCAGCTACGAATTGGCCAGTGGAGGCGACGGTGTCATCAGCACCGATGAAGTCGACTGGACAACAACCACTCAGGTGAATCTGCAGCGTGGCGTGCGAGTGACGCTGCGTGGCGGACATCCAAACGCGGGAACTGCCGGCTTCTAACAGGCGGCCGGTTTCTAACCAGCTGTCCAGCCGAGCGGAGACTCGGCGAATCTTAGCCGCCAG
>Ga0187803_10000200_pt1 | contig 25049 bp, 26 predicted proteins | sample NC_wetland_sal_i_2_FD_132425 | JGI IMG/M metagenome (GOLD analysis project Ga0187803, IMG submission 132425) | Wetland sediment microbial communities from Neuse River Estuary, North Carolina, USA - Control_3 | ecosystem: Environmental > Aquatic > Freshwater > Wetlands > Sediment | place: USA...
CGTCCCGCCAAGGTCCTCAAGGACGCCGTTCTGAAGTAGCTCTTTCTCCCGCCTGGGAGAAAGCAAAATTGAATACCCCCGGCCGTCCGCCTTCGCGGATTTCCGGGGGTTTTTCTTTGTAGGTATGCATTTGCGCTGATGCGGCTCGCACCCGCACCGCCGCCGGCCCTTTGGCTACAGCGTCTTCACGTAGACAATCACATCCTTGATTTGTGCCGCTTCCAGGACGTCCTTAAACGGCGGCATCAACTGGTCTCCGTTCTCGATCCAGTTCTTCAGGTTTTCGTCGGTGATCTTGTTTCCATTCACGCTAAAGGTCCCGCGCTTGGCAAGACCCTTCAGCCCCGGCCCAATTTTCTTTTGGTCGCTGGTATCGTAGTGGCAGATGGAGCACTTCTGCTGAAACAGCGATTTCCCGCGCGCCACGGCCGCGGCATTTGCCCCGCCCGCCTTCTTGCTGGTGCTTTGCGCCAATAACGTTCCTCCCCCCACCACCGCGCCAAAGATGGCCGCCACGCAGATTCCCTTGAAAATTCGGTTCACGTTTCCCCCATTCCTTGCGTATCTGCTTCTCTTTCCCTTCTCATTTTCTCCATTTTGTGGCCCAAATTCCACTCCCGCCCCGCCAAAAGGGACAGGTTGGCCTTAGGAACAGATAGAACTTTCGTACCTTTGACCTGCCTCGCTTTTATCCCTCAAAATGGCTCCATGAATCAGGAGACTCTGACTCGCGCCTGGGAAGTGTTGCAAGACGCTTATCAAGCGCAAATGGAAGGGGATTACGAGCACGCGGTCGAGCTCTATCAGTCCTCCCTTGACCTTCATCCCACCGCCGAAGCCCACACGTTCCTGGGCTGGACCTATCATTTCCAGGGCAAGTTGCTCGATGCCATTGCGGAATGCAAAATCGCCATCGAACTCGACCCCGATTTCGGCAATCCCTACAACGATATTGGCGCTTACATGATCGAACTTGGCCAGTTCGACGAGGCCATTCCCTGGCTGCAGCAGGCCGTCGAAGCCCGCCGCTACGAGCCGCGTCACTTCCCGCATTACAACCTGGGCCGCGCTTATCTTGGCAAGGAGATGTACGGCCAGGCCATGCGCTGTTTCCAGGAAGCCCTGAATGTCGAGCCGCGCTATTCTCTCGCCCGCCAAGCCCTCGAATCTCTCCGCCGCATGGTCAATTAGTTTGCGCTGACGCGGCCACTTCTGACGGCTTCACCACCCGGTCGTAAATCCACAGCAGCAGCGCGGTCAGCACGCCCACGCCGCTGATCACATACCAGGCCCATTCGGGCTTGCCCCGCACCTCGCCAAAATGATGCAGCACCCGCCCGCCGAGCCAGCCGCCGATCAGCGATCCAATTCCCAGCGGCAGGAACGCAAATCCCATGTACGTTCCCTGCTGCCCCGCCGGCGCCAGGCGCGAAATGTACTCGTAGTAGCGCGGCTGGTGCACAATCTCTCCGATCGCCAGCACAAAAATCGCTACCACCGCTCCCAACATCGATGGCCGCCACGCCAGCACCAGCCACGACAGCCCGGTGATCAGCGTCCCCAGAATGATCGCGCGGAACGCGGGAATTTTTCGCGTCAGGTAGTTCACCAGAATGGTGCAGGTAATCACCACGATCCCGTCCGTCACCAGCACTAGTTCCACGTCCAGGTCCTTGTTCACGTATTTGTGCAGATACACCGGCAGCATGATCCACTGCTGCCAGAACACGATCCAATAGCCCGTGAAAATTGCCAGAAACGCCATGAACTTCGGATTGCCCAGCACGGTGAAAAAATTCCGCACCGTTTCGCCTACCGTCGGCACCGCCGCGTCGCCCGCGCGTTTCGGCTGCCGGAAGAACAGCAGCACGCCAATCAGCATCAATGCCACTACGAACGCCGCCACGTGAAAAATTTTCCCCGCTCCCAGATGGCGCCGCGCCAGCGAAGCGGCCAGCGGCCCGCTCGCGCCCCCGATGTTCACCATCGTGTAGTAGATCGAGTAGCCCAGGGAGCGCACATTCTCCTTCGACGCCCGCGCCGTCGTGCCCACCACGCTCGGTTTCACCAGCGCAATCCCCAGCGCCGGAAGAATCAAGATGCACCCGACGAACAGTTCCAGCGGCACCGCATTGCGCACCGGCGCGAGCCAGGGCGCGCTGATCGAGCCCAGCAGGAAATACGCCGCGGTCAGAATGAGGTAAGCCAGAGACAGCGCCCGGCGGAATCCCAACCGGTCCGCCACCGCTCCCCCAAAAATCGCCAGGAACCACACCATCCCGCCGAATATCCCCGTTAGCGTCCCGGTCTGTTGCGTGGGGAAGTTCAGCGTCTCGCGCAGGTAATTCGCCAGCGATGCAAACGAGCCGTAGTACGCCAGCCGCTCGAAAATCTCGCTGATATTGGCAACCCAAAATGATCGCTCGAACCCGCCCCGAATTTCTTCCAGCCGCCGAGCAAAGCTCATCCGCCCTCCGTCACCCGTGTCTCTGTCACCCGTATTACAGCTTCTCTCCCTTTGCCACCTGGCCGCGGAGCAGAAACGTCTTCGGGTATTGGCCTTCGCCGCAGATCTTGAATGAGCCGAAATCCTTGTACCACAACCCTTCCGGCGCGTCGGGTTCTGATTCCCTCCACAGCTTTAGCTGGTATAAATCTTCAGCGCTGATCTGGCGTTCACGCAGTCGCTCGAAAAGGTGATCCCGTAAGGCTGCAGGCAAACCAGTCCACTGGATTTTGGGCATTTATTCCCCAAACGTCAGCTTGGCGAGTTCCTTTTTCAATCGTTCCCGCTCCGGGCCTTCGGGTGCATTGCTCAAGCGGTCCGCGAGCGCAAAGAACCGTTGTTTTTCGGCCTCTTTGGCTTCCAGGCCCGTCTCGATCAACTCGACGAGCACGCGACTGGTGCTGGTGCGCTGCGTCTTGGCGAGTGTGCTCACCCGGCGCGCCACTCCCGCCGGCAATGTCACGCTTTGTCTCTTTTGTTTGTTCTCGCGGCTCATCGTCATAGTCTACACCATTCTGCTGCACTGTGCACCACTACGCACCACATCTCGCGCTTTCCGTCATTCCTCGCGAGGCGAGGAACCGCTGACCCATCGCGCGTTCTTTGCGGGATGAACCCCTCTTTGCTTATGTAGCGCCGGGCTTTCCCCCGGTTTGTGGGGGCCCCGACGGTTGTGTCGGGATGCCCGGCATCTTGGGTCTTTCTGGCTGGAGTGAGCATTAGAAAAGGTGCACCCCCTACCCCCCTGTTTTTGTTGTACGACATGCAATGGATAGAGGGGAAAAGAGATAGAGAAAAAACTATGTTGTACAGAAGTTGTACGGAAAATGTACGGAGCTCGGAAGTGGCGGAAGGAAACGAGTTGTCTGACGACCAATACAATCGTGGTGATTCCGTCGATGAGAGTCCGAAAGAAAACCAGCTACGATCCCTCCGCTCCGAGGCGGCAAAGTGCGCCGACTCTCCGGTCGGGATGACAAAGAGCGATGGCGAGACCAAATCCTTCCCGAAATGGAACGATTGGTCATACCACGGATACCCCCTACCCCCCACCTTTTTCGTATCAAGGGGAAACAAAGGGCTTACAAGCGGAATCGTTGTATGAAGGGGAAACATTGGAGTTAGCCGGAATTTGCACCCCAAAAAGCGAAGGAAAGGGAAATAGATGAGGGAAAAGTGGTCTGGAATTCAGACCACGGAGGAATCTCTGGAGAGCACGCGGGCTTGTGCCGACAATTCACAACCTATCATAACATGGAATAGTTACTCTGTCAATAACTAATTCAACGGTATTGTATTCGAACACGGGCTGCCGTGAGATGAAAGGGGAACCCAAGGGCCACCCCCCCAAGCCCGGGAGTGACGCGCCGACTGTTGCCCGCTGTGCCCTGAGATTCCCTCGGACTGGGCATCGGTTAACCAAAACTATAGAATTAATCTGAAAAGTACTACCGACCGTGTTGTGTTGAAGAAGGGGTTATATGGTCTCTTTGGCAGAAAAACATTTCAAGAGAACCGCGAAAATGGCCCGGAGACTCAAGCGCAGCAGTATCTATTACTGGCTTGTCACAAAGGGATTTTTCCCCGAGTCCTACGTCCTTCCGCCGTGTTTCGAAGTTAGTGCCTATCCAAGGTTTGGAAAACGATATTTTCCGTACACCAAAAATGTGTTTAGACCGAAAGTGTCTGAATACCTGCAGGTTCATTTCCCGAAAACAGATTTGACTGATCGCACGTTTGGAATCATCGATCCCGAGATTCATTCTGACATTGCTAGCACGATAGCGAAAAACTGGCAGAAGGTTTTGGGGACCCTTTTTCAGAGGGACAACCGAGTGTTCTCGTATAGCTTTCCAATCCCATTAGATGCAAGAAGTATAGGCACAATCGGGCGCCTCAGGGGCGGTCGGATGATTTATGAATTCATAGAAATGGCGGAGCACGATCTTGCTTCCGTGGCATATCGGTACAAGTTCGTTATCACGACGGACGTAAAGAACTTCTATCCTTCGATTTACACGCACAGCATTCCTTGGGCAATACACGGGAAGAAGTTAATAAGAAGGGCGAGAAACCGTTACGACTGTCGGTACTGTGGAAATAGATTGGACAAACTTTTCCAGAATGCCAACGATGGCTGTACAAATGGGATTCCAATCGGCCCCATTGTCTCAGACGTAATTGCCGAAATCATCTTGTCGGACGTCGATCGTCGGTTCTCTAAACAGCTTGGTGGCGACTTGTTTGTTGTTCGCTTTAAGGATGATTACAGGATTCTTGCCCGAACCGAGGCCTATGGCCGGTCTGCAATCAAAGAGCTGCAGGCAGCGTTGAAAGAGCATCACTTGGAATTGAATGATGAGAAAACTCAATTCCATAAATTACCCAATGGATTGTTTAGGAATTGGGTCTCCGAGTACAACGCTGCCAACCCACGTCCGAAGTCATATTACGATTTCAAAAGATTTAAAGAGGTATATCTGGCGGTTGTTACGATAGATCGAAACAATCCAGGGTCGGGCGTTATAGATCGCTTTCTGGCGGATATTGTGACCTCCAGGTACCGCCTGAGAGTAAAGCTTGATGCCAGGGCACTGCCTAAGATCATTAGCTTGTTGCTAACTCTAGGCGACCTTAGAACCAAGGCATTCCCCAAGATACTTGCAGTTATAGAAGCGATCCTCAAGTCTTCATTCGGGGAAAGATACGCACAGGACATAGAGGAGCATTTGACTGAATTTTTGAAGGACTTGTCACGAAGGGAATCCGAGAACAAGTATTTGATAGCTTGGATAATCTATTTCCTTCGAGCGAACAACCTGGATGGTGGGCTGAGAGGGAGGTTTAAGTACGTGGATCCCGTCGTGAGGTCGATGTTGACGAGCAGATTCACGCATTTCAAGGCATGTAGGGATTTCACACTGTTCCACGGTGTGAAGACGGCTTCGAGAAAAAAATCGATGCTGCGACATCTTGATCTCTTCAAGCCTCAATAATTTAGGGTTTTTTGGCGAATTGCGTCCGTAATTTCCGTTGATCCAGATTAGGCCTAATTATGTCGAATTGATTGCGATGATGAGAGGCATGCCGACCTCCCGACCGGGTCGGGACCCGTTTCGGCAGGCCACTACAACCTCCCCTCCCCTTGGCACGCCGTGCCCGTTGTGTTCTCCTAATAGAAGCACAATGCCACGCATTTCCTCATGGCCGAAGCCGCTCTGCTTCACGTTGCTGAGCTGTTTTCTGGCTGCTCTCGCGATCTCGCTTTTCCCGTTGGACTCCGCCGCGCAACTGCCGGTGATCCGTTTTGTGCGCGACCCCGACCCCGCTCCCGATTTCAAGGTGAAGGACCTGTACGGAAAAGATCTCAGCCTGGAATCCTCCAAGGGCAAAGTGATTCTGCTGAATTTCTGGGCCACCTGGTGCGGACCGTGCCGCATGGAAATTCCCAGCCTTATTCAACTGCAAGACCGCTACAAGGACCGGCTGCAAATCATCGGCATGGATGTGGACGACGATGACGAGAATGTCGTCCGCGAAGTGGTGAAAGCAGAAGGCATCAACTATCCCGTGGCGCTCACCTCGATGGAGGTGCGGCTCGCTTATGGTGGAATCGGCGCCCTGCCCACCGTTTTCGTCATCAACCCCGAAGGCCGCGTCGTTCAGAAGCACGTCGGCTTGTTCAATCCCGCTTTGTACGAAACCGAAGTGCGCGCCCTGCTCGACTTGCCCATCGCCGCGAAAATCGAAACGTTCAATGATACCGGCGAGATTTTCCTGAAACATGCGGACCGCGCCACCATGCTCCCCGGAGTGGACACTTCCGGGCTCACACCGGAGCAGCGCGCCGCCGCCATCCACAAATTCAACGCGGAAACATGTGATTGCGGCTGCAAATTCACGATCGCGCAATGCCGTATCTACGACCCGGCTTGCAAGCTCAGCATGGATCGCGCCGCCGCGATTGTAAAGAAAGTCTCCGCTGCCGGCGACAAGGCGAAACCGGAAACTCCGTCGGAATCACCTGTTCCGGCGCCCGCGCCCGATGCCGGAGCGGCTCCGAAAGGCCCGGCCGGAACGCCGCAGCCCTGATCGGAAATTTCTTCTCGCTCCCACGCCAAAGCATTTCAGCCCTTGAATTTTGCACACCGTTGCGGTTGAGATCCTTCGGGCCGCAAACGGCGCGACCCTCAGGATGACAGAGAGTTGCTTGGTTTGAGTGATAACCGAAATTGTGTTTTCGATAAAAATTCAGCTACTTCTTGAGCAAATCCATCACCGCGCTGGTCATGGCCTTTACGCCCGTGCGGATCGCCGGCTCCGGCACCGGCGCAAATTCGCTGGAGTGCAAGCTCGGCAGGCGGGTCCCTTTTTCCTGCGCATCCTTTATCTTTGCGGGATCCACCGCGCCCAGCCAAAACATTGTGATCGGCGGCTTCGGATCGCTCAACGCATACAAACTGAAATCTTCGCTGGCCATCACCGGCTTGCCGGGCACCACGTTCTCTTTGCCCAACGCTTTCTCCATGGCCGCGGCAACGCGGTGCGTCAAAGCCGCGTCGTTGATGGTCGCGGGCACCGCATCTTTCGCGAGCTCGATAATTGGCGCGCGGTCCGCTGGAACACCCGCTGCCGCGGCGATTCCGTTCGTCGCTCGCGTGATGGCCGCAAGTGTTTTCTCGCGCTGCTCGGGCGTCATCGTTCGCACTGACAGTTGAAGATGCGCGTCGTCGGGAATAATGTTGTGCTTCGTTCCCGCATGGAAGGAGCCCACTGTAATTACCGTAGGCTGCAAAGGATCTTCTTCGCGGCTGACGATGGTTTGCAGGAAAACGACCAGCTCCGAAGCAATCATGATCGGATCCTTGGTCATATTCGGAAGGGCTCCATGGCCGCCGAATCCGCGAATCGTAATGTCCAGCGAATCCGACCCTGCGAGTATCGGCCCTTCGTGCCAACCCACTTGCCCCACGGGAAGGACCGGCGAATCGTGGAGCGCCAGCACGTAATCCGGTTTAGGGAATTTCGTGAACAAGCCCGCGCGAAGCATCGCGGCTGCTCCACCAATGGTCTCTTCTGCCGGCTGCGCAATCATTACGACGGTGCCGCTCCACTGGGTTTTGCTTTCCGCCAACATTTTCGCTGTGCCGAGGAACACGGTCATGTGTAGGTCGTGCCCGCAGGCGTGCATGACGCTGACCTCTCGGTCCGGCCGCTTCACCGTTACCTTGCTTGCGTACGGAAGACCCGTGTTCTCCTTCACCGGCAGGGCATCCAGCTCCGTGCGGACATACACGGTTGGCCCCGGCCCGTTTTTCAGCACCGCGACCACGCCATACGAAACCAGGCTCGCGTCTTCGTACTGCCCGAAATGATCAGTCACGGTGTAGCCGAGCCTCTTCAGCGAGCTGGCCACGAGCGCGGAAGTTTCCTTTTCCTGCGTGGAAAGTTCCGGATTGGCGTGGAAATGTTTGTAGGTTCCCACCCAGTCGTCGATGTTGCTGTCAATCTTCTGGTCCAAATCGCCTTGGGCCGCCGCGGGGATTCCTGCCGCCAAAATTGCCAGTGCTACAACCATCCATCTCGTCCATAGTCCCTTCATTTGCGCGCTCCTTCTGCCGTGGACATGCATGTTAACAGAACACAATTCCCCTTGCTGTGGCTCGTGCTGGCAGATTACACTCGCGGCCAATCGGCAGTCCGCATTTTCGTTCTTTAGGAGGTTTACGATGAATCGACGCATGCTCGTTCTTGTCCCCATTCTGGTGGCCGCAGGATTTTTCGCCGTCCATGGCGCGTTCTCGCAAAATGACGCGCAATCCAAACGGCGTATTATCAATTTGCCGGATCGACCGGCGCAGGCGGCTTTCAGCAGCGCCATTCTGGTTGGCGATACGCTTTATATTTCCGGAAATATCGGCTTGGATCCGAAAACCGGAAAAACCCCCGAAAAAATCGAGGATGAAATCAAGAATCTTCTCGATTCCTATAAAAGTGTTTTGAGCCAGGCCGGCTTCACCATGGACGACCTTGTGTACGTCCAGATTTCGTGCACCGATCTTTCCTACTACGACAAATTCAACGCGATGTATAAGACCTATTTCTCCAAAGATCTTCCCGCGCGGCAATTCGTTGGCGTGGCGTCACTCCTGCGCGGCGGCCATTTTGAAATGCAAGCGATTGCCGTGCACCGCTGAGGTGCGGGCTCACCCAGCAGATTGGCTACATAGGGGGTTCCAGAAAGGGCTTGACAAGCGGCGGCCCTGCTAATATACTTAACACTGTTAATAGGAGGCCCAATTGGGCGTTAAAGAACGCAAGCTCCGCCAGAAGAAATTCCTCCGCCAGGAGATCCTGGACGCTGCCAGCGAGCTGTTTGTCAAGGAAGGCTACGAAAACGTCTCCATGCGGCGCATCGCCGACAAGATTGAGTACTCGCCCACCACCATCTATCTCTACTTCAAGGATAAAGCCGAACTTCTCGAACAGGTTTGCCAGGAAACATTTTCGAGGCTTTCCCATCACTTGACGCGCATTCTGGAGCAACCGGGCGATCCACTCGAACGGCTCCGGCGCGGTCTAATCGCATATGTCCATTTCGGCCTGGAAAATCCCCACCATTACCGGGCGACGTTCATGATGCCTATCCCCGAAGGTTTTGAAAAGGAGAAATACACCAGGCCAGATTCACCCGGGCTGCAAGCATTCGATTTTCTCCGGCGCTGCGTTTTCGATTGCATTTCTGCCGGCAAATTGCACCCAAAGGATCCTGAATTGGCAAGTCAGACGCTCTGGTGTGCGGCTCACGGTGTCACGTCTCTACTGATTACGCATGCCCTGTTTCCCTGGGTTGGCAAGGAGCAAGTAATTGAATCTGTGGTAGATACGATGATTGCAGGGGTAGCGAAGGCGCGCGCGTAAGGGCGCAAAATTTTTTTCATCGAAACTTAACAGTGTTGAGTGGAATTGCAATGTTACTTTTATCGAGACTGTTTCGTATCTAGCTTTGACCGGCTTTTACGGGGTTTGACCATGACACTTCTCGCTCGCCGCAATCTCTTCCACGACCGCATTCGCTTCGCGGTCACTCTCACCGGCATTGTGTTTGCGCTAGTCCTTATCATCATTCAATTCGGCCTGTTTCTCGGCTTCACCACCACCACATCGAACAACATCGATCACTCCAAAGCCGATCTCTGGCTCGTTTTTCACAGCGTGGGCTACTTCGATACGGGCCGCATGTTCTCGGAAAGGAAGTACTACGAAGTATTGGCGACTCCGGGTGTGGAGCAAGCGGAGAAGTACATTCAGAATTTTGCCTACTGGAAAAAGCCCGATGGCGGTGTGGAAAACGTGCAGGTGATCGGTTTTCGTCCAGGCAGCGGGCTTGGCGAACCCTGGAACATCTCGCAAGGAGCTGTGCTTGAAGTCAAGGAAGAGGACGGAGTGCTGGTTGATGAGCTTTACAAGGAGAAACTGGGGGTGAGCAAGATCGGGGACCGCGCAGAGATCGGCAATCACCGCGCGCGGGTCGTGGGGTTCACGCAGGGCATTCGCTCGTTCACCACCTCGCCCTTCGTCTATACCTCGTTCAAGAATTCGCTGAACTACACCAGACCGCAATCACGTGAAGATCAACTCACCTACATCCTGATCAAAACAGCTCCGGGCTTCACCCCCGCGGAAGTGCAGAAGAATTTGCGCGAACGCGTGAGCGACGTGGACATCTACACCCGCGACGAATTCAGCCGCCGCACACGGTTCTACTGGATGTTTACGACCGGCGCAGGTCTCGCCGTGCTTACCGCTGCGCTCATGGGCCTGGTGGTGGGAATTGCCGTGGTCGCGCAAACCATTTACGCCGCCACCATGAATCACATCCGGGAATACGGAACGCTCAAGGCCATGGGCGCCACCAACCGGTATCTCTACCGCGTGCTCATCGAACAAGCGGTGTGGAGCGCCGTGCTCGGCTACGGGTTCGCCATGATCGTGGCCCACTTCATCGTCCAGGGCAGCGAAAAAGGCGGTGCGCTCATCCTCATGCCGCTGTCCATGAAAATCGGCATGCTTTTCCTCGCCATTTTCATGTGCATCGCGGCCGCCCTCGTTTCCATCAACAAGGTCACGCGCATCGATCCCGCCATGGTTTTCAAAGGTTAGGAGGCAGCATGACGACTTTGCTCCCATTATCCGGAACCGTAATTCGCGCGCGGGGTCTGTCCAAAGTGTATTGCGAGGGCGCAACCGAACTGCGTGCACTCTCGAATGTCGACATGGATATTTACGCCGGGCAACTCACGCTGATGATGGGCCCTTCCGGCAGCGGCAAGACCACCTTACTCTCAATCCTCGGGTGCATCCTGCGGGCAAGCGAAGGCCGCCTGGAATTGCTCGGCGAGGACGTCACGGCACTCCCTGAAAAGGAACTGCCACGCATCCGGCGCAAAGCCATTGGGTTTGTGTTTCAGGGCTTCAACCTTTTTCCCACCCTGACCGCCGCGGAAAACGTGGCTCTCGCGATGGACGTCCGCGGTGTGCGCGGGGACCAGGCACGAAAGCGTGCAGAGGAACTTCTCCAGGAAGTCGGACTGCAGGACCGTATGCACGCTTTTCCCGCCGATCTAAGCGGTGGCCAGAAGCAACGCGTTGCCATAGCGCGCGCACTCGCCGGCGATCCGCCGATTCTGCTCGCCGACGAGCCCACCGCCGCGCTCGATTCCACGAGCGGCCGCGCCGTGATCGAGCTATTGCAACGACTGGCGCATCATCACCGCCGCGCCGTGGTCATGGTTACGCATGATCCACGCGTGTTGGCCTACGGTGACCGCATTCTTCACCTTGAAGATGGCCGTTTGGTCCGTGAAGAAGCCGCCCATCTCCCGCCAGGTAGCACGCGGCACTTTCGGATTGGCCAAGGCACGGCCAATTTTGCCGAAGAATTTTCCGCCAAGTTCTGAATAAGGAGCACTCCAATGAAACGATCCATCTATGCACTTTCGGTTGCGGCCACACTTTTTCTGGTGTCGACAGTCCAATTTCTGCGCAGCCGAGAGCACGCCGTCAAAGCCGCCCCCGCCTCCTCCACGGTTTCGAATGATGGCCTGATTGCGGCGCCGGGCCGTGTGGAAGCCGTCAGCGAAGAGATTCGCGTCAGTTCCGAGCTAAGCGGCCGCTTGCACAGCGTTCCTGTCGAAGAAGGCGATCGCGTCCACAAGGGCCAGGTGCTGGCTCAGATCGAGAATGAAGATTACCTGGCGCGCGTTGCCGCAGCGGAAGCAATATTGGCGCAACGGAAGGCAGAGCTTTTGCGCGTGGTCAACGGCGCCCGTTCGCAAGAGCGCCGCGCCTCGAAGGCCAATATGCAAGCCGCGAAGGCGGTGCTGGACACCGCTCGCCGCGAAGCCGAGCGTCGGCGCAACCTTGCTGACCGGGACATGATCTCGCGCGATGAAGCCGAACGTTACCAGCGTGCGTATCAAGTCGCAGAAGCCGAGTACGAACGCGCTTCTCAAGAATTTTCACTTGTCGATGCAGATGCCCGTGAAGAAGATCGCCGCCGAGCGGAAGCTGCGGTGGCCGCCGCGCAGGCGCAACTCGCGGAGGCGGGCGCGTATCTCGAAAAGACCTATGTTCGCGCGCCGCTAAATGGCGTTGTCCTCCGCAAATTCCGCCATCCCGGTGAGAGCGTCTCCATGCAATTCGATTCCCCCATCGTGACGCTTGCGGATGATTCCTCGCTGCGCGTCCGCCTCGATGTGGATGAGACGGACGTGGCGCGCCTTAGAGTCGGCCAACATTCCTTCGTGACCGCCGAAGCCTACGGCACACAGAAGTTCACGGGGCACGTCATCCGTGTCGGACGTATCCTTGGAAAGAAGAATGTTCGCACCGATGAACCGAGCGAGCGCGTGGACACGAAGATCCTGGAAACCCTCGTAGAACTCGACCCCGGCCAGAAACTACCTTTGGGCTTGCGCGTGGATGCCTATGTGGAGGCGGGGGAACGCGTAGGCAGGCAATGAAGGAGTGGCTGGCGTTATGATACCCATATTTAGTCATCTATGCGATGGTATAGAAATGGGCATATGCCTATATATTGTCCATTGGCAAACGTTCTCACCAGAACCTTAAATTCATAAATATATGAATATAAAAGTGTTAAACAGAAATATGAAGGCGTGTTCATTGGCCCAATCCGTGCTTCTGTGTAGCGCCATTGAGAAGGTAGCCATGCTGAGAATCACTACAGAAACAAAACGCGGAAAGACCATCGTGACAGTTGAAGGGCGCATTGCCGGTCCCTCGGTTGCCACTGTCGAGCAGTGCTGGCGCGAACTCTACGCAGCATCGCCCAAGCAGAAATACATCATTGATCTGTGCGGCGTCAGTTTCATCGACAGTTCCGGAAAAGTCCTGCTTCGGGAAATGCATCGCCGCGGTGCCGAGCTGCAGGCCGAAGGCTGCTTGAACCAATCCATCGTGGATGAGATCTCCGCATCGGATGATGCCGCCCCCGGTCCCCGCGACAAACATATGAAGAAATCCAAAGGGGCCCCGATCATTTTTTATGTCGCGTTCCTCAGTCTGCTTTTGATGCCGATGCTGGCCCCTGCACAAGAGAAATCTGCGACTCTCCCGAACAGCAAAGCTCCAGGCGACGCCCTGCGCCTGACTCTAGAGCAAGCGGTGGCGCTCGCCATCAAGCAGAATCCGACACAGCAAATCGCCGTGCTCAATGCTGCCGAGAGCGTGCAGGACAAAAATATCACCCGGTCCGAGTTGCTTCCTCAGTCCAGTTTTCGCGTGGCCGATTCCGCCAACCGGGTCAATTTGCTGGCGCAGTTCGGCGGAAAGCCGCTCGTTCAGGTTCCGGGTCTTTTCTTTCCCGGTCACCTCGGGCCATACCAGGTCTTTTCTGCTGGACCGTCGTTTGGCAGCACCATTTTCGATTTCTCTCTTTGGAAGCGTTATCAGGCTTCGCGCACTAATGTAGACGCCTCGAAAGCCGACAGCCTATCGACGCGCGAGCAGATCATTCTCTTGGTCGTATCGCAATACATCGGGACTCTTCGTGCGGTGGCCAATGTGGAAGCCTCCGTTTCCCGAGTAGAACTGGCTCAGGCGCTCTACGATCAGGCAGCCGACCTGCAAAAAGAAGGTGTGGGCACGGGCATCGACACGCTGCGCGCCAACGTGGAACTGCAGAATGAGAAGCAGCGCCTGATCGAAGCGGAGAACGACCGCGAGTCCTCTCTATTCGGCCTGAGCAAGCTTCTCAATCTCGATCCACGGCAAAAACTGGAACTCGCGGATTCTCTAGGATTTTTCGAGACTCCACAGCCCGACGTGGAAACCAGCATCGAGGAAGCACTCTCCGGCCGGGAGGAATGGAAGGCCATCGAGTCCCGAGAGAAGGCTGCGAAATTGGAAAAGCAAGCTACGCAATACCAGCGCCTGCCATCGCTGCGTTTTGACGGCGACTGGGCGTATCTCGGCACTTCTTCAAACAACGGCATCCCCACCTACCAGTACACGGCCTCTGTCAATATGCCGCTCTTCACCAGCGGCCGCATCCGGGCGGAAGTGGCGAAGTCCGACCTGGAACTGCAGAAGCTCGAACAGCAAAAGGCGGATCTCCGCAACCAGATTGCTCTCGATGTGAAGACATCCCTGCTGAACCTGCAATCCGCGCGCAACGAGGTCGAGGTCGCGAATTTGGGTGTTCAGCTAGCCAAGGACGAAGTTGCCCAGGCCCGCGACCGCTTCAAGGCCGGCGTCGCCAACAATATTGAAGTCATTTCCGCTCAGGATTCTTTGTCCCGGGCGAACGACAACCAAATTGCCGCGCTCTATCGCTTCAATCAGGCTCGCGCGGATTTTGCACGCGCCATTGGACAGATGGAAAAGACTTACGCGAAGTGAGGACACGATGAGTGTGGAGATCGAAGTCGGATTAGAAAACGCCGTAAACGTTAAACTGCCAAAGGAAGGGCCGGCAATGCAGGAAACGCCGGCAACCCCGCTGGCCAGCCCCAAGCTTCGGCGTGGCCTCGCCCTAGGCGCCATTGTTCTCGTTGCCGCAGGTCTCAGCCTGTTTCTCTATTTTCACAACCGCGAATCGACCGATGATGCTCAAGTGGACGGGCACATCACGCCGGTGGCCTCCAAAATCTACGGCCGCGTCGCCGTGGTCCTCGTCGATGATAATCAGCCCGTGAAGGCCGGTCAGGTCCTCGCGCAGATTGATCCCGCGGACTATCAGGCCGCCGTGGACCAGGCCAAAGGAGCGCTGGCTCTTGCCGAGGGCGAAGCCCGTTCCGCCGGTGTGGATGTTCCGCGGACCAGCGAAACGGTGGCGAGCGGCACGTACAGCGCCGAGGCGCAACTCTCCGGCGCTCAAGCCGATCTCATGCGCGCCCAGGCGGCTTACGATCAGGCCCAGACCGCCGACCTTGCCGTTGCCCAAGCTAACATCGCGCGCAGTCAGGCTAACGCTCAACTCGCGAAAGCCGATCTCGAGCGCTACAAGCCGCTCATGGAAAAAGGGGAGATCTCCAAGCAGCAGTACGACGCGGCAAAAGCGAACGCCGATGCCACCGCCAGTGCGCTCGTCGCCGACGAGCAACGTCTGGCCCAAGCCAAGCGAAATATCGATATCACTCGCGCCCAACTGGATGCCGCCAAGGCTCGCGTAGAAGGCGCCAAAGCCGGAGTCAGTTCCGCGCACGCGGACCTGAAGCGCGTGGCCATGCGCTCCGCCGACACCCAGGCCAAACTCGGCAGCGTCGAGCGCGCCCGCGCCGCGCTTGAAGCTGCGCAGCTCAACCTTAGCTATTGCAACATCGTCGCCCCAGTCGACGGTGTGGCCACGCACAAGTCCGTCGAACCAGGCCAAATCGTGCAACCGGGCCAAGGTTTACTCGTCGTCGTGCCCTTGCAAAACGTTTGGGTCACCGCCAATTTCAAGGAAACCCAGTTGCGCAAAATGAGGCCCGGCCAGAAGGCCACGGTGAAGGTCGACACCTATGGCAAGACGTTCACCGGCCATGTCGATTCGATCGCCGGTGCTACCGGTGCCGTGCTCAGCCTGCTTCCTCCGGAAAACGCCACGGGCAATTACGTCAAGGTAGTGCAGCGCATTCCCGTAAAGATCGTTTTGGATCCTATCCCGGCGAATGTTGCGATTCTTCGCCCGGGCATGAACGTGGAAGCAACAGTAGTCACAAACTGACGCGGAGACGAATTGCCAGGCGCTATGTTTCAAAGATTCAAATCCAAACTGCGGATGCCGGATGGCTCGATCAACCCCTGGGTGATCGCCGTTACGGTAACCCTCGCCACGTTTATGGAGGTCCTCGATACCTCCATCGCCAACGTTGCGCTCCCGCACATTGCCGGAAATCTTTCCGCCAGCGCGGATGAATCGACCTGGGTGCTGACGTCCTATCTCGTGTCCAACGCCATCATCCTCCCGCTTTCCGGCTGGCTCTCGTCGGTAATGGGCCGCAAGCGTTTTTACATGACCTGCGTGGCGATTTTCACGCTGAGTTCGTTTCTGTGCGGTTTTGCGGCCAGCCTCGGGATGCTGGTGATCTTCCGCATCCTCCAGGGAGTCGGTGGCGGCGGTTTGCAGCCGAGCGAGCAGGCCATTCTGAACGACACGTTCCCGATCAGCAAGCGCGGCATGGCCTTCGCCGTTTACGGCATTGCCGTCGTGGTTGCGCCCACCATCGGTCCCTGGCTCGGCGGGTGGATCACCGACAATTATTCCTGGCGCTGGATTTTCTACATCAACGTGCCGGTGGGACTGCTTTCTCTTACACTCACTTACTTCCTGGTCTCCGACCCGCCGTATATGAAGCGCGTCAACCTGAAGCAAGGATTCCGCGTGGACTATATCGGGCTCGGACTGATCAGCCTGGGCCTCGGCAGCATGCAGATTATTTTGGACAAGGGCCAGCGCGAAGACTGGTTCGCCTCCAATTTCATCCTCATCTTCTTCGTCCTGATGGTGGTCGGCGTGTTCGCGGGCGTCATTTGGGAATTGCGCGCCAAGGATCCGGTCGTCGATTTCCGTATGCTCAAGGACCGCAACTTTGCCATTGCCACGACGGCGATGTTCTTCCTGGGCTTTGTCCTATATTCCAGCACGGTCCTCATTCCTCAGCTGCTCCAGCAACTGCTGGGTTATCCCGCGGAGCTCGCCGGCCTAGCACTTTCACCGGGCGGTGCGGTCATCATGCTCATGATGCCGGTGGTCGGCATGCTCGTTTCCCGCGTGGATACCCGGTGGCTGATCTCGTTCGGTTGTTCCGTTTCCGCGATTGCACTTTTCATGATGGCCGGGTGGAATCTGAACCTTGATTACCGCCATGCTGTTTATGGCCGGATGTTGCAGAGCTTCGGCTTGGCTTTTTTATTTATTCCCATCAACGTCGCCGCATTCGCTTTTGTGCCGCGAGAGAAGACAAACATGGGCACGGGCATCATCAATCTGGCTCGGAATATTGGTGCCAGCGTCGGCATTGCCACAGTGACGACTCTCCTCGAGCGCCGCACTCAATACCACATGGCGCAACTCGGCGAACATGTGAACCCGATGAACGCCGCTTACCGCAACATGATCGCCGGACTCACCACGTCCTTCACTGCCGCGGGTTCCTCGGCGGCCGGCGCCACCGCTCGCGCTCAAGGCCTGGTCTACGGCATCCTGCAGCGCCAAGCCGCTATGCTTTCGTTCCTCGACGATTTCAAGCTCCTGGGCGTGGTCTTTTTCGCCATCATTCCCATCTTCTTCCTCATGAGGAGGCCGAGGATGAGCGGGGGAAACTTGCCGGTGCATTAAGGGAGAGAAGCTTTTTGTAACTTTGTTCGTCTAATGGCGTCTTACAGTTCCAACTGGGGGGACAAATGGCAACGCAAGTGATAGGCACAACGCAACTTAGCGAAAATAAGCTGATTCGCGCAGGGCAGCGTGGGGATGCTCAGGCGATCGAAACCTTGTTTCGGCGGTATCACCGCCCACTGTTCCAGACCGCGCTCCGCGTTCTGGGCAACGCCGAAGATGCGGAAGACGCTTTGCAGGACGGCCTGCTTTCAGCTTACCGCAATCTGAAGCGCTTCGAGGGCCGCTCGCAGTTTTCCACCTGGCTCACGCGCATCGTGATCAACGCCGCCCTTATGAAGCGCCGCAGCGCCAAATCGCGTCCGGCGGTTTCGCTCGATGAAACTCATCACGAGGACGAGCTACCCGCCACGGAGCGCTTCGCGGATGACGGTCCGAATCCGGAACAGCTCTACGCCGGCACGGAGATTCGCGAGATGATTAACGAGAACCTGGACGAACTTTCTCCGCTGCTTCGCACCGCCTTCGTTCTCCGCGAGGTGCAGGGCTATTCCACTGGCGAAGCCGCCAAGAAACTTGGCGTGACCGAAAACACCCTCAAAGCGCGGCTCTGGCGCGCGCGGCACCAGCTCGCCGAACGCCTGGGCCGCCGCCTGCGGCGCATGAAGGACGACATGTCTACCAGTATTGGTGGCGACGAAGCTTGCAGCTATTGCTGACCCGACCCGTCTGACAACTGCCTTGTTCAAGGGTGCAGGCGGCTCCGGGTACCCGGACCGCCTGGCTCAGCTGTGCCGGCCATCACTGCGTACAACCGCCTCCCATGAGTACGCTTTCTTCCTACGGAGGTCCTCCCCATGAACTCGCCTATGCGTGTATTTATCTTTGCTGTTCTTCTCCTCAGCTCCATCTGCCTAGCAGTCATCGCGTATCTCCCCGCCCACGCTCAGACGGCTGCCGCTTCACCTGTGATGCCCGTTGGTAAGCCTGTCCAGATCAAGGCGCCGCTCGGCTTGCCACCGGTTCCCATTCCGGCCGACAACCCACCGACCGAAGAAACCATCGCTCTTGGCCGGCGTCTTTATTACGATCCGATGCTCTCCGTTGATGGCACAATTTCTTGCGCCTCTTGCCACGCACCGCAATTTGCCTTTTCGGATAATCGGACGGTTTCGGAAGGCGTCGGAAAGAAAACCGGCACCCGCCATGCGCCCACGGTAATCAACTCGGCTTACTACACACTGCAATTCTGGGATGGCCGCGCACCCAGCCTCGAAGAGCAGGCCAAAGGCCCTATCGCTAATCCGGTCGAAATGGCCCACACTCTCGACGGCGTTGTGAAGCGCCTCCAGGCCGATCCGAAATATCTCGATCTGTTCAAGAAAGCCTGGGGCACGGATCAAATCACCATCGACATGGTTGCCAAATCCATCGCCTCCTTTGAACGCACCGTCGTCGCCGGCGATTCCCCGTTCGATCGTTTCTACTACGGCCACGACTCTCGGGCGATGTCGCCCGAAGCGCAGCGCGGCTTGAAAATCTTCATGAGCCCCAAGAAGGGTGACTGCCAAGTCTGCCACACGATCGGCAAGGACTACTCTCTCTTCATGGACAACAAGTTCCACAATCTCGGCGTCGGCGCAGACACCCGCGGCAATCTCAATGACGTCGGGCGCTATGCTGTCACTAAAATCGACGCGGACATGGGTAGTTTCAAAACACCGAGCTTGCGCAATCTCGCCAATCGCGGCCGCTACATGCATGACGGCAGCTTTCCTTCCGTAAAGGACGCGCTGGCCCACTACATTGGCGGCGGCAACTGGAACGCGCACCTCGACAAGGAGATTCACTCCCTCGATGTTCTCACCTTCGACGAACGCGACGAGCTTCTCCAGTTCCTCGATGCTCTAAATGGGAAGCTCCCGGACAACATTGGCCCGCCGCCTGACCTGGCGATGCCGGCGAAACCTTCAACCGCAGGCAAGTAGGTGTCTCTCCCGTGCAACACACAGGGCCGCAATTCCCCCTGCGGCCCTACTTTATTTTTGGAGTGCGGAAGCCTTGCTACCGCTTTTACTGTCTAACGCTATTCCGGAACTGTGCTATTTAAATCGCGATTGTCATCGTGAATGACTTTCGCGGTCCGAAGGAACTAAATGCAAAAATCGCGCAGGATCCCACCCTGGGACGGTCATCGCCGCGCCGCTGCGTATAGCCCCAGCACGCGCAACTGGCTCGTGGCCGCGCGCACTTCCTTCAGCGCCTTCTCCAACTGTTCAAGGCGTTCGGCTTCCACATCCACATAAAATTGGTACTCGAATGGCCGTCCATGAATCGGACGGCTCTCTATCTTCAGCAAATTCACCCCATGCCTGGCAAACGGCTCCAGTGACGCGAGCAGCGCCCCCGGCCTGTGCGCCAACCGCATCGCCAACGAAAGTTTTTCCGAATGCCCGTCCCCGTGATTAAGCACCCGATACAGTGGTGCTTGGTCCGGCGGCAGCAGCAGCACAAACCGCGTGAAATTCTCGGCATTGTCTTGAATGCTTTCGCGCAAAATCACCGCACCGTAATGCCCCGCCGCGCGCCGTCCCGCGATTGCCGCCCAGTTCTTGTCGCCTCTGCCCATCATTTCCCGCACGCTCCCGGCCGTATCTTCCGCCGGAACGCGCTTCAGCCCGGGATTCGACTCGAAAAACCGCTCGCACTGTGCCAGAGCCATGGGGTGCGAGGCCACCGCCCGAATTTCCTCGAATTTTGCTCCCGGGCAGCCCATCAAGTGATGTTCGATAGGCAGAATGGTCTCGCCGCAAATTTCCAGCGGGCTTTCGAGGAGCAGGTCGTACACGCGCACCACGGAACCTGCCAGAGTGTTCTCTACCGGCACCAGCAGCGCATCCGCCGCATGTTCTGCGATCGCGCGAAACGTGGCGTCAAACGTCGCTCGCGGCACGGTTCGAATCTCTTCGCCCAGCAGTTGCACCGCCGCCGCTTCGCTGAACGCTCCTGGCTCTCCTTGAAACGCCACCCGCATGTTCTTGAAATTTAGTTCGCCCATCCGGCTGTTCCGCTCCCCGCGTTCTCTCCGTTTGCCGCTCTCCGCGTTATAATTTGTCCTCCAGCGCATCCGGAGGCAAAACGCATCATGACACAGAACCGGCCCCAGAAGGGCGACTACGCTCTCTACTACGAAAAATATATCGCGCTCGTTCCGAGCGGTGATTTTCTGGAGATTCTCAAGGGGCAGCAGCGCGAATTAACCCGGCTGCTCACTCCCCTGACCGATCAGCAAGCCGAATTCCGCTATGCCCCCGGCAAGTGGTCGATCAAGGAAGTCCTCGGGCACATCAATGATGCCGAGCGCATCTTTGCCTACAGGCTGCTCCGCATCGCCCGCGGCGACCAGACTCCGCTTCCTGGATTTGAACAGGATAACTACATCGAACCAGGGAATTTCTCAGCGCGCAAACTTGCGGACCTGCTCCACGAATTCTCTACCGTTCGCGAAGCAACCGTTTCCCTGGTCAATTCACTGGATGATGCTGCCTGGCTGCGCCGGGGAATGGCCAGCCAGAAGGAGATCACGGTGACGGCCCTGGCCTTCGTCATCGCCGGGCACGAGCGCCACCACCGTATCATTTTGGAAGAACGCTATCTCCCTGCACTTCCGCGCCCCTGATCACGGCACTCCTCTACATCGGCCCCGGCAAATCCTTTTCCTCACCCAGTGTTCGCTCGGCTTCGAGTCTCTTCTGCACCGCCTCGCCGTAAACCGTGAGCACCGGACCCATCCGCTGCTCCTCACCCTCATCGGGATCCTCGTCCTCTATGAATGTCGACTTGATCCGCGGCCCAGCCAAGTAAATAAGGAGAAAGCTCGCCAGCGCCAACATGAAGCCGGCGACGACCACGGACAATTCGGCTGCCCCAAGTGGATCTCGAAGCGCTTCCTTCAATAGATAAGCCCCGTACAGGAATAGATTGATCGCTGCGAACAAGACCATCCCAAAAAAAATTCTTTCGAATCGCGAGCGCAGCCCGAGCGGCACGCGGCCGCGCCCGTGAAGCACTCCGATTCCAGTGGCATGCATGGCAGATCACTCCTTCTCGATTCCCGCTTCTTCCTCAGTTACTATCCCCTCCCGCAGAAAATCCAGATACTGGAATCGAGTCGTGACCTCTCTCTTCCCCATTGGGCTTCCACAGATGCACCGTGGCGCCTCGTTCTTATCGGTAGTCGCTGTCGACACCAACGACCGGCAGCAATCTCGATTGAGGCATTGCCAATGGACTCCGTCACTGATTGGCATATGAGCCTCCGTTCTGTGGTTTCTTTCGCGGCGACCTGCAGGGTGACAGGGAAATTCTGGCGTGGTTATATAACAAAGAAGTAATTACTGCAAGAGATAAATCTTAAGATACAAGAACGTTAGTGAGAAGTAACAATATACTCCAAGTTCCAGTCCCGGTACTCGTGCCGGTGTCCCAAAATGGAAATATGCCCCCAGAATCTTTTCGCTCCTCATTGCGACCTCACGCGACCCGCTGCTACAATTCTCCTTTTGCAGGGAACCGTCTCGCTCCATTTGGGGTTCTACCCCTACGATTACGCTTGGCATCTCATTGTTCTTGTGCCTGTTAAGGCGCGGGTGGTGGTTCGGCATGGCTGCCATCCAGCCTTTTTTGAATCCGGACTAGTTTCATCGCGAAGGGAGATACCGCGTGGCGAAATACGACGTTGCAATCATCGGCAGTGGTCCGGGTGGCTATGTTGCGGCCATTCGCGCGGGTGAACTGGGCCTCAAGACCGTCGTCATCGAAAAAGATCCCTTCCTCGGCGGTACGTGTCTCCACGTCGGCTGCATCCCCACAAAAGTCCTCCTGTACCATGCCGACGTCTACGACCACCTCAAAAATGCCTCTGAACTGGGCTTCGAAGTTTCCGGCCTAAGAATCAATTGGGCCAGTGTCCTGGCGCGCAAGAGCAAGATTGTGACCAAGCACGCCAAAGGCATCGAATTCCTTTTCAAGAAAAACAAGGTCGAATGGGTGCAGGGCTGGGGCAAATACGACGGCCCAGGAAAAGTCTCCGTTGAAAAAGACGGCAAGAAATCCACCATTGAAGCGAACAACATTCTTCTCGTCAGCGGTTCCGAGGCCAAGGCACTTCCCGGCATCGAACCGGATCACAAGCAGATTCTGACCAACCGCTCCATCCTTGAGTTGCCGGAGATTCCGAAAACCCTTATCGTTGTCGGCGCCGGCGCTGTTGGGGTCGAGTTCGCGTCCATCTACAATTCTTTTGGCGCGCAAGTCACGATTCTCGAAGCCTTGCCGCGCGTCGTGCCTGTGGAAGACGAGGAAATTTCCAGCGAACTCGAGAAGACCTTCAAGAAGAAAGGCATCAACATCTTCACGAATTGCGCCGTCGAAGGCGTAAAGAAAGACGCTAAAAGCGTTACCATCTCCTTCAAGGACAAAGACGGCAAAGCGCAAACACTCCAGGCGGAAAAATTGCTCCTCGCCGTGGGTCGCCAGCCGCTCACCACCAATTGCGGTCTGGAAAAATCCAAAGCCAAAGTCGAGCGCGGCTTTGTTCATGTAAACCAGTTCATGGAAACCGATGAGCCCGACCTTTACGCCGTCGGTGACATCGTTGCCGGGCTGCCGCAGCTCGCCCATGCCGCCATGATGGAAGGGATCGTTGCCGTCACACACATCGCCGGCAAGCCCACGCACGCCATCGTCAAGACTCGCATTCCGAATGCCACCTATTGCGAGCCGCAGATCGGTTCCATCGGCCTCACGGAAAAGCAGGCCAAGGATGCGGGCTATACCGTCAAGACCGGAAAGTTTCCCTTCGTTGGGAACAGCAAAGCAACCATCCTCGGCAGTCACGGCGGCTTCATTAAAGTCGTCTCCGAGGAAAAATACGGAGAAGTTCTTGGCATCCACATCATCGGTCCGCTGGCCACGGAGATTCTTGCCGAAGCCGCCGCGGTGCTCAATCTCGAAGGCACCATCGACGACATGATGAACATGATTCACGCGCATCCCACGGTCTGGGAGGCCATGGGCGATGCGTTTGCCTCCGTTCGCGGCCTGCAAATCAATGTGTAATGCCAGTCAAAAGTTGAAAGTTAAGAGTCAAAGGTGAAGAGCCTGGAATTGTGATTTTGGAACTCACGGTGTCAAAGAATTATCCCGGCATTTATCACGGCGGGAAACGGTCTCTGTTCCAGGTTTTACTTTAAACTTTTGACTTTCAACCTTTCCCAGCAGACCATGCAGCCACTCGTCATCACCGACCTCGGCCTCATCTCCTACACCGAGGCCTACGCCTTGCAACAGCGTCTTGTCGCCGCGCGCAAATCCAGCGCCATCGACGACGTCCTGCTCATCTGCGAGCATCCGCACGTCATTACGCTTGGCCGCAACGCCAATCGAGCCAATCTCCTCGCTTCTGAAAACGTCCTCCGCCAAAAAGGCGTCGAACTCCACGCCAGCAATCGCGGCGGCGACATCACCTACCACGGCCCCGGCCAGATCGTCGGCTATCCGATCCTCAATCTCGACAAGATCAAACGCGATGTCGGCTGGTACGTTCGCACGCTCGAAGAAGCCATGATTCGCGCCTCCGCCGATTCTGGTGTTACTGCCTTCCGCGTTCCCGGTAAGACTGGTATTTGGGTCCAGGTAGGCGCCGGCGAAGAAAGCTTGCCGCGATCGGTGTTCACATTAGCCGCTGGGTCACCTCTCACGGGTTCGCCTACAACGTCTCCACCGACCTGCGCTACTTCGATCTCATCGTTCCCTGCGGCATCGCCGACCGCACAGCGACGTCGCTTGAAAAACTGCTGCAGCGCAATGTCTCCCTCGACGAAGTGAAACCACGCCTCACCCACCACCTTGCCGAACTTCTCTCCCTTGCCCCACGCGTCGCCTCTCCTAAGGACCTGCTCGCTGACATTTCCAGGATCGAATCTACGTGTGGCGCGACGCATCCCCTCGCATCGTGAGCGGCAAACGACAATAAAGAGCCCCGCGCAGAAAATTCCACGCGGGGCCCTTTGCAGGTTTGAGTTTTTGGCGCAATTTGTCCGGAGCTACTTCATCGGTGCAACGTGGAACATGAGCGAGCGGTCGACCTCGCCCCGGGATGCATCCAAATCCAGCACACTCGCGAATGCATGGGAAATAGCATCCTGCTCTTCCTGGCTGCGGCGTTCGCGGTCGGCCGCAAAGGCGGCGCGAACCTTCTCGAACGATGCCAGATCTTTCGCGTCATACCACCCGTAATGCGTGAAGTCACCGGTGGTGCGCACCTCCTCCACGCTGAGTCCGTAGGCCAGGATCACGCCATCCGCCAGTAGTTTGTCCAACACCGGCTTGTTGTATTTCTCCCAGAGTTTACGCACATCCCGGCCTTTCCCGGGCTTTGCCTTCACAAAGCTGTAGTGTGAGTACGGCAGTGTGCCGGCTGGAGGCGCGCTCGCGCCCAAGCCGATTACCAGGTCGCGTGTGACGTAATCGTGCGTCTTGCTCACGTCGGCGATCTCCATCATCCGCGCCGTCACCGAGGATGATCCCGATGCCGAGCCTTTCTTGCCCGAAGCCGGTTTGGTCGATTCCTCACTCATCTTGGCAATCTGCGCGCGCATGGCGGTGTCCACCTTCTCGACACCGGACCAATCC
>Ga0187803_10000201_pt1 | contig 24970 bp, 18 predicted proteins | sample NC_wetland_sal_i_2_FD_132425 | JGI IMG/M metagenome (GOLD analysis project Ga0187803, IMG submission 132425) | Wetland sediment microbial communities from Neuse River Estuary, North Carolina, USA - Control_3 | ecosystem: Environmental > Aquatic > Freshwater > Wetlands > Sediment | place: USA...
GTGCGGAAGACCCACGAATACGCTTCGCTCGTGCTCGTGGTCAGAAAGATGTCGTCCAGGGCGGGCGCGGCGCCCCGCTCGGCGTAATACCCGGCCACGGCCCGGCGCGCCGCCTCGAGTCCCCGCGGGTCGGGAGAATAGGCCAGCGCACCGGGGTTGGCCAGGGCCCGCAAAATGGCCTCGCGGTCATACTCGAAGCCGCAAACGGTGGGATTCGAGGCGGTCAGGTCGAGCACCGGCTCCCCCCGCGACCGCCTCGCCTCGAGAGCGCGGCTCAGGCGGTTGGGCGTCAGACTCCAGTTTGTGCGGTCGGCGAACATTTTACGAAGTAACGGCTGCGCCAGGATGATTGTAGGCCGGGGCGGCTTGGGCTTCCACGCCGCGCGGGCCGGTTTTCCACCACGCCCCCTGCTCCCGGCCTCGCTTACCCGCGGACGCGCATTGACTTGGAAGCGGCTGTCTGTTATTTACACACTGTAACGCATACCGCTGGATGCGCGTATCGACCCAACGTATAGAGGTCACACTTGAAACTCTTCTGGAAAGTGTTGACCTGGCCGAAGATATCACCCTACGGGTGGCCAATGCCGTCGGCTTCGACGAGGAGCAGGGCTATCGCATTGGTATGTCCGTTCGCGAAGCGGTAATAAATGCCTATAGCTACGGCAACAACCAGGACCGCGCGCGCCGCATATTTGTGGTCTTCGAGTTATTGCCTGCGCACATGGTGATTCACGTCCGCGACCAGGGGGCCGGCTTCCGTTTGGAAGACGTTCCCGATCCGCTGGCGGAAGAAAACCTGCTGAAGACTTCCGGCCGCGGGCTCTTTCTTATCCGCTCGTTCATGGACGGGCTGGACGTCACCCGGCCGCAGTCCGGCGGCGCAGAAGTGATCATGACCAAACGCTATCCCGCATCCCGCGCGGCCTCCCCCGCCGGCGCATCCGAGGCCTGACGCCATGGATCTGAAAGCAACCAACCGCGACATCGGCAGCGCCACCGTGGTGGACATCAGCGGCCGGATCACGCTGGGCGAAGGAAGCGCAGCCCTGCGCACCCTGGTGCGTCAACTCCTCGACCATGGCCGCAAACAGATTGTGTTGAACCTTGCAGACGTCAACTATATCGACAGCTCGGGAATCGGCGAACTGGTGAGCAGCTTTACGGCGGTAAAAAAAGAAGGCGGGGAGCTGAAGCTCCTGAACCTGACAAAGAAGATCCACGATCTGCTGCTGATCACGAAGCTCTTTACCGTCTTCGACGTGCACACGGACGAGCAGAAAGCCGTGTCCAGCTTCACGTCCTAGGCCGTCGCGCTATTTCACTTTTCCCGCCGCTTTCAGCGCCGCTTCGCGCTTGGCTTTGAACTCTGCGCCCGGCTTCCACTGCGGCAAATTCGCCTCGTTGGCCACGCGGTAGCCCACCAGGAAGTAAAGCTGCATATCCTCGACCGCGCCGGAGAGGTCCCAGTCCGGCTTCACCACGTCGGACGGTTTGTGATAGTCCTCGCGCGTGTACCGCTCGTGCTGCTGGAGGCCCCACCCTTCCGGCCGGCCGATGTAATCGACGCCGCCATCGGGATCAAAGGCGGGAACACCCTGGCGCACAAAATTGAAGTGGTCGGAGCGGTAGAAGAAGCCTTTCTCCGGCTCCTGGTCCGGCTTGACCGTGCGCCCCTGGTCCTTCGCCGCCTCCTCCACCACCGCGTCCAGCGTCGAGCTGCCGCGCCCGATCATGATGATGTCGCGTGTGCGGCCGAGCGCGTTCATCACGTCCATGTTGATATCCGCGGCCGTGTCCGTCAGCGGGTAGAGCGGGTGCTCGGAGTAGTATTGCGAACCCAAAAGGCCCTGCTCCTCCGCGGTGACGGACAGAAACAGGATCGAACGGCGCGGCGGCACCGTGAGTTGCTTGTACGCCCGGGCCATTTCAATGAGCGCACCGGTGCCGGACGCGTTGTCCAGCGCACCGTGGTAAATCTTGTCGCCGTTCACCGCCGGGCCGATGCCGAAGTGGTCCCAGTGAGCCGTATAGATCACGAATTCATTGCGGAGTTTTGGATCACTGCCGGTGAGTTTGGCGATCACGTTGGTGGACTGGACTTCGCGCAGCGCGTTGTGGATATGGAGCTTGGCGCGCACGCCCAGCGGGACGGGACGGAAGTCGCGGCTCATGGCCGCCTTTTTCATGGCAGCGAAGTCCTTTCCCGCCATCTTGAACAGGCTTTGCGCCTGCTCGACCGTGATCCAGCCTTCCACCGCCGCGCGCCCCGCGTTTTTGTCCGGCGAAGAAATGTCGAACTGCTCTCCGCTCCTCAGCGCCGGCACGGCCCAGGGATAGCCTGCCGGCCCTGTTTCATGCACGATCAGACATCCGGCCGCGCCCAGCTCCGCCGCCTTTTCGTATTTGTACGTCCAGCGGCCGTAATACTTCATCGCCTTTCCGCCGAACAGCGACTCATCCTCGTAGCCGGGATCGTTCACCAGCACGACAATCAGTTTTCCTTTCAGGTCGGCGCCCTTGTAGTCGTCCCACTGGTATTCCGGTGCGGTGATGCCGTAACCCACGTATACGACGTCCGCGTCCACCGAGACGTCTTCGTTGACGCGCTTGGTCCAAGCCACAAAGTCGTCGCGGAATTTGAGCGTGACTTGTCTTTTCGGCTGGCCCGCGGGCGCGAGCGTGAGGGCCATGGAGGGATCCGGCGTGATGCCGACGAGCGTCACCTTCTGCGCGTAGCTGCCGTCCGGGTTCCCCGGCTCCAGGGAGAGAGTGCGGAACTGATCCTCGAGGTACTTCACGGTCTTCTGTTCGCCGCGGCTACCGGGCAGCCGGCCTTCAAATTCGTCGGAAGAAAGAGTGCGGATGTGCGCGAGCAGGGCCGGACCGTTGAAGCTTTTCAGCGCCGCGTCCGGAGGGCTCGGCTCCGGCACCGTGGAGCAGGAGGTGAACGCGAGGGCGAGGGCCAGAGCGACCCCCGCGCAGCACGCCCCTGCTCGACGCGCGTGTGGCTGGGATGGACTCATGCGCGCATCTCCTGGGCCCCTGCCATCAGGGTGACGCGCATCTTACTGCGGCGTGAGTTCGTTGACTAGAGAAGTGTGAGGCTGCCGCGGGGCCGGCACATGGGCACGTTGCAAATCGAGGGCTCCGGCCTGAGAATGGCGGCGTGTTTCAGCCGGGACAACCCGTGCGCGTGAATCTGGCCGGAATGCGGGTGAAAAACGTCACGTTTCAGGCCGCCGTCACGGACGCCGCCGGCCACATCGTGCGGCAGATTTCCGAAAACCCGCCCGTGTTTCTCGTGCGGCTGCTGTTTTCCTTCCGCGGCGTGGACGAAGTGGAAGTGCCAGCCGAGCGGATCAAAACAGTTTCATAACCACGGCTGTGTCCCCGGAGAATTCGAGGAGGAAGCATGAGAAGGAAGTGGACATCTGCGATTGCCCTCATGGCCGCAATCGGCGCCGCGGCCGCTGGCGCCGCTGCCCAGGAAACGCCCACCGAACGCGAGGCGGCGCGCGACATTGTGCGGCAGATCGGCGAGCTCAGCACCACGCTCGGCGTGCCCCAACTGGTGGCCAAGCTCGCCGGGCCCGACGCCGGGCGCGATGCCGTGATCGCGCGCGTGAACCAATTGATGCGCGACGACCTGCTGCCTATGAGCGATTGGATTACGCAGCACCCCGAGATCGGCTTCCAGGAAACGCAGGCCGTGGAAAAACTGACGGCTTACCTCAGCGCTCACGAGTTCGAGATCACGCGCGGGATCGCCGGCCTTCCGACGGCCTTCATTGGCAAATACCGCCACGGCACTCCCGGCCCCAATCTCGGGGTCATCCTGGAATACGACGCTCTCCGCGGCACCAAGGGCGCGTTCCACGGCGACCAGCACAGCGCGCAGGGACCGGTGGGGATGGCGGTAGCCATTGCGATCGCCGAATTCCTGACCCGCACGCATACGCCCGGCACCGTCACGGTTTATGGCACGCCGGCAGAAGAGATGTCGCCGCCGGACGTCAAGACGGTGATGTGGAAAGCGGGCGTCTTCCAGGGCGCCGATGTAATTGTGCGCAGCCACTCTTCGATTTCCACGTCTCGCTCGGCCGCGGGATTCGGCACCTGCTGCATGAACATCGACACCGTGAAGTACACATTCTACGGCGCGCCTGCGCACCAACTGACCGCGTGGAACGGTCGCAACGCGCTCGAAGCCGTGATCAAACTCTTTAACAATATCGACAGCATTCGCAGCAATATCCGTCCCGAAGCGCGCATCCAGGGCATTATCTCAGAAGGCGGGGCGGCGCCCAACGTGGTGCCCGACAAAGCTTCGGCCGATTTCTACATCCGTTATCCCGACGCCGTATATCTCGAGCAGATCACCCAGTGGGTGGACGACGCCGCGCGCGCCGCCGCACTGGCTACCGGCACCAAGGTGAAAATCGACCACCAGGGGCAGGACCGCGACGGGATTTCCGTCGCTTCGCTTGAAGAGCTGGGCTTCGCGTACATGAAACTGTTCGGCGCCACGGGCATACTGCCCGAGCCGGCAAAGCCGAAAGGCTTTGAAGAGACCGGCAGCGTCTCGATCGATATTCCGGGGCTCGGCGTGACGGCCAAGTCGTCCAATTTTTCCAATCACACCTACGGCATGCTGGACGATGCGCTGGCCGACGTGGGCCACAAGGGATTTCTGATCGACGCGCAGACGATGGCCGCCGTGCTCTACGATTTCGCCACGCACCCCGAATATCGCGAGGCGGTGAAGACGGAATTCAGCCGCATCCACACTCTGTTCGGTGAGTATCAAAAGGCGCTCGAAAAGGCCTATCCGCTGCCGCACGTCGCGGACCCGCAGTAGGCCTCGCCCACGCGCAGGCCAATGAGGCCCCGCCCGGCGAAGCAACACAGGCTGGAAACAATCCCGCCGCCATTGCCGGGTGGGATAAAATGCAAGTCTGTCGCGCGGAGGCGCGCATGATCCATCGCTTTGTATTTCACAACGACCGGCTGCAGCCCATCGAGCAGTCGCGGCTATCGCCCGGGCAGGCGGGCCTGCTGAACGGCTTCGGGCTGTTCACCACGCTCCGTGTGTTCAGCGGCGAGGCGTTTGCGTTCGAGCGTCACTGGCGGCGGCTGACGAAGGACGCGGAACGCGTGCGGCTGCCCATGCCGTATGCGGCCGATTTCGTCCGCCGGCATCTCGCCGAGGTAATCCGCGCGAATGAAGTGCGCGAGGGCACGGCGCGAATCTATCTCGTATACAACACCATTGGGTTCTGGCGCAGCGACGAGGCGTTCCCCGAGGTTGACTTGATCCTCTACACGGCGGGACTGCCGCCCTATCGTGAACCTGTGCGGCTCGGCCTGCGTCCCAACGGCCGGTTTGCGGCCTCGCCCCTCTGCAGTGTGAAGACCACCGCCTGGCTCAACAATGTGTGGCACGTGGCCGAAGCGCAGAAGGCGGGCTTCGACGAAGTGGTTCTGCTCAACGAACGCGGCGAGGCCGCCGAATGCACTGCCGCGAACGTGTTCGCCGTCTCGGGGGGCCGCGTGCTAACTCCGCCGCTCTCTTCAGGCTGCCTGGAAGGCGTAACGCGCGGCGTGCTGCTCGAAATCGCGCCGCGCCTGGGCATCCCAATGGAGGAGCGCGCGCTAACGCCCGCCGATCTCCGCCGCGCGGACGAGATGTTCATCTCGTCGACCAACCGCAACCTGATCGGCGTCGGCTCACTCGAGGATCACACATTCGCAGGCGCACCGGGCCCCATTACCCGCCGGCTGGAGGAAGCTTTCGCCGCCTACGTCGCCGAGTACATCACCCGCCAGTCCGTTGCCCCCGCGGTAAAGTAGGGAAGCCAACCGGTGACGCAACGCCTCTACAATTTCGGCGCAGGACCGGCCGCGCTGCCGCTCCCTGTGCTGGAAGAAATCCAGCGCGACCTGGTGACGCATCCCGAGCTCGGGGCTTCCGTGCTCGAAATCAGCCATCGCTCCAAATGGTTTGAAGGGGTGCTCGCCGCCGCCGAATACAACCTGCGAACGCTGCTCGATATTTCGCCGGAATATTCGGTGCTGTTCCTGCAGGGCGGGGCATCGCTGCAATTCTCGATGGTGCCGATGAATTTTCTGGCGCGCGGCGGGCCGGCGGCCGACTACGTGGTGACCGGAGCATGGAGCGAAAAGGCGCTGGCGGAAGCGCAGAAGTTCGGCCCTGCGCGCGCGGCGTGGAATGGAAAAGCATCGGGCTACGTTCGCACACCCTCGCCGCACGAGCCCGAATATTCACCCGGCGCCGCCTACGTTCACTACACGTCCAACGAGACGATTCACGGCGTGGAATTTTTCGACGTACCGGCCGCGGGCGACAGGCCGCTCATCTGCGACGCTTCCTCGGATTTTCTATCCCGGCCGATGGACGTGGAGCGGCACGCGCTGATTTACGCCGGGGCACAGAAGAACGCAGGTCCCGCAGGCGTCACCATCGTGATCGTGCATGCCGACATGCTGGAGCGCGTTCCCGACGGGCTGCCATCGCTGCTCGATTACCGGCTGCTGGCTCGCGAGCACTCGCACTACAACACGCCGCCCGTGTTCGCCGTCTACGTGGTGGGGCTGGTCGCGCGGTGGCTGCTCGAATCCGTGGGTGGGCTCGCAAAAATGGAGGAGATCAACCGTGTCAAAGCGCAATTTCTCTACGACGCGCTCGACTCCGCCCCGGGCTTCTACCGATGCCACGCCGACCCCGCCTGCCGCTCGCGGATGAACGTTACGTTCCGTCTGCCCGACGAAGAGACGGAAAAGGCGTTCCTGGCCGAAGCAAAATCGCGTGGGATGATCGAGCTGAAAGGGCACCGCTCCGTCGGCGGCATCCGCGTCTCGCTCTACAACGCAGTCCCGCTGGAAGCGGTGGAAGCGATGGCGAAACTGATGCGGGAGTTTGCCGCGTCGCGCGCGAGTGTGGCGCGGGGAGACTGAGGCCGGCTGCTTTTCTCCAACATCTGCGCTGAACAAACCGCAGGGCTGGTTCCAGGACATCCGGGGGTCGATGGGTATCTTCCGCCCTGCGCTACACGCGGCCTACCAGCGCAGGTCGGTTTCGACGGGCTTCGCGTAGTCCACGCCGTCCACGTCGAAGCCGAACAGATTCTTAAAGCCGCGGTCAAAGCCTTCAAAATCGGAAATTTCCAGCAGGTTTTCCGAGGTCACCTGCGGCCAGAGGAGCGCGACTTCGGCTTGCACGTCCGGGCGCATTTCCCGGTCGTCCATGCGGATGCGGTGGTCGCCGTCGAGAACGGGGATTTTTCCGGGCATGTGCACGTCCAGATAGAGCCGGCGCATCTGCGCGGCGGCATCCTCGTCGATTACTTCGTACTTCATCACCTTGAAGAGCAGGCTCATGTACAGGGGCACGACGGGAATGGCCGCGGAGGCTTGGGTGACGATGGCTTTGTTTACGGAGATCCAGGAATTGCCGCGCACGCGGGCGGCGAGCAGCGCGTCGAGTTCCCGCGCCTTCTTTTCCAGGTCGAGCTTGGCGCGCCCGATGGTTCCGTCCCAATAGATGGGCCAGGTGAGCGTGGGGCCGATGTAGGAGTAGGCGATGGTGCGCGCGCCCTCGGCCAGCAGGCCCTCGGCCAGCAGAGTCTCAATCCAGAACTTCCAATCTTCTCCGCCCATCACGGCCACGGTGTCCGCGATTTCCTGCTCGGTGGCCGGCGGCACCGTAATCTCCTGGATTTTCTTGGTGGCCAGATCGATGGTTTTGTTCGTGTAGGGTTTTCCGATCGGCTTGAGCACCGAATTGTGAACTACACCGGTGCGCGGGTGCTGCCGTTTGGGCGATGCCAGGCTGTACACGACCAGGTCCACCGGTCCCATCTCGCGCTTCAGGATGTCGCAGGCGGTGCGTTTCGCCTCGTCAGAAAATGCGTCGGCATTCAGACTGGCCGCCTTGAGGCCGTCGCGCTGCGCCAGGCGATGAAACGCCACCGTGTTGTACCAGCCCGCGGTGGCGGTGCGATCGCCCTCCGGCGGGCGCTCGAAGAAGACGCCCAGCGTTCGCGCGCTATAACCCCAGGCCAGCGCCACGCGCGAGGCCAGCCCGTAGCCCGTGGACGCGCCGATTACCAGAGCGTTTCTAATTGCCGCGCGGGAGATGGGTGCTGCGCCGGCGCGCGACACCGCCGCGCGCGCATCTTCCACCTGCCGCTCCACGTTTTGCGCGCACCCATCCGGATGCGCATTCACGCAGATGAATCCGCGCGATTTTTGGGTGACCACCTGTTGAGGCATGAGCCGGTATGCGCTCCTGAAACCGAAAACCGAATAAGCAGATCCCTCGCTACGCTCGGGATGACAGCGCCCCGCTGGAGCCAGTTCTGCCGCTTGTGCCTGCGCGGGGCGGTCAGGATTCTACGACATCGAGCGGCGTTTCGGGGGGACGTTCCGCCGCCGGGTCACCTTCTGCTTCCCTGTAGCGTTCGGTGCGCGGCAAGCGCTCCCCAACACCCAGCCACAGAATCAAAATCGTGACGCTGAAGAACGCGATAAAACGCAGCCGGGCAAGCACCATGGGGTCGAGCCCCAACCGCCCGCCGAGCCGCCAGGCGGCCCAGGCAGCGAGCTGGGCGGGCACAACGGTCCACGCGGCCACGTAAAACCAGGCGCGCTCGGCACCTTCGTGGAGCGTGCTGCGCCGCGCGCGCGGCGTGATGTTCATGGCCGAACCCAGCACGATCAGCGCAGCCATAGGGAAGTAGAGCCAGCGGTAGAGCTCGCCGAGCCGCCACTGGCCCGTGATGACGGCGAGCACCAGTCCCAGCGCGTTCAACGCAAATGGGACGAGAAGATCGATCCACGCGGCGGTATAGCAGACCACGCGGTAGGGCAGATTCGGCTGGCCCACGCCCCAGTGTGTGACGTAGGGCTGGAACTCGCACCCGGGCAGACGCCCCACGAACCCGCGCCACGCGCACACGGCCACCACAGCCGCAAGCCACCACAAATGCCGCGCGTCCGGACCCTTCGTGTAAAGCGCGTAGGTGAGATTACCGGGCAGGATAAAAAACACCCATACCCACAGCGGTAAGTGGAGCACGCGGTAGTAGGTCTTGTTGCGGTCGCGGTTGACGGCTTGCTTCATCGGTGCCGAATCTTCATTATGCTTCCAGATTCAGCATCAGCAGGCGCGGCTCGGTCATCTCTTCGATGGCATAGCGCGGGCCCTCGCGCCCCAGCCCGGATTCCTTTGCGCCGCCGTAGGGCATGGTATCCACGCGGAAGGTGGGCACCTCATTGATCATCAGCCCGCCCACTTCAATCTGCTCGTAGGCACGGAAGATGTTGCCGATATCGCGCGTAAAGACGCCGGCCTGCAAACCGAAGCGCGAATCGTTGAGGCGCACAATGGCTTCATCGAACGAATCGTAGGGCGCGACGGTCACCACCGGCCCGAAGATTTCCTCGCAGTTCACCGGCATGTCCGGCTTCGTATCGACCAGTACGGTCGGTTCGAGGATCGAGTCGCGCCGCCGGCGGCCGCAGAGGGCGCGCGCGCCCCCGGAAATCGCATCGCCCACCCAGTCGTCCACGCGTTCCGCCGCGGCGCGGGAAATCATGGGGCCGACATCCGTCTTTGGATCGAGCGGGTCGCCCACCACCAGAGCCTTCGCCCGCTCGACCAGAAGTTCCGTGAATTTTTTCTCCACCGCGCGGTGGACCAGAATGCGCTGGACGGAAATGCAGGTCTGCCCGGCATAGGAGAAGCCGCCCTGAGCGCAGCGGTCGGCGGCGAGTTCCAGATTGGCGTCACTGTGCACGATGACGCCCGCATTGCCGCCCAGCTCGAGCGCCACGCGCTTGCGGCCCGCGATCGATTTCAGTTTCCAGCCCACGGCGGTGCTGCCCGTAAAACTGAGCATGCGGAAGCGCTCGTCGCGCACCATTCCCTCGGCCTGGGCGTTGGAGCAGGGCAGGACGGAAATCGAGCCGGCGGGAGCGCCCGCCTCCTGCACCGCTTCCGCCAGCAGCAGGGCGCAAAGCGGGGTTTGTGGAGCGGGTTTGACCACGATCGTACAGCCTGCGGCAAAGGCGGGCGCCACTTTGTGCCCCACGAGGTTCAGCGGGAAGTTGAAGGGCGTGATGGCCAGCACCGGGCCGATCGGAAACCGCCGCACGATACCCCAGCGGTTTTTGGTCGAAGCCATGACGTCGAGCCGCTGGAGCTCGCCTCCCATGCGGACGGCTTCTTCGGCTGCGGCGCGGAAATTGAGGACGGCGCGGTCCACTTCCACTGCACAAGCTTTGCGCGGTTTGCCGGCTTCGAGCGCCATGGTGCGGACGAAATCTTCGCGCCGCGAGTCGATCCCGTCGGCAATTCTGCGCAGGATTTCCGCCCTGCGAAAGGACGGCAGTTTGGCCATCTGCGAGAACACCGCCACGGCTTCGTGCACCGCCGCTTCCACCTGACGCTCGTCCGGCTCAAAGGTCAATCCCACCAGCTGATTGTCGTAGGGCGAACGGATTTCGATGGGTTTGCCGGAGGTCTGGAAGCTGCCCTTCAGAAAGAAGCCGGTCTCGTATGAGGAAGTGGCCTGATGGCTTGTGGTCATGAAGCTCCCCCCATGTGGGATGAATGCCACATTCTACCCCCGGCCGCGCCAATTTCCCTATCCTCACCGTCGGGGATGGTTTAGACTGAAGCGCCTCTCAGGAAACCGGCTCGCGGCCATGCCCCGCCCGGCCCTGCAGTAACTTTCTCAGGAGGGCCCACGTATCAACTACGGCGGATAGTTCCCGAGACCAAACCAAGAGTGGAGGAGTGAGAAGATGTTCAAGAAAGCCGCAATGTGCCTCGCGGCAGCGGCCGTTTTCGCGCTGCCCGCGGTGGCCCAGACTGTTGACGAGATTATCGCCAAGAGCATAGAGGCTCGTGGCGGAGAAGCCAAGCTACGCGCGGTAAAGACCATTCGGTTGACCGGAAGAGTGGAGATCGCTCCGGGAATGGCTGCGCCGACCACAATGGTGATCAAGCGCCCCGAAATGGTGCGCATGGAGTTCTCACTGCAGGGCATGACCGCCATTCAGGCCTTCGACGGAAAAGATGGCTGGTCCGTCATGCCCTTCCAGGGGAAGAAGGACGCGGAGCCCATGGCTGCGGACGACGTCAAGGAATTCCGAGAGCAGGCCGATCTCGATGGCCCGCTGATGGACTATAGGACCAAGGGCAACACGGTCGAGTATATCGGCAAGGATAAGGTGGAAGGTTCCGACGCTTATAAATTGAAAGTGACCAAAAAGAACGGCAACGTCGAGACCATGTTTATCGATGCGGACACCGGGCTGGAGGTGAAGAACACAAGAAAGACGAAAATTCAGGGCAACGAACAGGAGGTCGAATCCACGTTCAGCGACTTCCGCAATGTGGACGGACTGATCTTCCCCTTCTCCATCGAGACGGGAGCCGCGGCCAGCCCGCAGAAGCAGAAGATCATCGTGGATAAGATCGAGGTCAATCCGGAAGTAGCCGACGGACAATTCCACATGCCGCCTCCCTCCGCCCCGGCGGAAGCGCCGAAGCCCGCGGAAAAGCCAGGTACGAGCCGCCGTTAACCATCGCATCCCGCACGCGGCTCTTGTTGCGGGAACGGAGCGCAGAGCGGTTGCGAACTGAAGGTACCGATCGCCGGGCGCGTTGATTCCCGATTGCACGCGCCCGGCCGATCTTCGAACCAGTTTATGAATTACCGGACAAAAGGGAGAGCGAGTATGGAAGCCATGGGGTGGAAGGTGCGTGCGCTTGGTGGACTGTTGTTGTTCGCGGCGCTCGGATTGGCGGGCGGGTTGGCTCCGAGCGCGGTCGCGGCCGATGACGTAAAAATCGATTCCGATTCCTTCGGCAATCTCTCCGCCCGGGCCATCGGCCCTGCGGTGATGGGCGGGCGCATTGCCGCCATCGACGCCACCGTGGGCGAAAAGGTGACGATTTACGTCGGGGCAGCCGGCGGGGGCGTGTGGAAGTCGGAAAATGGGGGGCTCACGTTCAAGCCCGTTTTCGACGACTACATCCAGTCCATCGGGGCTGTGCGGATTGATCCCTCGCAGCCGAAGACCGTGTGGGTGGGCACCGGCGAATCCTGGGTGCGCAACAGCGTGTCCGTGGGCGCGGGCGTGTACAAAACCACCGACGGCGGCGACAACTGGCAACTCATGGGCTTGACGGATACCGAACACATCAGCCGCATCGTGGTGAACCCCAAGGACAGCAACGTTGTTTACGTGTGCGCTCTCGGGCACCTGTGGAACGGCAATGCGGAGCGCGGCGTCTTCCGCACGAAGGACGGGGGCAAGAGTTGGACAAAGGTGCTATTCGTCAACGAGGACACCGGATGCGCCGACCTCGCCGCGGACCCGCAGAATCCCGACATTCTTTACGCCGGGATGTGGCAGGTGCGCCGCTGGCCCTGGAAGTTCATCTCCGGAGGGCCGGGCAGCGGACTCTACCGCTCGTTGGACGGCGGCGAGACCTGGAAGCCGGTCCGCAAGGGCCTGCCCGAAGGCGATCTGGGCCGTATCGGCATTGCTCCCGCGCCTTCGCGCCCCAGCACTGTGTACGCGGTGGTGGAAGCCAAGGAGACCGCCCTCTACCGCACCGACGACCTCGGCGAGAACTGGACGAAGATGAGCACCTCGTTCAACGTCCAGGGCCGCCCGTTCTATTTCGCGTACTTAGTGACAGACCCCAACGACTTCCAGCGCGTGTACAAGCCGGGCTTCGACCTGACCGTCAGCGACGACGGCGGCAAGACCTTCAGCGGCGTCGGCGGCGCCTACCACGGCGACCTGCATGCCCTTTGGATCAATCCGAAAGATTCCTACCAGCTCCTGCTGGGCACTGACGGGGGCGTCTATTCCTCGAGCGACCGCGGGGCACACTGGCGGATGCTCGCGGCCCTGCCCGTTTCGCAGTTCTACCATGTGACCTACGACATGCAGGAACCCTACAACGTGTACGGAGGATTGCAGGACAACGGCACCTGGACGGGGCCCTCCAAACACGCACAGGGGATTCCCAACCGCGCCTGGCGCAATGTGGGGTTCGGTGACGGCTTCGGCGCACAAGTGGACCAGACCGATCCGGACTACATCTACGTGGAATATCAGGGGGGGCACGTCTCCCGCTACCGCCTCTCCAATAGCGAGTTCAAGGACATCCGTACGTTCCCCAAGGCCGGCGAGCCGGATCTGCGCTTCAACTGGAACACACCGCTGCTTACACGTCCCGGCCGCACCGGCGTGCTCTACATCGGCTCTCAGTATCTCTATCGCTCGACGGATCGCGGAGATTCCTGGAGCCGCATCTCGCCGGATTTGACCACGAACAATCCCGAGAAGCAGAAACAGGAAGAGTCCGGCGGGCTGACCGTGGACAACAGCGACGCGGAAAAGCATTGCACCATCATCACCGTCAGCGAGTCCCCGAAAAACGCGGGCGTCATCTGGGTGGGCACGGACGACGGAAACATCCAGGTGACGCGCGACGGCGGAAAGAATTGGACGAAAGTTTCGAAAAACCTCCCCGGCGTTCCCTCGGAAACCTGGGTCTCTACCGTCGAGGCCAGCCACTTTGAAGAGGGAACCGCCTATGCCTCGCTCGACGGCCACCAGAGCGGCGACATGAAGACGTACCTGGTGCGCACCCGGGACTTCGGCAAGACCTGGGAATCGCTGACTACCACGGACCTGAGCGGGTACGCGCACGTGATCCGCGAAGACCTGGTGAATCCCAGTCTGCTCTTCGCCGGCACGGAAATGGGCCTGTTCATCTCCGTGGACGGAGGAAAGAACTGGGCGAAATTTACCGGGGGCATGCCCAAGAGCGTTCCCGTGCGCGACCTGGCCATTCAACCACGTGAAGGTGATCTGCTGATCGCGACGCACGGCCGCGGGATTTACATTCTGGATGACCTTTCCACGCTTCGCGCGTTCACCTCGGAGATCCTGAACAAGGATTTCGCCATGCTGCCCAGCCGGAGTGCCGTGCAGTCTATTCTCGCCTTCGAGCAGCGTTTTGACGGAAACGGCGAATTCACCGGCGACAGCGGCCGGACCGCGGGGCGCATCGCCTACTACATGAAGAAACGCATGCTGGTGGGCGAGTTCAAGATCACGGTGTACAACGCCAAAGGCGAGAAGATGGAAGACCTCTCCTCATCGCGCCGCAAGGGCATCAACGTAGTGGAATGGGGCATGCGCATGAAGCCGCCCAAGACTCCGCCCGCCGCGACTCTGGCCGAAAATCCCTTTTCGTTTTTTGGTCCCTACGTGCCGGACGGCACGTACACGGTGAAACTCACGCGAGGCAAGGAAACAGCCACGGCTGAGATTCGCGTCGATCCCGATCCCCGGGGCAAGCACTCCGCCGCGGATCGCGCCGAACAGTTCAAGACTGTGCTCGAGGCCTATCACCTCGTCGAGCACATCGCTTTTGTCGTCGATGCCGTCATCGATCTGAACGCACAGGCTGCGGACCGCGCCGGCAAACTTGCCGCGGACGACCCGCTTCGCAAGACCCTCGAGGGCCTTCGCGATTCCCTCTCGGCCGCTCAGAAAAAGCTCGCCGCCTCCAAAGAGGGCGCCATAACGGGGGAGATCAAGCTGCGCGAGAAAATCCTGGATGTCTATGGCGGAATTAACGGCTACACCGGCAAGCCCACCGAGTCGCAAATCGCCCGACTGACTGCCCTGCGCAAGGAACTGGAGGGGCAGGAGGGTGATTTCCGGTCGCTGGCTGAGAAGACCCTGGCCGCTGCAAATCCCGAGTTGGAGAAGAAGAAGCTACCCGCCCTCAAGGTGTTGAGCGAAGAGGACTGGCGCAAGAAGGGGGAGCAGAAGGGGAGCGGGGGAATGCTGATAGACCGCGAGCGGGCAGAGGACCTCTTGCAACTCATGTCTTTTCTGCATCTTAGATAGATAGAGCGGTCCCGGTGGCGATAACCGCCCGAACTGGCGATTCCCACATCCGCTCAAGGAGCCTGTGGATTTCCTCCGGTTGACCGGTATGCCTCCGGCAGGCTATAAGAGGGTGGTCGGGGCGCCCTCCCGCAGTACCGGGACCCATCCCGGGCAGTCCAGCTCCGGCATTCATAGCTCGATTTTTTCTGTGGGGGTCAGGGCATGACGGACGCGTCGGGCATAGAAGTCCTTCGTATCGAACACCGGGCAATTCTTCGCATGCTGGACGTGACCCGGGAGCTTGCCCACCTATTGGAAGCCGGGGCCGACGTTCCGCCCGAGATGCTGGATGCGGTGGCGGAGTTCATGCGCGTATTCGGGGACGAGCACCTGCGGAAGGAAGAGGAGTATCTGTTTCCCTCGCTGGGCAAGCGCGGCGCCTCGCTCGACGGCATGGCCATTGAATCTCTCCAGCGCGATCACGATCGCACCCGCCTCCTACTCGAGAAGATGTCCGCCGCGGCCGTGGCCTACCGCGAGCGCCGTCCCAAGGCCGACCGCAACTGGGGGCGTTTTGCCAGCGAGTACGCTGCGGTCCTCCGCCGTCACATTAACAAAGAGGAAGAGGTTTTTTATCCCGCGGCGGAAGAACTTCTCTCGGTTGAACAGCAGCGCGTCCTGTTCGAATCCCTGCGCCGCCGAGCAGAGGAATCTCTACGCGGGGAGCACAGCCGACGGTTCAGCGAAATGCCGGATCTGATGGCGGCAGATCTGCTCGTCCCCACGGTGTAGCGCAGCAATTCCAGCCGGCTTCTTTCCTCGTTTACAACGGTAAACGCAAGCGCGCCACGCACCCGTGCCCGTCCGCGCGGTTCTCCAGCGTCAGCGAGCCGCCATGCGCTTCCGCGATCTGCCGGCACAGCACCAAGCCGATCCCCGAGCCGCCCGGTTTGGTGGTGAAGAAGGGAACAAAGAGGTTGGCGGTATTCGAGAGGCCGGGGCCTTCATCCTGCACATTGACCTCGACGAAGCCGGGCTCCTTCCGCCAGGCCAAATGCACCCCGCCATGATTTTCCGCCGAGGCGTCCACCGCGTTGCGTACCAAATTGATCAGGAGTTGGTCAATTTGGTCCGCATCTGCCTCCACAGTAATCTCCGGCCCGGGATGCACCTCGATGGGCAGACGAGATTCGAGCTGGGCGACGCGGCGAACCCAGTCGCCCACAGCCACCGGCTTGAGCGTGGGCGAGGGGAGCCGCGCCAGCTTCGCGTAGGCGCTGGTAAATCTGCCAAGCGCCTCGACGCGCCCGCTGATTACCTCCAGACCGCGCTGGGTGTCGTCCCGCCAGTCCGCCGGCAGATTTTCTCGGGAGATGAGCGTGGAGAGGCTGTCGGCGATGGATTTCACAGGCGCGAGGGAATTGTTCAACTCGTGGCCGAGCACGCGGATCAGGCGCTGCCAGGCCAGCCGCTCCTCTTCCCGCAGCGTCCGGCTCAGGTCCGTCAGCACCAGCAGGTTATGCGGCACGCCTTCTTCGCGGATCGTGCTCCGGCGCAACTGGAAGCGGCCCGCACCGCCGGGAAACGACATCTCCGTGGTGCGCAGCGGTTCTCCCTCGAAACACCTTTCCAAGTGAAGCTCCTCCGCGGTCTTGCCGCGCAGGTGTTCCACATCCAGCCCGAGAACACGCTCGCCCGCGCGATTTACCAGTTGTAGCTTCTTCTGCGGATCGAACGCGAATACCGCTACGTCAATCTCCTCCATCACCCGGCCGAGCAGCGCAGTGGCCTCCACGGCTCCCAGGCGCTGCTGGCGCAGCGTGCTGGCCAGCAGGTTGACCTCGCCGATCAGCTCCCCCAGCGCGTCCTGGCCGCTCTCGCCGCGCGCGCGTATCGAGAAGTCGCCCTCGCGGAGAGCCGAGAGCAGGTTGGAAAGGGTACGAAGCGGGAATACCACGCGCGCGCGAAGACCAAACGCCAGCCCCAGCCATAGAAGCACGAGCGCGGCCGTCAGGCTCCACTGGAATTTGGAGGTCATCGAGCTCCGCCACAGGAGCACGAGCGCGGCCGTGGTGCCCGGCAGGCCGATCAGCAGGGCCAGCAGCACTACCTGGCGTTCGTGGCTTGCAGGTTTCACAGCCCGTACTTCTGGAGCCGGCGGTAGAGCCCGCTGCGGCTGAGCCCCAGCGCCGTGGCCGCCTGGCTGACGTTGCCGCTAAAGCGCGCCAGGGCCTTCTGGATCAGCACTCGTTCGACCTCTTCCAGGCTCAGTTCTTCGAGCCGTGTGCCGGCGCCCCCGGCGGAGGCGGCCCGCAACCCCAACTGGCTGGCCCGCACCGATTCTTCCTGCGCCAGGAGCACGGCGCGCTCGACCGTGTGGTCCAGTTCGCGCACGTTTCCCGGCCAGGAATGCTCGTGCAGCGCCTGCATGGCCGCAGTGTCGAAATTCCTCACGCGCTTTCCGTATCGCCCGGCATAGCGCGTGAGGAAATGCATGGCCAGCAGCGGAATATCCTCTTTTCGGTCGCGGAGAGGCGGGACGTGGATCTCAATGGTGTTCAGGCGGTAGAGCAGATCCTCCCGGAAGCGCCCACTGGAGATCTCCGCGTCCACGATTGCGTTGGTGGCCGAGAGCACGCGCACGTTCACTCGAATCGTGCGCGACGAGCCCACCCGTTCCATCTCGCCCGTCTCCAGCACGCGAAGCAGTTTTGCCTGCAGGTTCAGCGGCACGTTGGCTATTTCGTCCAGGAAGAGCGTGCTGCCGTCGGCGAGCTCGAACCTGCCGGCGCGGTCCACCTTTGCGTCAGTGAACGCCCCGCGCACATGGCCGAACAGTTCGCTCTCAAATACGCCTTCGGAAAGGCCTCCGGCATTCACGGTGACCATGGCACGGGGCGCGCGCGGTGAGAGGGCGTGCAGCGTCCGGGCGATCACCTCTTTGCCCGAGCCGTGCTCGCCGGTGATTAGCACGTTGGCTTCGGACGGGCCCACCTGCGCGACCAGGTCCATCACCGGCCGCATGGCGGGAGATTCCGCGATGAGCGTGGGCCGGCCCTCGGTGCGCAGGAGTTGGTTCTCCGCCTCGAGCCGGCGGCTCTCGCGGAGCGCGCGGCGCAGCTCGATTTGTGTTCGCAGGATGGCTAGCAGGCGCGCGTTGTCCCACGGCTTCTGCACAAAGTCGCGCGCGCCTCGGCGCATCGCCTCCACGGCTACCTGGACGCTGCCCCACGCGGTCATCACGATCACGGGCAGCGCGCTGTCCGTGGACTGGATACGCGAGAGAAGGTCGAGCCCTTCCTGGCCGGAGGTGGTGTCGCGCGTGTAGTTGAGGTCCATGAGGATGGCGTCGTACTCGCGCGTGTCCAGCGCCGTCACCACCGCGTTCGGCGAGGCTACGCTGTCCGACTCCATGCCTTCGCCCTTGAGCAGCAGGCGCAGGGCTTCGCGCACGTCGGCCTGATCGTCGGCGACGAGCACGCGGGGAGCGGGGCTGGAGGAAGCGCGCTGCATGCGGTCGTTCGTTATCCCCGCCGGCCGGGGAGAAAGGCGGCAAATCGAAAATCGAAAATCGAAAACCGAAAATCGGCAGGACAGAGGCCGGCGAGCGGCGACGGCGGAGATTCGGGACGGGTTTGGGGGACGGCCGGCATGATTACGCCTCGCGCGCCACTCCCTTCTTTTCTTCCGCGGGAACGATCCAGCCATCGAGCAACTGGATCACACGGTCGCCATAGGCCGCCCAGTTTTCGTTGTGGGTCACCTGGATGATGGTGGTGCCGTGGCGGTTCAGCTCCTTGAGCATATCCATGATCATTTTTCCCTGGCTGGAGTGCAGGCTGCCGGTCGGTTCGTCGGCGAGAATCAGCTTGGGGTTGCCGATCACGGCGCGCGCCACGGCCACCAGTTGCTGCTGGCCGCCGGAAAGCTGGCTCGGATACAAGTCTTTTTTCGCCACGATCTGGAAGCGGTCCAGCGTGTCCGCAACGATGGACTGGCGCTCCGCTTTCTTCAGGTCGCGGTAGGAGAGCGGCAGGTCCAGATTCTCCGCGACGGTCAGGTCGTCGAGCAGGTGGTACTGCTGGAATACGAAGCCGATGAAGCGTTTGTGGAGCTCGACGCGCTGCTGCGGCTTCATTTTGTGAACCGTGTATTCCAGAAAGTTGTATTCGCCCTCCCATGCGCTGTCCAGCATCCCCAGGATGGCCATCAGGGTGGATTTCCCGGCGCCCGACGGTCCCATGATGGTGATGAATTCTCCCTCGCGGATCCCCAGGTCAATTCGCCGGAGAACCCAGGTGCGTCCGGCACCCACGGGGTAGGATTTTTCCACGCCCTTCATCTGAATCATCGCCGCTCCTAGAGAGAGCCGAAACTCGAAATCCGAAAAACGAAGAAAAGGGATTGGACGCACGGCGCCCGGCCGCGCGTTCCAACGCAATTCCTATTGTACCTTTGCCCAGCCGGTTTCAAGCGCAGCGGTCCGCTTCCGGCCAGTGACTGCCGCTTCATTCATATCTTAGAGCCACGATGGGGTCCACCTTCGTGGCCCGGCGCGCGGGTATATAGCAGGCCAGAAGCGCGACGGCAATCAGCAGCAGCGGCACTCCGGCGAACGTGGCCGGGTCCAGCGCATGGACGCCGAACAGCAGCGCCGAGACGCCTCGGGCCATGAAAAATGCGAGCACCAGTCCCGCGATCGCGCCTCCGCCCGCGAGCCACAGGCCCTGGCCGAGAACGAGCCGCAGCACGTCGCGCTTCTGCGCGCCTAGAGCAATTCGGATGCCCAGCTCCTGCCGCCGCTGCTGCACGCTATAGGACATCACGCCATAGATCCCGATGGCTGCAAGTGAGAGAGCCAGCAGTCCAAAGATCAGGAGAAGCGAGGCGCCGAATCGCGCGGCCCACAGCGCCTGGTCCATCAGTTGAGTGATGGTCTGCACCTGGACGAGCGGAAGCTGGCGGTCGAGTTCCTGCACGGTGCTCCGCACCATCGGCAGCGCCGCCATGGGGTCGCCGTTCGTCAGCACGTGCAGCGTCACCGTAGGCGAGTAGTGTTGCTTCATGGGGAGGTAGAAGGCGGCTGTGGGGTCTTCTCCCAGCGTGTTGATTTTCGCGGTGCGCGAAATTCCCACGATTTCCAGAATCCAGGTCTCGCCAAAGCAACGAAATCGCTTTCCGATGGCGTCCTGGTTGGGGAAGAATTTGTCCGCAAACGCCTGGTTTACCACGGTGACGAGCGGCGCGCCTTCCTGGTCTGTATCCTCAAAACCGCGGCCGCGCAGAATCGAAGTGCCCGTGGTCTTGAAATATTCCGTGTCCACCTGGTTGACGGCGGTGAGAATGCCGTTTCGCCGGTCCGTTTGGTCCACGCCTTCCGGAAACACGGTTCTCGAGAATCCGCCGGCCAGGGGCGCCTCGGAAGCCACGGATGCATTCTTCACCTGGGGGATGGCGCGCAGGCGTTCCATCAATCTCCGGAAGAACTCCTGGCCCTGCTCCGGCTTGTAGTTCTGCGCGCCCAGATCAAAATTCATCACCACCAAGTTTTTGGTTTCGAAGCCGGGATCAATCTGTTCAGCGTTGTGGAGGCTGGACAGGAAGAGGCCCGAGCCGACCAGGGCGATCATCGACAGCACAACCTCTGCGACCACCAGACCGCTGCGCACGGCATGCCGGCCGCCGCCCGACCCGGACCGCCCGCCGCCTTCCTTGAGCGTTTCGTTGACGCTGAAGCGGATGGCCTGCCAGGCAGGAAGCATTCCGAAGGCGAAGGCGGTGAGCAGCGCGACGCCCACAGTGAAAAGCAGCACCCGGGCGTCCATACTCAGATCAATGTCCTCGGGTTTGAGGAAGGGCGGGCGGAAGGCCATGAGCGCGCTGCGGAAACCTGTCGCCACGGCCAGCCCAGCCCCGCCTCCCAGAAACGCGAGCAGAAAGCTCTCCGTCAGCAGCAGCGTCACCAGCCGCGTTTTTGTGGCCCCGAGCGACAAACGCACGGCCAGCTCGCGCCGGCGGTCCGCGCCTCGAGCCAGCAGCAGATTGGCCAGGTTGGCGCAAGCAATCAACAGCACCAATCCTACGACCGTCATCATCATCACCCCGGCCATTACAATCACTTCCCGGCCGTTCGGGCCAACCGTGGTTTGCGCGAGCGGCAGCAGGCGCACGTTGCGCCCTCCGTTTTCGTTGGGGTATTCCTTCGCGAGTTGGGTGGCAACGGTTTGCAGGTTCGCTTCTGCCTGTCGCAGGCTCACTCCCGGCTTCGTCCGCCCGAACGCGAAGTAACCCCCGAACCGCCGATCTGTAAAGAAAGCGCGGAACAATCCCGTGAGCACTTGGTCGTGCATGGCGTCGGGAATCCACAAATCAGGCGAAGGCCCGACAAACGTGCCTTGAAAGTTCTTGGGCGCGACGCCGATCACGGTGAACGGCTGCTGATTCAGGGTGATGGACTTTCCGACGATCCCCCGGTCGCCTCCGAACTGGCGTTGCCACAGCCCGTAGCCCAGCACGACCACGGGATAACCCCCCTGCTTTTTTGCCTGCTCGGGGTCGAACACGTTGCCCACCGCGGCGTGGACCCCCAGAACTTCGAAATAATTGCCCGAGGCCAGCGTGGCAGTGAGCTGCTCCGGATTTCCCACTCCGGAGAGGCTCACGCCCGTTCCGGTGAACGATGCCATGCCCGAAAGCGTGTCGTTCTTATCCCGCAGGTCCTCATAATTGGGGTGGGACACGGGCAGGAACTGCTGCTGCGCCGTGCTGTTCCGCGCGTCCGTGCCCAGCACAGCCACCAGTTCTTCCGGATCCTGGACGGGGAGGGGGCGCAGGAGCACCGCGTTCACCACCGTAAATATCGTGGTGTTCGCGCCGATGCCCAGTGCCAGCGTCAGCACGGCCACTAGCGTGAACCCGGGCGATTTGCGCAGCAGCCGCAGCGCATAGCGCAGGTCCTGCAGCAACGTATCCATTGTCAGCCTCCTTTATAACGCTGGTGACTCGATGCTGGCAGACGGCCGCGCCTGGCTTCTCCTCGAATCACCAGCCACCGGTCACTCGTATCTCAATGCCACCAGCGGATCCACGCGCGCCGCACGCCGCGCCGGCAGGTAACACGCCAACAGCGTCACTCCCGCGAGCAGCAGGGAAACTGCCGCGAGCGTCAGCGCGTCGTTCGCCGGGATTTCAAAAATCAGCCCGGCCATCACGCGCGAAAGCGCCAGAGCGCCCGCCAACCCAATGGCGATACCCACCAGCGCCAGGCGCGCCCCGCTGCGCAGCACCATGCCGAGAACGTCCCCGGGCGCCGCCCCCAGCGCGATGCGCACACCGAACTCGCGGGTACGGCTCGCCACCACATAGGCCAGCAGGCCGTACACTCCCGTCGCCGCCAGCAGCAGCGCGGAGCCCGCGAAGAGGCTCAGCAAGGCCAGGTTGAAACTCCGGGTGGCGAGCGAGGCGGACATGAGCTGCTCCATCGTCCGGAATTGCGGGGGGAGGGAAGGATCGAGTTCGCGGATGACGTTCCGGACTGCAGGCACGAGCGAGGACGCGTCCATCGCCGTATGCATCACGATGGTGTATTGACTCGAGGCGCGCAGCCGCTGCCGGTAATCCCCGTACAGCGCCGGCGGGGCCGGGAGGGAGAGATCTAGCTCGCGGATGTCGGCCACGACCCCCACCACGGTCATCACCCGAGTGTCGCCGTCCATGTTGCCGAATTCGATGCGCTGGCCGATCGCGTCTCCATTCGGCCATTTCGCGCGCGCGAGCGATTCGCTGACCAGGGCTGCATGCGGCGCATCGGCCCCGTCGCGGGCATCAAACAACCGGCCGCGCACCAGCGGGATGCCCATGGCGGTGAAGTATCCGTCGCTGGCGATCTCGTAAAACGCAATTCCCGTTCGCGATGGATCCTTCGCGATCCGGTCCCAGTCATCGAAGGTTTTCACTTCTTCGCCAGGCCCCATTACCAGAAACGTGCCGTTGCGGTTGTTGCCGGTCAGCGGCAGGCTGTCCGTCGCGCCGGCTTCCCGTACGCCGGGAAGCGCGCGCACTCGCGCGAGCAAACGATCCAGGAAAGCCGCGCGGCGCAAGCCCGCCGTCTCGTCGTCGCTCGATTCAAGCGAAAGATCCACGGCAAGAACGTTTTGCACGCGGAAACCCGGCTGCACTTCGAGCAGCCGCAGGAAACTCCGCGCCAGCAGTCCGGCCCCTGCCAGCAATACCAGCGAGACAGCCAACTGCGACACCACCAGCACTCCGCGAACCCGCTGCGCCGATTCCCCCGCAGTGCCGCTGCGCTGGCCCGCTCCCAGCGCGTCGTTGGGATCCGTTCGCGTGGCCTTCCATGCGGAGGCAAGCCCGACCACCGCGGCGGTTAGAAGCGTAGCCGCAGCGGCAAACACGACCACCGGCCAGTTCATTCTTATTTCGTTGGCCCGCGGAAGCTGCGCACCAACAGCGGCCAGGATGCTCTGCAATCCCCAGTAAGCAATCAATATGCCCACGGCCCCGCCGCCAAACCCCAGGCACAGCGACTCCAGCAGCAGTTGTCGCGTCACCTGCCAGCGCGTGGCTCCCAGCGCCACGCGCACCGCCAGCTCGCGCTGGCGTCCCACCGTACGAGCGAGCAGCAGTCCCGCCACGTTGGCGCACGCCAGCAACAGCAGCGCTCCGGTCGCACCTAACAGCACGAGCAGTGCCGGCCGCACGCCTGCAGCGAGCTGATCCACCAGTGGCCGGACGGAAGCATCGATCATGTCGATGTCGCTCCCGAACTGCGCCTTCAACCGCCGCGCAATCGCGCTGAGGTCCGCGCGCGCCTGCCCCACGGTTACGCCGTCCTTCAGCCGCGCTACCCCCTGCCAGTTGTGGGCCGTACGGGAGGTGAGCCGTTCGTACTGCTCGCGCGGCGTCCAAACCATCGTGTCCGGCGGAAACGAAAAGCCGGCCGGCGTCACGCCCACGACGCTGTACGACTTTCCGCTGATAAGCAGCCGGTGAGTGCCGAGGTCCGGGTTGCTGCCCAGGTAACGCATCCAGAATTCCCGGCTCACAATAGCTACCGGCGCGCCACCCACGCGCATTTCCTCCGGAGCAAACGTGCGGCCCAGCGCCGGGTGCACTCCCATCGCGTCGAAGAACTCGCTCGAAACAGCCACGCCGCCTGCGCTCACCGGCTCGCTGCCTCCTGATATGGAGAGCGGGATTCGGTGGCTGTACTGGGCAAAGGACGTGAGGCTGCGGTTCTGCTCCTTTATGTCGTAGAAATTCGGGTCCGCGAAATCAATCAGCCGGCCTCTCACATTGACCTCTGCCACGGAGACGATGCTGTCCGGATGCGGATACGGCAGCGCCTGCAGCAGGACGCCATAGGCCACGCTGAATACGGTTGTGGTGGCGCCGATACCGATTGCCAGCGTCAAAATCGCGGCGGCCGTGAAGCCGCGATTCTTCGCCAGTGTCCGCAGCGCAAATCGCACGTCGCTCGTTACTGTGTTCATCCCGAGCCTCCTCTACTCGTGCCGCAGCGCAACCAGCGGATCCACCCGCATCGCGCGCCGCGCGGGCAGATAACATGCCAGCAGCGCGACCACTACCAGAAGCATCGAGACGCTGCCCAACGTCACCGGATCGAAGGGATTTACCTGGAAGAGAAGGGAAGACAGCGCGCGGCCGGCGCCCAGCGACGCCAACAGGCCAACCACCAGACCTATCCCTGCCAGCCTCGCTCCCTGTCCCAGCACCAACTGCAGGATGTCTCCGCGCTGGGCTCCCACGGCGATGCGAACGCCAATTTCATGCTGCCGCCGCACAACCAAATAGGAAATCACGCCGTAGATTCCCAGCGAGGCCAGCAGCAGCGCCAGCCCTGCGAAAGTGGCGATCAGCTCCACGGAAAGCCGGCGCGAGGCAGTATTTTGCGCCACGACCTCTTCCATCTCGCTCACGCCGAACAGCGGCACGCCGGGATCCACGGAACGGACCGCGGCGCGCACGGCGGAAGTCA